>Ga0272443_10000248_pt1 | contig 103177 bp, 86 predicted proteins | sample SSMAcet12_FD_193581 | JGI IMG/M metagenome (GOLD analysis project Ga0272443, IMG submission 193581) | Marine sediment archaeal communities from Little Sippewissett salt marsh, Falmouth, MA, United States - SSM-Acet-12 | ecosystem: Environmental > Aquatic > Marine > Wetlands > Sediment ... | reverse complement strand
CAATTCTTCCGCAATAATTGGTCCGATTGTATTGTATGGGGAATTCCTCGAAGCTGATAGCTTTTTGGTTAAGGGCTATACTCAGGAATATGCTACTCTACCACTTATTGTTAGACAACCCAGCTATACTCTTCTAAGCCGTCATCTAATGGAACTAGATCCGAGGAATGTAACAGCCTTCAATGCTAATGCGATGATATATCCCATATTTGATTTCGAAATCGACCTTTCCGGTGCGGTTGTTATGAAGGATTCGTCAGACCTGGTATATTATGAGACCTATGGTTCCTTATCGCGTGATTGGAAGAAATTTTCTCTCAAAGGAATCTATGAATATCAGGATTTTGCCAACGATGACTATTTTCACAATATCGTTCTTGAACCGTTGTATTATATCGCCGATGACAAATCATTTGTTCTGGATTTGGAGTTTCAGAGTGGCACTGAATATGGCGAATCTTTCTCCAATTTCTATGCACTTGGCGAACTGGCAATTTCATCACTTGGTTCTATTGGACTTGAAGGTGGACAATTAACCGAATCCGATGGGGATAAAGAGAATTTTGGAAGAGTATATATCGATACTTATATAGCAGAAAACCACAAGCTAACACTTGGCTATGGTAGACGCCCCGGTGGTTTTACTTGTTCCGGAGGAAATTGTCGTTATGAACCTCGTTTTGAGGGATTCGAACTTAAGTTAAGCTCAAGTTTCTAATTAGTTGAAGATTTTCCAATATGCAGAAATTCTTATCGTTTTTAATAATCATTTCCATTCTCGTTATTTCAAATGTTTCACTATGCTCAATACATATCATTGTTGATACACGTAACCGAGAAGTTCCTAATTACGAAGAATCCCTCAAAGATTTAGTAGATGAATTTGAAGAACGTCTTCAATTGAAAAAATCCAGAAATGATACGGTTAAGGTTGTTTTAACCTATTCTCGAGAAGAATTCAACCAGGTTGTCGGCAATGGAATCCCCGATTGGGGGGCAGGAGTTGCAAACCCGGTCAATAATACGGTCTATCTATTACTTACAGAAAGCACTCGTTCGGTAGCAACTCTCGAATTAACTATTCACGAAATAGCGCATATTATGTTACATAAAGCCCTCGGGGATATTCATATTCCCCGCTGGTTTGACGAGGGTTATGCACAATGGGCTTCTGGAGAATCTTTCTTTGAAAAATCCCACGATCTGGCACTTGCTAACCTATTAGGCAATAACGTACCTTTAAGAGATCTCGAACCTGTTAATTCGTTCGATAAATATAGAGCCAATCTTGCTTACGCGGAAAGCCGCGCTGCTTTTGAATATTTGATTGAAAGAATCGATTCTAAAGATGTCTCAATTTTAATAAACCAAATAGCTAAAGCCAAGTCCTTTGAACAAGGTTTTTATAACACATTTGGAATGACTCTCGATGAATTTTATTCTGTGTGGTCAGAAGAGAGAGTCAGCAGGTATAACTGGTATATTTTATTTGCTGATTGGAGAATCTGGTTTATTTTTATAGCCGTATTTTTTATAATTGTAGGTACGATTAAAATTATCAAGCACAGAAAGAAAAAATCACAGGAAGATATAGTTGAAGAAGTATAGACATTATTTTGAAAATATGGCAGTTAGAATATTTCTGCTTATACTGAAAACTATTCCATATAGAGTAGCTGTATGGTTGGGAGGAATTATTGGAGGGACATTATGGAGTGCAGGTATCAGGAAATCAGTTTCACGAAGAAACATCGAGTTATGCTTCCCGGAAATTCAATCCAATGAAGCGGATAGAATATTGTGTGAAAGCTATCGTAATTTTGTTCGAAGTATGGTTGAATTTGTCCTTCTTCCCAAATTGAGAGGTAAAACACTCAAGTTTGTCGAGTTTGAACGTCCGGAAGTTATCTTAGCATTGATTAAAAGCCAACGAGGGGCATTAATGGTTACCGGACATTTTGGAAGTTGGGAGTTATTGGGAGCATCGTTGGCAGAGTTGGGATTACCACTCGATTTTTTGGTGGGAGAACAGACCAATCATTTTGTGGATGATCTGATTAATGGGATTCGTAAGGATATGGGGATTGGTTTAATTCACATGGGAGTTGCAGCTCGTGGTGTTTTCAAATCGGTTCGAAAAGGTAGGTCTGTAGCTATGCTTTCCGATCAAGATTCAGGGAAGAGTACTATTGAAATCGATTTCTTTGGGCATCGGGCTGCTACCCCGGGAGGAATAGGGGCTTTTGCTTTAAAGTTGAAGTGTCCGATAATTGTTGGAGGAATTGTTAGAAAGAATAACTCAGTTTATCATAGAGTGTTAACTGAGATTATAGAACCCGATTACAACTCATTGCCGGAATCCAAAGAGGAAGCAGTAAAGTACCTTACGCAGCTTTATACCGACAGAATAGAAAATCTTATTAAGAAAAATCCTGAGATGTATTTCTGGCCTCACCGAAGATTTAAATCTACATTAGGTTATCCAAAGTAGAACTTTGAAAAAAAAAGTCAAAAAAATGGATTAATTCTTCTTCAAGGACATTAAAAACTTGACGTCAATAATAATTTTTCTATCTTATATTGATATTTAAAGTAGAATAACTACGTCCAGGTGAATAATCTTTGTTCTGGGGGATATATTGAAAGTATTGCGATATTTTAGTCTTATCATAGCGGCTCTTCTTCTGACGGGTATAGCTGTCAACATGCGTCCCATTGTTCCACCCGCTCAGAAGTTTGACACTCCCGAAGGAAAAACAACCATCAACAAAACTGATCTGGTTCGAAAGAGTATCGACACAGTAAATCCATCTTCTCATAAAAAAGAGGTACCCGATTGGGTTAAAAGTGAGGCGATGAAGCAGGTCACTAATACTTCATGGAAAACTGGAATTAAAGCGCTTTCTGCATGGAGAAGTCATAACAGATTTAACGGTACTCTCGATGAGCGTGGATACTGTGTAGATCGGCCTGCGCCACCGGATGAACCTCCTTCAGATTCCGGAGCTGTTGATATCGATAACAATTGGTTTACTGATCGTCGAGTTAACAATGACGCCAGTAGTCAACAATTCCATCCGTCAGTATGTGTTGGTGAAGATGGAATAATATATGTGGCTTGGGCTGAAGAGATCAATGCAGATAATTATTGGATATATTTTTCAAAATCAACCGATGGTGGAGAGAATTGGATTAGTGCGATTAACGTAGATAACGTGGGAATCAACAATAGAGTTCGAATTGCATGTTATGGCACTGGAAGCACCGCGGACGTTTATGTTGGTTATACATATTGGTACAATCCTGATGAATATGATTACGATGTTATTTGCGCGGTATCTAATAATGGTGGATCGAGTTGGCCTTATCATTGGAGTATTCAAGCTACTAACAGTTATGAAGACATGGCCAGTATTGTAACTGATGATGCTGGATATGTATATTATGCTTATGTTTACGGGTGGGTAGAAGGTGGTGGATGTGACCCCGACGAAGCCGAAGCTGAAGTCCTCATGCGTCGCAGTAATGACCATGGTCACTCTTGGAGTAGCGCTTATTATCTCACCAATTATGGTGGGCAACACGATGATTTCTTACCATCGATGGCAACTTATGGGGGAGGATCAAGCTGTATTCTTCATCTTGGATGGGTTCACGATAATACAACTTCAGGTGGCAATTATAACGTTTATTACAAGAGAATTACTAATGCTGGTAGCTCACCATCGATTCCTTCAAGTTATATTTCTATTTCTGATTATTCTGCTCAGGAATATGTAATTCCGGGTGGTATCGATGTAGATAGCGAAGGAAATCCACATATAGCCTATGCATATTCAACGTCCTCCAATGGAGGAGGTGATATTAGATATCGCAGAAGCTATGATGGTGGTTATTCTTTTGCCGCATATCAGAATATTTCTTCGAGAAGTACCGAGGAGACGGATTGTGTTTGTCGAGTCGATGATAAAAACAACCCGACAATTGTATGGAGAGATGCCCGAAACGGGAATTATGATGTTTATTTAAAATATTCTGATGATGAGGGTTCTTCATGGTGTGGCGAATACAAAGTTAATCAGGATGGTGGATCTTCTAACCAGTATTGGCCTGGGGCTGCTATGTGGTCTGATGGATGGGAGAGATATATTTCTGTAGTATGGTGGGATGAACGCTACGACGATGGTGATGTCTATTTCAACGGCAACGGAATGACTGGTGTCGAAATGGATGTCGATTATATTCCTGCACCTCCGCCTTCGCCTATGCCGGGATTCAGCTTCCGAACTTTTGAGAGTTCGAGGGATACAAGTTTCGATTATGCAAGGCAATATAGGATATGGTTTGATCCGGAGTATTCCAACGATCCGCTTCTTGACGAATTATGGTTCGGTTCGAGTTCAACACAGAGATGGGCTACAGATAATCCGGGTAGCTGGACATGGATAAGCCCATATTATTATACTCCACCGGATAGCGGCGGATCCTACGATGTACATTATCATCAGCAGTTCAGAGTTATTTTCGATGCGATAAAAGGGAATCCTTCAGCGTGTACTCATACGCTTCCGAATATAGATATTAACTATACAAGCTTCGGCAACAATATATATACTAACATTAACGATGTGATAGCCTGCACAGCATGGGTAGATTATGGCACCGAATACGATATGACCGGATGGATAGTATTATCGCCATTGCAAAGATGGGCTACAAATTCTGCGGATACAATTGGTATAGTAATGGGTACCAGACTGGTTCAACCGTATTATTATCATCAGTGGTTACCACTTGTTCTTTTCGTTGGACCATCGGAAACAAATACTGTTTTTACCGAAATTCACCAACAATTTGGCGAATCTCATGTAGAATCCGGTCTTTACGACCGATGGGAGCAATGGACAGATTGTGGAAGTATGGTAGATTTTTCGGATACTACTGTCCCGGATGGTTGGTATGCCATAGATTCGACATGGTTTACATGTTTGGAATACTCTGTAAGAACAATTAGGTATTCCAATAATTCGACAGTAGTAATAAAGAATGATTTCAATTATGGGAATTTATCTATCGATGGATATACAGTTGCATCGCCAGATACCGAAAGCTGGGGACCAGGGTCGGTACACAATATTGGAGCTATTTCGCCACAGACTTTTGGAGATAGTATCTCCTACTATTTCGATCATTGGTCGGATAGCGGCGCTATTTCCCACGATATCACAGTTCCAGAGCACGATGTAACCTATATTGCTTATTCCAAACGGAAATATAAACTGGATATGAGTTATACCGGGACAACCGGGGGACATATCCCAACCTTGACCGGAGAAGGGTGGTATTGGGAAGACAGTCTGGCGAATATTTCGGCCAGTGAACACTGGGATTCACTCTCCGGGACTCGTTATGGATTTTCCCATTGGGAGAGTATTCCATCAGGCGCCTGGTTTGGAGATAGCGCTTCACCAACTACCACCGTTTTGATGGACAAGCATTACGAAATCATTGCAGTTTATGCTGTACAATACAAACTAAATGTCTTTTCTTCGGGGGGGTATGGTTATCCTGATCCTCCCATCGGAGAAAACTGGGTCGATGCAGGTGCTTATTTCTGCGCAAATGCTGGAAGTCCAGATACTGTTTCTCATATGCATTGTATTGGATGGAGTGGAACCGGTCCGGTACCATCTACAGGAACTGCTGATGAAGCATGTTTCTATATGACGTCTTCGGGGAGTATTACCTGGCATTGGGATGATCAAATTACTTTAACGATTATTTCACCATTTGGTGTCCCCGACCCATCTACTGGTACTCATTATTACACTCCGGGAGATTATGTTGAGTGTTCTGTACCTTCGCCGTTCCCGCTTTCACCGAACACCAGAGCAAATTGTACTGGTTACGAAGGTACTTCCGTAATCGGATCCGGTTCTGGAAGTTATGTTGATTTTATTATTAGTGAGAGTTGTACATTAACATGGAATTGGGTTTTACAATATAGTTTGGAAGTAACTAATCCCGGTGGTTATGGAGATCCGGTACCTCCGGTTGGAGTTAGCTGGCATAATGCAGGTTCAGAGGTCATGGCGCGAGTTCTTTCTCCTGATCCACCTATGGTTTGTATAGGCTTCAATGGATCACCGCCCACCTTGCCAGCTTCAAGTCCTCAGGATTCAGTTGTTTTTAATATGATTGCACCAACAACTCTTCAATGGATTTGGGCTCCGGGTGATGAAGTATATTCGTTAACGGTTTACTCAGGTGGATTGGGAGATCCAGTTCCATATGGCACCAGTTATTATTTACCCGGGACCATGGTTAACTGTAGTGTTACCAGTCCATTTCCCGATCCAGCCGATCCAGGATTAGGTTGGCTGGTTGAAGAATATACTGGCACCGGATCATGTCCGAGTGGTTCGGGCAGCTCTACTGGATCATGGCCGATATGGTCTAACTCCACTATTACCTGGAGTTGGAGAGCACAATATAGATTGCTAATTGCTTCCGATCCGGCACCTTATGGTGATCCCGATCCTGAGATTGGCGAACACTGGTATGACCCGGGCACGTACGTATCGGGAAGTGTCACTTCGCCCTGGGAAGATTCTGTTGTTTGTACAGGTTATTCTGGAACGGGAAGCGCTCCAACACATTCATCTAGTACAAGTTTTGGTTTTAGCCTCGACGGCCCCAGTTCGGTTACCTGGGAGTGGGATATATCGACTGTATCTCTGGAAGTAGAGAGTGATTTTGGAACACCGAATCCTGATCGCGGTACACATATTTATGCCTCGGGAACGAATCTGGATCTATCGGTTAATAAGTATCATTATGTTACATCTACCGAACGCTGGAAATGCAGTGGTTGGAGAGGCACTGGGAATGTCCCTGCAAGCGGAAGTGATACACTAATTAATGTAACATTGACCAGCGAAAGTTCTATAACCTGGAATTGGGTTAGACAGTTTAGAGTGGATATCGACAATCCGGGAGACTATGACACTCCTGTTCCCGCCGAAGGCCAGCATTGGTTCAATTATGGCGAATGGGTTAGTTGTTATATTTCAACAAATCCAGTGGATACTATGTATTGTGTGGGTTATTATGGAACTGGCGACTGTATTGATGCCTGGGGAACAGATGAAGTTAATTTCCTTCTGACTCAGTATTCAACGGTTCAATGGGTTTGGATGGGTATTAGTGATATTGAATCTCTTTTAGTTGAAAGTGCACATGGATCACCCTATCCGGATTTGGGAGTACATTACTATCCTCATGGTGTTCTGGCCGATGTTTATATGGAAAACGCTACCGAACCAGTTGGATCAGGTGTGAGATTTAAATGTATTGGATATACTGGAACCGGATGTGTTCCAAGTGGTTCAGATACTTCGGCAAGCTTTACTATGAGTTCAAGTGGTTCGATTGTTTGGAATTGGGAACAGCAATTTACTTTCGAAGTTTTAAATCCTGGTGGCTATGATACTCCCGTTCCCGGCGAAGGCGAGTATTGGTTTACTGCCGGGGATGAAGTCGATGCATATATAACAACTAATCCATTCAGCGGAATGGTTTGTGTGGGATACGACGGATGGGGTTCTTTGGGTGATGGTTACGGAGATTCGGTACATTTCAATCTCGATGAACCATCGGGAATTACATGGGATTGGCAACCTGAAACTGGAACACATACATTAACTATCATTAGTCCTTTTGGTCCGTGCGATCCTCCGGTTGGGGTTAGCTATATCCCTGATGGTGAAGTAGTGGAAGCTAGTGCCGGTCCTTATGGTTACGAAAGCGATATATGGCGCCATACAGCAGTTTCCTATGTTGGAACCGGATGCGCTCCTGCTGGTGACGATACCAATATAGTTTCTTTTACCATGATTAGCGATGCTAGCGTTACATGGAATTGGGCCGACGAGTACTACGTTGCCCTTAATTATGGGGGATGTGGAGGAGGAGTACCGACTCAGATTGGAGAAGGTTGGTATCAGGGAGCGAGTACTACCGAGATAATGACTTCCAGTTCTGTTGTGGATGGCGCGAATCATTATGGATTTTTGGGATGGCGCGCTAATATTCCTTCAGCAGTTGATATTGAATATGCAGATAGAAATAATACAGATATCGAAGTATTTGCAGCTTGTACTGTTAACGCTAGTTATGGTCCTGCTGTAGCTTGCACTTTGACCAAGAATTATCCAGAATCATGGGGAGGATTTATTGTTGATGGTGTGCCTCATATGGGAACCCACACCTATGTAGATTGGTGGGCTGTTGGTTCTTATCATACAATTGAAGCTACCGAGATCGATACTATGGCTGGTTATAAATATACTTTTGCTCGTTGGAGCGATGGTGGTGATATATGCCACGATGTTGGCCCGGTTTCCTTACATACGACTTATGTAGCAAATTATATCGAGCAATATCGTCTATATATTCAAAAGAATCCAGTTCATAGTGCGGGTTTTATCGAAGTTGATGGAACCGCGCATTCTGACTCTGCAAGCCTTGAATTATGGTATTCTCCAGGCGCAGCTCCCACTGTTGGTGTAAGTGAATTTGATTATCCACTTACCGACGAAAGATATACTTTTGATTCTTGGAGCGATGCTGGTGCCTTGAACCATGTAATAGAGCCACTTACGGCACCAATTAATATGGTTGCTTATTACAACCAACAGTATAGATTGATGGTGGCCAAAGAACCGCCAGAAAGATACGGCAGTATTACTATTAATGAAAACCTATATGAATTTGTTCCTTATGCGAGTGAATGGTTCGATATTGGAAGTGGACCTCATTCGGTTAATGTAAGCCGCTATGATGTATTTGGAGATAGCGTGTTTGAATTCATTAATTTCGAGGGAGATCCAACCGATACAGTTTTACCTAAATATGTTACCCTGAGCGAACCGGAATCACTTACGGCTTTCTATAATGGTTTTATTCATGAGATATCTTTATTAGTTTCTCCTAATGAATGGCATACGGGAATAATCCCAACTAATTTCACTCGAACTATGATTCCGCCTGAATCGATCTATGTTGAGAATACGGGAAATGTGCCTATCGATTTGGGATTGTCTCTTATTATGGACGATAGACTTACTATTTGGGAATGTAGCTGCATTAATGGGGCGGATAGAGTAGCTATTCGAGCCCATTTTAACCAGAGTTTCCTGCCTCCGACTACATTCAGTGCGGTATTTGATTGTGTCAAGGAGATGAATACCTGGGCGGATGACCTAGTCTTTGGAACTCATGGATGGGATATCCCCGTAGATGAAACACAAAAATTATGGTTGCAAATGTGGACTCCATTAATTTCGAGTGATTACACTGAGCAACAGATAGTATTAAAAGTTATGGCTAGAGTAACTCTTTACTGATAAATATAATACTTGACTGTAAAAATATATACTTATATTTATTTGATTAAATATGATTTAGTTAGAAATGAGAATTAACACATAATAATTCGGGAGGTCTCCGATGAAACACGGAGCAAGGTTTGTACTAATCTTTTTATCTTTGTTATTAATAGGTAATCTATTGGCAATTGAGTATGCCGATGATCCCTATATAATTAAAACAGCTAATAGAGCGGAAAAAGGCAAAGGGACATCGAATAAGATTATTGTCCTCGATCCTGAAAAACCAAGAACCAAGAATATCACCGAGAAGATAATCGAAAGTGGTTTCAGAAAATACGAATTACCTGAATCACGTGAATTCCCGGCTGAAGCTGCGGCTTTTTTACCCGAATTACCACCCGAACCCATAAGTTATAGGCCTTCAAGGACAACTCCGGCAACTGCCAGACCTGCACCCCCCGAACCGGATGTCCCAGGCGAAGCTATGGATTTCAGAGCTTCAGATGTGTTGGTGAGTATTCCTAATAGTAATCCCCAAAGACAACCACATTGTGTTACTGGCGATGACGGAGTAATTTATGCTGTTTGGGGAGAGGCTATAAGCGCTTCAGCTAATGCAATTATGTTCTCCAAGTCCACCGATGGTGGAGATACATGGAGCGAAGAGATTGTGGTAGATAATGTGGGAACAAACTTTTCCCCGCGTGTAGCGGTTTATGGTACTGGTTCATCGGCAAGAGTCCATGTGGTTTATAACTATGTCGATTGGCACGTTTATGATTATTATGATACGACCGGAAGCTTCATGTATTCTGATACTGTTCCGGAGGGCGATGTCTACTACTGCCGCAGTAATACTGGAGGATCTACATTTGGTCATTATCAAGCGATTGCCAATAGCGATTTAGATTTGATTATCATGCATTTCGATTATGATGAAGGTGGCGCTGATATCAATGTGGATGATAACGATAATGTGTGCATATCATTTTATGGCCAGGCAGATGAAGGTCATGTGATATCCCTCGTGGCCATGATTATTATTATCATTCTTTACGAAGGGCTTCCACCTTTCTGGATTGATTACACATGGTACGAAGTAGATATGCGGACTTCAACAACTCATGGTGGATCGTTTAACTCTAAATATGAAATTGTCAACGAGTGGTTCATGGATAACTCACTCGCAGCTCACGATATAGAGGGTAATGGATCAGGTGCGACTATGCACCTTGTCTATACGGCCACCGGTATATTGTCACTAGGATCTGCTACTTCATATTATGTACAAATTGATAATCCATTTTTCTCGCCATCTATTGATTTCGATGAATTCTGTGCCGATGGTTATCCTGTTCCTGCGGGTGTTAGAGTCGATACAGCTGGTAATCCGCGTGTGGGTATTACCGATCTATCCGGATATGGTATGGATGCGTATTATTCGATATCCACAGATGGTGGCCATACATGGCCTATTCCAACTACTCTTGCAGCTTCCTCTGCTGACGAATGGGAACCCAAGCTTCGATTAGACGATGCGCAGAACACATTCCTGGTGTGGTCAGATGAGCGTCATATTAATACCGATGTTTATTGTGTTTGGTCTGAAGATGGAGGTTATACTTTACGTCCCGACCAACATAAAGTTAATCAGGCACCGGGAACTTACGATCAACTCTGGCCGGGTATTGGATTATTCCTTTCCGATACTATACGAAGGTTGGATGTTGTCTGGTGGGATACTCGCACAGATCCGGACGGCGATATCTATTATAATGGAGCAAAATGGTGGAGAACAAATCTGAATGTTCTGTTGAACGATACTCTGGCCAATCCCATGGGTGGAACTGTAACCCTTAGCTACACTAGCTTTGGTGTCCTTATCTCTAGGGAAGTTTCAACTGGATATCATATAATTTATCATGATCCTGGAACTGAAATCTGTTTGGATAGAATTAGCTCTGGATCGGATGCTTCTGAAAGATGGGTTTACGACACCTTATCTGATTTCTGTGTTACGCCACCAGTTCCGGGTAATACATACGATGTGATTTATTTCGATCAATATTATACGACATTTACCACTGAAATTGGGAATCCTCCTGCATGTACAGCAAGTGTAATTCCCTCGGTACCATATACTTATGAGTATTTTGGATTTACCGAAGTGGAATTCACAGATTTCACTTATTGGGCAGATGTTCGCGGTGAATATCATTATACCGAAGCCTTGCCATCTGATCCTTCGGCGGATATGAGATGGTATTGTCCTGAACCGAACGGATTGGTATTGTCGCCAACTGTAGCTCCAACTTACTATTTCCAATTCAAAGCTACTTTCCAGGATCCGCGTAGATTGAATGGCCCAGATTGTTCACATCCGGTACCCCATTTCAATTTGGTGCAGCGATGGATGGGAGGAGATAATGTAGGAGGTATTACTCCGTTAACTGATTGGGCAGATTGTGGAAGCGTTTATGAGTATGAAAACCCAAAGGTTGTATCAGAAACTCAACGTTGGCATATAACTATATTGGAGAGTGGCGAAGTCGATGGACTGGGTCCTTATCAACCGGGAGCTTATCACCAATGGAAACCGACTATAATTCTTATCGGTCCATATCTTCCGGAAAATGCCGCTTACTGTGAAACTCTTTATCTCGATGGTGTAAGAAGGGCTGAAGCATCTCTGGCTGCAACATATCAGCCATGGGCTGATTGTGGAACTCCTCTTTGGATGGGTGAGTTTACTACTCTTGGATGGGTAGCAAGAGATCCCAGAATTTTCGATCCGGTAATTAACGCTTTTTCGGCTACAATTCGTTATGGAAATGTTGTAACCGTTGTTCTGGAAAACGATTTTGGTTACGGTTATGTTGTTGCGGATAGTGATACGGTAACCAGCGGATTCCCAATCGGTTGGGCACCGACTTCGAGTCATAATATATGTGCTATAACACCGCAGGTATTCGATGGAACAAGGTTTGTATATACTGGGTGGTCTGATGGTGGAGATACTTGCCATGAAGTTGTTCCTGTAGGGGATACAACATGGACAGCTTATTTCGATAGACAGTATTTACTTGAAATAATTTCCGACCATGGCACACCATGGGGCGGTGGTTGGTATAATGAGGGAGTAACTGCTAACTTTGGCGTAACAACTACCGCGGATTCTTCCGGAGGTATTAGGTATATATTCGATCATTGGGAAGGCTCTGGAACCGGTTCATATACAGGTACCGATACTTCAGCCGATGTTGTGATGAACAACCCGATTGTGGAGACTGCGATATGGAATAGGCAGTTCTATCTTGATCTGGATTATACTGGATGTGATCCATTAGCACCTCATCAATCAGGTGATGGATGGTACGAAGGTGGTGAGATGCCCACTATATCAACGGATTCAATTATTGGCGATGATGGCCCAGGAGATACTCTTCGTTATGTATTCGATCATTGGGAGAGTACTCCAGATGGTGCATCATTTGGAAATCCATTACATGCACACACTCAGATATTCATGGATAGACCTTACACTGCTACAGCTGTGTATGTAACTCAATGGAGATTTACTGTAGAATCAACGGATTCTGCTCTTGGATCACCTGACCCAATTATTGGAGAACATTGGTTCAACGATGGTGATACGGTTCACGCTGAGGTTACCAGTCCGGATGGCGGCATGTATTGTGTCGGTTATCACGGTTACGGCAGTCTTACCGATGGTTCATTCCCATGGTTAGATTTTGTTATTACACAACCTTCAGGAGTTATCTGGTTATGGGGTGAACAATTCACATTTACCGTTACCAGCGATCCCTATGAGTTCGTTATGGGAATGGCCAGTCCGGATCCACCAGCTGGAACATATTATTATATTCCAGGAACTACGGATACTTTCTCCGTAAACGAGTACTCTGGCGAAATGGCCGGTTATAGATATCGTTGTGAAGGATACACTGGAACTGGTCCTGCAGCCGCAGGCGGCGATACTAACTGGGTTGAACTTGTAATCTCCGCAAGCGGCGAATTGAGATGGCAGTTCATCCAACAGGCCAGATTCGTAGTTGTCAGTCCTTACGATAGCCCGGATCCAACCGAAGGTGTTCATTGGTTCGATGTAGGAATAGATTTGCACCCGAATGTTGATCCGGTTGATGATACCATGCGGTGTATCGGCTACGATTTAGTTATGGGTGGAACTCCAACTACGGGGATAGCCCATGAATTCGATATTTCGCCTTTCTCGGTTCCATGCAGTTTGCACTGGAACTGGCATGGCATAGGAGATCTGGAAAGCCTTCTGGTAATATCAGATCACGGTTCATGTGTTCCGCCAGCGGGAAGTTGGAACTGGTTCCTCAGAGGTTCGAGTCTAAATGCATTTACTTCTATATATGATCTTTCGGATACAGCAGACGGTATCCGGCATGAATGTATAGGCTGGGAAGGTACCGGTCCGGTTCCTGCAACTGGAGATTCCAATGTTTGTCCCATTACCATGACATCTTCTGGGACTCTTACCTGGCAATGGAGAAATCAGTTCCTTGCTCATATAGAATGTGAACATGATGACCCCGAATACTCACTCGACGGTGTATATTGGTATCCACTCGATCCAATTCATAATCTTTGGTTACCAGAAGGTGCCAGAATATTCTTAAGAGTTAATCACGCATCGGATACTATCCCTGATGACAGTCTGGTTTATTGCTCAGGATGGCGCGGCACCGGAACATGTATTGCCGGTTATGATACTACTGTACTCGACTTCAATTTCATACTAAGTTCGCCATGTTCAGTAATTTATAACTGGACGAGTTATCTCGTTCCGCTTTATGTATATTCCGATTGGGGAGATCCAACACCGTCTGATACAACTTACTGGATTCCGGGAAGTGTTGTGGATGCTTTCGTCACCAGTCCTTATCCGGGAGCTGTCGATGGTGTACGATATCGCTGTACCGGTCATACTGGAACAGGCGATGCCCCCGATGGAGGCGGTGAAGCATTCAGCTTTACTATCAACGATACTTCATCGATTACATGGCATTGGGAACAAGAAAATAGGCTTACTATAGAAAGTTGGCCGAGCCTTTATGATCATCCATCGCCACCTCCTGGTGATCATTGGTATCCAGCCGGTGACTCTGTTTATGGATATGTAGAAAGCCCTGTTTGGGATGGCACCGATACTATGTATTGTGTTGGATTCCATGGAATCGGTTCAGCTCCGGCATTCTCGCCGCAGATTGAATTTGGTTTTTATCTTGATGATCCTTCCACAGTTACATGGAGATGGTTCCCACGGGACACTGTAGCGCTGTTTAATGTAATTAGTCCCTATGATTCACCAAGACCGTATGGTTTGACCGCATGGGTTCTGGGAACTGAAGTCGATGCAAATGTCGATCCGTGGGTTATATCCGGTCACGACAGAATCGATTGTATTGGATGGCGTGGAAGTGGAAGTGTTTCACCGCTTGTAGGTGATTCCAACCATGTGGTATTCGATATTTGGGAGGATTCCAGCCTCGAATGGTTGTGGGCAACAGTGTTTAATTTCGAAGTTCGCAATCCAGATGGTTATGGAGATCCCGAACCGGATGTTGGAGTTTATACTCACTCAGCTGGTGCATGGGTAACCGGCGAGATGCTGGAAAACCCGTATTGGACTGGAGCAGATACACAATATTGTGTTGGATTCAATGGCTGGGGCAACCTGCCATCATGGGATCCTCATACTGATTTTGGATTCCATATTACCATGAACTCCGGTCTTGAATGGTTATGGAGCGATGAAGCTTTCAGATTGACTGTTAACTCTGCTTATGGATCACCCTGGCCTCATGGAACAACTTATTGGTTACCGATGAGTTGGGTTAGAAATGCCAGAGTAGATTCCGCAGTGATTGTCGGACCAGGAGTTAGAGCATATTGTGCCGGTTGGACAGGAACTGGAACAGTTCCGGCAAGTGGAACCTCCAACTTAATATACGATTTCCAGATGAGAACCAATGGCACTATTACCTGGGAATGGGATATGCAATATTCATTCTATGTTGAAAACCCAGGCCCTGAACCCGATGGCTATGATTCTCCGGTACCACCTCCGGGAACGTATTGGTATAACGATGGCGATACAGTTGTTGCATATATTACCGATAACCCTGCACCGGCTCCATATGATACTATGTATTGTGTTGGTTATTATGGAACCGGAAGTTGCCCGGGATGGAGTCCTCAGGATTCGACCATGTTCGTAATTCATACTCCATCTACAATAGTATGGAATTGGCTTTGGGAAGATACCGTGGCCAGACTTGACGTTTATAGCGACCATGATCATCCAACTCCATGGGGAACCACTTATTGGGCCTTATATAGCGATGTTATTGCTTTGGTAGATGCTACCGATGAGATCGATAGTGTTACCAGATACAATTGCGAAGGTTTTACCGTGAGTGGTGCAGTCGATTCGACCGATTCCAATAATGTATTGGACTTTATCATCGATGAAAACACTGAACTTACATGGAATTGGGTTGGTCAATTCTATCTGACATTGCTTTATGAAGGCCTATCGATCGATCCTGTTATGATAGGTGAAGATTGGTATAACGAAGGAGATACAGCTCATTTCGAGACTGAAACACCTGTTTTCGATTCAGGAGCATGGTGGGGTTTCGTTAACTGGAGTATAGAACCCGATACGGCGGTATTCGGCGATACTCTTATATTCTGGGATTGGATAGTTATGGATCAACCGGCGCAGGCAACAGCCCATTATGGCCCGGGTGTTTCGGTAACAGTCCAGAAAGATCCTTATGAAAACGATGAAGGTTGGATCTCGGTTGACAGTATTTATCATGATTCCACTTCCATATACACTACATGGTGGGGAAGAGGCAGTTATCATGATTTGCTGGTTCCAGAAATGGATTCTACCCTAATCGGGGAAAGATATACATTCAGTCGCTGGTCAGATGGGGGTGCTATTGGACATAGGGTCGGTCCCATCAACAGCGATACTACATTTACCGCTTATTATGGCGGTCAGTATATGTGCGTTGTTGCTAAAGAACCAGAACATGAGTGGGGATTCATCTATGCCGATGGCGACACATTCTACGGTGAATCGGCTCGTATATTCTGGTGGTCTCCCGGACCACCCCATGAAATAGGGGTTTCAACTCCAGATAGTTGCGGAACTGAAGCAGGCGATTCTATGAGATTCTTCTTCGAGAATTGGTCTGATGGTGGAGATACATTCCATGTTACTGATTCTATTTCTGCACCGAGTGTTTTCGTTGCTCATTACGATCAGAGAATTAAACTGCATTTAGAAAAAGTACCTTCACATACCTGCGGTTATTTCCTGGCAAATGCAGATACTGTATATGATGTCACTAAATATGATTTCTGGGTACAGGATTCATCACTGGTGATTATCGGTGCCAGTGAATTCGATATTCTCGAGCTTCCGGGTGATACACCGCCAGACACTGTCTGGACATTCCAGAACTGGGATGACGGAGGAGCGATAGTTCACGAAGTTGGACCAATTACTGGCCCTGAGTATTACACTGCAAATTACAATGTTGATACAGTAATACTTGCATACAGCCTGAGTGTAGACGAATGGTTTGTCGATTCTGTCCACGTGTTGGAGACTAGAGTAATGGAAGCCGGAGATATGATTAGATTAACTAATGATGGTAACATTCCTCTGGACTTCGGTATGCAGATGGTCGATCCAGGTTTATGGACACCGGGTTTCGTTTCCGGATTCGATAGATTTGTCCTGAGAATTCAGTTCAACGACGATATGGTTCCACCCACTTCGTTTAGTTTCAGTCGTGATTATATCAAAGAAGAACTGACCTGGGCTACAAACGGTACTTATGGGAATTTCGGTGTTGGAGGAGAAAATGTATTACCTCCACCTTATGCGACACCAGACAGAACTGAGAATATCTGGATGCAATGGGTTAGTCCGACAGGAAGCACTGGTGATGCCTATTTGCCAAACATCAATGAATTGAGAGTTTGGATTGTAGCGAAGTATCATATGCCCTGATCGTATCACAATCACTTAATTAAAAAACTCCCCTCGAAAGAGGGGAGTTTCATTATGAAGCTACGAGATATTTTAAATAGGGCTTTAATCGTTTTCGGAAATTACTTTTTCGCTATTCTGGTACCTTTCAGACATGTTCTGGGATATGTTGGAAATTCCATTGCTTTGCTTGGGATTATTCTTCCTGGAGAGAAGAAGCCTTTCTCTAAAAAGGCCAAAACCTTAATTGCATTAATAATTATTCTATCCATTTGGGGTTGGGTTCTATCGCTTTCTATAGCAACCCGATTGGATAATTCGTTGTTGACGATTTTTACCTATATTGCCCATTGGTTGTTACCATTCTTAATGGGATACTTTTTACCCTCTGAACACAAAATTAAGGCTATTCTATCCTGGATACTTGCATTGCTGATTCTCGGATTAATCAGTTTAATGCCTTACATGGGCTTTTTTCATGCTCCATCCCTAAGCAGTGAGAGATTACTTAAGGGTTTTCATTCACATATTCAATTTGGTTCCCTTTTATTGATTGTATCCCACCTGCTTTTAGGTGCATTTTTCTCAGTTACAGGGAAACGCAAATATGCCTATATGGCAGGATTCATAATTTCTATCGTGTTTATCATTCTTACCGGCAGCCGAGGAGTATGGCTAGCAACTTCAATTTCTATGGGAATTGCTCTTATCTACTACTCAATCAAGAAAAAGAAGATTAAACTGTTATTGTTTATAGGCATTAGCTTGCTTATTGTAGCTGTAACGATGGTTTCTCTTATCCCTGGGGTTAAATATAGAGTGAATAGGATTGGCCAAGATGATCCAAGCTATATCTACCGTTATCATAATGCCATTTTAGCCTATAAAATCATTAGAGATAATCCACTTACCGGAATCGGTCCCGGACAGGTACCATATGTTAGATCCTATTACGATATTATGGAAGAGGAAGGGTTATCTCTGGAAATTGGATATAAAACCAAAAAACATGTACATTGTATATTCAATCAAATTGCAGTGGAATTCGGGTTACCCGGTCTGATTTTATTTCTTGGAATTATAATAACTGCTTTTTCCATTCTTTTAGGGAATATCAAACGTAATGATAAAGGCCTCGATTGGGGATTCTCTCGTGGTATATTATGGGCATTTATTGGAATTCTTCTTGGCGAATTGCTCGATTGTCTTTTGAGAGGTCCAGCTGTTGCAATGGAGACTTTCTGGTTGATAGGTATTATGGCAGGATCGAAATATGAGAACAGCAATATTATAAAAGACGAATGCGGTAGCAATTATGAATAAGCATCCCTATCTACAAAAATTCGCTTTTTCTGAGATATTACCCGATCAATTTGGCCATTTTATCGGTCTTGAAAATGAAATCCCGGAGAACATTACCACCTGTTTACCAGCCGATACTATTTTATCAAAAAGAATGATAGAACTGGATCAGGTCCACTCAAAAATTATCTTAAAAGTCGATAACGGTAATCTTGAAAAGAATTTTCTCAATATGCACGGCGATGGATTGATTACTTCACTGAAGAATATTATCCTGGCAATCAAAACAGCCGATTGTGTTCCGGTGATTTTAGCTCATCGAACCGGTGGATGTTTGGCAGTTTTGCATTGTGGATGGCGTGGAACTCGAGCTGGAATAATCGAGAATTGCGCAACAATTATCGAGTCCGACTATTGCCTTTCTCCAAAAGATTTTATCGCTGTGATGGGACCATCTATACTTGGAGACGAATACCAGGTTGGGGGAGAAGTGGCATCGCAATTCCCACTCTCAAATAAACATCAATATGGCGAGAAATACCTCCTCGATTTACCAGCAGAAATCTCAATGAGGTTGATTTCTCTGGGAGTCAAAAAGGAAAATATTTCGCTTCCACCATTTTCAACGCTGAAAAATGAATGGCTTCCATCCTACCGCCGCGATGGGCTTGAAAGTGGCCGCCTTTTTACTGCTTGCTGGATAAAATAGCCCTATTCTTTTTCAGTTAGTTTAATTTTATCGGCGACCCTTGTTACTATTTTCATCATTGAAGCAGCTGTTTCACTATTTTCAGCCTGAAGAATGTATGGTTTGCCATCATCAGAAGCACTCATGATTTCTGGTTCGATAGGTAAAGTCCCAAGTAATTCAAGATCGAATTCTTCGGCAATTCTCTTACCTCCGCCAGATTTGAAAATATCGGTTTTTGTTCCGCAATTCGGGCAAATAAAGCCGCTCATATTCTCAATAACTCCGATAATTGGAGTTTTCAATGTATTTGAGAAACTGATTGTACGGTTTGCATCCGAGAGTGAGACATCCTGTGGTGTTGTGATAATTACTGCTCCGTCCATTTCTGGAATTCTTTGAATAATTGAAAGTGGCTCATCTCCTGTTCCGGGAGGAGAATCTATTACCAGGATATCCAATTCACCCCAATCAATATCTACCAGGAATTGGTCGATAACTTTCATTTTCATCGGCCCACGCCATATGATGGCAGTATTATCCGGTGGTAAAAGCGATGCCATGGATATTATCTTGATTCCATCTTTCTCTATTGGTTTTGCTTTTCCATTAGGCCCGGCAAAAACCTGAGAGCCTTCGATACCAGTCATTTTACCGATACTAGGCCCATGTATGTCGATATCCAATAAACCAACTCTATATCCAAGATGCGCAAAACCGTAAGCCAGATTTACTGCTGTCGTAGATTTTCCTACACCACCTTTGCCGGAGAGAACCAGAAGCTTATGACCGATTTTTTTCATAGCATTGCTAATAGCAAATTGAGTTTCCAGATTCTTTTTCTGAGCTTCCTGCATTTGCTTCTTTCTTTCATTATCCATAATTAGGACTCCTTATCTTTAATTATTAATAGAATATCATGTATATAATACCGACAATTTCAAGTAAAAAAAAGAGACGCCCGAAGACGTCTCTTTTCTTAATTCTATTCCGAAAAAGATTATTTCAGTAAAGTGATCTTTCTCGAGAATTCAGTGCCAGCTGTGTTTCTAGCTCTCAGGAAATAGACTCCCGAGGGCACAACCCAGCCATTATCAGAGTTTCCGTCCCAGGTGAAGCCGTGTCTGCCTGTCTTAAGTTCTTTTGAGACAAGGTGGCTGACAACTCTTCCATTAATATCGACTACATCGATAGTGTATTTGTCAGGTTCATAAACATCGAACCAGAAAGCAGTTGCAGCATTAAACGGATTCGGCCAGTTTCTTCCCAAACGGAAAGATTTGGGCATTGCTGCAATCGGATTGCCATCTTCATCGATTGCATCAATTAAATCGCCTGCATAAGCTGCGATAATCAAGCCTTCTTTTGGTAAACGAAGATATTTGAAATTGCCCAACGTTATATCGCCTTCTTCATATACATATAATCCGGGATCGTAATCTAGGACGAAGGATAAATGTACATAGTCATCCACTCTCTCTGCAACGGTAACTTCAACTTCGCTCGAACAAGTACCAGTAGAGCAAAGGAAAGTATAAGTATTAGAGATATTTAGCGGATCAGACCAATAGCCACTGTCCGGATTGTAAACCGCACAATAGATTTCTGAATTAGGATAACCACTGGTTGCTTGAATATCCAGGAAGAAGCTATCGGGAGCTTCAACCCACCAGTATTCGGCATCTAACTGTTCCCAGAATACGAAAACATTATTGTCATCATCAACAGCTACAGTTGGTTCCTGTGAATAACCCAGATGGCTTATTCCTCCGAGTTCATGGCATCCTGCGCCACGCCAAATAGGATCGAAAACCACGGTATCTAAATCATCGTCCATCTCGTTCCAATAATAGATAACTTCCTGGCAATATGCACCTGTTGAACATACACCTTCACATGTGAACTCCCAACCTTCGTGAGGAGTAAGAATAGCTCCGCCCCATACCATATGGAGATTGCCATCGTCACCGTATGTCATGCTAATATCGATCGGTCTGCTATATACAGGTCTTATTACATCGATTGTATCGCCGGTTAGACTATCGATATAATAACCAAGATAAAGTGAATCAGGGTAATCAGAATAGATATGAACCATCGGATCGTTAACTGTATCAGGATCACTCCATGTAGCGCCCATATCGGAACTCTTACGATACATCAAACCAGCAGCATCGAAAATAGTAGTATAGTAGTTTTCGATACCACAATAGCAGGTATCATTGGAGACTATGGTGTCATGACGGACATAAGCCATAGCGATTTCATTTCCTTCGGGGCCTTTGTGAGCTGTTATATCAGCGGTGATTCCGATCTGATCATCTTCAATTTCTACAGGTTCGTCGAAAGTTAGCTCGGAGAATCCACCCATAACCGGTTTAATATAACCTCTGTAATATACTAACCTGCTACCAACAATTTCACCGGAAACAGTGTCATCACTGTTACTCGCTGTGCTTACCATCCAGATAGTTGTGTCGATCTGGGCAATTTTCGGCCAGATAGCAACAACATCATAACCTGAACCAGGTAAGAGATATGGTGATGGAGTAGTTACTGGAGTGATAAACGCACATCTATTTGCACCGAAAGAGGCATAATAAATACCATCGAATGCCGCATTAGAAATATAATCAGTTCCTCTATCATGATAAGAAACAGTAGGGACAAGGTGTTCATCATCGACAGAGATATTCGTATATCCTGAATAATTTCTATCATCGACACGAATTCCATCAGATCCGCAAAGCCAGCCATTACCAGTTGCTACTAATGAATCATAGTGGAAATAATTGTATTTGGTAACCCTGTTTGTGAACATGGGATCCAGGGCATCCATCCAGGATACGTGAACTCCACCTTCCGGATCGACAGCAATCATTCTGCCCTTTGAAGAGTTATGCTGCATATCATAATAGGTATCACCCGCATCATAAATGGGCTGACCATGATATGGTTCAAAAGGTGCAGTAGTATCTACTGTCATTGGTGAAAAGGAATGAGTATAATCCACTTCGGGTCTAACCAGGAAAGGATTACAGTATTTCCTTTGTAAGTTCATTTGCTGTGCATCCTCATACTGTGAGAAAACAACACCTGCGGTGAGAGTCAATATGACTATTGCCAGAATGGCATTCCGCATGTTTACCTCCTTCTTTTTTTGTAAATTACTAGTAATTTCATAATCAATACCATAGTAATATATAGACTAATATCTATTTACTCAAGTAAAATCTTCCCTTGTTTTGCTAATTCATTCAAAATTTCCAATTTCTCCTGGGCGGGCTGGAAATGTGGATCTAGCTCTAAGGCTTTATAAAACATGGTTTTGGCCTTTTTATACTCTGTTAATCTGGCGTAAATCAATCCGATATTATAAAAAATACCCGGAGTGTTCATTCCTAATGAATTAGCTCTTTTAAAAGCATCGAGTGCGTTTTCGAGATCTCCTCTGGATTCGAGAGCTGTTCCCAGTCCGGCCCATGCTTCGGCAAGATTGGGTGCAAGTTCTACAGCCTTTTTTAATCGTATAATAGCTTTCGAGATTTGTCCTCGATTGGTATAAATCAATCCGAGATTGTATTCTGCATATCCACGCAAGACATTATCTGAAGCGGCTTGTCCACATTCGACGGAATACTCGCCCCGAAGGCTGTAAAGTCGGATTATTTCTGGAGTACTGGAAATTGTAGCTCTTTCAAAATACGTTTTAGCTCGAGTGGTATCTCCGTTTTTAATGAGAGCTGCTCCGGCTACGAGAAGTAACCTTAAATCGAGTGAGTCTATGGACAATCCTTTTTCAGCGATTAAGTAGGCCGAGTCATATTCAGCTGTGCGAATGAGAGTTTGAGCGTAGTTATAAAAAGCTGATACATCGCCTGACTCATCTAAAACAGATTTTTCTCCAGCTTTTAAAGCTAGATCAAGATTTCCCTTTAATCTTTCCATAACACCGATATTAGTCCATGCGGCTACTTTATCCCCATTTACCGCGATTTCACGAGAGAAATAGTCGGTTGCGAGCATGGTTTTATGGTTTCGATAGGCAATAACACCGCGATTTAGATTTGCCTTTCGAATTCCGGGCATTATCTCCTGTGCTTTTGCAAAAGCTGAATCGGCTTTTTCGAGTTGTCCATCGCGCAAATATAGATTGCCCATATTAAACCAACTCTCTGCTTTCCCGTGTTCGGATAATTTTCCTGAATCCCCGGTGAACATTATCAATAGAGCGATTATTGCACATAAGATCGGCAGGATAAGCTTCTTATAACGATGTTCTCTAATAAGATCGCAGAAACCAATAACTCCGGCTGCTCCGAGAACATACATAGCGGGTAATAGGGGCAAACGAAACCTGGAATTTACGAAAAAGAGCACAATAGTTGCAGAATAGGCAATTAGCCAAAGAAATAACATTCTGGCCGAATTGTGTTTATAAGTAATCGGTATTGCCAGAAGAGTTATTATCAATAATAATCCCCACTTAACTGGCCATTTTAAAACAGGGGAAAACCGTTTGAAGAATTCCGGACTGCCATTATTGCCGTGTTCGACAGGAGAGAGTAGATAACTAATTTTTCTGCCTATCAGTACTAGTTCCTGTTTAAAATTATTCGAAATGTAATTGAATGCTTTTTTTAGATAAAACTTGTCCATATCGCTGGGGGATAACTCTTCTCCAGCTTCATCCTTAGCCAGTTGCCACGCATCGATTATAGTCCAATCGGCGTTATATCCGGGCAATATGGGAGTGATTCCGTCGGTTTCCGAGTTGTTTCCAAGATAAAGGTTTAATCCACCTTGAGTTGAGATTAATGAACAATCCCCGTGTGATAGATTGTGAACAGTTACTGGCAAAATCGGAATTATAAATCCCAGAAGTCCGACAAGAAGAATTTTAAACCAGGATTTTTTCTTTTGTAAAATTAACCACAGCAAGATTACGGGAAAAACAATCAAAATATTTGGTCGGGTAATAGCGAATAATCCGCCAAAAAACCCGAATAATAAAATGTAAATCCATTTCTCATTCTCACGGATTTTTATCGCAAAAAGGAATATCAACCCGGTGAGTGGAATTAGAAGCCAATCTAGCAATAGACGAGACTCAAAGAGAATTGGTATAGGTGAAGTTGCTGCGAGTAATCCCGCCAGAAAACCGATCCGCCAATCGCGAAATGCTTTTCTGGCAAAGATAGCAATTATTGCACAACCCAAAGTCCCAATTAAGATCTGGACAATTCTTGCCGGCAAAGGACTTGAACCGAAGCCCGAGTAAATCAATCCTAAAAGATATGGGTATAAAGGTGCACGAAAAAATGCTGTTGGAAAAATCAGATTCCCCGAAGCTATCCATTGCGCCCATCGATGATGATAAAGTTCATCTAAAAAAGGATGAGTAAAAAAAACAGTTTTAGACCAAAAAAGAAGATGGGCAACTCGAAAAAGGAAAGCGATAAGCAATACGATCGAATCGCTTCTATGAAAAGAGTTGTAAGTGTTGTTTTGTTTTGAATCTGTCAAAATCGATGAGTATTGAAAAAGGCCGGACAATATTTGTCCGGCCTTTGATTTCTCACTGGAAAATCTTACTTAAGTAAGATCATTCTATTATTTAGTTCTTTTTCCGGAGTAATCAGCTTATATAAGTAGAGTCCGGAAGGAACATCTGCGCCCTTGTCATCACGGCCATCCCAGATTATCCTGTAACTGCCGGCGTTCATGTTATCGTCCACCAGAGTAGCGATTTTTTCACCGAGTACATTGTAAACACTTAACTGAGTTTTGCATGCTTCAGGTAAATCGAATCCAATCGATGTTGTCGGGTTAAACGGATTTGGATAATTGTCGTGTAAAGCGACTTCTCTGGGAAGATCGCTGCCTTTTTCATCCACATCCAATTCGTCCATAATAATCGCTCTGATCATCATATCGATTGAATTATAGGGTGATGCAGCATCGCGAAGGGTCATAGTATCCGTCCCTATAATGGCAAAACCCCAACGTTCGAGAGGACTGGTCCCATCAGTGCCAACTACAGGCATCTGACTGTCTACAGCAGTTCCGATGAATACGAAGAAGCTGCTGTCGGGAAGGTCGACTGGATCTGATGAAAGATCGATTGTTACCCATTCGCCGTCGATAGTATCCGCGGAAATCGTATGTTCTTCGTCATAGAGAACTATTGCTCCCGAAGGAAGATCATCGTATGTGCCCGAGCTGTTCATCACCTGAATTTGGGCAGGGCCGGAATATCTGGTATAGAATTTAATATGAGTTAAAACCAGATTGCTGAGTCCGCTGTTATCATACAGGAAAGTGCCGATAGCATCACCGGGTGCAAAGCTGCCGCCAAGGAAACCATCTACTCTTGTACCACTCTCGGAATTGATAACTACATCGTTAACACCATCATCCCAACCGAGTTCTCTTATATCGTCGCCGGGGATCTCGAAAGTGACTTCCAGGGTATCGTTTGAACCATCCATGTCTGTGGATAGATTGGTCCATGCTTGAACTATATATGTGCCTTCCTGATTGGTCATCAAATAAGTCGAGGCTGTTCCGGTTTCTCCGCCATCGACAGTAGGCCTGGGAAAGAATACAACGGTAGTGTCTGAGCCATCCGGGTATTCGATACGTCCAAATACCTGAATCAATGTCTCGGATGACATACCATCGTTGCCAACTCTAACCGTAAATCTGGCATTTTCACCTAAATTCAATGGTCCGCTGGCGATCATTTTGGGAGCCAGATCGTGTAATAGTGCGTATCTTCCTTCGATTTTCACGTCATCGATATACAGGTGCTGCGATGTGTCAGGCTGGCCGTCAGAACGACTCATAACCTGAATTCTGACATCGTGACCAGCAAAGCTTCTCAAAGAAGTTGATCCATTAAACAGAATCGATTCATCGATCATGTTCCAGGATTCGTCGATAATATCTTCTCTATAATAATCGTAGAAAAGTCGATAGGTTGTATCTTCAGTCGAATCTACGACATATACATTAAAGAAATCATCCAGATAACTATCGGTATCCGGATCGGAATCTACAAATTCACATTTGACAGCAAAAGTAAGGGTTCCTGCAAATGTATCTGGAATGGAAATCATGGGGGAAGTCATGAGATTATATGCTTCGGAATAAGCCTTGGTCATCACGCTGTAAGTTCCACCGTAAGCGTCGGCATCGGTTCGTTCCCAGGTAGTTAGTTCTCTGCCCTGACTGAATGACATCGAAGAGCCATCGCCGGTAGCGAAAAGAAGTGTATCGTCGCCATCAGCTACGGTTACATCATCCACAATCCATCCGAACATTGCGGCATCGAAATTGGGGGGATCAGAATGAGTTGGGCCAGTGCAGAACATCATATCCGAAGAGAATACGAATCTGATCATAACAGTTTCACCAGCATAAGAAGCGAGATCAATGGTTACAGGTTCGAAAGCGGTAGCTCCGTGCTCACCAGTCCAACCGGGGATTCCCGGTCCGACTCCGCAGAAACCGAAGCACCAGGCGCTGGTACAATCATAAGTTGGAGTACTCGGAGTTAATGGTCCCCAGGTATCTCCTGCATCAGCAGAAATCCACATTGAAGCGCAATCCCAGCCATCGTAACCAAATGGATATTCGCCTGCTCCAGATGGTTCAGTATTAAGTCTATGTTTGAACGTTAATAGGGGTGATCCGCCGGTAGGGATAGTCAGAGATGGTGTATCCATGTACTGGAGCCATCCATCATTATAGCCATTATATCCAGTACCGCCAACATCTAAAGTGCCGCACCAGTAGCTATTACCGTCATACGAATTGAAAGTATCAGCATGCCAATATACATCGGTATCATCGTACCAATACATATCGGTAGCATCCCAATCAAATCCGTCCTCGAAGTCTTCCCAATAAAGGGTGACAGTTTGGGCAGATAAAGTAGCAACCATAGCTATCAAGCCCAAAATTAACAAAGCTTTCTTCATCGTTCCTCCTTAAAAGGGGGTATTAAGTTATAGTTATTATTCTACTATACACATTTATTAAATAATAAAAACGCCCTTAACCTATGTCAAGGGCGAAAAAAAAACATTTATGAATAAGTTGATCCTTATTCTTGAACCACTTCTTCCATCTTATGTGATTGCATCCAACCTTCGCCGCCATTTCTCAACTTGACTCTGACATAATCGCTACGCCTTTCCAAAACTGCAATCTCCGTTCCAGCATGGACTGAATATTGAATCTCAGCATTAGTTGTTGGTGCACTTCGTAGGTCTGCTTTCGAGGCGATAACCACTCCAAGGTTGTTTTCCCATATATGATTGGATTTAAGATAGTAAGGGACCAAAACTATTAGAAATATAGCCCAGAAAGCGATAGACAATCCAGCACACCATTTTCGCAAATTATTCTTCGTAAACAGGAAAACTATCACCGCAATAGTTCCCAGTAAACTCGTAATTAACAGAATAGCCATTATCTCGTAGTAAGAGATCTTTTCGATGCCTTGATAAATTATCCCCAGAAATCCACTACTATATATATCCTCGATTTTATCTTTGGTAAATTCCCTGGCATATTTCAAATTATAGAGAATATCTTTGTTGCGAGGTTTGATGGTTCTAGCGCGATTATAGTTTAGAATAGCTTCTCCAATATTGCCCATTTTAAAGTATGCATTACCCAGATTATAATAAACCCGGTGATCATTGACTCCGGACTGGATAGCTTTTTCATAAGAATCCACAGCTATTTGATATTCGCCATCGCTATAAGCACTATTGCCCTCTTGATATAAAGATATTCCGCTGGTTTGAGATAGAACTGCAATTGATAGGGCCAAAATGGCTAATAATATTTTGCTAGATGTTCTCATTTTAGGTTTTTGTCCAATTTGCTAAGTAAATCCTGTGTTTTTTCAAGTAATTCTTGGGATGATTCCCTGTTATCTCCCGGCGCAAAACGAAGGAAATTAAGTTTTTCCAGCAACTCTTCAATATCATCTAAAGACTCATCATCGACTTCCTGTTCGGTAAGTCTATCGCGGATTTCCGCAAAGACAACACCTTCGCGAGGAAGTTTGAGTCGATCAGCCAGATAGTGAAGGATAGCGCCATGAACCAAAGCTACAAAAACTTCGTTATTCTCGATGTTAGAAGTTGCTTTCTTTAGTTCTCTTAGGGCTCTTTTTCTGGCACGAGTGTATCTCTCCAGAATTACATCTCCAGTAAGCTTATCACGCCTCCGTTTAATTAAGATCGTTATCAAGAAGAGGATAATTTCACCCAGAAGAACGAGTAACAGAGAGTTGGGAGCTAATCTTCTAAAAGATCCAGAATCAAGATTATTGCAGTTAGGGAATATATATCTGATATCTTCGCCCACCTGAACTACTTCGCCTTTGGAAATAGCCATGCCGTTACCGGTTGCCATTTCTTTGCCCTGTTCAATAACAATGTGCTTCGAGTTAATTTTCCTGGTGACGTAAGTTTTGGTTTTTAAATCGAAATATGTCAATTCATATTCGGGAAGTTCATATTCACCGTAATTACGTGGAACTAAAATATATTCGAATCGCTTGGTTCCAGAGATCAGATTGTAATCTTTGGAGATATTTTCGCTTTCCTGAATATCGTATAACTCGAAATCTTTTGGGAATTGCAGATCGGGAGCTTTTAGTTTATGGATATTACCCGTTCCCGATATGGTTATAACATAACTCATCGCTTCATTGGATTTGGGATTCTCCGGATTAATCTCTCCGGTCAAAGAAAACTCTCCAACAAGTCCGTTAAAATCGTTATTGGAGTAAACCGGCAAAGCCTCAACATTAATTTTCTTTGGATTTGCAGATATAGTAACATGACGCCTGTCGTGGAAAAAACTGAAAGCACTTCTACCGGTAATCACCGAGCAGTCCAATTCCATTGGTTTTATCGTTTTTTCGCCGGGGGAAAGCCCAAAGAGGGCTGTTTTATTTAGAACAACAACATTGTAAGTTACTCCGTCGATTACCTTACGTTCATATTGCAAATTATTTGCTTGATAGATGTTTTCTACCCAAAAACCGTTATATTCGGGTTCACTGGACATAGAAAGTTCGCTTATGTTATATCTCGTATATAAAGCATAGGTAACGGTGATCTGCTCACCAACATAAGCCTTATTCTTATTCACATGAACCGAAAGAAACAGATTATCCTTGATATCCTGACCAGCCGGTTCCGGAGCTGAATGCTGGGGAGTAGTCTGATTTCCTCGTGTTGCAGATCTTGAATTACCGGTTACAGATCCATTCACAACCTCAACATTAAAAATCTTTGTAGTTTTTGTTCCTCCGTTTGCACTAAAAGTAAGCGATGGTATATTTAATCTTCCCTTTTTTCTTGGGGCTAGAGTATAGACATACGTTATAATATTACTCCGACTCATTTTCCCGTTAATGATTTGGAAATTAGTACTGGTGCTTTGATTTCTGCCTACAAAAGCCCATTCGTCTGTCGTTGGGAATTCACCTCCACCGAGATTATCCAGCTTCTCTCCGGAAATCTTTATCGTAAGATTAAGATTATCATCGATTCCTATTTTTGATGAACTGATGCTTTCGTTAATTTCCCAGTCGCCTAGGACTGTCAACGCGAGGGCGAAAATCAATACTAATATTACTTTATTTCGGATTCTCATCACCAATTGTATTTACTCTGACGGCTACGTCCGCCTTTTTGTTTGATTTTTTCTTCCTGTAAATCCTGTTCGTCATCTTCCAAAGCGTCGAGAAGCTGTTCAGCTTCCTCCTCGGTCATATCTTCTGGATTCTGGCGTTGTTGTTGCTCTTCTTGCTCCTGTTCGTCCTTTTCTTCCTGTTCCTGCTGTTGTGCTTGTTGTTCCTGTTTTTGTTGCTGCTGTTGTTCTTGTTGATCTTTGTTCTGGTTTTGCTGCTGTTCTTGCTGTTGCTGTTGTCCAGATTGATTTTGTTGCTGTTGTTTTTCGGAGAATTCTTTAAGAATCGCTCTGGCCAGCTCTAAATTATACTTGGCGTCCTTATTTTCAGGGTCAATTTCAAGTGATTTCCGATAGTGAAGAATTGCATTAGTCAAAGAATCATTCATGAAAGCCGCATTACCCATATCATATTGAATATCCGCCTTTCGCTGATTATCTTCACTCTTTTCGTAGCTTTTTTCCAATTCCTGAAGCGATTCCTCAAATTCATTCAATCGATAGAGAGTCAAACCCACGTTATGAGTTAATTGCGGTTGCTCTGGTTCGCTGGTTTCTGCTTCGCGAAAACTGGTCAGGGCCTCCTGATATTTCTGCTCATTGTATTGAGAGATACCTCGGTTGTTGTCTCTATGAGGTCCTGCAAAACAGACCATCGCAGAGATGATTATCAGTAAAATTATCTTATCTCTCATGATGATCATCATTATCCACAGCAGCTACAACTATTTCCCGAGCAGCTTGCATCGCATTTAACAGATGCCGATGAAATCACCCTTTTAAATTCTCTTTTGCCACATTTGGGGCAAGAAAAATCTGGATTATCTCTTTCAGAGATTGGAACTAAAAGCTCGGTTTTATTATTACAATTTTGACAGATATATTCGTACAAAGGCATTGTCAGTCCTCCGTATTTAGTTGTTTCATTTTATGCATAGAAATATCTCTTTCTTTTCTCTCGTTGGAGATTCTCGTATATTCAGCGCCAATAAGAAAAATATTGGCTGTATAAAAAATCCAAATAAACAAAGCAACAACCGTTCCAAGAGCTCCATATAATTTGTTGTAAACAGCAAAATTTGAAAGATAATACCCAAAAAATCTTCGCGAAATCTCCCATAGGACAGCCGCAAATAAACCTCCTTTAAACGATGCCTTCCACGACACCTTGATAGATGGACCGACTTTGTAAATAATAGAAAACATCAACATCATCAAAGCAGGGGGGACCAACGAAAAGAACATGCTCCATAAAAAAGGAATCTCCGATGGATTAAAACCGAGTATGCTAACCGATAAGTCAGATACGATAACGGCCACAGTAGTTATAGTAATGGAAAGAACCAATATACCACCTGCAATAAGCATCATAAGATACACTACAGCTGTTCGCTGGAAAAAACCTCTTTTTTTACCCGTGGCGAAAATCTTATTCAAAGCAACTTCGATAGTATAGAAAACACCCGTAGAAAACCAGAGAAGCAAAACTATCGCAAGCCCGCCAAATACATTACGTCCAGAAATTAGTTGAGACAGAACAGCTTCGATATCAAAAGCACCTCTGGGAAGTGTTTTGCCGATCTTGCCCAGAGTGGTAACAACGGATAATGCCGCTTTCTCACTCCCAAAAACGTATCCTAATACAGATAGGGCTAAAAGGCTCAAGGGCAGGATACTTAATAAAAAATAGAAACTGAGAGCTCCTGCCAGAGTCATGCCGTTGTCTGTGTTGAACAAACGTAATAATCTCGAGATTGTTTTATACCTATTTTTAAACCAATTAAGCAGTTTTTTCATGGAGTTTGCAACTCATTAATCTTCAATAATGCTTTGTTTATTCCCACCATGGCCTGAACGATGAACTTTTCCTTTTCCTTTCGGGAAGATACCCGGAAACAAGTAATATCATTAATCCGGGAACCAATACCCATGAGTATATCTCTTCGTAACTCACATAAACCTCTCGAGTTACAGATTTTTTATCCATAGCATCGATAGCATCGATTATTTCATCTAATTCTGCAGCTCCAGGCCTTGCTGGATAATATTTTCCTTCGGTTGCCAAAGCAATTCTTTGCAAAGTGATTTCATCCAATTTGCTAGTTACCACATTGTTTTCTGAGTCTTTCAGAAACCTTCCTGTTTGAATATCAGGTACCGGAACACCTTTAGGAGAGCCGATTCCAACAGTAAAAATTGTAATTCCCTGTTCTTTGGCTGCTTTGGCGGTTTCAACTGGATCACCTTCATGCCCTTCACCGTCAGTCAATAATAGTATAACTTTTTCTCGATTCTCGCTTTCGACAAACGACTTTAAACAGATATCGATAGCCCTATTGAGATTTGTGCCCTGCTCAGGTACGGTGCCAACATCAACTGCCTCCATTATCATCATTGCAATCTCGTAATCGACTGTTAGGGGACATACCCTGAAAGCATCTCCGGCAAATGCTACAATACCAATACGGTCGCCTTTCAATCGCTTAATAAGAGTTTTCAGTTCATATTTGGCCTTTGCTATTCGATTTGGTGTAACATCCTCGGCCAGCATCGATTGAGAAACATCGATTGCTACAACAAGATCAATTCCCTCGCGAACTGTTTTTTCGGTTCTGCCACCCATTTTTGTCCCAAGCTGAGGTCTTGCCAGGGCTAATACTATTAGAGTATAGGCGCATACAATGAGAATTCGTCTGGCCAGAATAGCACCTGTATTTCGATTCTGGGTTAGTTTTTGTATTAATTCCAATTCTCCGAATTTAGAGAGAAGCTTCTGTTTTTTTCTGTCAACCCAGATAAAAAAGAGAATGAGTACAGGAACACCGATCATCAATATAAAAGAAGTATTGTTTGCGAATTTAATCATGGTCCTTATTCACCCGTTTTTTTAGTATTATCAATGCATGTGCGGCCAATTTTTTGGTTCCAGGTAATTTTAGTATCAAATTATCAATTGCATATATCATTGTTGTTAAAAAAGATAGAGCTTTAAACCTAAGAATTCGCTCGAATATAGCGAAGTAAATTATTTTATAGTAACCAAATAGATCGCCTATATTTTGAATTTCGTCGATTCTCAGAGCACCGCCACCTTCGGATTCTCTATAGGAAACTGGAATCATTTTTCTTAAGTTATACATGAATTTGCTGTTATGTATAGGCTCAACGAAAATAGCTTTCATATCTGGTTTGAGAATTCGTTTGAGTTCTGGGCCCGCTGAATCCAGAATCAGGTGATGCAGTGAGACCTGCCCGATAATCATATCGAAAAAATCATCGGGAAAGCCAGTATTAGAAGCGCTTTGTGTGGAGATATCGATCTGCACATTATTGAGTTTGGCCATATACGAAGCAAGGTCGCACATTTTCGGTGAAACATCTATAGCATAAACATCAGCACCCATCATAGCCAACTTGCATGCAGCGTAGCCATAACCACATCCAACATCGAGAATTCTCATCCCCGATGGATCGCCGATCTCATCCCAGAAAGCGCGTCTTCTCGGGGGGAGAGGTTCGTCCATTTTAACTCTAAAATAATCTACATCTTCCTGAATAATAAGTTCTTCGGCCTCTTTGTCGAAGTGTTTAGCTTCGAGGATATCGTGTTCGTCCTCGCGTCCAGTTACTTTTAGAGGATTATCGTAGAAATCTATATTATTTTTATTTTCATTACTCATTATGGAAGTTTTCTGAATATTGTATTACTTAAGAGCAAATTTAGACCGAGTAAAATCAGTCCCAGAATGACGAATTTTCTGAAAAGTTCATCATTTCTGGTAAAATATTGAGTCTCGATTTTTGTTTTTTCGAGTTTATCTATCTCTGCAAAAATTTGGCGAAGACTTTCTGTGTCTGTCGCGCGTGAATACATGCCGCCGGTGATATTAGCTATCTCCATCAAAGATTTTTCGTCAAGTTCGACAGGCATTCTAACATGACGCTTCCCGAATATGGGATCATCCACCGGATACAGGGCATATCCACGTTTGCCTGCGCCGATAGTGTATATCTTGACATTCAGTGCCTTAGCCGCTCGTGCTGCAGTTATAGGATCTACAGAGCCGCGGTTATTTATTCCGTCGGTTAGAAGAATGATTATCTTCGATTTGGATTTGGAATCTCTCAGACGATTCACTGCGGTAGCAATAGCATTCCCGATTGCTGTGCCGTCCTCGATCTGGCCGGTTTCAATACTGTGGAGAAACTCGATCAATGCCCCATAATCCAATGTTAGCGGGCATTGCGTAAATGCTTTTGAAGCAAAAATCACAAGCCCGATTCTATCATTCGAACGTTTTGTGATAAATTCCTCTTCAGCAACTAATTTGGCGGCTTCCAGACGATTATTCGGTTTGAAATCCTCAGCCAGCATAGAGCTTGAGATATCCACCGCAAGAATTATATCCAAACCTTCGACAAATTTTTTCTCTTCTACGTAACCCGAGCGAGGCCTTGCACATGCTAGAGCGATTAGTATTAATCCAATTAGCTCTAACCATGATAATACTGGATAAAGCTTAGATTTGGTGGATTGTTTTGCACCTTTTACCAAACCGATATTGGAATATCTAAGCGAACTTTTCTTTCGCCATCTTTTCCACAGAAAAAGCCCGATAACCGGAATAAGCAACAGAAGCCACCAGGGCGATGCAAATTCGAATGTCCCGCCGAAAATCGGTCCAAAGATGAAATTAGCGATTTTATTGATAAAAGCCCCAATCATTTTGATTCCTCCGCGTTTTTTTGGTTGTGGTTTTTATCATCATCAAGGTTTTCTTGGACCTCCAATTCCCTTAGATTCTCTGTTTCATTCGTCTCGATTGTCTTTTCCTCTGGTTGAGTTTCACGAACGAAATCCTCTGCCATAAATAGTGTTTCGCTGTGCCAATCGTCCTGTGGGATTAGCTTCGCGAATTTTACAAGATCCGATCTGGTCATTATCTCTTTGACATTTGCTAAAAGATCTTCGCTGAGAGTGAACTGACATTCGTAGAGGTTCTGCATCGTTTCACTGGTTGATAATTCCAAGGCTTTGACACCGATACGGTTTTCAAGGTATTCTCTCAGGATCTCCGATAATAGCGAATAGTATTCCTTGAATTTGCCCTGATTGATCAACTGCGAAGCTTTCAGAGCGGCAAAATCAGTAAGAGCCTTCTCGTGTGGGGGGAGTGGTGGTGCGCTGAAACTGAATATAGATTTACCTTGTTTGCGACGCTTCATCCACAATATAAATCCGATTACAAGAGCAATTAGAATCAGAGCGATTACAGCAACACCAATCCAGTATCGAAGACCACGTGGGTATTTTTCCGGTTCGTTGATATCCTTTAGAAGTTCGTTTTTAGCGAGTTCAAGAGCCCTCGCCGCACCGATTTGTTTCTCCATACCCTGATAAGTTGTATCAGCTTCGGTAATAGCTTTGATCTTTGCCCAATCTTCGTCCGATAATATCGACTTTACAGTGATAGTGATTGGTTCGGTTTTTAGAATCTGTGTGCTATCTCGAGAGTCTTTATAAGCGATTCCCGTAGGTGGGATAATCCATTCACCTGTATCATATGTACTTACATAATAAATATATGTGGATTGGATTCTGCCATCATCCAGTTCGATATCATCTTCGATCTCATAATCCAAAATCTGGAATTGACCGAGTTCTGCGGCCATACCAGGCCACGCGATCTGAATTTCGGGATCGTGAGTAATAGTCAATCGATATTCTATTTTATCACCTATAGTAATAGTAGTCGGTTCCGCGCTACTTTTTATCGAAGCTGATTGGGCAAATATCGATATTAAACATGCTAGTAATAATATTCCTGTGAATTTCAGTTTAGTCATATTAATCAATTTGAATATTTTCTGGATATAGTTTAACTTCCTCTGATTCAATCATCTTCTCTATTAAATCGTTTTGCAGCCCGGCAGTTTTTTCCTGTATAACCATGTGTTTGACTTGATCTCGGATCTCTTCCAACGATTTTCCGCTAAATTGATTTTTATTCTTCTCATAATAAATCTCAATATCAGTTGTGTTTACATTTACTTTATTCGCGATTTTATCTTCCCAGTAAGCCTGAACGATAACGGCCTTTTGCGCTTCCTGAATATCTCGCTGAATCTCGTTTTTTTGATCATAGCCCTCTCTCAAAGCGGCATCATACATTAATTGTTGACCGATGTAACTTTTCAGAAACTGGAGAATCGAATTTTTATTGTTCATCTGACGACTCAATTCAGGGGGGAGAGCAGTCATTGCATCTTCGATTTCAGATTGTGCAATAGCTCGATTTCCAATCTGTGCAAGAATTTCATTGGGATCAGCTTCGGAAACTGGGGTTCCAAGCTGTACAGATTTTTCCAGATATCTCTGTGCCTTTTTACTCTGGCCCGATCTATCCAATTGAGTTATTATTTTCCGCTCCGTATCATCGACCAGTGGATGATCAGGGTAGAGTTGCTTTAGCTTTGTGTAAGCAGCCAGCGCTTTTTGAGAATTGCCGATATGTTCCGCGTAAATATCTCCAATTTGATAGATTATCGCTCCAGCTTCTTTATCTGAAAGGCGATATTTTTCCAAAATATCTTCGAATTCATCGGCGGCCTGTTGATAAAGGCCGTTGTTTATCAATTCGATAGCATACTTTTTCGCCTTTTTGTAATTGACTCTGGGGAAAATCTCATCAGATGATTGCATCAAGATCAAAACGAAAACGATCACCATAATCGCCAGAGTGCAGATATTAATAATAAAATCGATTCTCTTTAATGTTTTATCATTCATAAGTTCACCATTATCAATAAGTTGAAGCCCTTTTCTTAAAAAACTTTGCTAAGTCTTTTATGTAATCCCTATCTGTTCTTATTAATACGTGGTCGAGTCCAATTCGTTTGAATATCTTCTCTCTTTTCAATTGTTGCTCTGAGACATTTAAACCAAATGCTTTGCGAAGTGACAGGTTCGATGTGTCCACAAGAATTGTATCGCCTGTTTCCGCATCTTCCATCTCAACCAATCCAATATCGGGAAGGCTCTCTTCACGCGGATCGATAATAACCACTGGCACCAAATCGTGCTTTTTAGTGGAAATTGTAAGTGATTTTTCGTAATCTTTACCCATAAAGTCACTCACCAGAAATACAATAGCCCTTCTTTTTGTAATCCTGTTAAGATAATCCAGTGGAAGAGTAAGATTTGTCTCAGTGTCCTGCGGTTTGAAGAAAAGCAATTCGCGCAATAGACGTAAAACATGCTGTCTGCCCTTTTTAGGCAAAACGACTTTTTCTATCTTATCAGTGAACATTATCAACCCGACCAAATCGTTATTTTCGATTGCACTGAAAGCCAGAAGAGCACATATCTCAAGGGCGATATCTCGCTTGAGATTATTGGACGTTCCAAATTCGCCCGAGCTGGAAACATCAACCAACAGCATAACCGTGAGTTCGCGCTCTTCCTCGAATATCTTAACATGCGGCGAACCGGTTCTGGCCGTAACATTCCAATCGATTGTGCGTATATCATCACCTGGAATATATTCGCGCACTTCGGCAAATTCCATCCCTCTACCTTTAAACACCGAATGATATTCCCCAGCAAAGACATCGTTCACCAAACGTTTGGTGTGAATATCGAGTTTTCGTATCTTTTTAAGTATTTCCTTGGGAATCATATTTATCTATTGTTTTGATTTTAGGTTTTAGTTCTCTAACTTCTCTTCTAAAAATACCACCAAATAGAAACCGAAGCTCCAAATGGTGAACTTGCCATGGGTATATGTACCGTCGATTGATCTTCATCACCAAAGGGTGAATCGACGTTGATAGATTGATATTCTAATCCTGCAGTAAAACCGATAGATATATTTACATTGTCCACACCGACTTCTTCGAGGAATATCTCCATCCCTGCATAAGCTCCGGGGCGTATCATGAAAACATTACGTTTGTAGTCTTCATTGTTGAGTTCCATACTCTGAGTTTGATAACCAAAATCTAATTGGGGACGAACCACAAACCCGAAATTTTCCTCAAGTCGCATAGGTATTAAGTATCCAATCATTGCTCCGAAAAGCATACCAGAATAACCATCTTCACATTTCACGTATTCGGGGACATGCAACGCCATATCCAGACTATAGTATCCACCCAATGGCATTCGATATCCAACCGAGAGGGGAGTGCTCTGTATTCCAACAGCGGGCCCAAGCCTGGGTGGTGTTGTTTCGGTTTTATCCTCGGCTGCAAAAAGACTTAGTGCAAGTATCATTGTTATCGATATTACGATTAATGTTCTTTTCATATTCTTCCTTTGTTATTAACTATTCATTTTCTTCAGGTAAATCGTCTTTTTGCACAACTATACCGCCTTTTCCCGATTTCTTGGCTTTGTACATAGTTCTGTCTGCTTCATGAAGGAAACTATCGGCCGTCATTCCCGGTTCCCATTTGCAAACTCCTATGGAGGCAGAAATATCTCGAATCTCAAATGCTTTCACTATTCTCTTAGCGATTTGTTCGCCTTCCTCGAGACTAATATCGTTAAGTACTCCTACGAATTCATCGCCCCCATAACGATAACCCGTTCCTCTTCCAGCGATAGCTTCGGATAATCCTTCCGCAGCACTGGTGATTAATTTGTCACCTGCTCGATGTCCATACTTATCGTTATATTCTTTCAATTCGTCCAGATCCATGAAGATCAACACAAGATCACCATCTCCGCTTTCGACAAATACATCCAGCATCTCCATTAAATAGACCGAGCTATATAATCCAGTCATTCGATCAGTATTCAACGCTAATTTCAGCTGTTGAGTGTATTGAAAAACTTTTCTGAGCGCGATAAGGCTGAAAATGGAAATCAACAGAAGAATTACCGAGATTATGGGAAACAGAATCTGAAAATATTCCATGTTGTGGAATATGATCAGGATAACAATTAACAGAATAGCTAATCCCATTATCATCTGAAGCCAAAAAGGAGCTTTACTCTTTTTGGGAAATATTTCAATCATGTTCGAGTTGTATATCCTTTTTCCCATAACGTCATCAGCCTTCCTTATAAAATTACTATTGACCTAAAATCCTCATTTTTATGGAACTTCGACTGCGCCCAGAATCCTTCTAATTATCTCTTCAGAAGTTATCTCTTCGGCTTCTGCTTCATAAGTAACTATTACCCTGTGGCGAAGAACATCCATAGCGATAGTGCGAATATCCTCTGGAGTAACATAACCGCGATGATTTAGAAAAGCCTGTGCCTGTCCACATACACGAAGATTTAAACTGGCACGAGGACTTGCACCGTAAGAAATCAACTCATCGATATCATCCAGGCCATAATGAGCAGGATTTCTGGTTGCAAAAACCAGATCAAGAATATAGGTATCGATTTTATCGTCCACATATATATCTCTGATTACCTGTCTGGCTCTATTAATGTTCTCCTTGGTTACCACTTTATTTGCTGTCGGAGGATCGAAATGGCCGTGCAGGCGAATAATATCGCGTTCTTCTTCTTTCTTCGGATAATTTACGATAACTTTCATCAGGAATCTATCCACCTGAGCTTCAGGAAGGGGATAAGTCCCTTGTTGCTCGATTGGATTCTGAGTGGCCAAAACCATAAACGGTTCGGGCAGTTTGAAAGAATTTTCACTGATAGTTACCTGACGTTCCTGCATCGCTTCCAATAGCGCCGATTGTACTTTGGCCGGTGCACGGTTTATCTCATCCGCCAAAATGATATTGGCGAAAATCGGTCCCTTTTTGGTGAAAAACGATGATTCCGATTGGTTATAAACCAGAGTTCCAATTAAGTCCGCAGGGAGAAGATCCGGAGTGAATTGAATTCTCTGGAAATCGGCATCAATTATATCGGCCAAAGTGCTAACCGCAAGCGTTTTGGCCAATCCGGGGACACCTTCCAACAGAATGTGACCGTTCGCAAGAAGTCCAAGCAGCAATCTGTCGATGAGATATTTCTGGCCGACGATGACCTTGCTAATCTCATTTCGAACTTCTTCGATGAACTTGGATTCTTCTTCGATCCTCTTGTTCAGTTTTTCAATTTCCTCGTTCATTTTACCTCCATATTATTCATTATTTTCTTCTTTATTCTTTTTCTCGCAGAATACCAGAAGTGTTTCCAGTGCAAGAGTAATATTTTGAAAATCATCTTCACTAGCTGGTGTTCCTGCAAATTTGATGCTATTCAATTGATTATTAGCACTACATACCTGTTTAATTACTGATCCAGGTAATCCCTTTTTTGCAAGCATTTCAGCGAGTTCCTCATTGTTTATGCTTGCTATATCTATATCATACTTCTCTTTGATAAATGAGTTTATTAGTTTGGATAATCCTTCAATTGCTTTGATTGGATCTTGATTTGCCTTTTGCTCTATCTCTTTTTGAAGTTTCCGAGTCTTTTCTTCAGGACTAATAACAATTTCTTTTACTTCGGGGTCCGTTCTTTTCTTTTTGCTGAAAAGTATTATTACTACAACCAATATTATTGATGCGAGTAATACGATTCCAATTATCAAACCCCAATTAGTTTCTTTTTCCTGAATAATAGCTTCAGAAACTTTAACTTCGAACCTCGTTGTCGAAAGATTTCTGTCGTTGCCATTTGGAACGAAAACATAATTAATCCTAAAAGGATTGATATAGGCCATTCCAACCGAGACGGGAGTGAAATAGTATTCATATTCCTTAATAAGAACGGTTTTTCCGTCTGAACTCTCTGTCAGATTACCCTGTGAAGTTCCCACCAGTTCGAGGTTACTCAGTTTTGGTGTTGATGGATCCGCGATTGCATAATCGTCGATATTGCCCTCAATAATTAGCCTTACAGTGAATTTGAGAGTATCGTTTTGGGGAATCGAATCCTGCGCAACAAAGGACTCTATACGAACATTACCCCATTCGGGGACTTTCTCCGCAATTATAGTATCCTGAGTAGTTTCAGCAACTAACGAAGAAATTAGGATTAAGAATATCGTCAATACTAACACAACAACTCCATTTTATTTATTATTAGGTTTAATAGCGATATATCTGAGTCCACCCTGACGTCCAACCAACATGATAATCGGTCTATCTTGTTTTGCTTTGGATATAGCTCGATTATAATCAGCAATATCCGAAATCTCGCTACGATTAATTTCTAAAATGAGATCACCGGGCATCAATCCGGCCAAATCTCCAGGTGAACGTGGTTCTACAGATTCAACGATTACTCCACTCGAGTATCCATATATTTCTGCTTCGCCATTATCTATGTTTGCAACTTCGATACCCAGATTTATATCGTGCTCGGGTTCGGATTCAACGATCTTGTCCTCTGTTCCGGGAAGTTCGCCTAAAATAATATCGAATTTCTTCTTTTTATTATCACGAATTATCTCAAATTCAACTTTGGTATCCGGTCTGGTCGAAGCTATTCTGTTCCGTAACTCGGATACATTTTCAACCGGAGTGTTATCGATAGCCAGGATAACATCACCTTGTTCAAGACCGGCTTCCTCCGCAGGAGTATCTTCGAGAACTCTGGTAACAATAACTCCACGATCGTCTTCTAAATCGAAAGCTACAGCAAGGTCTTCATCGATATCCTGAATCGAAACTCCAAGCCATCCACGAATAACGTGCCCATGGTCTATTAGTTGTTCCATTATATCTCTGGCCATATTCACCGGGATTGCGAATCCAATACCATTATAGGTTCCGGTTGCCGAAGCTATAGCCGTATTAATACCAATTAATTCCCCATTTAGATTTACAAGCGCTCCTCCTGAGTTTCCTGGATTAATAGCGGCATCTGTCTGTAAAAAATCCTCGTAATCTGTAATTCCCATTCTGTTGCGGCCTTTTGCGGAGATCACTCCAACAGTTACCGTATGATCCAGATTAAAAGGATGTCCGATCGCCATTACCCATTCGCCCACTCTTACTTTATCGGAATTCCCGAGTATGGCTGGGGTGAGCTCTTCATCGGCTTCGATTTTAAGAAGAGCGATATCTGTTTTTCTATCGGCTCCGATTAATTCGGCCATATAGGTTTTATCTTCAACCTTAACTTTAATTTCATCAGCACCTTCGATAACGTGATTATTGGTCAGTATTTGACCATCGTGAGATATAATCACTCCACTTCCCAGGCCCTCTTGTTTGAATTCTTCGATAGATGATTCTTGATCGGGAAGGGGAAGTCCAAAAAACCTTCTGAACATCTCATCCTCAGGGAACATACCTCGTGGTCTGCGGACTTGAATGACTTTCTCGGAATAGATCGTAACTACAGTGGGCATCGTTTCATGAGCTATTTCAACGAAGATATCCTTATTGGAAAAAACAGGAGATTGTTCAGGTTCGGCATAAGCCTGACTCATCACACCATCGTCCTTATGAAATAGCAGCTCCCAGTTTGCGGTGGCAATTATTCCGAGGAAAAATCCAATTATTAGTATTGAAAAGGTAATAAAAGTGCTTTTAGTTCTGGAAATCATGTTCATCACCTCCAGCAAAAAACTGTTTTTTATGATCCTCCACTAAAGAATGAAGCTCCACGAGATCTATAGGTTTAGTCAAAAAGAAATCCGCTCCAGTTGTTTTGCTTTCATCTGAATATAATATCGCGTCGTTGGCAGAAACAAGTATCGTGAGAATATTGTCACGAAGTTCTTTGAGAATAGGAACGATATCCAAACCACTCAGTTCACCGGGAAGATCAATGTCCAGAATGGCAACATCGAAATTGCTAAGTTCCTTCTCCAATGCGCTTTTTCCGTCGTTCGCAACGATACAATGATGACCTTTATTGGCCAAATATTCGCTTAGTGTATCTGCGGATTCTATGTTATCTTCGATAATTAATACATTCATTCTTTTTCTCTACTTTCGGCAAATAAATTTGCAATAGCTATGCCAAAAGCTTTCAAATGTAACTATGGTTTTATCTTATTGAAAAAGGAAGCTGTTTGTCAGAATGGCAGATCGGGGAAATATTATTAGTGTCAAAATGGCATAAAATATGATTATAGCCTGGCTTTAGATTGTTATATATCAATGGTATCAGTTTTCAATGTTTTGAACATAATCAGTAATAACCAACCACCGAAAATAAGGCAAATTAGCATATTCAACGAACCTATTATTCTGATGAGTCCTCCGAGGAAACGATCGAGTTTCAATATACCTAATTCACCCAGTAGATAATGCCAATCGTGTGCGGCTTCGACTCCGAAAGGGGAGACTAGCGGCAATGCCATAGCACGTGCGTCTGCTACGTATGTTGCTACATCGAATAGATTTGTAGCCAACCATCCAAAGCAAATGGCGATTGCAAAAAAATCTCTTTGCCGATAGAACAAAAAAATCGATATTACTGGCGCCAGACACTGAAGAATAGTGCCACCTGCCATCATAATAAAATGTCCGAAAACGGAAAACACGATATGCCCGATCTCGTGTATCCCCAGATTGATGCCCTTGAAAATGGAGGAATACATTGGATTTCCCAGGTGGCGAATCCATATATATAGAAAAAAAAGCAGAAGCAAACTTCTGAAAAAGGGCATTCTCCCTTCTGCCCATTCATATGCTTCTTTTAAAAAGTGTTTCATAGTTCAATCAACCAACCAAATCGAGGTAGCATAATCTCTGTGATAAACTGATCCTATATTTTACTTCATTACAAGTTAATTTAAAAGTAGAAAATTGAAGAGAAACCGACTTTGTTGGTTTTCAAGATTGTACCTTCGATAAAAATCTACTCCGGAAGCCCAACCTTTCTCGCTTTGGCGATATACATCGAAGCGAATAGATAGGAAATTGCCGAATTAGCGAAGATTTCAGCTTTTTGACTTAGAAAATTGTTAAATGGCTTTATTAACTTATTCAAACCAGGAATTAAATTGAAGGGAAATAACGGATAATAATGCGAATAGCGCCTTTCTTCCAGTTCGAATCCGGCTTTTTTTAAGTTACAGCAAATTTTGCTAGGCCAATGCTCTCTATACCAGATAGGCTTATCGTGTCCGGGAAGAATCTTCTTTATAAGCTCACGAACTCTGGTGTTAATACATGGATAATTGCGAGTTTGTATAACCAGCTTTCCTCCCGGAGCCAGTATCCTATTAGCTTCTTTTAAGAGAGCCATATCTTCTTCCAGATGTTCGATAACCCCCAGAGCGATTATCACATCGACACTTTCATCTGCAATTTGGGGAATACTGCGAGCATCACTTCGTATAACTTCGATATCCTGTTCATAACCAGCCCTATGAGCCAACTCTCTTGCCACAAGGGTTAATTTAGTGGAAATATCTATTCCAATTACTTTCTCAAAACCCAGACGTTTGATCTTGATTAAGGCATGGCCCGAACCGCAACCGATATCCACGACTGTTCCTTTTCTTTCTTTTTCAATGAGCTTTAAGGCGTGTTTTTCACGCTGATGAATAGAATTGAATTCATTCCACTTCTGTTGGTAACCGTATATATTTACCCAGAAATCATAAGTGGAATCGAAGTAGCTTTCAATATTGTCTATCTGGTCTTCAGTCATATTATTACCTAAATTTCATAAATGATATGTATTTGCAGTTATGAATTCAATGAAAAAGCGAAAATTTAATTAATATCTTAAACGTCTATAAGGATGAGTTGACAAATAAGCGCTAAATCAATATTTTGATTTGACATTTAAACATCGGGATAATATTCCATGAGATTTACTATCATAATATCCTTTATATTGATCTTAGCTGTAACCAGTTTAGGGCAATACTATTTCGGGAAAAACAAAATCCAATATGCAGATTACGATTGGCAATATCTGCAGACCGAGCACTTTGATATCTATTTCTTCGAAGCAGAAAGCCGTTTGTCCAGAATCACTGCCTACGAAGCGGAAAAAGACTGGGAAGATTTCGTTGGCAGATTTAGATTTGTCCCCCGTGAAAAAATACCCATTATAATTTATCCAGCACCGAATTTGTTTCAGGAAACCAATACTATACCATGGATATTGCCCGAAGGTGTTGGAGGATTTACCGAATACTACAAAGGTCGTGTTGTATTGCCTTTCAATGGACGATACAGAGACTTCCGGCATACACTGAAACACGAGTTGGTTCATGCGTTTATTATGCACAAAAACATCTTTGTTCACGATAATCACGATCTATTCTTTTTGAGTTTTCTCCCTTTGTGGATCGAAGAAGGGATGGCGGAACACTTCTCGGAAAGAACTTCCCGTGAGATGGAAATGGTGTTACGTTCGGGGATTCTTCAACAAGATTTTGTCCCCATAGACCGAATTTGGGAGATTTACGGCAGTTTTTTGATGTATAAAGAAGCCGAAGCATTTCTCCTCTGGTTGGCCGAAGAATATGGAGAGAACAGAATCACAGAGATTCTGGAAGACATGCACGATTTCAGTAATTTCGAAGAAATGTTTCAGGCACATTTTGGATTACCCCTCAAAGCAGTTTCCGCTAAATGGGAAAACTATATGCACGAAAAATATTGGCCCTTGATCCTCGATGGCGAGTTGCCCGATGAGAATTCCCGTATGCTGACATCTAAAAAGGAAGGAATCAATCTTTCCGCGGAACTCTATCGAGGCCAATCGGATAGCATCCCTTCGGTTTATTTCCAATCTTCAAGAATGGGATATGCTGGAATTTATAAATATTCACCCGGAAAATCAGAGTTGATTGTCAAAGGTGGTTTTAGTGAGGATTTAGAGCAAATGCATTTTTTCGAAAATCATTTTTCAATCTCTAATAACGGTGTGATGGTTTTCAGCGTCAAGAAAAAGGGCGGCGATGTTCTTACATTTTTTGACATCGAGAAGAAAAAGATTTTGATGCAACGTCAATTCAAGGCTGTTCCAGGTATTACCAGTCCCGAAATATATAGCAATGCTACCAAAGTTGTATTTGCCGGCACCAGCATATCCGGCTTCGACGACATTTTTGTTTACTATGTGAAAGAAGACTCGCTTGTTCGATTAAATCAAGATATCTATTTCGATTCAGATCCAGTTTTTATCGATGATTACATTTATTTTTCCAGCGATAGAGTGGAAGGTGGAGATGAACTTGGATTTATGGGTATTTGCCGTATCCCTATTGGTGGTGGGATAATAGAAGAATTAACCGGAATTCAAGCCAATAATGTGCAATTGACTCTGGATAGTTCTAAGTACCTGCTTTTTTCATCGGATTTTGAAAAGAACATCCAAAATGTCTGGCGTTTGGATCTGGATTCGATGAAAGCATATAGAATTACAAATATCCTGACCGGGCTATTCGAACCTAAACCTTTTAGAGGCGATAGCATAATCGCAAGTGTCTATACAAAATCATCATATCAATTGGGTGTTTTTCCAGGGGATTCGATTTATTATTCTGTCGAAGTTGAATGGCAACCATGGGTAATGAGCTGGTCTCCCGGTGAGAAAAGCGTGGATTATTCATCGAGCAAGATAGGTTATGACACAAAACTGTCTTTCGATATAGCTCAGGGCGCTATAGCCACAAATACCAGCATGGAATCTGCCGGCGGTATCGAAGGTGTGTTCTCGGATATGTTAGGTGACAGACAGATTTACTTCATGGTTTACGATCAGGGGCAATCGCTGGAAGATTTACTCAAAAACCTCAATGTTGCCGCAATGTATTACGACATGTCCGATAAACCAGTTTGGGGTGTCGGAGGATTTCACCTTTATGTTGAAGGTTACAATAGATATGATTTTGGATTCTCGGAAGAGACTTTTGGGTTGACCGGTATGCTATCGTATCCGTTCAGTAGATTTTTGCGTATGGATGCTAATTCTTATCTGATGTATTCGAAAAAGAGTTATTTTGCAGACATTCAACCCAAGCGAGAAGGGGCATTTGGAAGTTTAAATCTTAGTTTGATTCGAGATAATTCGTTATGGGGAAGTACTGGTCCTGTGGAAGGATTTCGCGGTAACGCCACAGTTGGAGGTACATATCGTTTCGATAAGGGGGAGCTCAGTAGTTATCTAACCAGTGCTGATTTGCGTTATTATTTTAGAGTAAGTAAAAGAATGTCGATAGCTTTGAGAACCGTTGGACGATCTTCGGGTGGCAATGAACCAGATCGATTTTGGATGGGGGGCACATGGGATTTCCGTGGTTATCCTTTTTTCTATTTTTACGGAAGAAATCTACTATTTACCAGTCTGGAGTTCAGATTCCCATTGTTGGATAGTTATCGAATGAAATTCCCATTTCTGGATGTCAACCTTCACGGTATTAAAGGAGCACTGTTTTTCGATACCGGCCAAACATGGGAGGATGATTGGCAGGAGCCTTTGGCCAGCGTTGGTTATGGAATTCGTATGCCACTTGGCGGAGTAACCGTAATCAGGTTCGATGTGTCCTGGAAAACGGATTATCATAGTGGGTTTGAAAAACCATATTACGATATTTTCTTTGGATGGGATTTTTAATACAGCCTATTGCTTAAGATAATAATCTTACATAACTTATCAATTAGTAAATGTATAAAAATATTAGTGGAAGCGATAAATATTTTATTTTCTAATTTAATGCTTGCATTTATAATCGATTGCCATATATTAGATTAGAGATTTATCTTGATAGATAAGTCCAACCTCATTTATAAACTTGTGAAATAAACTACCTAACTTCTCTATTAAAGATTTGTTAAATTACATTAATCTTGTGGAAGGTGTACAGATGCTGAAATGGCTTGAGCAACAGAAAAATGCTATACAAACTCCCGAAGAGCTTGCAAATAAAATTAAGCTCAACGAGAAAAACATGAAAGACTTAAAAACAGTCTGCAGTCGTTTTCGAATGCAGATAACTCCATATTATCTCGATTTAATCAATTGGGATGATCAGAAAGATCCTCTAAGAAAACTGGCAGTACCGGATATTCGAGAATTGAAAGTAAAAGACGGAGAACTTGCCGATCCTATTGGCGACACTAACGAAGAGTTAGATAATCAGCCGGTTCAGGCAATAACTCATCGATACGAAGATAGAGTTTTACTATATCCAACTCCCGAGTGTGGTGGATACTGCAGGCATTGTTTTCGTAGGCGTTTAGCTGGTAAAAAAGATTTTCAATTAACCCAAAAACAGCTTGATAAAGCACTCGATTATATCGGGAAACATGATGAGATTCACGAAGTTATAATGACAGGTGGAGATCCTCTTATGCTGGTTGATCGAAAGATCTTCGCGATATTAGATAGAATTAAGGAAATGCCACATATCTGGACAATAAGAATTCATACAAGAATGCCGGTTTGGAATCCATATCGAATTACCGATAAATTAGCCGAGGGATTGCGTAAATATAATCCGGTCTGGATAGTAACTCATTTCAACCATCCAAGAGAGCTTACAGATTTAGCGGTGGAGCACCTGGCAAAATTTGTGGACAATGGAATTAATGTTCTCAATCAAGGGGTTCTTTTAAAGGGGGTTAACGATGATGTGGAGACACAAAGAAAGTTGAACTGGGCTTTGATTAAAGCCAGAGTTAAACCATATTATATGCATCACCTGGATAAAGCTGAGGGAATATCTCATTTCCGTGTGGGAATCAAACGGGGGATGAAAATTCTCAGAGAATTGAGAGGCACAATACCCGGTTATGCTATTCCACATTACATTTTGGATATACCCGGCGGATACGGCAAGATACCTATGCAATATCACTACCTGAGCACCGATGGTGATGGTAGTATAATTGTGGAATCACCGTTCAGCGATCTGCGAACTTATGAGGACGGTGTAAATGAAAAGGCGGAAGATGCTAATGGTGTGGAAGAGATGAAACCTATTGAGATGTATCCAGATGAAATAATTGAGAAAGTAGGTCCAGAAGATGATTCATAACAAACAAAACGATATTATTATCAGAGATGTCGATACCGATAACCATGATGTTCTGAAAGATTTCGTGGATGATCTAAACACTTTTATGGGTAAGTATCAGGATCCACTCGAAGAAACTATGGAAGCTATCCGGTTAGCTATCGAAAGTGGATTCTGCGTTGAAGCTGTTGAAAAAGAAGATGATCGTCTTGGAGTATTGGCAATTACTCCCTCTCCTTTCGAAAAATTCCAACCCAAATATCATCTGGCATATATTGCAACTTCCTTGAAAGCACGGGGAAGAGGAGTCGGGAAACTGTTGTTAAAAACCTCCCAGGAGTTGACTAAAGGTGATATTGCTTTGCACGTTGGGGTGAATAACGATAACGCCATCAAGTTCTACGAAAAGATGGGCTGGAAAGGTCATTATCTGAGGATGATGCCAATCGAGGAAAAGTGATTCAGGGTACGGGATCGTACCCTCCTTCACTCCAATGATTACATCTTAATATTCTCTTGAAGGATAACCAGGATCCTTTAATTACGCCGTATTTTTGCAAAGCCAATCTGGCATATTCACTGCACGTAGGTTGATATTTGCAAGTGACGCCGAATCTCTGTGTATATTTAGACAGATGATTGTGGTAGTAATCGATTGCTGAGATAGCTAATCTCGTGGATATCTGCTTATCGGGCGGTTTAATTATATCGATGATAATGGCTGATCCAATCGATATATACACTAATACTATTAGCAAAATAAGATATTTGGTAATCTGTGTCATAATCATCTAAAAGATAAAAATTAATTGATGGTTGTCAAACAAGTGGAAAATAGCTTGCTAATTGAATTTGTAGATATATATTAAATCGATATTTTACAAAGGAGGAAATATGAAAAAAATTATTATCGTTCTAAGTGTGATTCTTGCCTTAACCGCTGTTGCAGATTTTAAAGCTGGTTATATTGATTCAGATAGATTGAGACAGGAATATGGTCCTTTGAAGGACGCTGAAGCTCAACTTGGCAAGGAAGTCGCTGAGTGGGAAGCTGAAGCGGCTGAAAAGGAACAGGAAATAATTGATATGCGAACCGAGCTTGAACAACAATCACTTTTACTTTCCGAAGATAAAAAACAGGAAAGAATGAGATTAATCGAGCAGAAACAGATGGAATATCAGCAGTATCTTTCATCGATTCTAGGTGCGGGAGGAAAAGCCGATCAGAGGAATGCCGCGTTAACTGCTCCAATTCTGGAAGATATAAATGAAGCTCTATTGGAATTGGCCGACCGTGAAGGCTATGATCTCATTCTTGATGTAGCGGGTGGAAATGTGGCTTATATCGATGAAAATCTCGATCTTACGGATTTGCTTATAGAAGAACTGCAATCTCAGATTAGCGAATAATGCTTGCCAGCAAAATAGCCAGTAGTATAGATGGCATACTGATCGGTCCCGGTGATCCAGAGATCAAAACGATAGCCCCTATAAACGAGGCTCAAGAAGCCGATATTGCTTTTCTCCACAACGATAAATATGCTCCATTTTTGGGTAATTGCAAAGCTGGATGTGTGGTTGTTAGAGAAGATCTTGTCCCGAAAGAACACGATTACGCTATTATTGTTTCTGAAAATCCCCATCTTTGTATGGGGATTGTTATCGATCTTCTTTATCCAAAACCTGAATTGCAATATGGAATTCATCCACAAGCTATCGTAGATAGATCCGCCACGATCGGTAAGAATGTTAACATAGGTCCGCTTGCTTTTATTGGGCCGGAGTGTATTATTGGTGATGGTTCTAAAATTGAATCCGGATCGAAATTAATGGGCAAAATTCATATTGGGCAAAATTGCGAGATATTCCCGAATGTTACAATCTATCCTAATTCCTGGATCGGAGAAAACTGTGTAATTCACGCTGGGACGATAATTGGTTCGGATGGTTTTGGTTTTGCTCCCACCGAAGATGGCATTATCAAGATTCGCCAGGTTGGAAAAACAATCATTGAGCGAGATGTCGAGATTGGAGCATGTTGCACAATCGACAGGGGGAGTCTAACTGAAACGCGTATTTGCCGCGGGACTAAGATGGATAATATGATACATATCGGGCATAATTGTAGAATTGGCGAGTATTGTCTAATTGCTGCTCAGAGTGGTTTTGCTGGGAGCACTATTGTTGGCGATAAGGTGATAATTGCTGGTCAGGTCGGTTTTGGTGGTCATCAGAAGATTGGAGATGGCTCGATTATATTTGCTAAAAGTGGCGTTAACGGAAATGTTGAACCCGGAAGTGTTTTATTTGGATATCCGGCGAAAGATAGAATGAAAGCACATCGTGAACAGGTATATGTTTCCAAATTGAATGAGCTTTTCAAAGACGTCAAAAGACTTAAAAAATTACTTGAAGATAACTAGTTAACTTATTGATAGCAAAACTAATAGGGGATTATTATGAGTAAAGAAATAAGAGTTTTTCTGATATTAATAACAGTTCTTGTTGTAGTTTATGCGCAACCTCATTCAACTGAAGATTTTGCTCATGGGCTTCTTGCAACCGGAGATTGCAATGCGGTTTTTAGCGATGAAGGTAATGCTATAGATATATTCGATATCTCCGGTCAGGAAAATCCAGCAGCAAGTCATTTTAATGAGGCCTACAATCTCAATCCGGATAGAATCGATAAGATAGGTGGCGCGGATAAATTTAGCATGGATATATCTTTTAGCACCTTGGAATATCCCGGTCCAGAGATCGATGGTGAAAAACGCAGCTGGTATTGGGTTGATGGAATTTCCAGAATTATGGTCGAAAAGGGAGTATCCGATAATTTCTCCATGAGATTCCTTTTTAGAGGTGGGTATAACACAATGCGTAAATCCTGGCAGGATGGTTACGCGCCGTGGCCTTCGGAATATCGTCACAATTATCAGGCATCGGTTATAGATTGGTCGAGTGTTAGATACAGGGCTTCTACAACCGGGGCAGGAGCAATAATGCCTCTTGGAGAAATGTATGCAACATATCATTCACCCTTCGGTCTTTCTATCGGAGCTGGTGGAGGCTATGGATTCTCGGAGTACGAAGACCTCTATTACTCGAGTGGTTGGCATACAGTTAGCGAAGGTCCTGCTACTACTTACGATGTAAAATTTGGTGCACGTTACAATCCTGTGAACAATAAATATTTGTCTTTGGGGCTAAATTACACTATCAAAGGTGGAACTATCGTAAATGAGGAAGATGATGATTACGATATGTACCTAACCGATGACAATTCTTTTGGATTTCAAATCGAAGCTAAGTATCCACAGTATGCACGTGCCGCGATAGGTTATAAAACTGTCAATTTCTCGGAGGAATATTTGCAAAATGCAAACGATGAAGAAGCCGATATTTTCGAAGACAAGATGAACAGGTTCGATCTTGCTGTTAAATTGACAGCCGATCAATTTGGAATTCCTCTGGACTTCGCTGTAAGATATAACTCTACGAAAAGCGAAAATGAAGAGGATCCCGGTCTTCTTTATACTTACTTCGGAGATAATATAGAAATCGCAGAGAATAATATGGCTATTGGCCTTTCTGCAAAACCGTTCAAAGGATTTCAGTTTGGAGGAGAATACAATTCAGGGAGTTATATTTTCGAGATTTCTCAGGATTCGGTCGAGGATATTTCGGAAGGCAACGACGATTATTCCGGTTTTACTTTCGGATTGGAAGTTTTCCCTGTTGAGGAATTTGGAGTAAGAGTAGGATTTGAAAACTATCAACACGAAACCGATTCCACATATGAAGAACAAGCCTATAATTCGGGATACATTTTACCATTTGGAACACCAGTCGTAAGATACGGTCTTGTTCCTGATATCGAGGATGGTTTAGCGTTATCCACAGGTTTTATCCTCTCTCTGGATGATCATAGATTGCAGATAGAGCTAAGCGGTAAATACCATTTCGCTTCAGATCCGGAAATCTATAAAGAGAATGAAGCAAATCGCTATGAAGGGTCATTGGGACTGACTTATTATTTGAAATGATTAGATTGGAAAATGAAATAAATGAAATCGCAGATGATCTTAATTTATTCAATAGCAATCCTTTGTCTGCTATTGATTCTCTCCGGATGCGATACTCCTAAGCCAAATGGCCCGGAACCCGGTGAAGAAGATTTCACTATCAGATTTATCTATGTTGGACAAGCCGATGCTACATTGATTACTACTCCACAGGGAAAAGCTTTTCTCTATGATTTTGCAACATCTTCGGGAGCTACGAATTATCTCTTGCCCCTTATGGATTCACTCCATGTCGATGAGATAGATATGGCGTTTGCAAGTCATATGCATAGCGATCATATTGGAGGTATCGATGAGGTTTTCGAGAGTATTGCTCTTACGGGAAACTGCTACGATCACGGTGGAGATTTAGAAACTCATGAATTCATCGAATATTCAACGATAGTCGGTTCTAATAGAAGATCTATCGAAGCCGGGGACACTCTTTGGCTCGACGATATGCGAATTATTTGTGTCACCAGCGGTGGTAATGATCTATCGGTTGGAGATGAAAACGATAAATCGGTTTGCTTAATCATAACTTATAATGGATTCGATTTGTGGCTTGGCGGAGATCTTAACGGCTCTGATTACGAATATCGAACAGATATGGAAAGCTACATTGCTTCAGATTGTTGGGCTGTAGAATGTTATCAAGCAAATCATCATGGGAGTTCTTATTCCAGTAATGAAACTTTCATGAGTGTACTTCAACCGCATTTTTCAGTTATTTCCTGCGGAATTAGTAATCCTTATGGCCACCCTCACGATGAAGCTGTAAGTCGAATGGAGGTTTTTGGTAACGTTTATCGAACCGATATGAGTGGAACGATTACCGTTACTATCGACGATACCGGATCCTATATAATTCAAACACAGTATTAATCTATGAGAATTCGAGTCAAAGCATTTGGATGTAAACTTAATCAAGCAGAAGCTGGATTTATACAATCCGGTCTCGCTAATATTGGCCATGAAATTTGTAAAAACCCTCCTTACGATTTAATTATTGTCTGTGGATGTACGGTTACTAGGCGCGCGGATTATAAAGTGCGTCAGTTTATTCGTCGGATGAAACGCAAACACAACGTAACGAGAATTTTTCTTAGTGGATGTAGTGCAGTTAGTTTCGAGGAGAAAATTATTAGAGAGCTTGGAATTGAGAAGTGCTTTCTGAAAAACGATCCTAATTCGATCGTTGAATATATAGGACCAGCCCGAACCAATCAGGGCGATTTCATGACTACTTTCTCCGGGCGAACTCGAGGAATGGTCAAGATTCAGGACGGATGTAATCAATTTTGTTCATATTGTATCGTGCCATATGTACGCGGACGTGAAGTAAGCGTGCCACCGCAGACTATTCTGAATAGAATTCGCCAGTTGGAAAAGGCTGGTGTAAGAGAAGCGGTTCTCACCGGTGTTCACGATGGTAGATATAATTATGATGGTCTTGATCTGGCCGGTTTATGCGATTTGATTTTGATGGAAACAGGAATCCCAAGAATAAGGCTCAGCAGTGTTGAGGCTACTCGTATCAGCGATAAGCTTATAAGGATTATAACCGAGAATTCCAGAATGATGAAACATCTCCATGTGCCGCTACAATCTGGATGTGACAGTGTTTTGCAAAGAATGAAACGTCATTATACGGCCCGTAATTATCTGGATAAGGTTAATGCTTTAGCGGCGTCGATTGAAGATATCGCTATTGGTGCAGATGTCATCGTGGGTTTTCCCGGCGAAAGTGATGATGAGTTTACACAGACAAAAAAAACTATTGAAAGCGCTCCGTTAGCTTATCTACATGTCTTCCGTTATTCGATGAGACCGGGAACCGAAGCTGCGGAAATGGCTGATCAAGTTCCAGAAGAAGACAAAAGATGTAGAATGGAGATTCTTCAAGAAATCGACAGTTTAAAACGAGAGAAATTTGCGAATTCCCAGATTGGTAAAGCCCGATCGGTTTTAATTGAAAAATATAAAGGCAAAATAGCTAAAGGATGGACGGATAATTATCTGAGAGTAGAATTTGTAAGTCCTTATGATATAGAGAATAAGATAGTATTAGTTAAACCAATAGATTATAAAAAGAATGTATTACATTGCGAATTAGAACATTTAGCATAATTACTTACGGTTGCCAGATGAATGAATACGATTCATCAGCGCTTAAAAAGGAGTTTATCGATCAAGGCTGGAAAAATGCTCCACCTGAGATCGCGGATGTATTGATAGTAAATACCTGCGCAGTTCGACATCACGCGGAACACCGAGCGATTAGCCGTCTGGTATCTCTGGCCAGAGCGAGAAAAGGCAAAATTAATATGATAATGGGTTGTGTAGCTCAGAAAAACGGCCAGAAACTGTTGGATAAATACCCATGTATAGATTATTCAGTTGGACCGGGAGAAATAGACCGAATTTTCCAGATTGTCGAAAATTGCGAATCCAAAGGCGCGTTCATGGATTTGAATCGATTCGATGGTTGCGGATTGCGTTCTTATATCAAGAAAGATCAGTTGAAATCTTTCGTGGCGATTTCTCGTGGATGTGAGAATTTCTGCAGTTATTGCATCGTGCCTTATGTTCGTGGAAAGCTTCGTGGAAGACCGATTTATGATATTCTCGATGAGATCAAAAGCGCTATTGATAAGGGAGTTAAAGAAATCACTCTTCTTGGTCAGAATGTCAACAGCTATATCGATCCAGGCTCGGAACAGAACTTCTCAGATTTGTTGGAGAAGGTTAACGACCTATCTGGATTGGCGAGAATAAGATATGTAACCAATCATCCTAAGGATATGGATGAAAAATTGATCGAAACTATCGCCGAATTACCCAAAGTATGTGAAGCGATTCATCTTCCGTTTCAAAGCGGTTCAAGTAAAATCCTCAAAGCCATGAATCGCGGTTATTCACGTGAAGATTATATCGAGTTGATTAGCAAGATAACAGATAAAATGCCCGATGCTGCGTTGACTACAGATATAATTGTAGGTTTTCCGGGAGAAAGCCTCGAAGATTTCGATCAAACAGCTGAGCTTTTCGATTCAGTCGGATTCACGGGGGCTTTCGCTTTCAAATACTCTACCAGACCGGGAACTGTTGCAAGCAAAATGGAAGATGATGTCCCGGAAAATGAAAAAATCCGTCGTCTCGAGTTAATCATTGATCTAATCCAGAAAAATGCCGAGGAATTCTCTAAATCGATGGTTGGGAAAGAGGTTGAAGTTCTTATCGAGGGTGTTTCTCCAAAGAATCCCGGACAGCTTTTTGGGCTGACAAGAAACGGTAGGAAAGTTATTTTCGATGGAGAAAAAGCACTCATCGGTAAATGCGTTAAAGTATCAATTATAAAAGCTTATAAATGGTATCTTAATGGGGAGTTGATTAAGTAATCTATGGAAAAAATTAGCAAAAAAAACGAGGATGTTATCATTGTTGGTCTTAAAACTCCCGATGAGATTTTGCAGCAATTCGAGGAGTCGATTGACGAACTAAAGTTTCTGGTTGAATCGGCTGGGGGGAATGTTATAGAGACATTTACTCAATCGATGAAAACGCCAAAACCTGCAACTTTTATCGGAAGTGGAAAACTTGGAGAAATTGCAACTTACGCCAAAGAACAGGATTGTCATACAATAGTTTTTGATAACGATTTGAAACCAAATCAAATCCGGAATATCGAGTCGATTTTTGGCGACGATATCAAGATAATCGACAGAAGTGGCCTTATCCTGGATATTTTCGCGACTCATGCACGTACCGCTGAATCTCGTGTTCAGGTAGAGCTGGCTCAACTCGAGTATTTACGTCCAAGATTGACCGGTTTGTGGGGTCATTTATCTCGACAGTATGGCGGATCTATCGGCGCGAGAGGCCCAGGTGAAAAGCAGCTCGAGTCAGATCGTCGAGCTATGGATATGAGAATTACTAAACTCAAAGACAAACTGGATAAGCTGGAGAAACAGAGAAAAACCCGGCGTAGAAGTCGAAGGAATCTCTATAGGATTGCTCTCCTTGGATACACAAATGCTGGCAAAACAACTTTGCTGAATGTTTTAACAAATGCCGGTGCTTACGCACGAAATCAGCTTTTTGCAACACTGGATCCGAAAACCAGGATTTTCTCTGATGCATGGGGGAGAAAGGTATTGCTAACGGACACAGTCGGCTTTATACGCAAATTACCACACCATCTTGTTGAAAGTTTTAGAAGCACTTTGGCTGAAGCCGAGGAAGCCGACCAGCTGTTAATTATCGCTGATGCCCAACATCCCGCTCTCAAGCAGCATCTAAATGTAGTTGAATCGGAATTAAAGCGTATTGGGATATCGAAAACAAAAAAGAGTATCGTACTAAATAAAATCGATAAACTGGATAATCTGGCCAAAGCAGAATTGATGAGGACCTATCCAGATGCTTACCAGATAAGTGCTTTAAGCGGAGAAGGTATGGAAGAATTGAGGGAAGAGATTTTAAAAGATATTCCCAGGGGATTCAAAACTCCGCCTTATAAATCGCTTTCAGGCCAAGACGAAGAGGAATGAAAGTAGCAGCAGTATTTATCGCCACCAATATAAACGCTCCGATTATCACTTCGATTGTGGGGAAAGTACTTCTTTCTCCAGTTATAAAGCGCATATAATGATAGGTCGGAAAGGCCAGAGCAAGAGTTGATAATGCTACGAAGATTAATGTTATCAAAGCGCAGATCATTCCACCACCCGAACTGGCAATCTTGCCCGGATTCTGCTCTTCAAAACTGGGAAATATAATCCCCAATCCCGTGGCAAGTGCTGTTAATGAAATGCTAGTGAGAAAAATACCTACGGCGTTCAAAAGCATCATAGCAGGACCTTGCACTAATATTGCATTTGAAATCACAGCAACCAATTCAGCCAAAATGAAAAAAATGAAAAAAGCGATAAGAAATTTTTCCCAGAATAGTCTTTTGATAGATAATCCCGAGCTGGCGATACTCCAGAAGCTATGGCCTTCCATGGAAATAGATGGATAAACAAATCTGACCGCCAGAGTTGCCAGAATATAGCCGGAAAAAGCATAATTGACGAAGCTGATCATAGTTCGCCAATACAGGCTTTCGATATCCATAGGCGCATGTCTGAGATTAATCAGATATACTATGATCAGAACCAGTAATATTGTGAAATGCGACCATTGATTTGGATCGCGGAAAAAGAGTTTTGCATCTTTAACGAAAAGCGAGCGCATATCTCTTGGGAATACAGAAAAAAGTTTCCAGGTTTTGCCATAGAGAGTTCGAATTTTATCGTCGGCTTTTTTCTTTTTACTTAGGATCTGGTTTGCAGCAAGATAGGCTTTATAATAAAGCCTTTCGGCGAAGATATCCAATACCACTATAGTCATTCCAGCTGTGGAAATCAACGTTGAGATATAGAACCACATTTCACCGGAATCGCCGGTTCGAGCTGATTTAAAAACCTCCAGAATCCATGCGCTTGGAAGAAATGGCATATCCGTTTTAGCCAAATCGCGAAGATAATAATTCAGAAGAGCTAAATCGCCCTGTGCAGAGAAGAATATTTTGCTGAATCTGGCTCTGAGTAGAAAATATAGGGCTATTAAAGAAAGCCCAATAAAGACCATTGCAATCCGTTTTATCCCATATTTTTTTGCAAGGGGAAATAGAAAAAGCGAAATAGCTGTTCCAAGAGTCGCTGGAATCAGCAAAAATGGAGGAATAACCAGTAAAGCCACAATAAAATAATTAGTTATAGAAAAGCTATGCACTACTCCGTATGCCACAACTAGAGGAAGACCAACTATTAGTGTAGCCCAACTTGAATAGAACAGGTTATCTACGAATTTAATCCAGAACACATCACTGTGTTTCAGGGGAGAGGCAATGAGAAAAGTGGCTTCCTCAGATCGATAGAGAGTACCGATTGCTGTGATTAGATTAGATATAATGAGCATCATGAAAAAGGCAATAAATCCAATTCCAATTAACCTATCGATGAGGATTATCCCAATATCCTGAACCCCATAAAGATAGGAAAAGACCCTGTGAAGCACCCAGTAAATACCGGTAAAGAATATAGCTACAACAAGGATTCCAACTATAGTCTTTGCAAGTTTTTCTAGATCTCGGTTGAATATTAACCGGGAGAATTGCTTTGGTTTTATGTAAAATAATACCCTGAACATTTGCTTATGATTATAGCAAAAGCGATTTTATCTTCAAGATATTATTAAAATAGGTATATTGAGTTATAAGATTATTGCCCCGAAGGTTCGCTTTCCTGAAGTACTGGAAGCTTTCCAGTTTCTTTCCAAAGCTTATAATGATCGATTAGCAATTTTGATTCTTCTGTACTGGCTTGGTTGATAGAAGTTACAAATTCGAATTCTTTTGTCCCTGAATCCCAGAATATTAACGGGAAATTTTCGCCGGCGTATTCACCATTGGATTCAACAAATCCTTCGTCAATAGTGCCCAATATAAACATATACGGCCCTTCATCGTGATGGCGATATAAACCGATATCTTCATAATGATCGAATTCGAATTCGATCTGGCCACATAGCTGACCGTTTTCCATAAATAGCTTTTTTTTGGTCTTTTTGAATCCGGGATTTTCATCCTCGATTGCATTTCCCTCTAGATATTCCTCGATTAGTTCTACGAAATCCGCGGAACCATCCTCGGTTTCAGAATCGGTCGAAGAAGAAATATTTCTCCAGATAATTTTGCCCTGACCACTACCGTTTTTATCAATCTCAATTTTATATTCTTTGTACTCGACAGATAGGCAACCAACAAGGGAAATAGCCAATATAACGACCAGTACTAATGAACATAATTTCTTCATAATTCTCCCTTAATAAATCGCTGATTCGGATGAAAAGAAGATTCACAACCACAATTATTTAACCAGATTAAGACAGGTAACACTTTGTCTTAGTCTTCTTTTATATTCCGTTTTTGTGCTCTTTTGCGAGCCTCTTTAACTATCTCTTCGAGAATTCTCTCGTCCGAGGCTTTTCGGGCGGAATCTATCACTAAAAGTAAACCACTCGATAACGTTACGAATAAAACTGCGTACAAGATTGACCTCCAGATTTATTAGAAAAATTCATCCTATTTACTCACAATATAATCGACAGTTTTTTTATTAGCAAGCGATTTTAAGCAAATTATTCTATTCATCTTTGGATATTATTATCATTATTGAAGAGTATTTATCATTTTTCTCTTGCGAAATCGATATAAACGTATATATTTTTACCAGATATTCGAAATAACTCGAGTAAAGCATTAGGGGGAATATATGAATATGGAGCATTTTCAAGCTCTTGAAGAGAAAGTAAACCAACTTATTAATCGTATAATGAGATTAAAAGAAGAGAACAACCAGCTATCCGATGCCAACCGGCAATTAGAGAGTAAAATTCAAGATCTGATGAGTCAGCACGAGCAATTGAAATCTGAAAAAAATCAACTCGAAGAAAAATTAAATGGCTCAATTAATAATCAAGATCAACAGATTAAAAGCAGAGTAGAAGAGCTTATTAGTAAAGTTAATGAAGTCGTTGAGGAATAGGTCTCCTTTTGGAGCACGTAAATGGTAAACGATCGAGAAAATAAACGTACAGTTAAAGTTAAGATATATGGCAAGGAATATTCTATTATCAGTGCCGAGAATCCCGATTATGTCGAGGAAGTGGCCAGATATGTGGACAGTAAAATGAGTGAGGTTGACCGTAGCGGGATATCTTCCAGCCCCATAAGGGTTGCGGTTCTTGCGGCATTGAATATTACCGATGAACTTTTCAATGAAAGAAGAGCTGAAGATCAAAAAAGCTCTGAAATAAAAAGAAAATCGACAGCTTTAGTCGATAAAATTTCCTCTGTACTGAATGACTGATTAATCTATATATAACGATTGGTCGAACGTTTACTATCACCGTGGTCCTACCAGGGATTTCGGTGTTTTGTTTTTTGAAAGTTTTCCGAAAAGCGATGTGCTTTTCGTGATTTTAACATATATCATCAGGGAGGATAATATGCAAACGCTATTACCAATAATAGTAGCTGTAATTGGTTTAATTGCTGGTGCTTTAGTCGGCTGGATAGTAGCATCCAGAGCAGGTAAAAATCGTTTGAGAGATGCCGAGGCTAAATCCAATCAGATAATCGATGAAGCTAATCATCAATCGGACATAATCCTTAAAGAAGCTGAACTTGCCGCCAAAGATGAATTAATCAAGATGAAGCAGGAGTTCGAAAAAGAAACTCAGGCAAGAAGAAATGAGATTCAGCGAGATATAAGGAAACTAAACGACAAAGATAGCTCTGTAGAGAGAAAGATGGACCTCCTGGCAAAAAAGGACAGGGACATCAGAACTCGCGAGCGCTTGCTTGCTCAAAAAGAGAAACAAATCAAGCAAAGGGATAACGAATTACAGGATCTTATCGATAGACAGAACCGTCAATTGGAAAGAATTGCTGGTATGAGTGCCGAAGAGGCAAAAACTCTTCTTATGGAGAATCTCGAGCACGAAGCTCGAGCTGAAGCGGCTAAGATTGTTAAATCTATCAAGGAAAAGGCCGAGACTGATGCCCAGAGAGAAGCTCGCCAGATAATTATCGATTCTATTCAGAGGTGCGCTGCGGAAACGACTGCCGATTCAACGGTAAGCGTAGTTAGCTTGCCAACCGATGAATTGAAAGGGAGAATAATTGGCCGTGAAGGACGAAACATACGTGCTTTTGAGATTGCCACCGGTGTTGATGTTATCGTTGATGACACACCTGAAGCAGTTATTTTATCAGGGTTCGATCCGATTAGACGTGAAACTGCAAGAATTGCGCTGGAAAAACTGATTTTGGATGGAAGAATTCATCCAGCTCGTATCGAAGAGACGGTTAAAAAATCCGAAAAGGAGATGGAAGTTATAATTCGCGAGGCAGGAGAACAAGCTTGTTTTGAGGTTGGAATCCATGATCTTGATACTGAGTTAATAAAGTTGCTGGGTAGATTGAAATATCGAACTTCTTATGGCCAGAATGTTCTTCAGCACTCTATCGAAGTTTCTAATCTTTCTGCCCATATTGCCAGTATGCTGGAACTTGATCCCGAAACTGCAAGAAGAGCTGGATTACTCCACGACATAGGTAAGGCAGTTGATCGTGGTCAGGAAGGTACTCATACCGAATTGGGGTATGATATAGCTCGCCGGCATAACGAAAATCCAATAATCCTTAATGCAATTCTTGGGCATCACGAAGATGTTGAAGCAGAAACACCATATACTATCATCATTCAGGCTGCCGATGCTATCTCCGGTGCAAGACCTGGAGCAAGAAGAGAATCTCTTGAAAACTATATCAAACGCCTGGAAAGACTTGAAAAAGTTGCCGATGGTTTTACAGGAGTAGATAAAGCATATGCTATTCAGGCAGGTAGAGAAGTTAGAGTTATTGTAGAACCGATGGAAGTTGACGATAAAGAAACGGTTATCTTAGCTTCGGAGATTGCTCAGAAGGTTCAGGATGAACTGGAGTATCCCGGCCACATTAAAGTTACAATTATCCGCGAAACTCGAGCCGTGGATTATGCTAAATAGATTGGCTCGAGTTAGATTGGTTAAATGAATATACTTTTTATTGGCGATATTTTCGCCAAACCCGGTAAGAAAGCTGTATTTGAAGGGTTACCTATTCTTAAAGAACAATATCAACCCGAAATTGTTATCGCCAATGCAGAAAATATTGCCGGTGGATTTGGGATAACATCCAACATGTGCAAAAAACTTTTTCGTTATGGTGTAGATGTGATCACTACCGGCAACCATGTTTGGGATAGGCGAGAAAGCCTGGATTTGCTGGACGAAGATTTACCGATTCTACGACCAATTAATTATCCACTGGGAACACCGGGAAAAGGATCGATTATTTTCGAGACGGAACAAGCTACTAAAGTGGGTATTATCAATGCGCAGGGTAGAGTGTTTATGAGGGCTATCGACGATCCGTTTCGAGCTGTGGAGTCAAAGGTAAAATCTATTAAGAAAGAAACCGATATTATTCTTGTCGATTTTCATGCCGAAGCGACCAGCGAAAAGATAGCTATGGGTAGATTTCTCGACGGAGAAGTATCTGCTGTCGTGGGAACTCATACACATGTCCAAACCGCAGATAATCGTGTGTTACCGGGAGAAACCGCTGTTATCACAGATGTTGGTATGAGTGGTCCACACGACTCGGTGATAGGTGTTAGATCGGAATTGGCTATTGAATTTCTTTTAACCGGCAGAAATGTTAGGTTTTCACCAGCCCAAGACGATATTAGATTGCAGGGTGTTGCGATCAATGTGGATAAGAAAACTGGATTGGCGAACGCAATTGAGCGAATCGATATGGAAATCGAAGGAGATCAAGATGAATATTGAGTTCAACGAAGTACTTTACACCGATCTTGGAAGAAAACCTGATCACAGGGGCAAAGTCCGCGATATCTACGACCTCGGAGGTGAATTGTTAATAGTTTCAACAGATAGAATTAGTGCTTATGACAGAATTCTTCCCAACGGAATACCTGGCAGAGGAAAAATTCTCACAAAAATGAGTGTGTTCTGGTTTGACATGATGAAAAAACTGATACCCAATCATCTGATAAGCTCAGATGTTAATGAATATCCGGAAGAGTTGCAGAAATACTCATCACAATTGGAAGACAGAAGCATGCTTTGCCATAAAGCGGATAGAGTCGATGTTGAATGTGTTGCCAGAGGCTATCTTGCGGGTAGTGGATGGCGAGAGTATAAAGAGTCCGGCAATATTTGTGGAATAGAACTTCCCGAATCTATGGTAGAATCTGAGAAACTGCCCGAGCCTATTTTTACACCAGCTACCAAAGCTCCTGAAGGCGAGCATGATGAAAACATCTCTTTCGAAAACCTTGTTGATATGGTTGGTAATAATCTCGCCAATAAATTACATGAAGTAACCCTTCTAATATATTCTACTGCAAGAGATTATGCTATTAAAAAGGGAATTATTATCGCCGATACAAAATTCGAGTTTGGATTTATCAATGATGAATTATCATTAATCGATGAAATCCTTTCACCCGATAGTAGCCGATTTTGGGACCTCGATCTATACGAACCCGGGAAGTCTCAGGATAGTTTCGACAAACAATTCGTAAGAGATTGGCTTAGCAATTCAGGTTTTCACGGGGAAGGCAAGCCCCCTGTTTTACCGCAGAGAATTATTGATGGTACTATAGAGCGTTATATAGAAGTTTGCGATAGACTTCTATCTGAGTGAAATGAATATTTAAAAGATTATATTGATAAATAGTATTTCATGATTATAATTGTTAGCTAAGCTTAAAAATTAGCTAAGTTTGATCGTTTATTATGAGATATTTTGTCGCTGAATCATTTCTTATTTTAACGATTGCGACAGTCATTTTTTCTATAACTCCAAATTGTCCTGTCACAATAGCGGGGGATACAATTTCCGAAAATCGAGTAGTTAGAGATGGCATAGGCCAGGTCATTGCCATTGACTTAAGCGATATGGGCTTGTCTAACTCTAAGATACTCAAGTATATTACGCCATTTAAATCAACAATTCAGGTTCTCGATTTATCAAAAAATACCTTTAAGGAATTAGATTTATCATATCTCGAAAATTCTATAAATTTGCACGCTTTAAATATTTCATCAAACCGAATCAAGAAAATCGATCTAAAACCACTTTCCCGAGTTGAAAATCTTTGTAGATTAATGATGTCTGAGAATAAAATCGAGGAAATCGATTTGACCCCTCTATCTAATTGCATTCAGCTAAAAAACCTTCAGCTACAATTCAATAGAATCAAAGAGATAGATATCTCATGTTTGAGTTCATGCTCTAAGTTAAGAACTCTATGGTTGTATAATAATCAGCTTGAGCAATTTGATCTGGAGAGCATTGTTGAACTCAGATCTCTCGAGGATATTAAACTAGGAGGAAATGATTTTGATAACGAATTCTGTATTGAAATCGAGGACTTCTTAATTGATAATCCGCTGTTATTTATCTCGTACGATTGTGACTAGTTCAATTTTTTCTGTAGATAGAGGATTAATTATCAATCTTCCAATCAGGATAATCAATGCCAATGAAAATACTCCTCCTCGATAAGCGATGAAATCACCGAACCCCTGTAAAGCGAATATCACGAGTCCCCAAATCAAAGGGCCAATTATTGCAGCAACTTTTCCTGAAAGCGAATATAGTCCGAAGAACTTACCAACTGAATCTGGAGGTGCTAACTTCACTAAAAGAGGGCGTGATGATGTCCAAACACCACCAAGTAAAGTGCCAATAAGTACCCCAATGATATAAAATGGAATTTTACCGGTTATCGGTAGAAGCAGAATAAGAGCTATAAACCATCCACTGAGAATCCATTTAAGAGTTTTCAATGGGCCGATTCTATCAGTCATAATTCCGAACAATGCCGAACCGATAAGTGCGCCTGTTGTAGCGATTACTAAAAATGATATTTTAGCTGAATCTGGCATACCCATTGCCTTTTCCGCGTATATACCCATAAAAATAATAGCAGTCTCTATTCCTTCCTGAAAGAAGAACTTCGCTATTAAAAATCTGCGAAAACCGGGATATTTTTTCGAATCCTTAAGTGTTTGCCAGATTTCCGAAAAAGAGTTATTGATTGAGAATTTTCGCAAGGCTTTTTGCTCTAATTCGGCGCTTGCGGGAGTTTTTTTCTCCTTCAAAAATATAAAAAGTGGTAGAGAGAAAACGAAAAATAATATTGCGGTTGGAATGAATGTCCCCGGGCGACCTCGAGCAACAATAAACGGAACCTGCATTCCGAAAATATTACCTTCGTTAAAGGGCATAATTAATATCATTCCCACAATGGAGCCTAAATACCCGAAAGCGACTCCAATACCGCTGGTACGACCCATTCTTCCAGCAGGGGATACTTTGGGTAGAAGATAATTATAGAAAACCAATCCCACCTGATATGAAATGTTTGCCACGACAAAGAGAATCAAAATCCAGAAAACATCGCCTGCGGTTCCATTGAGAGCCAGAATCCCTATAGCCAGGGTTGCCAGACAACAGAGCAAAGTGGCGATAAGGAGAAGCGGTTTACTTCTTCCCAACTTATCGGTAAGCTGTCCAAACAGGGGAGCAGTAAGGGCCACAATTAACATGGAAATGCTATTGGCTGCTGAAACTGCAATATCCGGATGAGAAAAATCATCTATGATCAGAAGAGGAAAGAATAACGATACAACGTTCATCGAAAAGATAGTATTCGCAAAATCGTAAAGCGCCCAGGATATAATTCTCCCTGAGATTTTATTTCCACCTGGATTTGTCATAGGATTTATAATCCCAAATCGTCCGAGATAGATTGCATGGCTTTTAATGTGATATCAATGAATCTCTCTAGATCGATACCCAATTTCTCGCAATCCTTTATCTGTTCACGATTTGCCCCAGCTGCAAAACGTTTTTCACCGAATCTGCGCATTATAAAATCACTATCCAGGGATTTCAGTTTTTTATCCGGATGCATCAACGCGGCAGCAACAATCAGTCCGGTAAGGCTGTCCACCGAATAAAGCGCTTTAGCCATGGTCGTTTCCGGGGGATATGCTTCATGATTGGGATGACTTCTAATGGCATTGATAATTTCCTGCTCGATGTCATACTCTGAGAGTATTTTGGCAGATAGGATCCCGTGATTCTCGAAATCATCGCAGGTCTTATCGTAATCCAGATCGTGTAAAAGGCCAGCTAATCCCCACTTTTTGGGGTCTCCGTCCAATTCTTCGGCAAGAAATTTCATGGCAATTTCAGTAGCCAGCATATGTTTAATCAGATTCTTCTTACTAACCTCGGATTTGACTAATTCGAGAGCTTCTTTTCTATTCATATCATATCTCCTTGTTTTGAATACTAAAATATCCCTGAAGAAAAAATCTGCAAGGTCTAACTGATTAAGAGAGAACAAGACTTTTCATTTGACTAAATTAAAAATACACGTAAATTATAATATTATGTCAAATATATCAACAAGTATAGAAGATTATCTGGAAGCTATTGGGAATCTTTTAGCTAAAGGTAAACGCGCGAGAATTAGCGATATAGCTCGTATCATGAACGTTTCCCGTCCGTCGGTAACGCAGATTGTTTCGAAAATGGTTGAAATGGGAATGGTTACCCATAAGTCTTACGGCGATGTTAAACTCACTCCAAAGGGTGAAAAAATAGCCTATGATATCAGCCACAAACACGAATTATTAAAGAAGTTCTTAGTGGATATTTTGCAGGTGGATGAACCTACCGCTCAGGTTGAAGCCTGCAAGATGGAACATGCAATCGGCCCGTTCACCACTGAAAGATTCGCCACCTTCATTAACTTCCTGGAGAATAACCAATCTGGGGAAAAAACTATGAAGGTTTTCAAGAAATGCCTAGTGAAGAAATTTCCCGCGGGATAAACTTTTTGAGATATGTCTGTTAAAGGGAAAAATATACTTCTGGGGGTAACCGCATCGGTTGCGATCTATAAATCCTGCGAATTGGCCAGATTGTTTGTAAAGGCGGGTGCATCGGTCAAAGTTGCTATGAGTGCCCATGCAGCAGAATTAATCAAACCATTGCTTTTTGAAACATTGACCGGTAATCCCGTATATATTGAGATGTTTCCAGAGAAACGAAAAAATGTTATGGCTCACATCTCTTTTGCCGATTGGGCCGATATTTTTTGTGTAGCTCCCGCAACTGCTAATTTCATAGGCAAAGCCGCTTCGGGTGTAGCTGACGATTTAGTATCTACTACTTTTCTGACAATAGATAAACCGGTTATTATTGCTCCGGCAATGAACTGTCGAATATGGGATAATCCGGCCGTACAGAGTAATTTGAGTAAGCTTAAAGATCGAGGGGTAAAAATTATTCAACCGGGAACCGGAGAGTTAGCCTGCGGTGTTGAAGGCAAAGGAAGACTTGCCAACCCTCAGGACATCTTCAACGAAGTAAAAAAAATCCTTTCTGTAGAAGGTCCTCTTAGTGGTAAAAGAATTCTTGTTACTGCCGGACCGACTCGAGAGTATATCGACGAAGTTCGGTTTATTTCCAATCCTTCCAGTGGGAGAATGGGGATTGAAATTGCAAAACAATCTGCATTAATGGGAGGAGAGGTAACCCTGATTTTAGGCCCGACATTATTAGGACCTCCCGATGGGATACTTACTCGCCGAGTTATCTCTGCTGCGGATATGTTTCTCGAAGTTACGAAAACTATAGAAGAATGCGATATTTTGGTCATGTCATCTGCAGTTGCCGATTGGACTACCGAAAAACAATTTGGGAAGATGAAAAAATCTGGGATGAGCGAAATGAACCTTCAATTGCATCGAACAAAAGATATTCTTAGCAAAATAACTCATAACAAGAAAGACTTGATTGTAGTTGGTTTTGCCGTTGAAACTGAGAACCTAATCGAGAATGCCAAGAAGAAACTAAAAGGGAAAAAACTGGATATGATCTTCGCAAATAATCCACTCGAGCAAGGTGCTGCGTTCGAGACTGAAACAAATAAGGGATTTTTGATAACATCGAATAATGTTGAAGAGATACAATTACTTAAAAAAACTGATTTAGCCCGCATTATAATGAACCACGTTTGCAGATTAGTTTAAGTTTTGTTATAAAACAGTTTGACTTATATGAATCTCGATATTAAAATGATAAAATAGAGTAAATTCCGAAATAAATGAAATTAGGTATATGAAAAATATGAAAAAATTACTTCCGGTTTTGTTTCTCTTGATTCTCCCGTGCATTTTTGCGGATCCAATTCAGGTTCATAACGATTATATAAAAATCGTAATGGATGATATCACGGGCATGTTCGGGATTGGGAAACCAGATGATACTCCATATATCGAAGGATTCCCCACCGATTTAACAAATGCGCATTTTGTGGCCAGAGTAAATGGAAGCAGCAATAGCAATGCACCAGGAATAGGATTGGCACTTTCGCTATTGGATACAGGTCGAGTCATGGAATCGGAATATCTCACTATTCAGTGGATGAGAGATCCGGTAAGAATATGGCAGAAATTATATCTTTTCCCCGAGGATTCCCTCGATGCTTTCTGCGATATCGAACTTCTTGCCTACAATGACTCTCCTGATTCGAATGAAGTGGGCTTTTTGCTGTATATGGATGTTTGCGCTGGTTCCAATTCCAATCCTGTGCTAGAGTTTCCTACCGGAGTTGTAACCACTACGCAGAAATACATGGATGATGATGTTCCAGCCTATTGGACTTTATATGAAGAAGCAATAGACCAGGATAGCTCTCAGGCGTTGAGTCAGGGAGTTACCTACGGTAGGGAAATGATTTTTCCGGATATTGCGGTATTCGATAATGCTTCACTTATCGAGGATGACGAATGGTCTTTGACCACTTTGCCCGGTCTTATGGTCGAGGATTTAGCAATTGCTTTACGGTGGGATTCAAAGCGAATTCCGCCTTATTCATGGTACATTGTGCAATGCTATTATGGCGGAGGATATCCAACTTTCTCAATCCCTGAAGACAGTTACAGAAAACCTCAGCAAATCGCTCTGGGAAATCCTTATCCCAATCCATTCAATGCCGAGGTAAATCTACCATTTGCGATCGATGAAAGTCCGAGTATTGTCAATTGGAACATCTATAATCTCCGAGGACAGGTGGTAAGACACGCAACACCAAGAACTTATCAGCCTGGTGAATACGCAATTACCTGGAACGGCAGAGGAGATTTAGGACAGGAGTTATCTTCGGGCATCTATCTTTTTGCAATGTGGGCCGATGGTGTACGTTCAACAAAGAGGCTTGTTCTACTCGAATAGGAAATATTTATAATCATTTAATAGAGAAAACCCCCGATGAATCGGGGGTTTTTCATTAGTAAGAAATAAGCAGGGGAGCTTATTTAATATAGTTGGCGTAGTTAGAGGGAAAGGGAGAACGAAAGCCAACTGGAGGAGGGGTATAATGCGGGGGTAGAATTCCCGCGGAAATTAGGTTTTCTTCTGTATCGTAATATAAGGCCAGTATCTCGGCCGGATTGTCTGTCGCTCTACGGAAATTCACTCTGCGCACCGGGTCGTGAACTGTTCTACCAGCTTCGGTTCCAGCTCTTTCCTCACATTCAGCTTGAGGAGCACTTCCACATTTTGCATCCATGCTACGACTATATTTCATTGCTGGCTTTGGAGGTGGAACGTATTCCTCGAATACAGCAACTCCAATTACGCCTACATTCTGTACGTCTCCGATTCTATTTGCCAGAGAGAATCTCGATTTATTAAAAGTGAATCTCTCCACATATTGAAAATCATCCTGACGCCTAAAACCGGGGATATCGACAGTTCTGTAAGGTTCTAATACATAGCCTGAACCGTCCCAGTTGCCCTTGCTTCTGTCGATTACATTTAGGCCGTCAACAGTTGGAATAACCAGAATTCGCCTGGATGAAGTATTCCTAACACTGATAGTGTATTCCGATCCGATAGGTGCGGAGAAGAATGTATAGCCTTTCTTTCTGGCGATTTCTATTTTTCCGGATTCGCTTTTAACGGTTACCTTGACCAAATCGCCTTTCTCGATAACATTTGCAGCAAATGTGCTGAAAGCAATTACCAATAAAACCATTGCAAAAACTGTTCTTTTCATGATTCCTCCTTTGGAATTATTAATTAAAACCTATATGATAATCCGACCCAAATATCACTTACTTTGTATTCTTCTTTTAATTCGGTATCCCCGGACTCCCAATTGGAAAATCTCGCGGCAATATCCATGGAAAGCAGCTCGTTCATTAGAATACCAGCACCTCCGGAGATGCAATTCCGATTTCTATCATCTGCATTTTTGATATAAGCTATCGGTTCCTGAGAGAATCCACCCCGAAGTTTAGTGGATATAACCGGGATAGTGAATTCAACACCAGCAGACCATCTTAGTGTTGGTTGAAAAGAGTCGTCCATAAGGCGGTTTTGCTCCAGAATCCATGTTGGATCGTTATACTCTATCTGACGCCAATCCACATATTCAATATCACCTGCTAAAACGAACCAATCCGTTGGACGTAAAGCCATGCCAGCTCCCAATCTCCACGGTAAAACCAGCTCAAAAGTCTCCACTATATTATATTCCTCGTTGTATTCCTCGACACCGGTAGCAATCGAGTCGAACCTCTGCACACCGTCTTCTTCGATAGTCAAGGCAACCGGAGTGTTAACATAAACTCCTATCTGCACATATTTATTGGGGACTATAGTAGTTCCAAATCTGGCACCGATACCAGTGTATTCATCGCGAATATCATCTGAGATAATCTTGCGCTCAAGCGAATCAGGCCAGTCAGAACCACCGGGGTTTATCCTATCCAGATACCAGCTAAATCTTTCTCCTCCAGCGTAGAAATCCATACTTAATCCGAGGGCAGCGATAGGTGAGACCTGTAATCCTCCACCAAACGAGAATTTTCCAAGGCCACCTTTGACAATCTCTTCTCCACTATAATCTAACCCATCCTCACCAGTACCCTCGAACACCAATCGTCTATCGAAAGAATTAGTTCTGGTAAAACCGCCTGCAAAAGAGACTCCACCTCTACTTGTAGGAATAGGTAAAATAACTCCTGCGTTCTGCAATCTAATATAACTATCCGTGCCGCTGGTTAATGTGCTGTTGAAATTGGATTCGTATTTCAATCCCTCGTATTGCAAAGCCCCTGTTAATTCTATTCTATAGATATAGGCGAGATTTGCTGGATTATAAAACAGCGCGGAAAGGTCTTCGGAGACTGCGACTCCAGTTCCCCCCATACCGGCAGAACGAATCCCAAAGGGGAGATGTCTATCCACGGAAGGGACAGGGTCAGCATATTCCGAATTAGCTAAGATCTGCCCGAAGCAAATAGCTGGCAGTAAAAATATAATTGTAATTAAATTCTTCATTATAGTCTCCTACATTCCTCTTCTGCGAGAAGGTCTCGTGTTTTCGTTTTCATTATCTTCCGGGTTATCTTGATCATCCTGATTATCATCTTGATCTTCATCCTCATAGCTGTCGCGAATTCTGCCGCGATCATCATCTTGATCATCATCGCTATCCTCAAAAGCCCTTATAATGGAATCTATTTGATCGCCAAGACCTCTTCTGCGCTGGATTCGGTCTCTATGATAATCTATTTCATCGGAGTCATAGTAGTATTCGTCCCACCACCAATTCTGATCGAGCCACCAAGGATAATAATAGTAATAATGCCAATCTCTACACCATCTGCAGGGATTGTGGTGCATATAATAGTAGTCATTTTGCTCGTACCAGATCGATGATGGCGATTTAGTAGTTTGATTAATAACTTTGATTTGCGTATAGCATCCATTGATGAACAAGATGCTAAACGCGAAAATTATACTTATGAATTGTACTGTTCTTTTCATATTTATCTCCTCGTGCGATACTATTGCATTGACTGTGCCAAACTCTTAAGTATATATATATCAACAGGTTAACTGTTTTTGATATTGAAATCACATGCACAGAACAATGTATCCCTGCACAAATATTGTGCAAGGATTGGTTATAAGAACAAGCAATTGTTCTATAAAGGATAGATGAAGGTTATTCGAATTTCTCTGGCAAATGTGGATGCTGTTTGATCGTTGATTAGTAAATCGTTAGCAATAAATTCTATCTCGAAATCAGGACGAACAGACCATTTGAAAGATGCATTCAAATAGCCTTTGCCGCCGCCATACAGACCATCTTTTGTTTTGTTATCATCCAGCGCGGCGTTGTATTCTATTGAAACCGCGAACTGTTCACCGAAATTCTTATCGATTCCCAGATATGTGTTGAGTCCTCCTTCGTCCGAAGTTTCCAAGGAGTAATTCACTCCGATATGAAAACCAAGATTCCCTCCAAATGTAGCATAATTCTTACTACCAACCAGATAAATCCCCGGAGATTTTAGCGCATAACGTTTGTTTTCTTTGTCCCATAATCCATGTCCCTGACCTGAATAACCTATAACGATAGCCGGTAAGTTTTCGGACTCTTGAATGGGGCGAATTTTAAGATTAAAATGTGGGCGTGGATAAAGAGTTGGCTCACCTCTCCCAAGTACTCCATGAGCACCATAGCTAACCGCTAATTCCGTTCTGCCCCAAAGACCGATTCCAAAGCCAAAGAGTAATCCGCCGCCTTCGAAGAGTCGAATCTGGCCTTCCCAACTTTTATCGGGAAGTAACCCAGCATTGGGCATATTCACGATTCGTCGAGGTTGATAGTAATTAGGATTGGTACCCTGAGCTAAAACTGAAAAACATATTGCAAGCATACATAGTGATACTATTAAAGAAAACGATTTCAATTCTTGCCCCACTTTTCTCGATAAACTATTTCTTTCAGTGATTTGCGAGATTTCTCTCTACCATCTTCAGCGGGATAGCCAACAACCAATAACGCAACAACTTCTATCTCGTCGGGAATCTCAAGGATTTTTTTTACTCTATCCTGATAGAATGCTCCTAGCCAGCAAGTTCCAAGGCCGTGATAATGTGAGGCTAATTGCATGTGATCCACAGCGATTGATAAATCGACAATATGAGCCGGCTGACCGCATCTCATAGTATAATCCTTCTTAATAGCACATGCTGCTATAACCGCTCCCGCTTCGCCAACGAATTGTTGGTCTCTACAAGCGGGAATCAGTTTTGCCTTGGTTTCCCAATCTGTAACAACTACAAATTTCCATTCCTGAAGATTTCTCGCGGAGTTTGCCAATCTGCCTGCATCGAGAATACTCTCCATTAGATCTTCAGATATCAACTCGTGTTTATAATGACGTATCGATTTTCTTGATTTGATTAATTGATAGAAATCCATTGTTTATTAAGATTGTTTATTCGTTAGTGGTTGCTCGAAAGTGATAAGAAAACCATTAGGTTCGCGTACGTGAAGTCGTTTGCTTCCTCGATGAACAGTTTCAATATCACCAATAATCTCTACATTCTTTGATCTAAACTCATCAGCCAATTCTTCCAGATCATCGACTCGAATATGGAAATTCATGGTTTTCATAGGTGCGAGTGATTCGCCTTCGCCAAAAACGAAAATTACATCGTCGCGTTTAAGCATAGCAGTGCGATGGCCTTTTTCACTCCAACGCAGGATTACTTTAAACCCCAAACCGTCGGTATAATAGGCGATTGTTTGGTCAAGACGACCAGTTGGTATATATATTCTATCGAATTCCATAGCGATTAATGACCCTTATTATCATTAATAATATACATCATTTTTGTTAAAGAGCAAAATAAAATTTACTCTATTCGAATAACCAGTTCATAATTAGCAGGATTATCATAAGATGCAACCAATACTATAAACTCCTCCGAACGATATACCGAACGATAAATATTCTCTTGCCCCTGATAGTCGCTTGCGGATTGGTCGATAACTGAAAATCCATCGCGATCATATAAAAAGAGGTCGAGATTGCTATAATCACTCCAGGTTAATTCGATTACCATATATCCATCCCAAACGCTTTCAAAACGATAAAGATCGAGGTCTCCTGTATATATATCAGGGGGAGAGAAACCGCCCGAAGAGATATCGCCATCGACATGTGCTTTATGGATTATCTCGAAATTCTGCGCGGATGATGAATAATCGTTCGGTTCATACTCGTAGAAAAATGTATCTACTCCAGAGCCATAAAGAGGGACGTTAAATTCATTTATATGAGCATATGAGCTAAAACTGATAGCATCGTGTGAGCTGAAATAATTGTCGAAATTGTTGTCGTGAAACCCGTAGTATTCAGGATATGTTCCGAAAGCCGTAACAGCCTCTACACTATATAGTCCAAGCTCGAAATCGACGAATTCATATTCTCCATCGAAAACCGGATGAACGGAATCGACTCTAGCCATCCCTCCACCTTCGAAAGCCACCAGATAAACCCAGATATCCGAAGTTCCAATCCCGGATAACTCATCCAGATTAACATACCCTGACAGAAAGTTCTGCGAAGCTGTCGGTCCCGACGATTCCATGCATGCCATAAATAGAATGCAACATGTTGTTATGTAGAGTATTAGCTTCTTCATTTCAAGTATTATATGAGATAATTAGAATAATTCTTTATGATATTGAAGGATATACTAAGTAAATATCAAATTTCGGGACGATACATGTGCATCGCTTCCCGAACCAATCGCATTGTTTCCGATGCCCTTTCTCTCGCTTTTTCAGCACCTTCCTCCAGTATTTTATCCAGTTCGGTTTTATCGTTTAAAAGGGATTTACGCTTTTCACGAAAATCGGCAAAATAATCCACAATTGCCTTTAAAAGGTCTTTTTTACAGCTAACGCAACCGATAGAAGGATCTCCAGCAGCACACTTTTCCGCTACATCAGATTCCAATGTAGAATCGTACAAAGTGCGATATATATAAACCGGACATTGCTCTGGATGGCCTTGATCCGTTTTATGAATTTTGGCAGAATCAGTGTACATGCTCATTACTTTTTTCTTGATAACATCGGGTTCATCGCCCAGAGCAATAAAATTGCCGTAAGTCTTGGACATCTTCTGGCCATCTGTACCGGGGAGTACTTGATGTTTGGTCACTAATCCGTCTGGTTCCGGAAAAACATCATCGTAGAGATAATGGAATCTACGAACCACTTCTCTGGCCAATTCCAGATGGGGAAGTTGATCTTTACCCACCGGAACGACATGTGCTCGATATATAATGATATCGGCAGTTTGTAAAAGCGGATATCCAAGGAACCCATAGCTATCGAGGCCGAGAGTTTCCACTTTTTCCTTATAGCTGGGTACTCGTTCCAACCAGGGAATTGGAATTATCATAGAGAGTAGCAAGTGCAGTTCAGCATGTTCTTTAACATGGCTTTGCACGAAGATAGCGGTCTTTTCGGGATCCAATCCGGCGGCGATATAATCTGCTGCCATATCATAAATACGTGGAATAATTTTGTCGGTATTTTCATAACTGCTTGTAAGAGCATGCCAATCTACAATGCAATTATACATCTCATATTTGCCAGTATTCTGTAAATCGACCCAATTTCTCAACGCACCCTCGTAATTACCCAGATGAAGAGCACCCGATGGTTGCATTCCAGACAATAATACTTTCTTTTCTACTCCCATATTTAATCCTCTATTTAGTTTGTGAGACCTGAATAAGTTAGTCTTAAATCACTTTCAGTCAAGATATAATTCTTTCGATTTGCCGTTTTCAAAATAATCGTTATAATTTAAGTGTGATTATTATGAAAAAAAATTTGATAATACTATTCTCGATGATTTTCCTTGTCACAATTTGCTTTGGGCAAATAGCATCGCAAAAAACCGATAATGAAAGCCCTACAATGGCGGATTCTAAGAAAATCACCCGTGAGACTATTCCCTCTGTTTCGCAGAATTCAGATGCTTTGGCCAAAACTGCCGAAGAATTAAAAGCCTGGGAAATGATAATGAATGCTCTCGAGGAGTCCGATACAACAGAATCGGTTAGATCCAATGAATATGATCGAAAGGGAAATGGTAAAGGTAAAAGCGAAGGAGATCGACGCGGACCAAAGGAACGTCCCAAAGGATGGGATAAGGGCCAGAAAAAAGGATGGAACGGCAAAGACGTTCCACCCGGATTACAGAAAAACCATCGAGGTAAAGCTAAGGGCAAAGGCAATTAGAACTCGAAAGCCACACCAATATTTATTGTAAGTAGATCCGTAGTAGATTTGGAGACATCGTAGAGAACTTCGGTTCCACCATCGCTGTGAATAGAGCCTTCCTTAAGATATTCTGCCTCGCCACCGAGAAGATATAGTCCTTTTAGGTCTATATAAATTCTTCCTGCGTCGCTGTTATTATTTGTATTTCGAGAACTTTTACTAGTATTGTCCCATACCAATATCATTAATCCGGCTCCGCCTCCGTAGCTGATTGTGAAATCCTCGAAATTAGTTGAGCTGGCGATAGGTTCATCGTCACTGTCTTCGTTTTCGATTTTTGTGTCTGTCCACAGATAATTAAAACCAAAACGTCCTTCGATATAGGGTTTAACAATTCCAAGATTCAACATTGGTTGAACCATCACATGACCGAACATAAAGTTATGCGAAGTAGTAACATCAACCGTTACATCAGGGATAGTCGTGGAAAACGGTTCTTTACGTTTTTCCGACCCATAGCTCATGAATCCCAATGCTCCACCAATACCCAGATTTTGATTAGGTAAATAAGCCAGATGACCACTTAAACCAAAACCAATCCTGTCAAGATTGTCCTTGAATTCGTTCTGAGGAATACCGAAAGCTAGATCGATACTTCCATTTGCTTTTGGAGTAAATCCATAAGTAACTGCAATTAAACATAAAAAAGCTAAAACAGCTAATCTTCTGAACATTTAAATCTCCTTTCCCAATCAAAAACCTATCAAACAAGGTCTTGATCGGTTCTTTCGTTAATCTGCTTTTCTCTTATCGCCGCAATCCTTTCGAGAAGCTCTTTGTTCTCTTTCCGTAAATCATTGACTTCAGTAGAAAGTTTTTCCTTGTGTCCTTCTTTTACTTTTAAGAAAACTCTAATTAAACCTATCACAGAAGCCAGAGCAATTCCGATTGTAAGAATTAGTTGTTGAACAGTGTTGCACTGACAACTACTGAAGATCACTCCGACTATTAGCAGAGCATCAAAAATCAATACTAGTACTAACCAGGGAACCATTTTTTCTCCTTATTCTTTTATACCTTTATCCCTGACCCAATTTTCAGTGTAATTATTAACCATATTTGGAATATCATCGATCGGATGACGCTGTTGTTCCATAGTATCACGTTCTCTGATTGTTACCGTACGATCCTCAAGTGTCTGACTATCAACAGTTACACAGAAAGGTGTACCAGCTTCATCTTGTCTGCGATAACGTCTGCCTATCGAACCACCATCATCGTAATAAACCATGAAGTGTTTTCTCAAATCGTTTTCGATTTCTCGAGCTATCTCAGGCATATTATCACGTTTGACAAGAGGAAAAATGCCCACTTTAATCGGCGCTAGCTTTGGATGCAACTTCATTACTGTTCTAGTCTTATCAGAATCCGATGACTCCGGTTCTTCGGAATATGCATCGACCAAAAGAGCAAGAATACATCTATCGATTCCACCGGATGTTTCGATAATATTCGGGATAAATTTCTCGTCATTTGCCTGATCGAAATACTCGAAACTCTTTCCGGAGAATTCTTGATGACGACTTAGATCGAAATCACCTCGGTTGTGGATACCTTCCAACTCGCTTCGGCCAAAGGGGAAATCGTATTCAATGTCCACAGCTGCTTTGGCATAATGTGCTAGTTTTTCGTGAACGTGGAAATGAAGTTTCTCCATATCGAAACCGATGCTTGAATACCATTGATGGCGTTGTTCCTTCCAATATTCGAACCATTTATCCGAATCGGATGGATGAACGAAAAATTGCATCTCCATCTGCTCGAATTCTCTAGTCCTGAAGGTGAAATTCCCCGGTGTTATCTCATTACGAAAAGCTTTTCCAATCTGAGCAATACCGAAAGGTATTTTCTGACGAGCTGGAACTCTGACATTCTCGAAGTTAACATAAATTCCCTGAGCGGTTTCCGGTCTTAAATAAGCTATGCTTTCATCGGATTGTACCGGACCCATATATGTTTGAAACATCAGATGAAACATGCGTGGCTCGGTGAATGAATCTTTCGAACCGCATACTGGACATTGATCAGTCTTTTCCAGATCGTCAGCTTTAAAGCGACGATGGCAGTTTTTGCATTCGATCAATGGATCCACGAACTCGTCGATATGTCCACTGGAATGCCATACCTTTGGATGCATAATAATTGCCGAATCCAATCCCACAATATCGGTGCGAAGTTGAACCATACTGCGCCACCAATGATCTTTAAGGTTACGCTTGAGTTCGACTCCAAGAGGGCCGTAGTCGTAAGTGCTGGCAATTCCACCATAAACTTCACTCGATTGGAAAATAAAACCGCGCCTTTTAGTCAGTGCGGTGATTTCTTTCATTACGTCTTTTATCTTGTTTGTCATTTCACTCCAGATTTTTAATTCAAGATTTTTTTAATATATAAGCATAAATCTATAAAAGCAAGACCAAATTGGAGTCAGCCTTCATGAAATCTTTTTCAAAAAGATATAAACGTCACCAAAAAAAACTCGTCGAAATATTATGACAAATGAAAACAATGTTTGTTAGAATGTAGATATAGTAACTTGAAATCAGCTTACATTGAGTTATTATTAAGTCTAATTTAATTAATCGAGACACAATAAGGAATCTGAAATATGAAGAAATTCTTTATAATTATCATCTGTATTGCAATTCTCATAACTGCAGCGTGGTTGATATTTTTTAAGAAAGATGAAAATGTTGGAAATGGCTACAAATTTGCCGCTATCGAGAGAGGTGACATCGTTAATACAGTCTCCAGCACAGGTGAACTCGAACCCATTGGAACGGTGGAAATTGGTACTCAGGTCTCCGGAACAATTGACACAGTATATGTCGATTTCAATGACAGAGTAAAGCGGGGCCAGCTTATTGCTGTTCTGGATACCACTGTTCTCTCAACTCATTGTAAAGATGCCAGGAATACAGTTAGTAGGACAAAAGCTCAATATGACCTTTCAAAAATAGAATATGAATCGGAGAAGTCTCTATTTGAGCGTGGTTTGACATCGGAGTATAAGGTAGATGTAGCAAAAACAACCATGCAATCGAATAGAGCATTATATTCAAGCGCTTTAACTTCTCTTGAACGTGCCGAGCAAAATCTCGAATATGCTCTCATTGAATCCCCAATCGACGGAATGATTATAGATCGCGCTGTGGATCCAGGGCAAACAGTTGCTGCGAGTTTTTCTTCGCCTACATTATTCATTATCGCACAAGATTTATCCAGAATGCGAATTCTGGCTAACGTTGATGAGAGTGATATCGGGCTTATCGATACTGGAATGACTACTCGTTTCGAAGTGCCTGCTTATCCGGATAGTATTTTTAAAGGGAGAGTAACACAGGTTAGACTTCAACCTGAAGTAGTCAGCAATGTGGTAAACTATACGGTGGTTATCGAAGCTGATAATCCTGGAAGTATTCTGATGCCGGGAATGACCGCTACGGTCGATTTTCTTCTTGAAGAGAAGCGAGATGTTTTGATGGTTTCAAATTCAGCACTCAGTTTTATGCCTTCTCAAGATATATTGATGGCTATGCGCGAAAAAATGATGAAACGAAGACCTCCACAGAATGAGATTCAATCTTCCGATACCAGTAAACCTGAAGAGAAAACAGATTCTTTACAAAGCGACACTTTGAAAACTACTCTAAGAGAGAATCAGGAAACGAATTCTCTAAATGGAATGCAACGCCAAAGACCAAAAGATATGGTTATTCTATGGGTTTTGGATGAAAATGCTGATTTGAAACCTATTCCGGTTAAAAAAGGTGTTTCAGATGGAATTAATACAGAGATAATCCCTCTTCATGAGGATGTACCTGTGGGAACCGAAATTATTTTAAGTATGCCACAACCCGAAGAAAAGAAAACTAACAATAATCCTTTTATGCCCGGAAGACCAAGGCGTTAAAAATGAGTGATGTTATTAGAACAAAAGATCTTACTAAAACTTATTTTTTGGCTGAAGAAGTTCATGCTTTACGTGGAGTTAGTCTTTCGGTGAAATCCGGCGAATTTCTGGCTATAATGGGAGCTTCTGGAAGTGGCAAATCGACATTTATGAATCTTATTGGATGTTTGGATAAACCTACATCGGGCAAGTATTTCCTTGACGGACAGGATACCAGTCAACTGGATAGCGACCAATGTGCTGATATACGAAATCATAAGATTGGGTTCATCTTTCAGGGATTCAATCTAATTCCTCGAACCAGTGCACTGGAAAACGTTCTACTTCCTCTTTTCTACGATAGAAAAGGGCGAATTCCCAACCAGGAGGAGAAAGCTAAATGGGCCCTGGAAACAGTTGGTTTGAGTGATAGGATGTACCACGATCCAAATCAATTATCTGGAGGGCAACAGCAAAGAGTTGCTATTGCTCGGGCACTGGTTAATGATCCTGCAATTATTCTGGCTGATGAACCAACCGGAAATCTGGATACGAAGACTTCAATCGAAATAATGAGTGTTTTTCAGGAGTTAAACGATTCTGGACGAACTGTTTTGATGGTTACGCACGAAAACGATATCGCTCACTATGCTAAAAGAGCAGTAGTTTTGCGCGATGGCAAATTACTCCACGATGAACAGGTTCCGCAGAGAAGAAACGCCCGTAAAGATCTCGTCAATTATACAGAAAATGGCACGGAAATTGGAGATTTTGTGATATGAGAATTAATAAATTCCTGAAAGATGCATTCAAAAGCATTCGAAAAAACAAATCACGTTCTCTTTTAACCGCATTAGGTATAATTATTGGGGTTGCAGCAGTTATCGTTATGGTTGGTGTTGGACAGGGTGCTCAAAAGGATATTCAACAATCGATAGAATCGCTTGGTCAAAATATGCTTATGGTTTTTCCCGGAGCCAGTCACAGGGGAGGAGTTAGTAGAGGTGCTGGGAGCGAAAATAGATTTACATTCGACGACGTTGAAGCTATTCAGGAACGTACGAAATTCATTGATTATGTTTCTGCTATGGTTATGAGTGCTGGGCAAGTGATTGGAGCGGGGAATAATTGGAACACTTCAGTGTATGGTGTAGATGTTGATTATCTTAAAATTCGTTCTCGCGAAATCGAAAAAGGGGAATTTTTTGATGATCGGGATATAATTTCTCGAAAAAAAGTAGCGGTTATTGGTAAAACGGTTTCTGAAGAGCTTTTCGGTGATAGCGATCCAATCGGTCAGAGAATTAGAATTCGTAGTATTCCTTTCACTGTAATAGGATTGTTAACAGAAAAAGGCGATGATGCTCGTGGCCGAGATCAGGACGATTTGATTCTTGCACCTTCGACATCAGTTCTTTATCGTCTCAAAGGTGGCACATATATTGACATGATATATGCTAGCGCAAAATCTTATGAGACAATAGATTCTGCAGAGGCAGAAATAACCCGGATAATGCGAGATCAACATCGATTGAATCCGAGCGAAGAAGACGATTTTAGAGTATTATCCTTGAGCGAGATTACCGAGATGGCCTCATCGACCGCGAAAACCATGACCATGCTTCTTGCCGCAATTGCTTGTGTTTCATTAATTGTCGGCGGAATAGGAATCATGAATATCATGCTTGTGTCGGTAACCGAACGTACGCGCGAAATTGGGATAAGAATGGCTCTGGGCGCAAGAAAGCGCGATATAATGCTTCAGTTTCTTCTCGAATCGATAGTTCTCAGCCTTGTTGGTGGAGTTATCGGAATAATCCTTGCTGTGGGAATCATTGCAGCCCTATCACATTTCGCTATGCTTACGGCGGTTGTTAATCCTCCCATAGTTTTTCTTTCGGTTGCTTTTGCGGCGTCAGTAGGGATTTTCTTCGGATATTACCCAGCCAGAAAAGCCTCGAGATTAAACCCAATAGATGCATTAAGATATGAGTAATTAAAAATCGGGGCGAGAGGATTTGAACCTCCGACCCCCTGCTCCCAAAGCAGGTGCGCTACCAGGCTGCGCCACGCCCCGAAAAAGAGATGTTTAAATAATCAAGTAGCTTTAAGATATCGACACGACTCACTAAAGTCAAGAAATTTATGATAAACTTATCACCTGAATCGCTGCGGTTACCATATCGCGCACTTTACTGCATGGGTCTTTCTTTTTCAACTCACGTAAGATTGGCAGAACAGTTTTGCATTCATCGGGAGCTCTTTCCGATAGTGTTCTGATAAAGCTTGCGGTATTAAATCTTACATTTTCAGATTTGCTATTAAGCAGTTCAGTAGCAATGCCAAAGATTTTTAGAGGGATTTCGGAATTAGCTCTGGCGATCTTTTCCATAGCTGACATTAATGCTGCTTGCACTTTACTATCCTCGTCATTACTAAGCTTCATAACAAATTTCAGAAGATCCGTGTCGAAGTATTGTGGCATAACCCTGAGTAGGTCTCCAAAAACTTCTATTGAAGGGATTTTCACAGCTTCATTTCTATCGATTATCTGAGTTCCAAAATAATTGATTAAACCCCGTAAGGGAATAGGATTTTCCAGAGTTAGTGCGAGCTTAGAAACCAGATTTGTCGCTACTTTAAATGCAGCCCTATCTTCAGCGGTTTGTCCTTCTGCAAATACAGGCAACAATTCTAATCTGAGTACTTCGGAGAGATCATAGGTGATTTTTTCAACAAGATGTGGTCTTGTTTCGGCTATCTGCGTTAAAACCTCTAAAATCAAAAATCGATTAGAGATATTCTTATCTCGTAATAGATCGAAAATCTGGTCAGAATTTGTTAGAAGTAATTCGTGTATCTCTTTTTTATTCAATTAATTATCTCCCTTTATATAATAAACAAATTTAAATAAAATCTCTAATCTTTTACTGATTGGCCTTTTTTTCTCTTCTCCAATCAAGATATTTTCTCCACCAATAATCGCCATCGACTATAACGGATCCGTTAAAATTTGTGTTCTTTTCGCTAGATGTGATTAGACCGTCGAGGTTTTCATCCTCATAGATCATGCGAAATCTGGCTTTTGCTCGAATAGATTCGTGGGGCTGAACTTCAATTTCTATTCCCCAGCTCTCATCATCGGTGGCTTTCTGGAAGATATGCTTAACATTGTTCTGTTCAATGAAAAAATCGACTTTAGTAATATATTTAAATAGATCGCGTTCGATATTGAGTTTCAAAGAAAAGTACTTATCCCTATCATTTTCTCGATAGATATCTTTAAACTTAGTAGAAAGGGTAACATAGCCGGGAACACTCACTTTGAATGAATTATTCCAGCCATAAAGCCATCCTTCGGTTTCATCGAGGATATTGTTTGCTGAGACTATAGTCGGTTCATCCTCGTTAGAATAATCAATATAAGCCTTTTTGGTTTCATAATCTCTTCCAAAAATTGATTGCTGAAAACCCGGAGTTTGAATGTCCAAACCAATTCCCAATCTGAACCATCGATATTTAATAAAAAGATTTGGAAAAGTTAATCCGGTTCCAACATTACTCAATGCTGCCAATTCACCATATAGGTCAGAATTGAAATATTTTGCTCTGATAAATCGATAATTAATATTAAAAGATGCTCCATGTAATTGACGAGTTTCAACTTCATCCAGACGGGGGAGACCGCTAACAATTGAGTCATCAGGAGAATCGAATGAATCCGGATTCGGGTCGATTTCATCTGGATATGAATCTTCGTCATTGTCTTTCATGTGGCAGAATTGATTGAAATCCCCAGCGTAAGCAACGCCCATTTCTACTCTATTGCTCGTTTTCCATTTGGTTTCCATGCCAATTACTCTTGGTAAACCGATATCGTTCACGAATATATCCGATTGGAATTTTTCTGAATTGATTCGCAATTCCAATCCAGTTCTTTTCTCAAATGGAAGAAAAACTGCATTATTATAATCGCTAACCAGAAGCCCCTCGGCAAAACTCAGATTCTCAATCAATCCAGCTCTCAGGAAAAAAGGATCCTCACGTTTGTAAAACTGGATATAGTAGATTCTATCGATCAGGTCTCGCCATTCATCATAAGCCTCTGAATAAAACCTGCCGCCGCTTTCAAAGGCCAACCATAAGTCGTAAGCAAAACGAAACTCCCAGAATCGCATCTGATAGATGAACCCTGTATAATAGTATTCCTGATCGCGATATGTGGCTATTCCACCATAACCTCTGGCGTTGTGCCAAAAAAGTGAAGGTTTGATAGAAGGAAACTTAAAATCCGAATATTTATCGGGCAATTTATCTTTATCTATCAATTTAAATAAATATTCCGCGTCGCTCCGTGAATCGATATACCATGCCTCCTGATAAACTTTGTAATCGCCGTCTTTGTATCGTGATCCCTGAACCAGATTGATTATCCTGTCTGGCAATTCTATATAGATACTATCTTTGCCGGCATATCTAACCGGATTTTGCCCGGGATCGATTTTGAAAACAAGAGTTCCTGGTGGAGATTGAGTATGTATAGTTATCTTGCCGTCTAAAATGTAGAAAAGCGAATCTATCAGATCAATGAAAATCGAGGTATTTCTATGAATTTCGATTAATTGCCCTTTGTGTAGAAGCAGATATGCTTTTTCATCGTCAATACTCAGTGAACAGCTTGAGATTATCAGGTTATCTTCAAGACAGATGGTATCCTCACATTCAACTTGAAGTGAAGGCCCATAAATTACCCTTGGATAAGCATATAAACTAAGTGCAAATAGTATTAGTACAATGTATTTATACATCGCCTATTTCAGGTAAATAGCTTTCGAATTATAAATAGTATTGCTAGTTTCAATCGAAATTAAATACACTCCGGATTGACAATTTTCGTCTGGAGTCCATTTAAATTCAGATTTCTTTAAATCGAGATTATTGGTTTCTATTTGTTTTCCACTTATATCGAAAATTTTCAGAGATATTGCATCGCATGGTAATAAAACCTTACAAGATGAATTAAATGGATTGGGAGATAGATGCAAATCATGCTTTTTAGGAATCGAAAGCGCTGTCTCTTCTATTTCAGCAAAGCCTGAGATATTGAAGGCATTTATACGACAGGATAATCCGGATACCCAGGCAAAAGGATAATCAATATAGACATCTGTACACTCCGAACCGAGTGAATAATAACCTACTTCTGACGGTGAAAACGGATCAGAAATATCTATTATTCTGAGACCGGCAGTGCCGCAAGCTAAGAAAGCATATATTCCATCGATAAAAATATCATGGACCGGTCCAGGAGCACTCCAGGAAGCAATCATCTCAATACTATCCGTGCAATGACGATAGATGAGAAGTTCATCATCGGTCCCCACCAGAATATGACCGAAGTTGGTGACATCTACAGAACGAACATAGTTTGTTAAAGCGAGACAATGGAAATATTCAACAGGTGATGTGGGATCAGATATATCCATGACCGAAAGACCAAAATTATTCTGAGCCAGATATGCCCATGGGGGAGAGACCTGAAAACGGGCTGCGTCAAAGAGGTCTTCGTAAATTCCAATTTGAATCGGTGAAACAGGATCTGATGCATCGATGATGATAAAATTATCACCGTTGCTATATATTGTATCTTCACGAGAAATACAATAACTTGGCTGTCCATCCGACATGAATGATCCTACTACAAAGATTGAACTCGGATTACCAATATTTACAAATCTGACTGCATTAACTGAGCTGGCAAGAGCAACGAGATCATCGCGAAACAATGTAATGCTGTATGCTTCACCTGTAAAATAGAAATATCCCAATTCGCTAATATCTCGAGGATCGCTAATATCAAGAATTTGAATTCCCCCCGATGAATTTGCTACATAAGCTTTATTCCCTTCAATAACAACTTCCAGTGGCGATGTAGCCGTATATCTTCCGGCCATTCTAACATTGAGACTATCTGCAGCAAAACAAATAATACAAAGAAACAAACTGAATATTATTATCTTTTTCATTAATCCTTCCTTAGTTATTATCTAGAGCTGAAGGCCCCCATACGAGAATCATTATTGCTAAAATAATCGAAATAGCAACCTGAATATAATTCCCATAAGGAATAACCGTGATTCGATAAATACCGTCGATTAAGCCTACTAGATTATTCAGTGTAAAATCTGTATCTGTTGTAGTGAAAAACAGCATTATCAGCACTATGGAAGCTAACACCATAAACAAGACGAAAAACTTCAAGAATTTTAGTGATAAATCTCTTTTATTCAAGATCCAGAGCCTTTCCAGTCATGGGAACAAATCTTACCGGTATATTATTCTCTACTGTATCGCCATGTTCGGTTTTTATCACAATTTTTAATTGTTGATATTTACTTCCTACTGGAATAATCATCCTACCACCAACCTTGAGTTGATCCACCAAAGGCTGTGGAATATGGTCTGGTGCTGCGGTTACGATTATAGCATCAAAAGGCGCCTTATCCGGCCATCCACTGTAACCATCACCGCAACGAGTAACGATATTATCGTATTCCAGAGAGTCAAGAATTGAGGACGCTCTTTTGGCTAACTCTGGAATAATTTCAATTGTGAAAACGGAATCTGCTATTTCTCCCAGAATGGCCGCCTGATAGCCACTTCCTGAACCAATTTCCAGGACTTCGCTTTGAGGAGATATACCAGCAAGCTCAGTCATAAGAGCCACGATATATGGTTGGCTTATTGTCTGGCCTTCTCCGATAGGAACAGGGGAGTCATTATAAGCCATCTCTCGATACTCTGACGGAACAAATCGATGACGAGGTACAGATAGCATAGCATCTAGGACAAGACTATCAGATATACCTCTACTTACGATTGTTTTTTCAACCATAAGTTTCCGCTCGATGAGTCTATCCCCATTCATGTTTTCACTCCTGACTTCAGGGCAAATTAGGATTAGCAAGGCTGTAAGCATTGATAAACAATCAATCCTCGTTGTTTTTGTCCTGGATGTCATCTTTGGTTTTTTCATCTTCCTTTTCTGAAGCTTTTACACAGGCAAGGCGCAATTCTGTTAATAGATTTGTCAGAACCTTTTTTTCATCTTCGGTAAGGCTATTATGAGTCTTTTCCTGAAGGGCTTCCAACATGCTTACTATATGTTGAGCTGCTTGTACATTTTTATGTATTTCGCCTGTGTTTGGGTCTGTAAATAAACCCAACTGGGCTCTTGCTACCTGTCTTAATAATACTAGAAGATCGAAAAAATATACTGTATTATCGGGTAAAGTATTATTCTGTTTTTCCACTTTTTTATCCTATTCCGTGTAAAGGTTCAATTTTCCAGGTTTTCTCGATTAGTCGGCGCATCTCTGTTCGGTATTGATTTATTACCAACTCGGCCAATTCGCAGGGATCGACTCCATATGCTTCCAGACCGTGAAAACATGGACCGGGATTAGCCTCCATAAAGATAGCAAGATGTATCTTATTCGATACCAGATTGCAATTGATGGATGTTGTACTTAGTAAATTTTCACCATCAAAAAGGTCGTCACCCAGTCTTATAATCCTATGGCCGTTTTCAGGTATTCTATGGAGTAACTTTTCTTCCACTACCGAAACCAAGAGATATTGCCTTAAAACGGTTTCTCTAATATTGCTATCGAAGTGCTCGATCACAAAGTGCAGCATATCGATGTCTTTAAGTTGGCAATTTTTCTCGTTAGACTTGCAATTTAATCTTTTTGTAAAATCGAATTTTAGTGGACCACAAAAGGCTATAATTGAATCGCCCAGCAATTGGTATTTCTTATATGCCCAATGAGGCAGCATAACATCGCTGGTGAAATCCATTTTTTCCGGGATTACTTTATATTCCATTCTATTTGTGCTCATTCTTATTCCATTCTTGTATGAATCGTTAACATTATATGGGATAGATCAAGATAAACAATTATCTCTTCATTTTTCTAAGTATAGATCCCGCAACCGATTTCAACTGTGTATCTCTGGAATCTGCTATCCTGGAGATAAATTCCCTTGCTTCAGGACTACCAATTTTGCCTAAGGCTTTGATGGCTGCAACCTTAACCTGTTCAGAGAATCCCTTCTTAAACTTGAAGATCGATCCTCCATTTACTACATCAATAAGGTTCTCCACCGTATCAGGATCAGCAAGATCGCCTAATGATCTTATGGCTGAGATTGTAATAACTTCATTGGTCCTTTGAGAAAATAGACTATCTCTATCTAAATAATCAACTAAGTCGGGAGCCATAGAGCTAATTTTAAAAATACCAATAGAACGTAGTGCCGAAGCTAAAACATTGATATCTTTGGACTTCATGCCTTCTTCAACTGCCTTTATTCTGAGTTCAGGAGGTCCACTTGTTAAAACTGTTAGTACAGAGGCACGAATTTCCGGGTCGCGGCTGGCAGCTAATTTGATCAACCTTGATTGGACAGCTGGAACATCCATAAATAAACTTGCCACAGCAATCAAAGAAACTAGATCAGTTGAAGGCAATGGGCTCAAAAGCGCATCAGCATACGCCCTGATTCCCTCGGGACCAATCTTATCCAGAATTTTTGCCAAAAGGCTTCTTTGTTTTGGTGATTTAGATGTAATAATACCTCTAATACACGGAGTGATAGCTTCATCTCCAGTATTTAAAAGTGATTTTGCTGCCCTCGCTCTTACTTCTTTATCGTCGTTATTAAGATCTTCAACCCATTGTTCTATGGGCGAAAAATGATCTAATTCAAAAGTGTATCCACCAAAATCGAATCCCCCTGAAACTGAAGGGGTTTTCTTCTTTTGCTCTTTTTCCTCTTTAGTATCATCTTCTTCGTTTTTTTCTTCTTCAAGCTCTTCTCTTTCGGGAAGATATCCGGAAACCCCATCGAGAAGTTCCATAAGTTTGTCGATTTTCGCTCCTGAAACATATCCTGATTCCAACGCCTCCTTAAGGCTCTGGCTTTCTTCCTGGAACTTATTTAATAGATCTTCAATCTTATTAATTTCCTTTTTATCGATATCTGTTTCTTGGGATTCATATTGAGAGAAATCAGTCTCTACCGCGCTTTCATCTCCCATTATCATTCGACGTTCGCTAATAGCTACATATACTTTTCTGTCTGGTTTGATATGAACCAGACCGAACATCTCGATAACTTTATCCCAATTATCGACAACTTCATCGGGTTTGGCCTTAAAAACTTCCAGAAAATCTGCAAATTCCTCTTCAGTAAGCCCCTTTATAAAGATAATACCCTGCAATCCAAAGGGATCCATCAAATCAAAAAATTCTCTGCAGTGTTGTTTATTAATATCTTCGGGACTCGGTTGACGACCATTAACCAGCATTGTGTCGGGAGTAAAGGAATAAGTCAAAGCATCTGTGGAATCAAAAAAGCTGGATATCATATTAAAAGCTTTGTCCATAGACTTTTTGACATTTTCATTTTCTCGAGGATAGAGTTGAAAAGCTCTTACTGCAAGACGTACTGCCCTGAAAGTTTTTACTGCATAAGCCATCTGTTCTCGGGTTAAAATGCCTTCCTTTTTCATGTCCTCCATATAAGCTTTTCTCTGGAGCATACGCCTAGCTGATTCCGGTATTCGCGCCTGTAAAGCTCTTTCGGAAGCGGCAGCAAAAAGTTGGGCTGCTCTATCCCATTGCTCAGCCTGTTGAAAATGATAAGCTAAAGGACCAAAGATCTCTTCGGCGCGATCTTCATAAATATCTTCCTCTGCTTCGGCTACTTCAAGATGAACAGCTTTTCGTTCCTCATCTTCCATCATATTATAAAACATCATTCGGCTTTCAGTAGTATTGAACGAATAATCTGCTACACCATCCAGATTCTCACTTATGAGATTTACTTTTCTCGCCCTTTCCAAAACATCCAGAATTTCTTGCTCGTCTTTATCCAGAATTTTTGCCAGAACTTTTACATCGAAATTATCTCCCATTGTGGCTGCGCGTTTTAGGATTTCCTTATCCACATCAGTTAAGATCATGGCACGTTCCTGAATTATTTCCTCCAGACTTGATGGCAGATCTTCCTTCTCAATTGGATTAGCTTTCCAAACCATGCCATTATAGAAAATATCGTCACGTTCTATTAGCAGTTTTAAGATCTCTTCCACGAATAGAGGATTACCATCGGAAAGGTCAATAATTATTTCCGAGAATTCATCAGGTAAATCAATCTTTTCGGTTATCTGAAATACAATCTTCTTGATATCTGTAACCTGGAGTTTTGGTAAATTGATAGTGATTATTTCACCGATTTGAGAAATACTATTAAAACAAAGTAGGACATGAGCCATATTCTGACCGAGATCCATCCCTTCCGGTGTTTCAACCGATAATACAACATCCAAAGTGCTTTCAGGAAATTCAGTAAGGAATGAATCGATAAATTTTAAAGACGGTTCATCAATCCATTGGGCATCATCTATAAGTAGAACATATCTCTTTTTTCGAATCAAACCAAACAAAAGTTTGTTAAGTGCAGTAAAGATTATCGTATTTCTATCTTGCTGAGTTTTTTCTTTTGGAGGATTCTTTATTTGGGATAATTCTGGAATGTATTTCGTCAACTCCTTTTTTTGAGGATAATCTAATTCTTTTGCCAGTTCCCTAAGAACTTCCGGATTTCTTCGCAAGGTATCCGAAAATGCAGTCAAAAGACTATAATATGGAGTTTGATTACCAGCTATTCCAGTTGCACTAATAACACCAAAAGCTTGATTATTAGCGACTTTCCTCAATTCCTTCAGTATTCGGGTTTTACCGCCACCTCTTTTTGATCTAACAATAGGAATTTCAATTCCAGCATTCTCGCCGCGAATTTTCTCGATACTATGCAATTTTAGTTCAGTAAATTGTTCATCGAAGCCAACTATGTGCTCGACAGGAAATAGCGTAGAGATGTTCTTTGCTGCCACCAATCTACCCATATCGGAGTACTCGACAACCTGGGCTTTTCCGCCTTCTTTTGCGGTATAGAGGGCTTCATCAGCCCGTTTAAATAATGTCTCGTATTCGTCGGCATCCTTGGGGTAACTGGCTATTCCAACACTGATTTTTATGGTAAGGCTTTTACCCTGACCAATATCGATGGGTGTTTCAGCGAACATTTCCAGAAGGTCCTGCATATTAGCAGTTGCTTGCTTTTTTGTTTGATCCAATAACAAAGCAACGAACTCGTCGCCCGCATACCTGATGACGATTCCCTTTCCTCGTAGATGCTCAGAAGCGAGTTTTGCAAAATTTATTAGTAGAGTATCTCCAGCAAGGTGCCCATAAGTATCGTTTACTTGCTTGAACCCGTCCATATCCATCATCGCCATGCATAGAGTGCTTCCCTGTTTACGGGCTTCGGAGATATAAATTGGTGCGTAAGATCTAAGGAAACGACGGTTATTCAGTCCGGTTAATTCATCGCTGAAAGCAAGTCGCCTTAACTCATCTTCGGATTGCTTGGGAAGTAGATCATTTACCGTTTCATACAATGAACGGTCATCAACGATTTCTTCCTGGTTTTCTATCGATTGTTGTCCAGTTTTGGTCTCTTCATTATCCATCATTAAACCGCCAATTCTATGGATTGATGGAAATCATACATTTCATTCAGTTTTTCTCTCAGATAAGCGTTTTCTTCATTTTCGAGATCCGGATCTTCCATAATGATTCTTTCTGACCAAGACACAGCCTTTTCCAGAAGGATTTTCATCTGAAGAGGATCTGAAAAACGGAAATCCGGGGTTCCCGATTGTGCAAAATCAAATATTTCTCCCTCTCGACGATTCTGTAAGTCTATAAGGGAAATCTCGAATCCGTCATTTGTTTCGCTGAATGCTTTTAATCTCTTATATGTACTACTATTTCTATTTTTATCTGTTATCAATATACAAAATCCTTGTAAACTCGATCTTCCAATTCTACCCCTGAGCTGGTGAAGCTGCGCCAGACCAAATCGCTCTGCTGATTCGATTATCATAACTGTAGCTTCGGGAATATCTATTCCAATCTCTATCACGCTTGTAGTAACTAAGATCGGTTTACCTCCATCTTTGAATGAATCGATTATATCCTGTTTGACCTGAAAATCCATCCGACCGTGTAAAAGAGCTGTTTTTCCTGGAAACTCATTTTCTAGTTGCTCCTGGGAGAATGATGCCGAAGAAAAATCATCACCCTCAATTTTTGGATGAACTATAAAAGCTCTCTCTCCATTTTCAATTTTCTCTTTAATAAATTTCCAGATATCCGGTCTTTTTTCGGAGCTGCGGATGAAAGTCCTATAACCAGCTCTTCCAGAAGGAAAACCATGTAATTCGTGGAGATTCAAATCACCGTAAATGGCCATAGCCGAAGTACGAGGAATGGGAGTAGCTGTCATTAAAAGGACATGCGCATTTTCCTCCATAGGGAGTTTCGATCTTTGTCTGACTCCCAATCGATGTTGTTCATCGATAATCACCAGTCCCAGATTCTTAAAACTGATTTTATCTGATAGAAGTGCCTGGGTTCCAACTACGAGATCGATATTTCCATCGGCCAACCTCTCCAATAGAACAGGGGAGGAGCTTTCTCCAGTATGTAATCCGATTTCTATGCCATATCGATTTAACATTCGATAAAGAAAATCCGCATGTTGTTTTGCAACAAGAACACTCGGAACTACGATAGCTGCCTGTTTATCTGATTCGATTGCAGCTACCGCAATCAGCATGGCTACCAGAGTTTTTCCAGATCCAACATCGCCGGAAAGCAATTCCATAGAACGTCCGGGCTTTGCAAAACTATTAATCAACTCCCCCAGAACTTGTACTTGGCCATCTGTGAGATTGAAAGGCAAATTTTCCAAAACATCACTATATTTATTCCCTGCTTCAAACGGTTCAATAGATCGATCCTTTTCTGCTTTAAGCTTACGCAGGCGAAAAACCATCTGCAATATCAGCAGTTCTTGAAAAGCCATCCTCTCTCTGCATCTTGAGAGGGTTTTCCAATCGGTAGGATCGTGCAATTGTAAGATTGTATCGAAAAGGTTTGGATAATGTTCTTCTTTAAGAATATATCGCGGAATAGGATCGTCGATAGAACCCATTTTATGACAAGCAGCTAATGCGATTTTTGAACGGGTTTTTCTACCTAAACCTTCGCGAGAGAATTCGGCTTGTTTTTCGTAGATTGGAATGAGTGTTTCATCATGATCATCCGGAGAAAGATCGAATTCAGGATGGATAAAAGATAACTCTCCACGATAAATATTGCCTTTACCCCAGAAGAGAATCTCTTTCCTGGAAGTTAATCCGGCAATCATACCTGCGGGAATTTTCAGAAATCTTAGAATTGCATAACTAGAATCATCCTCGACCTTTATCCGAAGATTACCTCTATTACGGCCACGCCATCGAACCTGGCTGTCCACGATTTTTGCAAAACAAGTGCAGAGCTCATCGGGTTGAACATCCGCAAGTGGAATTGCACTCTTGCGATGAACATATTTTCTCGGCAGTGAATATACTAAATCGGAAACCCGGTTAAAACCGAGACGATTCAATGCTTCTGCCCTCGATGGGCCGATTCCCTGTATTTTTTCCAAAGGATTACTCATAAAATTGACTATACCAATATAGTAATACGATTAACTATATAATATAAAATTTGTAAGAATTCAACGCAAGGATATTTCAATTATGCTTATAGATTAATGGAAAAATATGCCTTGACATAGTTTAAAAGAGATTTAAATTAAAAAGAAAACAGGTGTTCGCCTACTATGAAAGTAAAGCTAACAAAAAGACAAAGCCAGGTTCTCGAAGTAATTAGAGATTTCATGAGTAAGAATCAAATTGCACCTTCGGTTAGAGAATTGGCAAAGATATTGGAAGTAACTCCTTCTACCGTTCATAAACTGCTTCATATACTTCATTCTAAGGGCTATATCGAACTTAAGAATAATATCTCGCGTGGAATTATTCTAAAATCCGAATTGGGAAATGCGGTTAATATTCCGGTCTTGGGAACAATCCATGCAGGCAATCCGGTTTTTAGCGAGGAAGTCTATGAAGGATATCTTCAGATAGATTCATCGCTAGTGACCGGAGACGAGCTTTTTGCCTTAAATGTCGAGGGAGACAGCATGATCGGGGCAAATATATTAGATGGCGATAAAGCGATACTTCGTAAGCAGGAGTCTGCAGACAGTGGCGATATTGTTGCAGCAATTATCGACGGTGAAATTACTTTGAAAAGATTTAAGATTAAAGCCAATAAAGCTTTTCTTTTTCCTGAAAACGAAGAATTTCAACCAATTGAGATTTTCGGGGGAGATATTCCTGTACACATTCTAGGAAAATTAGTTGCAGTTGTAAGGAAATATTGAGTTTAAGCTTCAGCCTCCTAAACAAAAATGGCTGGATAATTCGATTAATTAAGTTGAATTAGCGTTTATTATCTTTATAATCAACTCTCAAGTGATTGTACTATTTAGATTTGGAAATAAAAGTGCTTATAGATAGATCGAACTCAAATAACGCTTTTCATGACTGCCATTTTTCTTATTTTGTAATACTCTTTTTAATCTGTTTTTTGATGGGTTCTTCGCTTTTAGGGAGAAGCTCTGATGATCCTTTTTCAATAAATATTACGGTGGATTATCTTGAAATCCAGCTTCTCGATAATTTTGATAACCCTTATGATTACTGGTGGATATTCGAAGTTGCTCCGGGAGACACAGTCGGTATGACATATGGGCAGGTAGTACATCTGGTGAACAATTGCAATGTGCCAGTAGATATTGTTTCTACAGTGGAGGACTCACCAGATACAACTACAATCGATACTATATGGACACCATGGACTGCATGGGTAACTGCGGGAACCGATGAATTCGTTTTCCTGTGGGCTTGTTATAGTACTCATGTGATGCCGGATTTAGCCGATGCCAATATTGTTTTGAGTAGTTCTAGTAATATTGAAAATGGAGTTTTGCCCGGTGAAGATAGATATCTGTATGCCTGGCTATTTCTTCCTCTTGATGGAATTGAAGGCGAACGTCACAGGCTGATATCTACTATACAGGTTATGCCATCTGGTTTTACTCCGGCACGTTCTAGATATATAGAATAATTTTTTATGAATAGACAAACCATAATGGAGGTTAACATGAAAAAGATGATTGCATTACTACTCATTGTAATTTGTTTCAGTGTTTGGGCTGCGGATACAGACAATTTCAGTATAACTGTGACTATAAATTATATAGATATAAGTCTGAAAGAGTCTTCTTCACATTCAACTGATTATGCGACATGGGCTTTGGATAATGTTTCCGCTGGAGCTGTCTCCGAAATGACATCGGGAGACCATATCTGGGTCGATAATCAGAGCAATATCGATCTGGATTTCTATGCTTATAGCGAATCTGCAGCACCCGCCGGTTGTGGCTATGGAACACCTACCGCCTGGGTTCCTACAGGCCCGGGAGCTAATGCTTATAAGCTGGAACTCGCACAGGGAGATGCTACCACACCAGGAACTTATACCACTATCGATGGAACAGATACTGGTTCAGCTGATCTTTTCTATAATGCAACTGCGGGTGAAACATTCGACCTTTACGGTAAGTTATCTGCTCCAACTACTGCTGATGATGGTTGCCAACACACGGTTAATGTAACTATCACAGCTATTGTACCTTGATAGGTGGATTATCCAAAAAGCAAATTAGCCTGGCCGCACTGATATTAGTTTTTGTAGGCAGTGCGGCTTCTATTCGTATGAGCCCTGGCGCTTTTACAGCTCAGGGCGTACCCATAGGCACCAAACACGATTTGCGAGTTCCGCTTGTTATCCAATTAGATGAGAATTCTGAGAAATCTATCGAGTTCATTTCAGAACCACTTTCCCCTTCCGAAGTCAGAGAATCTTGGCTCGACGGCTACGAAGAGATTCCCGATCCAGATTATCTTATAATCGATGGTGAACATCCTATCGTGGCACATCCCGATTCACCGGTAGTACGCCGAATGTTTATTGAGTTTCCCAACGATTCCTCACTTTTAAATAGGCACTTTTTAGTTCAATTACGAGTTGGTCCTAAAAAGACTGAGGGAGTTTTTCAAACGGTTCTTATCGGTTCTTATTTAATCGAAACCAAATCTTCAGTAAATCGTTTTACTCATACAGGCGGAGAGCATCTAACTATCGCCCCATCGGTTTTAAACCTCGACTCGAGTGGTAAGGGCATTATTCGCGTTTATAATAACGATAAGATCGGGCGCCGATTCGAAATAATTCCCAAATATGTTAAAAATGAGCGAGCTTTAACAGTCAATATCAGCGGAGGGTTTCAGGAAGGGGACATCGATCTGGTAAAAACGAATCCCTCAAATGCCAAAATCTCACCGGGCGGTTTTATCGATGTTGAAATTGAATATAAACCTAATACAATAGAGAAGGATACGGAGATTATCCTATGGTTTGAGGATCCCGATCTGGCATGCTGTTCGAGATTTTGTCGAATTAGATTGAAAAAAGCGCCATAAACCGCTTGTTATTTTACTTTTCAAGTTATATCATATAAGGAACTATAACCGTATAACACAAATCTTTAGGAGGTTTCTATGCGCGTTAATAGGACAATTACAATTGTTTTGCTGATTCTGGCAGGCATCTCTTTCGCTGAAGTGGATCAGGTAAACGCCGAAGTGATAATCTCTTCTGGCGACAGCACAATCACCCGCAAAATCGAGATGGGGGATGAAGCCGATGTAGTTATCGAAGTCGATAAGATGATTGATGAAGCCCTCGATGCAGCCGGAGTAGATGATATCGAAGAAGAAGAACGCGAAATGCGTAAAATGGTTCGCGCCAGAGTCAAAAAGGCGATAGATGAAGGCGAAGCTCAGAGAGATCGTCGCTATGAAAGACCAATGCAAGATTTTTGGGAACATGGTCCTCAGGATTTCAATAAGAATTTCGGCTACCAGGGGATATTCATGTTCATGGTAATGTATTTATTCTGGGGCTTGATTTTTCTAATTATGTGGATAATCACTCTGGTCGTTTTTGGCAGAGGATTTGGCAAAATAGCTAAAGCTTTGAGTGACAATAAAAAAGAGTAAATCAAATAAGTATTTCATAGGAGGCTGGATTGTCGGCCTCCTATTCGCTCTGGGGATGATGTTCATCGATTTACCAGAGCAAATACTGTCGATAAATACACTCCTGCATTTGCTAACTCCCGGGGGAATAGCGGGATTTTTGGGATTGTTGTTATCGGATTATATCGAAACACGAAGACGTTCAACATACGGAAAGTATTTAATATACGGTCTTCTGGGGACTCTTGCGGCAGTGATTATAGTTTGTATTTTCATAATTGAGGCAAAAGACGATATCATTATACAGATTCTATATCTTGGGGCATGGACTGGGTTTATCGCAGGAATTGCGCTGAGATTGGCTCTGGATGAAGTAGTACTTTCCGCTAGAAAGGATAATAAGATTGAAAACAGGACATCAAAAAGAGATAAGACAAAGCGAAGTTAAAAGCGAAGGTGTGGTTGGAACCTATATCCAGTGGTTAATTTCCAAATCTGATGGTGCACCTAATTTTGCCATGCGCAGATTTGAAGTCGAACCTGGTGGACACACACCGAAACATATTCATACACATGAACACGAAGTCTATGTCCTGTCAGGAAAAGGAATTATTTATTTCGAAGGGGAGGAGATAGAAATTGAAAAGGATCATTTCGCCTTTATTCCCCCAAACAAAGAACATCAATTTCGCAATACTGGCAATGAAAATCTCGTATTTCTCTGTATAGTTCCCGTTTGACATGAAAATCCGCTTACTATTTTCGATAACTATTCTGGTTGTTCTGATTGGTTGCATGAACGATGCTTTATCCGGAGATCCAAAACCGGAATTCTCAAGCAAAGAATTTGAATTTGGCAGAATTCCACGCGGAGTAATTGTGCCACATATCTTTTATCTGAAGAATATGGGTGGAGATTCTCTGGTAATCAGTAAAGTTCGTTCTCATTGCGGATGCACGAGCATTCCAGTTATCGACTCTATCGTTTATTCCGGCGACAGCGTAGCTATCGAACTTCAATTTCGCTCGAGTGGATACAGGGGGAGTACCAAGAAATCGGCATCTGTAAATATTATTGCCGACACAATGGAAACTCTTGAGAGAATATACTTCCATACCTATGTAGATACAAATTCCACACCCTTTACTTATGGTGAACTTGCAACGAATATCGGTTATGTTAAGTTCGACACAAAAACTGAATCACAAGAGATAGCCCTTTTCAGTCGAGTCGCTGCTGAACGTAATATTCGAGTTGTGAACTATCAATCTGAGAGAATAGAACTCTCATGGACTGAAACTAAAATCGCCCCCAAAGACACTGTAATTCTCCAAATTACTCGATTGTTGCCACCGGAACAACTAATTGCATCGGTAACACTCGAGATGGAAGGTTTCCAAAATACTAGAATCACTCTACCTGTGCTTGGAGAAAACTACAAACAACCGGTAAAAAGAAGCGTAAGACCTGCCCAGCAACGTTGGAAAAAGTAAACTACAAATTCTAGTACTATTTCCAGATAGCAGCAATACCTTCGTCACCAAACATTTTAATTATAAATGGATTCTCGCGCCGAACATGTACAAGATATTTCGAGCGTTTTTCAACCGGTTGAGAGTTAAGCCAATCCCAATCGATAAAGTTATCATTCGAATTAAGCGGGATGTTTAAATAGCCGGTGTTCGATGCCACCAGATTATGGAAAAAATGGGTGCCCTGCGAAGCATCGACTTGATATCCCTCTATCTCAGCTTCGACAATTACCCGAGTCATATCGATATTAGACCATCTGACCGGAATTCCCAGAAATCTGTCTCGAGAACCCCATCTACCTGGTCCTATAAGTATATAATGTTTATTTTCATCGCGCATTTGCTGGTTGAAAATTTTTACTTCTTCGAGAATCTCGAGTGTTTTTAGTTTATCAAATTTTGCAGGATCAACATAAATAATATCACAAACATCATCGAATACCCCATTGCCCATGGCTTTTCCGGAATATAACCAAAGTGAATCTTTGTCCATATCCGTATCGGCCTCGAGAGACTCTCCACCTGCGACAGCTAGAGGTCTAATTTGCAGAATATTAAATTCTGATACATCATTTCCATTTTCACCGAGAGTAATAGCAAATTCGATCTCTACAGGCATACCGAACGCAAGTTTCCCAATATCTAATATCTCTACAAGAAGTTTTGTCAAAGGAATATAGTCATATCGAACTATGTCTGCGAATGTTAGCACGCGCTGCCCTGAATAACGGTTACCATCCCTTAAACGCATATCTGTGAAATCCCACACAGAAACAATATGATCCAATACACCATGTTCTTGAGCATCGGTAAGGTCCAGGGTTTCGTATGTAACTTCCTCACCTATTGTTAAATCGAACTCCTTTTTATTCATGTTAATCGCATAAAATTTTCTTTGTGAGTTTGCAATCAACTGTTGATGAGGAATTATCTCCATCTGTGGATGACCAGGGCAGAAGCGAAAAACTCTCTTTCCACTTACAACCCATTCGCCCAGACCTAATGCCAACGAGGCTACTCCGTCGTCGTGTTTTGCATAAGATGTAGGATAAAAATTATAAGATTGAGCAACCCCAGAGACATGAGGATAAAAATAATCACCGTGTTGTTCTCCTACAATTTCCTGAATAATTACAGCCATTTTCTCTTCTTCGATGCTATAATTCATCTGATTAACATAATTCATAGCCTCGGAAAGGCATGTCGATGCAAAAACCAGCTTGATAGCATCGAGAAGCTGCCTTAAACGAACTTCCTTATCAGGATGATTATTAGGAAGCATGTATGTCTGGTAAATTCCAGCGAAAGGTTGTGCTCGAGAATCCTCTAAAAGGCCGGAAGACCTTACCGCAATTGGTTTATTAACATGTTCAAGATAGGCCGAAAGCCTCTCCTGAAGAGCATCGGAAACTCTTCCGTTTATAAAATCAGATTTTGTTTCCTCGTCGGTTCGGTTCTCATTTGTAATCTTCTTTCTCAAAAAGTTCTTCTTGAGAAATTCATCGTATTCACCAGTTCCAATAAACGCGGTTCTTGGAATTTTTACCTTAAGCTCTGGATAACGTTTCTCGAAATCCATTACTGCAAGAAGTGCGTTGAGAAAAGCAATTCCCCTTCCTTTTCCACCTACTGACCCCTGAGCCAGGCGTATAATCTCATGACTCAAATCTAGATTATGTTCACGAAATTCTACAATCTTACCTCGATTATGCTGGTCTCTCACTTTTGCGAAAATACCGATAAGGAAATCCCGAATCTCAGATACATCATCAAAATCCTTAATCTTAACCGGACGCACATTTCGAGCAACATTAATCTCCCCATGAGCGATAAGCCATGTTGAAAAATCGTTTCTACGCGCATGATATAAAAGAGATTTGTCCGGGATCCTTTGAAGCAGATTTTCAAATTCTGCCAAATTCCGCGCTCGACCATACTCCGCAGTACTCTCATCGCGAAATACAAAGTCGCCAAATCCGAGATTCCAATGTATATAATCGCTTAATTCATTAAGTAGAAGGGGTGAATTCTTATCTATAAATGTAAAGCCTTGCTTTTCAGCTTTTTGCAGGCTCTTTTTATCAGCGCTTTGTAATAATATTGGAATATCATAATTGAATTCTTTGAAGTGATTAGCAAGCTTGAAACCAGCATCATAATCTACTTTTCCCTTTCTGGGAAAACGGATATCAGAAACCAAACAAAGAAGATAATCGTGATATTTTTCGCTAAGTTCTATTGCATCTTCATATGTATGGGCCATAAGAATCTTTGGACGAGTTCGCATTCGATAATTTTTTTGAGCATCTTCCAGTTCATCGGAGAGGAGAAGTTGAACCTGGAGCATTACCTCCTGATAGAGCTCTGGCAAAAATCTAGAATAATAGAAGATAGAATCCTCTACCAATAGAATTATTCTAACATCGCCGATTTTAGTATCGTGCTCAACATTACGCGAATCCTCAAAATATTTTATTATAGCAAGAAAAACCTTGGAATCGCCACTCCAAAGGAAAACTTCATCTATCGAATCCAATTTAGGCGAATTCTGATCAATACGAGCGGCATCGGCCTGAACATTCAATAGTAGCACAACTGGCATGACGGGATACCTTCTCTTGATCTCATCAGCCATCTCGAAAGGTGTAACATCTCCGATATGATAGGTGGTGATAACCATATCGAAATGACGCTCCTCGATTTTATCGAGAGCCTCCTTGCCAGTTGGAACGCTGGTAATCCGTGGAACCGATGTCAGATTAAGCTGATGATATTCGCCAAAAAGCTGCTCAGAAAAACGGCCGTCCTGCTCAAAAATAAAAGCATCGTAAAAGCTGGAAACGAGAAGGATATCCCTTATCTTGCAGGGTTGAAGCCTGTGATAAATATCCTCGCCGAACTTGAATTTATTATAATATCGATTGAGATCCTTTTTGTCCATTGCTTCCTTTCGCATCCCAAATTTCAAAACTGATTTAACCGGCGATTAGCACGCCGAAAAGAATATAACAGATTTTTGCTAAAAATCCAGTTTGAACAACCCGGCATTTCTATATCCAAAAAATCGACAGTGAACTGAATCTAAGTCTTAAGGATAGAAAAAAAGTTCTTACTCCGCAAGGGGGAGATATTGATAGGGTAGAGGCGGTTCTAAAATAATATTCCCCTCTTCACCCAAGAGTGGTGCCTCGAAGGCCGGGTTGTTGCCTCCCTTAACAAGGGAGGTGGCCGAAGGCCGGAGGGTTCTACTATAAAGTCCCCCTTGTCAAAGGGGGATTTAGGGGGATTATAAAAACCTCCCCCTGTCAAGGGGGACCGAGGGGCTTAGCAACATAATAAAGGGCGGCCACCACAGCCGCCCTATTATATTCTCTAACGACTAATCTCCAATGACTATCAACTACAAATACTCCACCCAAACAACCTCGCTCCACTCGCCGACCTCGTCGCCATTGCGGGCGCGAACCCAATACCAATAATGATATCCCGGATCGATATCCGTGTCCAAAAGCGGCTCGTTAATAACATCGATATTGGTGGCAAAAAGTTCCTCCGGACGGGTAGCCGTTTCGGTCACTCCCGCGGGGGTAACAGCTCTGACCACGTC
>Ga0272443_10000247_pt1 | contig 103338 bp, 94 predicted proteins | sample SSMAcet12_FD_193581 | JGI IMG/M metagenome (GOLD analysis project Ga0272443, IMG submission 193581) | Marine sediment archaeal communities from Little Sippewissett salt marsh, Falmouth, MA, United States - SSM-Acet-12 | ecosystem: Environmental > Aquatic > Marine > Wetlands > Sediment ... | reverse complement strand
TTTCTGGCTCAATCTCCAGAAGAATTTTGATTTGTGGCAGGCTGAAACTGAGTCACAGGAATGGAAAAAAGTTAAGCCATTACCAAAAAATTTGCTCCATGCTCATGACTCCCCACTCAACGGTGAATACCCGACCGGAGATGGACATTTCTAGTATTGTTCCTCTATTCAGCCAGCTTCCAACCGTGCGGAAATGTATCTGGATGAGTGCCATAATGCATACAAGATGCGAGTTTTCATTTAGGTGGGCGGGCAAACGCTATCAAGTCAATGATAGCTCTGATATTCATAAGAATTTCGCTCACACGTAAACTCAACCATACGATAAGCTATACCTGAAACTGTACCTAACCTTTTAATTAACGAATTATTGAGAATAGCGCCATTATTCCTGAAATGGCCACCATATTCCTGCTAGAGGCCAAAGAATGAGGCAGCGATTTTCAAGGAAAGGTGGAACCTGGCCGTTTTCCGTGGTAGGATGAGTATTGTTTAAGATCTGGAGGATCAAAGGAGGAGCGATATGGAATCCGTAGAGGAACTGGCGAAGAAAGCCATAGTTCTCGACGCGAAAGAAAGAATCCGTTTGGTTGAGGCTATTCTTTACAGCCTCGATAAGACGGATCCGGAAATTGAGAAAAGCTGGATTGCGGAATCAGAGGCTCGCTATGAAGCTTACAAGCGAGGGGAACTCGTGGCTGTAAATTGGGAGGAACTAAGAAAAAGGTATGAGCGTTGAAGGCCCGGTTTTTAGCTCCAGCTTCCATCGAACTGGAGGAGGCCGTTAAGTATTACGACCATCAGCTGCCTGGTTTGGGCTATCGTTTCTATCAGGAGGTAGCCGCTACTGTAGAACGAATTCTTTTCATGCCAGAGGCATGGCCGAAAATTGGCGAAAAAACGAGGCGATGCATGCTGAAGGGCTTTCCATATGCTCTTTTCTACGTGCGAGAGGAGGAGGTAATCCTCATCACAGCAGTTGCGCATCTTCACAGGGACCCCAAACGCTACCATGATAGATCTGAATAGATTGCCAGTAATACCCTGAACTAGATCGGCATGAAAAGACTCTGTTCCAATTGAGCGGTACTTTCAGAGGTGCTCTGAACCAATAAGCTTTCGACTCTATCAGAATCTTACGTATATCACTGCCATCCTTCAGATTTTGCGGCCTCCGCTATTTCAGCTATACGATAATCTATACGTAACACTCTACGTAATATCCCTGGAGCATTTTTCTGGTTCTCAAGTAGATCAGCGGATCCCATGATTTACAAGAATGGATATTTGGACTAAGATCACCCAAAGCTCGCGGGGCTAGGTCCGGCCGGCTGAAAAGGGACTATCTAGGTCCCCTTCGACCACCGGAATTCTAAGGCGCATGAACCTGAGCAGGCGGAAACGGGCCCCGAGTGACGTATTAACCCAGGGTGAGGTTGACCTGTTCCTCTCAACCTGCAAAGAACACGAACGGCCTTACTACCCCATTTTCTTAACGGCTTTTCGCACCGGACTGAGACTCGGGGAACTGGTGGGGCTTCAGTGGCAGGATATCGATTGGAACGGGCGGTTCATTAGGGTTCGCCGGGCGGTGCGGCGTGGAGTGGTAGGCGAGACAAAAACCGGCCGTGAGCGCAGCGTGGATATGACGGACCAGTTATATGAAGGACTCCAAGCCCTGCAGCGGCAGCGCAAGCGAGAAGGGCTCAAGACGGGAACAGGGCTTGGTCCATACCTCTTCCATCGGAATGGAGACCCTATAAGCCAAAATAGTGTCCGGAATGTCTTTAAACGTGTGCTGGAAAAAGCTGGGCTCCGGAACATCCGGATTCATGATATCCGGCACAGCTATGCCTCCCTACTGCTCTCCGCCGGGGTCTCCCCGGTCTACGTCAAAGAGCAGCTGGGGCACACCAACATATCCATGACCGTGGACATTTATGGCCATTGGATCCGCTCCACAGACCGCGGGGCCGTGAACAAATTGGACGGCTCAGTGGCGCACCCATCCGCAATGCGCACCCTGCCCAAAATGAAAAGGCGCAACCTCTTGAGATTGCGCCTGATAAGCGATAATGGTGCCGAAGGGGGGACTTGAACCCCCACGGGCTTTCGCCCACTACCCCCTCAAGATAGCGTGTCTACCAGGTTCCACCACTTCGGCACATTTTATTCCTGCTGTTTGGTTTCAGCAGGGGCTGGAGGTTGCTGTGCAGGCTGGGTCTGGGTAGCCGGCGGCTGCGTCGAAACACCCTCCATGATCGAGCTTGGGGCGCCCCTCCCGAACAGGAAGGCCAGCCCAAGGGACGTAATCATAAACACGACGGCCGCGGCCGCAGTTATCTTGTGGAGGAAGGATGTCGCGCCGGCGCTGCCGAACACGGTCTGGCTGGACCCTCCAAAAGCCGCGCCCATGCTGGCCCCCTTGCCTCTTTGAAGGAGGACGATGAGGATGAGGGCTATGCAGACGACCACGTGGATCAGTGTAAGTATGAGTCTCATATTTTTTTCCGAACCTGGAGGCTTCTGTCCCTTTCGTAAACGAAAATGTTAACCTTAATATTTGCAGTTTGCAAGAAAATTTTTGTCCATCAGTCCATAAAACGAACGATGGGGATGAAAGATTCCGCCTTGAGGCTTGCCCCCCCCACCAGAGTCCCGTCTATGTCCGGCTGGGCCATGAGCTCCTTGACATTGTCGGGCTTGACGCTGCCGCCGTAAAGGATCCGAATGAGATTCGAAGTGCCCACGTTGAAGGCCTTTTGCAGCCATTCACGGATGAATGCGTGGACTTCCTGGGCCTGGTCGGGGGTGGCGGTTTTACCGGTCCCGATCGCCCACACGGGCTCATAGGCGAGTATCGTGGTATAGGGGAGCCTCTCGTCGTCCAGGAAATTCCTGAGCGAGCCTTCAAGCTGGGTGGAGATGACCTTGAAGGTATTGCCCGCCTCCCGCTCCTCCAGGGTCTCGCCGATGCACACAATGGGGATGAGGCCCAGGAGGTCCGCGGTTTTCGCCTTCCGGTTCACGATTTCGCTGCCCTCCTTGAAGAGAATCCGCCTCTCGGAGTGCCCAAGGATCACATGAGTGCAGCCCGCCTCCTGGAGCATTCGTCCCGAGATCTCCCCGGTGTAGGCCCCGTTTATCTCCCAGTGCATGTTCTGCCCTGCGAGGAATATCTTCGTCCCGTCAAGGGCCCTGCGGACCGCGTGGAGGGAGGTGAAAGGCGGGGCCACCAGGACTTCCACATCCTGAAGCTTCCTGCTGTGTTCGCCGATGGCCCGCACAAGTTCCACGGCCTCGGCCTGCTTCAGATTCATCTTCCAGTTCCCGGCCATCATCGGCCTGCGCTCACTCATCTTGGCAACTCCAAGGGTTTAGAGGTCCTCGAAAAAATCCAGCACTCAAAACGGCGTGCATCGCCGCAAATTGAGTCGTCCCTTACTTCCCGGCGATGAATCTCGTCAGGTCCACCAGGCGGTTTGCATAACCGTACTCGTTGTCGTACCACAAAAGAAGCTTCACCATGTCTCCTATGGCCATGGTGGAGAGGGCGTCCACGGTGGATGAGACCGTGGTCCCATTAAAGTCCACGGATACCAGGGGATCTTCACAATAGGCCAGTATGCCTTTCAAGGAGCCTTCAGCTGCCTTTTTGAGCGCGCCGTTCACTTCTTCCACCGATGCGGGTCTGGTCAGCTGCGCCACGAGGTCCACCACCGAGACGTTGGGGGTGGGCACTCGGATGGCCATGCCGTTGAGCTTCCCGGCCAGCTGCGGGAGAACCAGGGCCACGGCCTTGGCCGCGCCCGTGGTTGTGGGGATCATGGAGAGGGCCGCCGCCCTCGCCCTTCTCAGGTCCTTGTGGGGGAAGTCCAGGAGCCTCTGATCCCCTGTGTAGGAATGGGTGGTGGTCATGAGGCCTTTTTCAATACCGAAATTATCCAGCAAAACCTTGCACGCGGGCGCAAGGCAGTTGGTCGTGCAGGAGGCGTTGGAGAGGATGTGGTGTTTGCCGGGATCGTACTCCACCTCATTGACCCCCATGACGATGGTGATGTCCGGATCCTTTCCAGGCGCGGAGATAATGACTTTTTTTGCCCCCCCCTCCAGGTGGGCGGCCGCACTGTCCCTGTCCCTGAATATCCCCGTGCTCTCGATGACGACCTCGGCCCCCACCTCGCTCCACGGAATCCGCGCGGGGTCCATCTGATTGAAGAGACGCACCTCCCGCCCGTTGACGACAAGGACGTCATCCTTGCTCGCGACCTCGGCGTCCAGGATCCCCTGGCTCGAATCGTACTTGAGCAGGTGGGCGAGAGTCCCCGCATCCGTGAGATCATTGACGGCAACAAAATCGATATCCCCTTTTAAAAGCCCAGCCCTGAAAGCCATGCGCCCAATCCGACCAAACCCGTTGATTCCCACTTTCACCGACATGATTCAAACCTCCCGTGATCCGTTAGTTTTGTTCGAAGGAGCCATTCCATCCGGAATAATCAAGTTCATGACGATGGCGTCTTCGCCCGTATCTCTGTAATAGTGAGGTCTGCGGCCTACTTCAAAAAAGCCAAGCTTCCTGTAAAGGTTTTGAGCTGGGCGGTTGGAGGTCCTTACCTCCAGCCAGAGCTGTTCCGCATCGGCCTCCGCACCGGTCTGTATCACCCGCCTGATGAGCCTTTCCCCGACTCCCCGGCGCCTGTAATCGGGGTGAACCGCTACATTCAAAATCTGGATCTCTTTTTTCGAGTTCCAGTAGCAAATGTAACCCTGGATGATTCCACCCTCCTTCAAGGCCCACATCTCGGAAAACGGATTTCCCAGCTCCCCCCTGAAGGCCACGGGATTCCAGGGTGAAATAAATGAAAGCCCCTCTATCTCTAAAATTCTTCCCAGATACCGTTCGGCATTGGCCCGCGTGATGCGGACATAGGTTGTCATGTCACTCTAGAAGCTTCCCAGCCAGCGAAATCCCAGCTTTTCCGGCATCCTGCGCCTTCTCCGCCAGCTTGGTCAAAGTCATTCCCTGCCTGTTCTGATGGATGAAAATGACCATGGGCAGGTTCACCCCTGTCAGAACCTCCACCCGGTCCTTTTGGAGAAACGAAAGGCTGATGTTGGAGGGAGTCCCCCCGAACATGTCGGTCAGAATGAGGACCCCGTCCCCGGTATCCAGTTCCTGAATCTTTTTCTCGATGGTCTTTCGTATCTCTTCGCTGTCCGAGGTGTCGGTGATGGACACCGCGGCCGAGGCCTCGATCCTCCCGACGATGAATTCAGCGGCCTTGATGAGATCTTCGCCGAGATTTATGTGTGTGATGACAAGTATTGATATCATAATTGATTCTTCATGTCCCCTGGGCGCAAGCGGCCGGTTGCGGATTCCGCCTCAGATTTCCTCATCGTACTGGACGATCTTGTCGTAAATCGCCCGGCTGCTCGGGGCCTCCATGAGAGCCTTTCTGAAGCTGCTGTTTTTCAGGATACGGGCAATTGTCGCCAATACCTTCAGGTGTATGTTGGCGGCGTTCTCCGGGGCCACGAGGAGGAAAAACAGATGAGTGGGTTGACCGTCCATGGAATCGAAATCAAGGCCCGACCGGCTCCTGCCAAAGGAAATGAGGGGCCGGCTTGTTCCGTGGTATTTGCCGTGCGGGATGGCCACGCCGTCCCCGATACCCGTGCTCCCCAGACGTTCCCTTTCCAGGAGGACTCTCACCAGGGACTGTTTTTCGATACCGGCATCCGTGGTCAGAACGGCTTCCACGAGTTCCTCGAGAACGCTCTTCTTGTCCCTGGCCCTCAGCTCCATAACAATGTTATCTTCATTCAGAAGTTCTGAAAGTTTCATTACATCTCGACTTTGCGGTGCGCAATAGAATGAAGCCGGCTACCCGCATCCTCAGGGGCCGGCTTGCCGGGTGACTCGCCCGGCGGCGCCTAACTCGTAGGCTCTATAAGCCCCAGGTTTCCGTTGGAGCGTTTGTAAAGGACGTTTATCTCGTTTGAACGGGGATTTCGAAAAACCAGGAATTCCCGCCTGGACATGGACAGCTGCATGGCGGCCTCTTCGGGATCCATGGGCATTGCCACCACCTTCTCCACCTCGATGGCGGGTTCGTCTTCCGTCCGCAGTGCCTCTTCGATCTCTTCCTCATCGCCCCCTTCGTTTTCGGTCTCCGCCATTCCCCCTTCCTTGATGCTGTCGCCGCTGCGACGTGTTCTGGTCTTGGAAAGAAATTTCTTGACCTGTATCTCAATCTTGTCCATGACCTGGTCTATGGCGGAGTACATGTCCCCTGTCTCTTCCACTCCTTTAATCCTGGTCCCATTGATGTTGAGAGTGACATCCGCTGTGTGCCTGAACTTTTCCACGGACAAAACGATGTGCGCCTCACTGACCGTATCCAAAAATTTGTCTACCTTGGATATCTTCTCTTCTGCGTAGGCTCTGACACTTTCAATCGGATCCGTATGCCTGAATGTTACCGTAATGTCCATATGTTACCCCCTTAAAAGAAAAAGGACCACTAACAGAAAAGCAAGGAAATGTCAAACATTAGTATATCTGCCTTCTCCTCCTGGAAGGAAGAATCCCCATGGTCTCACGATATTTCGCAACCGTTCTCCGCGCAACATTTATATCCATTTTTTTCAGGGCCTCCGCGACTTCCTGATCGCTGAAGGGTCTTCTCTTGTCCTCTGATTTGATGATTTCGCGGATCCTCTGCTTGACGCTCTCGGAGGCGACCGCCTCCCCGTCCGGGCCGCTGATGGAGCTGTTGAAGAAGTACTTGAGCTCATAGACACCCTGGGGGGTGTGCACGTATTTGTTCGTGGTCACGCGGCTGATGGTCGATTCATGCATGCTGATGTCTTCCGCCACATCCCTGAGCACCAGCGGCTTGAGATAGCAGATCCCCTTGTCCAGAAAATCGCGCTGAAAACGCACGATGCTCTGTGTCACCCGGTAGATGGTCCGCTGCCTCTGGTGGATGCTCTTGATGAGCCAGGCCGCGGACTTGAGCTTGTCTTGAATGTACTCCTTGGTGGCGTCCGCGTGGTGCCCCTTGTCCGTGAGGACCTCACGGTAGAAGGAATTGATCCTGAGCTTGGGGAGCCCGTCCTCGTTCAGGACGATCTCGTAGTCATCCCCCACGCGAAAGACGTAGATGTCCGGGGTTATGTAGATGGTCTCCTCGTCGCTGTAAAGACGGCCTGGTCTCGGATCCAGGGACGTTATCATGGAAACCGCGGAGATCACCTCCTCTATGCTCACCCCCAGGGCCTTGGCGATCTGGTCGTAATGCTTGTTTTCAAGACGGGCCATGTGGTCCTGGACGATTCTGGCGGCCAGCGTGTCATCCCATCCCTTGGAGCGCATCTGAATGAGAAGGCACTCCCTGGTGTCCCGGGCGGCGACACCCACCGGATCGAAGTTCTGGATCAGCGTGAGCACAGCCTCCACGATCTCCAGGGGCTCTCCGGTGCTCTCCGCGACGTCCTCGGTGGTGATCTTCAGGTACCCGTCCGTATCCAGGTTGCCTATGATGTGCGCGCCGATCCTGCGGTGCTCCTCGGCAAGGTCGCTCATCTGGAGCTGCCAGTTGAGGTGCGAGGTCAGGTTGGGTCTCTGTGCGGTGAAATTCTCAAAGGACGGGAGCTCCCTGCTGTCCTGGGGAGTCTCCGCCCACCCCGTGTTGTATTCGCCCAGATAGGCCTCCCAGTCCAGATCGTCCTTCCTGACGTCTTCTTCAACCACCACTTCCTTGATGGTTTCACTGGGCGCCGGCTCCTCGGGACCGCCGCCTTCGTCGCCCTCTTCGAGCAGGTGCTCCTCAAGCACGGGGTTGGTTTCCATCTCCTGGCTGATGGTTTCAAGCAGTTCCAATCGTGAGAGCTGGAGCAGCTTGATAGCCTGCTGGAGCTGCGGTGTCATTATGAGCTGCTGACTCAGGTTCAGTGACTGTTTTAGCTGAAGTGCCATCCTCTGTATTTTACCCCATGAAACCGGCTGTCAGTTACAGGTTGAAATCATCGCCCAGATACACGGTGCGCGCTATGGTGCTGGACACGATCTCCTCGGGAGTGCCGCACTCCAGGATTCTCCCCTGGTTTATAATGTAAGCGGCGTCGCACACCTTCAGGGTCTCCCTCACATTGTGATCCGAGATGATGATCCCTATGCCCCTTTCCTTGAGTTGTCGAATGATCGTGTTTATCTCGTTGAGGGCCAGGGGATCGATACCCGCAAACGGTTCGTCCAGAAGCATGAAGCGGGGTTCCGTTATCAGAGCGCGGGTGATCTCCAGCCGCCTCCGCTCTCCGCCCGAGAGATCCGAGGCCCTTTGACGCGCCAGGTGGCTTATCTTCAATTCCTCCAGAAGCCGTTTGGAACGGGCGCGGATTTCGTGTCTTGGAATCTTGAGCCCCTCCATAATGGCCGTCAGGTTTTCCTCCACGGTCAGTTTCCTGAACACCGAAGGCTCCTGGGCCAGATAGTTGATCCCCCTGCGGGCCCGGATGTACATGGGCTCCTGGGTGATGTCCCTGCCGTCCAGTGAAACCCTGCCCGCATCCGGGCGGGCGAGACCTATGATCATGTAAAAGGTTGTTGTCTTGCCTGCGCCGTTGGGACCGAGAAGCCCGATAATCTCCTCCCGGTGGAGGGTCATGTCGATCCCGTCCACGACCCTCTTCCCCTTGTAAACCTTGACCAGCCCCTTGGCCTCGAGCACGTCTTTGTCTTCGGGCACCAGGGGCTCCTCTACTTTTTGTCCCTGCCGGGAAAGATCACGGCCCGGACCCGGCCGGATCCGGAGCTCTCGACGATGCTGCGTCTCTCTCCGATGAAAAAGGTTATCCTGGAGCCTTCCACAAAATCCTCCCCCTGTTTCACGACCGGATTTCCCGTAAGAATAACCTTGTCCTCCTTCTGGTAGTAAACCGCCTCATCCGACCGGGCCTCCCCCCCGTCGGCACGCGTGATCGTCACCTCGCCCCTTGCCTCCACGCGTTCCACTCTCAGGTTTCCTGCCCCCGCCGCATCACCGTGGTAGTAGACGTCCATTTCCCGGCAGATCATGCCGAACGTGCTCTTTTTGGCGTCCACCTCCCCCTGGATCCGCACCTGCCGCCGCTTGTCGTCGATCTCCAGCCTCCGGGCTTTGACGACCAGCGGTTCGTCCCCCCCCTTGATCAGATCCGCCGCCGCGCCCCTGCCCGCAGCCGGCGCCCCGGAGGCCGACGTCCTCTTGGTGGGGTAGATGACCGCGCGGATCCTCTTGTCCTTCGAGCCCTCGACAAGGCTTCGCTTGTCCCCCATGAACAGGGTGATTCTGGAACCCTCCACGAAGTCTTCAGACTGTTTGACCACCGGGTTTCCAGTGAGAATGACAGTGTTCTCCTTCTGGTAGTAGACCGCCTTCTCGGACCTGGCCTCTCCCCCGTCCGAACGGGTGATCCAGACATCCCCCATGGCCTCCACCCGCTCAACCCGGGCGTTTTCCATCTCCCCGGCCCCTTCGGTCCCCTCTTCCAAATAGAACAGGTGAAGATCCCGGCATCGAATGGAAAAGTCTTTTTTCCCGGCCTCCACATTCCCCGAGAAGATCACCATCTGCTTCTTGTTGTCGATCTCCAGGGTCTCGGACCGGACCACAAGGGGGTCCTCTTCGCCTTGAGCCGTGCCTTCGCCCGCGGCCGCGCCGCAGGCAGCAGGAAATAACAGGGTCAAGACACACAGCACGTAAAAAAGAATCGGCATTAAAGCTTTAACTCTCAAATCTTAAGTTTCCCGGTAATGGTCGTGGTCACGCCGGAGCGCATGCGGAGGTGCTCCCTTTCCAGGTCAAAGTAAAGACCCTTACCGGCAACTGTAAAGAACGGACCGGTTATCCTCACGAATTCGTCCGTCTCGAGAAATCCTTCGTCGTGGTTGTAAAGAAGCCGTTCCGAATATATCCGGTACCCTCTTGCGGAAAAGCCCTTGATGTCGCCGCTGAGGTTTATCTGCCCCGTAGCCTTGTTGTAGTCCCCCCTCTGTCCGCTGAGTTCGAAAGGAGCCCGGTCCTTGGGGAACAGCTTCAAGTGAAAGGTCCTGAATGAAAAATACGTCCTGTCGGGAGAAAACTTGACTTTTTCCGCATCCAGGACCCATTGCATACCCTTTTCGGGATCGTCCTGGGTATAATGAATGTCCGTTATGGTGATGCCGTCTTCCAGATCGGCCTCGGTGACGATGGGCTGCCGCACCATTTCCTTGTCGGCCTTTGACCTGAGGAGGTAAAAACCCACCACACCAGCCAGTATCCCGATTCCAAGGAGGGGCCAATATCTTGAAAAAAGCTTTTTCATGGCGCTGTTTGCAATAATTATACCGGAAGCGAAATGAAAATGTAAAGGTTAATTTCAGTTCACCGGCCACAGACCCTTGGCCTTCAGGATGAGCTCGCACAACTCGCGAACCGCGCCGCGGCCTCCAGGCTTTCTGGTGACGAGAGTCGCGGCGTCCCTGACCTCCATGGCCGCATCGTTCACCGCCACCCCGAGACCCGCCCTGGCCAGCATTGGAATATCCGGTATGTCGTCCCCCACACAGCACACGTGCTCCTTCCCAAGCCCCCTTTCCCTGATGAGCCGGTCCAGGACCGCGCCCTTGTCGTCTACTCCCTGGTGGACTTCCTCTATTCCGAGCTCACTCATCCGCCGGGTCAGGGCGAGTGATGCGCGTCCGGTGATGACCGCCACTTCCACCCCCGCGCGCTGGAGCGCCTTGAGACCATAGCCGTCCCTGGAGTAAAAAACCTTGATCTCCTCGCCACGGCTGTCGAGTTGAACGCGCCCGTCCGTCAGCACGCCGTCCACGTCCAGGACAAGGAGCTTTATCTCAGTGAATTGGTCTTCCTGCACGACGGATCCTTTCCGTATCACTCACCTGCGTTTCCGGGGCGCACCAGTGCGTGGATCTCCCGAAGAAGCGCGAGAACCGAGCGCACCTGTTTGAGGGGCATGCTGTTTGGCCCGTCACACAAGGCCTGTTCCGGGTTCGGATGGATCTCCATGAAAACCCCGTCCGCCCCGGCCGCGACCGCCGCCCGGGCCAGGGTCTCCGCATACTGCCTTTCCCCCCCCGAACTCCCGCCCGCGGCCCCGGGGAGCTGGACACTGTGTGTGGCGTCGAAGACCACCGGAAAGCCGAACCCTTTCATGACAGGAATCGCCCTCATGTCCACCACCAGGTTGTTGTAGCCGAAGGAGAACCCCCGCTCGGTGACAAGGATGTTGCGGTTCCCCGCGAACACCACCTTTTGCGCCGCCTTCTCCATGTCCCAGGGAGCCATGAACTGCCCCTTCTTGAGATTCACCGGCAGGCCGGTTCGGGCGGCCGCAACCAGAAGGTCCGTCTGCCGGCAGAGAAAAGCCGGGATCTGGAGCACGTCGAGAACACCGGCCGCCCTTTGAGCCTCCTCGGGAGAGTGGACGTCCGAGAGCACAGGGAGTCCGGTGAGCTCCTTGACCTTCTCGAGGATCCGGAGGCCCGACTCGATCCCGGGGCCGCGGAAGGAATCGAGAGAGGTCCTGTTCGCCTTGTCATAAGAGGCCTTGAATATCACCGGAATGCCCATGGCCTCCCGGGTCTCGCAGAGAAACTCCGCCACGACCAGGGTGGTCTTCTCGTCTTCAATCACGCAGGGACCTGCCACCACGAAAAACGGGCCCGACCTCTTCAGGATCAAATCACCAATTTTCACGGCATTTTCCATGGATACCTCCGCCTGAAATCACTCTGATCCTCCCCTCTTCTTTCAGACCCCGAGATTGGCCTATGCTTATTCGATGGATGGGGCAAAGTCAAGGCATCTGCGCCATGCCCCCGGCCGCAACCGCCAGCAATCACCAGTCCGGGAGATTTGGGGGCGAAAAAAATCCCTGCGCCTCCGTAGCCAGACTTTTCGAATCACGACTCGAGAGAGCGAAACGGCGGAACCCGCGGGCGACATCAAAACTTTTTCTTGTACTGCAAGAGGATGGGTCATATATTAATATGTTATTTTGTTTTCAAAGGGATGACTGGATGCCAAAAAAGAATACCAAAACCATTGAGGAAATTAACAAGAAAATCCGTTCAGGCGAGGTGGTGGTGGTCACGGCGGACGAGATGTGCGGCATTGTCAAGGACCGTGGGCCCCGAAAGGCCGCCCGTGAAGTGGATGTGGTCACGACCGGGACCTTCGCACCCATGTGCTCTTCCGGCGTCTTTCTGAACTTCGGTCCGGTCAAACCGGCCATCAGGGCCTCCAGTGTGTGGCTGAACAACGTGCCCGCCCATGGGGGGCTGGCCGCCGTGGACCTTTATCTGGGAGCGACCGAACCCGCCGAGGACGATCCCCTGAACACGAGCCATCCGGGGCAGTTCAAATACGGGGGCGGTCACGTCATAGAAGATCTTGTGGCAGGTCGAAAGGTCAAGCTTCGGGCAACAAGCTACGGCACGGACTGTTATCCCAACCGCGAATTCGAGAAGCGGCTGACCCTGGACGAGATCGCCTTCGCACGGATGGTCAACCCCAGGAACGCGTACCAGAATTATAACTGCGCCGTGAACCTGACGAGGAAAACCATTTACACCTACATGGGCGTGCTCAAGCCCCGGGCGGCAAACGCCAATTACTCAACATCGGGCACCCTCAGCCCCCTGTTGAATGACCCCTTCTACCGAGCCATCGGGACGGGCACGCGCATCTTCCTTGGAGGCGGACAAGGATTCGTCATCGGCCCCGGTACCCAGCACAACCCCGGGGCGCCCCGTGGAGAAAACGGCGTGCCCCTGTCCCCGGCGGGGACGCTCATGGTGACCGGAGACCTCAAGGGCATGGACGCCAGGTGGGTCAGGGGGTTGAGCCTTTTGGGGTACGGCTGCTCCATCGCCATCGGGCTCGGTGTCCCAATTCCCATACTGGACGAGGATATGGCGCGCACCACCGGGCTTTCGGATGACGAGATCTTCACACAGATCATCGAATACGGAAACGACTATCCCAGGGGTGAGGCCAAGAGCCTGGGGCAGGTCAGCTACGCGGAGTTGATGAGCGGGACCCTTCGCCTGGAGGGCCGGGATGTCCCCACGGTGCCCCTGTCTTCACGCACCCGCGCGCTCGAAATCGCCCGGATCCTGAAAAGCTGGATAGAGAATGGGGAATTTGTCCTCGGCGTCCCCCAGGAGTCCATGGCCGTCTGAGCACGCGGCACGAAGTCAGGACTATTATAAAATCATGAAAAAGATAATCAAAATGCGGGAAATGTTAGACAACCAGAGCGGCATCATTCGAAAGGTGAAGGGCTCCGGGGAGATGGGTCGTAGAATACGTGAAATGGGCCTCGTCCCGGGCGCGCCCGTCCGCATCCAGGGCAGGGCCCCTCTCTTCGACCCGGTGGCCGTGAAGATCATGGACTGCACACTGACGCTGCGCAACAACGAGGCGGACCACATACTAGTGGAGGTGGATGAAACCTAGCCGTGCCCTGAAATTGTTTATGGATGGGCGCCGACCTTCTTATGGATCAACCGTGCCATGACCTCGCCCAAAAAAATCAGAATAGCCCTCGCGGGAAACCCGAACGCCGGGAAGACCACCATTTTCAACGCCCTGACAGGCGCGCGGCAGCACATCGCCAACTACCCGGGGGTGACCGTGGAGAAGAAGGTGGGGCACGTCCGGCATCGAGGCTATGACATCGAGGTTGTGGATCTGCCCGGAACCTATTCCCTGACGGCCTACTCTCTCGAGGAGATTGTTGCGCGGGACTTCCTGGTCAATGAAAAGCCCGACATGGTCGTGGACATCGTGGATGCGTCCAACCTGGATCGGAACCTCTACCTGACCATCCAGTTCCGGGAACTCGGCGCACCGCTCCTCATCGCCCTCAACATGGTGGACGTGGCCCAGGCCCGTGGCATCGACATCGACGCCGAGGGGCTCTCCTCCCTGCTGCAGGCCCCGGTGGTACGCACGGTGGCCAGGTCTGAGAAGGGGATACAGGAACTCCTGGACCGCATCGTGGAGACGGCCGAGCAGTCCCCCGCCTGGTCCCCCTCCCTCATAAGCTACGGGAACGACCTGAATTCCTGCCTAGACGAGATTGAAAAGAAGATCGAGGACACGAGTGTCCACAGCAACACGTACTCCCCTCGATGGCTCGCGCTCAAGTGCCTGGAAGGCGATCAGCAGATCATGGAGATCATCAGGAGGGATTCGGCCGCCCATGCGGAGATCCGGGAGATCTGCCACCGCATCGCCAAGCACACCATGGACACCCTGGAAGTGGAGCCCGAGGGAATCATTGCGGACCACCGATACGGCCACATAGCGGGCATGACCCGCCGGGTGGTCAAGAGGCGGACGGAGACCCGGCTCAACTTCTCCGATCAGCTCGACAAGGTCCTGACGGACCGCCTGATCGGCCCACTGCTCATGGCGGCGATCCTTTACGGCATTTACGAATTCACCTTCTGGGCAAGCGAGGCCCCGGTGGAGTTTTTCTCCCAGGTGTTCGAATTGCTGAAGACAGGGATCTCCGCCGTCCTGCCCGAAGGCCCCCTTCACTCCCTCATAGTATCCGGCGTGATCGACGGCGTTGGGGGCGTTCTGGGGTTCGTTCCCCTCATCATGTTCATGTTTTTCGCCATTTCGGTGATGGAGGATTCGGGTTACCTGGCGCGCGTGGCCTACATGCTTGACCGGCTCCTTCGCTGGTTCGGTCTCCACGGGAACTCGGTGATCGCCCTCCTCATAAGCGGAGGCATCTCGGGGGGGTGCGCTGTACCGGGGGTCCTTGCCACTCGCACCCTGCGGGACCCCAAGGAGAGGCTCGCCACCCTCCTGGTCGTCCCTTTCATGAACTGCGGGGCCAAGCTTCCGGTATTCGGGCTTCTCATCGCGGCATTTTTCACGAGAAACGAAGCCCAAATGCTTTTCATTTTCACAATACTTGCCTGGATATTCGCCCTTTTCGCTGCAAAAATCCTGCGCAGCACGGTTCTTCGCGGCCCTAAAACCCCGTTCGTCATGGAGCTTCCCCCATACAGGGCTCCCACGCTCAAGGGGCTCCTGATCCACACCTGGGAGCGCACCTGGCAGTACATCAAAAAGGCCGGGACCGTCATTCTGGCGATATCCATTCTCTTGTGGGCCATGATGACCTATCCGGGTCTGCCCGACGACAGGGTGGAATACTTCGACGGGCTGGGCCAGGAGATACGGGCCGGGTTTCTCTCCAGGCCGGTCGTGCGCCCCCTGGTCCCGGACCGTCAAGCCCTCGAAGAGCTCGACACCCTGGCGGCCCCTTTTTTCACCACAGAGTCCGTGAAAGTGGAAAAATACCTGGAGGAGCACGAGGGCAGCCCTGTTTTCGAGGCCCTCCGGAGGATCGCCCTTGAGGGCTCGGACCCGGTCGTTGATGGGGGCGCATTTCAAAAGGCATACACCCAATACCGGGAAAAAGCCTTGTCCGTGGAGACCCAACGCCGGAAGGAGACCGTCCTCTCCACGGCGGCCGGCCGCATCGGCCGGGCCCTGGAGTTCGTGACCGCGCCCCTTGGGTTCGACTACAGGATCAACATCGCCCTGGTGGGTGGTTTTGCGGCCAAGGAAGTCATTGTCTCCACCCTGGGCACGGCATACTCCCTGGGCGATCCCATGGAAGCAGACCCCGGCTCACTCCAGAAAAGGCTCAAGAGGGATCCTGCCTGGACCCCGCTCCGGGCCTTTTCCCTCATCCTCTTTGTGATGCTCTACGTCCCGTGCTTTGTCACCGTCCTGTGTATCCGAAGGGAGAGCTCCTGGAAGTGGGCCGCTTTTTCCATTGCCTTCAATCTGGTCACCGCCTATGCGGTGACCCTGTTCGTCTATCAGACAGGCCTCGCCCTGGGCATCGGGGTCTAGCGTCATGATATCCACTTACCTTCCGTATGCTCTCCTCCTTGCGGGATTCGCGCTCCTGATCAAGGGGGCGGACCTCCTGGTGAAAGGGGCCTCTTCCATCGGAAGAAAAATGGGGGTTTCCGACCTGGTCATCGGGCTCACCGTGGTGGCCTTCGGTACCTCCAGCCCGGAGCTCTTCGTCAATCTCATGGCCAGCGCCAGGGGGAACACGGGCATTGCCATAGGGAACATTGTCGGGAGCAACATCGCCAACATCTTCCTGATACTCGGCGTCTCGTCCATGATCTTCCCCCTGAGCGTGGGCAAGGGCACCGTGTGGAGGGAGATTCCGCTGAGCCTCCTCGCCGCCTGCGTCCTGGCCATCCTTGCCAACGATCAGTGGATCGACGGGGACGCCCATTCCGCGCTCACGAGGATCGACGGGCTGGTGTTCCTCTCATTTTTCCTGATCTTCATGTACTACTCTGCATCCATCGCCCGTGAGATCAACGGCATGGGGGAGGAAATCCCGCCCACTGACCTGAGAGCAGGGAGGGCCGCGCTTTTCGTTGTGATCGGGCTTGGCGGCCTTGCGCTGGGAGGCGACTGGATCGTGAGGGGCGCGGTCCACGCCGCCACGTCCCTGGGGATGAGCGAGACCCTCATCGGGCTCACTATCGTGGCCGTGGGCACATCCCTACCCGAGCTGGCCACCTCGGCGGTCGCCGCTTACAGGAAAAACGTGGAGATCGCGGTGGGAAACGTGGTGGGGTCCAACATCTTCAACATATTCTTTGTGCTGGGCGTAAGCTCCGTGGTCCGCCCCCTGCCCTTTCAACCGGCCGGCAACCTGGGCATCGGGTTCGTGGTCCTCGGCAGCCTGCTCCTTTTCTTTGGGATGTTCACGGGCGGGAAACGCACACTGGACCGATGGGAAGGCGGAATCCTGGTTGCGGGCTACGCTGCATATATCGTCCTGGCGATCCTGCAAAACTAATGTCCATCCAGACAATGCCCCTTTTCGGCAATCTCCGCGGTGTTTATGGGTGGGCACAAGACTACGGCCTGGGCCGGCCGCCGCTCTTTTTGTTCCTGGCCCCCTTTCCCGTGACCTTGGCCGCCAGGAACCCCAGGGCAAAGCCCACGACCAGCACCAGGGGGATGAAGATTATCCGGCTCATGGAGATCTGCCAGAAGTAAATCCTCAGGGTCACTATGTCCGTATTCTGGAAAAGAAAAATCAGAAGCAGAACGACAATCACCAGAATGGCGATTACCTTGGGTCTTTTCATGAAAACCTCCTATGGTTTCCCGCCTTGTGGAACTTGATCAAGCCAAGTGTTTCTTCGGCCCCGTCCGGGTCGTGCCGCCCTTTCCCCTTTTCATGCCCTGAGTATGAGATAGACCACATACCCCACGTAGCACAATAGAAGGAAGGCTCCGTTCGCCCGGCTCACCGTGTCCGTCCTTCGCATCATGAACCATGGCAGGATGCTGGTGAACATCATGACAAAATAATCGATGATCAGCCCGCTCTCCACAAAACCGCCAGGGATTGGGATCGGCCGGACCAGGCTCGCCGCGCCCAGGACGCTCAGGATGTTGAAGACGTTGCTCCCGACAAGGTTGCCGATGCTGATGTCCATCTCCTTCCTGATGGCAGCCACCACGGAGGTTGCCAGCTCCGGAAGGGACGTCCCGAAGGCGACAATGGTGAGCCCGATGAATTTCTCGCTCACACCCAATACTGTCATGATTTTCACCGCCGAATCAACCACGAGTTGCGCGCCGAAGACCACACCGAGGATACCGACGATTACATAGGCCGCCTGCCTTGCCCTGGACTCGACAAATTCCACCTCTTCAAAGCCCAGCTCCTCTAGGATCTCCACCCCAAGAGCCCCTTTTTTGGACTCCCTCATGGCAATGGAATAGTTGAAAAAGGTGTAGAGGATGATTCCCCCAAACAGTGTGGCCCCCTCCAACCTCCCCAGGACGGAGTTGTAAGAGAGAATCAAGAGATAGAAAGAGACGGCCAGCATGAGCGGGATGTCCCGCCGCACGACGGATCGATGGGACGTGATGGGCTGAAACACGGCCGAGAGGCCCAGCACCAAGGCGATATTGCAAATATTGCTCCCCACCACGTTCCCAACGGCGATCATGCTCTTGTCCTGGATCGATGAGACGAGACTCACGACGAGTTCTGGCGCCGAGGTGCCGAAGGCCACCACTGTCAGGCCGATGACCACCGGGGTGATCCCAAGGGCCCGTGCCAGACTCGAGGCCCCCTTGACCAGCCACTCCGCGCCGAAGTAAAGCATGAGAAATCCGATGAGGCACAATACGATATTGAGGGTCATGGCGTCTCCTTGATCTGATGCGCAGCTGTCTCGAAGGCCGGGCCCAGTGTCTTTATGTTCGAAAAACCCACAGGAATTCGTGAAACAAGTTGATGCCTCAAAGCAACCGAATAATCAAGTAATTCAAGAGGCACGCACCCCGTGTTTTCAAGGAGTTTTTTCCCCGAACCGGCACCCCGGCGCCCATGGCGGGCGTCCGAACAGGCTTGCATCCTGCCGGGTCTCTGTAATAATATAAAAAATAAATTAATCCGAATTGTTTCAGGTCTGCGTCAACCAGGAATGAACACAGTCGTTTTTTGCCGTCAGAAAGGGGGGGTTGCGCAATGGCAGTGATCACTATTTCCAGGTACTTCGGAGCAGGAGGCATCACACTTGGGAAACGACTGGCCAAGGAACTGGATTACCATTTTATAAACGATCAACTGATCAACGAAGTGGCGGAAAAAGCCGGCGTCTCCAGTGAGCAGATCCAGTGCTTTGAGAAGAGGGGAACAACAAAGCTCGACAGGCTTCTCGATTTCGTGGTGAGCTCCAGTTTTATAGAACGCCACTCGGACAAGCACGGCTACGTGACCGCGAAAAAATACGTGGATGAGGTCAGGGAGGTCATCCTAAATATCTATGAGCAGGGAAACGCCGTCATCATTGGACGCGGGAGCAACTACGCACTCCAGGGAAAGCCGCGCACTGTCCACGTCCTGCTCATCGCGGACATGCGCCACAGGATCCGCTTTTTGATGGAAAACTACGGCATGACCGAGGAACAGGCCGACAAGGCCATCAAGAGAGCGGACATGATCCGCAGGAATTTTCTGGATTGCTTCGACCCCAGCGGAAACCACGACGACCCCCGGCTCTACACCATGGTCCTGAACATGAACCAGATCACCATGGACCAATCCGCCGCCTTCATCAAAGACATCGTCCAATCCTGCTGAGGAAACCTCATCGATATCTCGCGCCTGCCCTGTCCAAGGGCAAGGCAGGCGCGAAGCACGTGATCGATATGATTCACCTTGTGCGTGAATTCACAAAAAATCATTGAATCCTCTCTCTACTCGGTGCTATATTACCCCCTCGCACAAGGTCCGCTGATCAGGCGCTTGCGCTCGGAAATATCAAAATAAGGAGGTCTACCTGTGGAAGAAGAAAGAGAGGTCATGGAAGTTGACGTGCTCTTCGTCGGAGGAGGAGTCGCTTCTCTGAGCGGGGCACTTCACCTTGTGAACCTGGTAAACGCACACAATGAGAAGGTGGACCAGAGCGGCGAAGGCACTAAACTCGACGAACTGATGATCGCAGTCTTGGAAAAGGCACCCTACATGGGGGCCCACAGCCTGTCAGGTGCCGTTATGGACCCTTCATCCCTACGAGAGCTGGTTCCCGACTTCAAGGAGAAAGGGGCCCCACTGGACGCGGAAGTCACGGCCGAAGAAGTCTGCATGCTGACCAAGGGAGGCAGGATCAAGAGCCCGATCACACCACCGCCGTTGGATAACCATGGAAATTACGTTGTGTCCCTCTCCAAGCTCACAGAATGGCTCGGAGGCCTGGTTGAGGAACAAGGGACCTATGTTTTTGCAGGATTTGCTGGAACCGAAGTCCTGTACGACGGTGACAGGGTCATCGGAGTCCGAACAGGAGACAAGGGTATCGCCCCGGATGGGAGCAAAAAAAGCAACTTTGAGCCTGGTATCGATCTCAAGGCCAAGGTCACCGTGTTCGGTGAAGGCCCGCGAGGAAACCTCACAAAAACTCTGGTCAAGCGGTTCAACCTGGACCGGGGGAAAAACCCGCCCAGCTATGTGGTTGGGATCAAGGAACTCTGGGAAGTCCCGGAAGGCCGAATCGCGCCCGGAAAGGTCTTCCACACCATGGGATACCCCTTGAAGAGCAACACCTATGGTGGCGGGTTCATTTACGGCATGGCCGGCAACATGGTGAGCATCGGGCAGCTGGTGGGACTGGACTACAGCGACCCGGCACTGGACCCGCACATGGCCTTTCAGAAATTCAAAACCCACCCCCTGGTGGCCGAGATCATAAAAGACGGTAAACTCACCCAGTACGGCGCCAAAACCGCGCCGGTGGGCGGGTATTTCTCCATCCCCAAACTCACCTTTGACGGCGGCATGCTGGTGGGCGACTCGGCGAACCTTTTCATCAGCCAGAAGATCAAAGGGATCCATGTGGCCATGAAGTCCGGCATGATGGCCGCCGAGACCATTTTCCAGGCCCTCGTGAAGCAGGATTTTTCAGAGGGGCAGCTTGGCGATTACGAGCGAACGCTCTACGAAAGCGAGATCGGGAAAGAGCTCCACAAGGTCCGGAATTTCCACCAGGCCTTTCAGGGCGGACTCTGGACAGCCCTGGTCAAAGCCGGGCTCCAGTACATCCTGGGCGGACGGATTCTCAAGGACCGTCTGCCGTCGGAGCCCGATTTCGAGAGCCTGAAACCCATGAAGGACGTCTATGGGACGGATTCCCCCACGGACGAGCAAAAAGGGCTCATCAAGTTCGACGGAAAGCAGACATTTGACAAGGAAACAGATGTCTATTACTCGGGTGCCACGCACGAGGAGCAGCAGCCCCCCCACTTGAAGGTTTTGGACCTGGACATATGCTACAACCGCTGCCTCCAGGAATACCAGGCCCCGTGCCAGCGCTTCTGTCCGGCGAACGTTTATGAAATGGAGAAGGATGAGGAAACCGGAAAACCCAACCTCAAGTTGAACTTCTCAAATTGTCTGCACTGCAAGACATGCGATGTGAAGGACCCCTACGGAAACATCAACTGGGTTCCACCGGAAGGCGGCGGCGGGCCGAAATACACCAACATGTAGAGATTGAAGACGCACGGATCCCGGCTTTCGCCGGGATGACGAAAATGGCATTTTCGTGCCCTTCGGTCTCTCGTCAGGTTCCGGGGTTCCCAAAAAGCAGTTGCGACAGAGTTTCATGGTGCCGGTGTTTCCAGCCACGGGCACATCCGGGATCCAAGAGGCCGGGGGGTTTTCCCCCGACCTCACACACCTTCCAGGGCGTTCGGCACTAAGCCGATCCAAAACCGCCTACCCTTCCAAGCCGTTTCATGCTATGTAAGATAGACCCCGCGCCGCGCAAACCGGCAGCCACACGTGTTCTCCGCCCTCACGCGGGGACTTACAGGTTGACGAAACGCCGCTTAAGATGATAGCTGTCCCGATACCGCGGATAACAAAGGAGAAAACCCCATGGAACCCGTCACTCCATTCCTGGAAGTCACGGAAGCGATCAAGGAACTCGGAGGAGAGGACCTCGAGCGCTGTATGCAATGCGGCACGTGCACCGGGGTCTGCCCCTGGAACCTGGTTCGGTACTTCTCCCCCCGGGGCATCATCCGTCTGGCCCAGTTCGGCCTCGAAGGCTTTGAAGGCGAAGACCTCTGGAGGTGCGTGACCTGCAACAAGTGCGTCATCAACTGCCCGAGGGGAATCAAGATCATAGACATCATCCGTTCCATGCGCATGATGATGAACGAGACGGGCTCCGCGCCGGCGTCCCTGAAAGGGCCCTTGGGGAGTACTTCAAGCCGGGGCAATCCCTGGTCTGGGGACCCGGAGGAGCGGACAAAGTGGTCCCATGGCCTGGATCTCAAGCCCTATTCCGGGGAACTGGAATACCTCTATTTCACTTGCTGCACACAGGCATACGACGCCCGCAACCAGAAGGCGGCGCGCGCACTCATGCGGCTCCTGCAGGGGGCCGGTGTGAGCTTCGGGGTCCTGGGCCCGGCAGAGCAGTGCTGCGGGGACGCGCTGCGAAAGATGGGCGGCGAGGAGGTCTTCGGCAGGGTCATGGAGAGCAACATGGGGCTCTTCGAGGAGGCGGGGGTCAGGCGGATCATCACGGGGTCTCCCCACTGCTACAATGCCTTTGTCAAGGATTATGCCGAATTCGGCGGTCTTTACCAGGTGAGGCATTACACGGAGATACTCGCGGAAGCGATTCACAGTGGAACCATCAAGCCTTCGAAGACTCTTGATAAAAGGGTCACCTATCACGACCCCTGCTATCTCGGAAGGCACAACGGCATTTACGAGCCGCCAAGGGAAGTCCTGAAGTCGATCCCGGGCCTGGACCTGGTGGAGATGGAACGAAACCGGGAGGACAGCCTGTGCTGCGGAGGCGGGGGCGGCGGGCTCTGGAACGAGGTTCCCGCGGAAGAACGCTTTGCCGTCCTCAGGGTGCGGGAGGCTGTGGAGACCGGGGCCCAAATCCTTGCGGCCGCATGCCCATACTGCATCATCATGTTTGAAGACGCTCTCAAGACCATCGGCAAGGAGGAAGAGGTCCGGGTGGCGGACATCGCCGAATTGATTTTTGAGTCCCTGGAGGAGCCGGGCGGGAATTAGTGTTGGGCGCAGGAACGACGAGCATCGAGCGTTTAACATCGAATGTCGAATGTAAATACATATGTTAACTGTTTTTCTTCGTGCTCTTCGTGACTCCTTCGTGCTCTTCGTGGTAATGCTTTTTGTTCTTCCGCCAACGGGCGGGATGACACCAAAGAGGTCGTTTGAATGGAAGATCGCATAGGTTTTTACGTCTGTCATTGTGGATCGAATATCGCATCCAAGGTCCGGGTGGCCGAGGTGAGGGACTACATAGCCGGCGAACCCGGCGTGGTCGTCTCACGGGACAACCTCTTCATGTGCTCGGACCCAGGGCAGGAGATGATCGAACAGGACGTCAAAAACCTGGGCCTCACCAGGGTGGTGGTCGCCTCCTGCTCGCCGCGCATGCACGAGCGGACCTTCAGGGCCGCCTGCCAGAGGGCGGGCCTCAACCCGTACAACGCCTTTCACATGGTGTGCATCCGCGAGCACTGCTCCTGGGTCACGGATGATGAAAACGAGGCCACCAAAAAGGCCATCGACCTGGCGCGCGCCGGTGTCCACCGGGTCCCGCTCCAGCAGCCCCTCGACCCAAAAGTCGTCCCGGTCAACCCCAATGTCCTGGTGGTGGGAGGCGGCATCGCGGGAATGCAGGCCGCACTCGACGTGGCGAGCGCCGGCTTCAAGGCCACCGTGGTGGAGCGCAAACCCACCATAGGCGGCCACATGCTCCAGTACGACAAGACCTTCCCCACCCTGGACTGCGCCTCGTGCATCGGCACCCCCAAGATGGTCTCCGTGGGCCAGAACCCCAACATCGAGCTTCTCACCCACAGCGAGGTGGAAGACGTGGACGGGTTCGTTGGGAATTTCAAGGTGAAGATCCGCAGGAAGGCCCGCTACATCAACGAGGCCACCTGCACGGGATGCGGCGAGTGCGCCGAAGTGTGCCCCGTCATCCTGCCCAACGAGTGGGACGAGGGCATGAAGGAGAGAAAGGCGATTTACCGGGCCTTCCCCCAGGCGGTCCCCATCGCCTTTGCCATTGAAAAGAAGGACCGGGCCCCGTGCGTCCTGAACTGCCCGGCCGGCATCAACGTGCAGGGTTATGTCCAGCTCGTGGGCCAGGGGAAATATGAAGAGGCCGTGCGGCTCATCATGGAAAAGCTTCCCCTCCCGGGAGTCCTGGGACGGGTGTGCCCCCACCCGTGCGAGTCCGCGTGCAGGCGCGCCGAGGTGGACCAGGCCGTGTCCATCCGCGAGCTCAAGCGGGTCGCGGCCGACCGCGTGGACCTCGGGGGCCTGCCCCTCCCCGAGATAGAGGAACGAACCGAAAAGATCGCCATCATCGGCTCGGGTCCCGCGGGTCTGACGGCCGCCTATTACCTCAGGCTCAAGGGTTACAAGGTCACGATCTTCGAGGCCCTGCCCAGTCTTGGGGGCATGCTCAGGGTGGGCATCCCCGACTACAGGCTCCCGCCCGAGGTGCTCGACCGCGAAATCGACCACATCCTGAGCCTCGGGGTGGAGGCGAGAACGGAAAACCGGCTCGGGAAGGACATCACCCTCCCCGGCCTCCGCGAGGAGGGGTACAGGGCCGTTTTCCTGGGAACCGGCGCGCACGCCGGCATGAAGATGCGGATTCCCGGGGAGGGAGAGCTTGAGGGCGTCGTTGATGCCGTGGACTTCCTGCGTGAGGTGAACCTGGGCCGGGGCAGGGTCCCGGGCAGGAACGTCGTGGTCATCGGCGGGGGAAACGTGGCCGTGGACGCGGCCAGGACCGCCCTTCGCATGGGCTGCAAGAGCGTCCGGATGGTCTATCGAAGGAGCCGCGATGAAATGCCCGCCTACCCCGAAGAGATTCAGGAGGCCCTGGAAGAAGGGATTCAAATCGATGTCCTCGCCGCGCCCGTTGAGGTGGCGGGTGAAGACGACAGGGTCGCGGGCCTCAAGTGCATCCGCACGGAGCTGGGAGAGCCGGACGCCGGCGGCCGCAGGCGCCCGCAGCCCATTGAAGGCTCCGAGTTCACCATCCCCTGCGATGCTGTCATTCCGGCAATCGGCCAGCGTTTCGACAGGACCTGCCTGAATGAAGGGGACGGCATCGCACTGACCCGGCGGCAGACCATCGCCGCCCACCCCGACACAATGCAGACCTCCATCAAGGACGTCTTTGCCGCGGGAGACGCGGTCAGCGGTCCGGCAACGGTCATTGAGGCGGTGGCCGCCGGGAGAAAAGCGGCCGATGCCATGGACGCCTTCCTGAGAGGCGAGGATCTCGCCCTCCTGCATGACGGTGAAGAAAGCCGGAGCGAGAAGAAACCGGACTGGGCCCCCATCCCCGACGGGCTCTCCCCGGGGAAGAGGGCCGAAGCGGTGCTCGCGGGAGTCGGAGAGAGAAGCGGCGGTTTTTCGGAGGTGAGCCGCGGTCTCTCCGAGGAAGACGCCCGGGCCGAGGCGCAAAGATGCCTCAACTGCGGAGTGTGTTCCGAGTGCATGGCCTGCGTGAGTGCGTGCAAGGTGGGGGCCGTGCGTCACGACATGAAGGACGAAATCGTCGAAAGGGACGTGGGGAGCATCATCCTGGCCACGGGGTTCGAGCTCCTGGACCCCTCGCCCATGAAAAGTTACGGCTACGGGAAGTACCCGAACGTCTTCACGAGCCTCGAGTTCGAGCGCCTCACCAACGCCACGGGCCCCACGAGCGGGGAGATCCTCATCCGGGACAAGGAGTGGAATTTCGACCGCCCCCCCGAGAGCGTGGCCATCCTCCACTGCATCGGCAGCCGGGACGTGAACTATCACGAGTACTGCAGCAGGGTCTGCTGCATGTACGCGCTCAAGTACGCCCATCTCATCAAGGACCGGGTGGGTGAGGCCACCGCCGTCTACAACTTCTACATCGACATGCGCTGCTTCGGCAAGGGGTACGAGGAGTTCATGAACCGCGTCCAGTCCGAGGGCGTGAAGCTGGTGCGGGGAAAGGCCGCCCAAATCACGGACAAGACCCTGGACGCCGAGGAGGAAGGAAAGCTCATCGTCCTCGCCGAGGACACCCTTCTGGGCAAAATGATGCGGATCCCCGTGGACATGGCCATCCTGTGCGTGGCCATGGAGCCCAGGCCCGATGCGATCGACGTGGCCCGCCGGTTCGGCCTGAGCCTTGGGAGGGACGGGTTTTTCCTGGAGGAGCACCCCAAGCTGGAGCCGGTGTCCACGGCGAGCGCCGGGGTGTTCGTGGCCGGGGCCTGCCAGGGGCCCAAGGACATCCCCGACACCGTGGCCCAGGCCAAGGGGGCGGCCTCCGAGGCCATCAGCCTCAGCGCCTTCGGCAAGGTGGAGGTGAGCCCCATGACCTCCACCATCGACCCGGACATCTGCTCGGGCTGCCGGATCTGCAGCGAGCTCTGCGCCTACTCCGCCATCGAATTCGACGAGCGGCGGGGCATAAGCGTCGTGAACGAGGCCAAGTGCAAGGGGTGCGGCAGCTGCGCCGCCTTCTGCCCGAGCGGGGCCGCCAAGGTCAGCCATTTCACCGACACCCAGGTGTTTGCCGAAATCGAGGGCCTTCTGGCCTGAGGGAGACCGTTCGTAAACCGCAAGGAGATAGAATATGAGCGATCAGGAACCTGTCATCGTAGCCTTTGTCTGCAACTGGTGCACCTTCACGGCCGCGGATCTTGCCGGAACGTCCCGGTTGAAATACCCGCCGAACGTGCGCCTCATCCGCATGATGTGCAGCGGCATGGTGGACCCCAAGTACGTTCTCAAGGCCTTTTTCGAGGGCGCGGACGGCGTGCTCATCGGCGGCTGCCATCCCGGGGACTGCCACTACATCAACGGCAACTACAAGGCGCGCAGGAGGGTCGCCCTGATCAAGGAAGTCCTCGCCCTCTACGGCCTGGAGGAGGACAGGATCTGGCTGCGGTGGATCGGCGCGAGCGAGGGGAACATCTTCGCGGAGACCATCAAGGAAATGACCGAAAAAATTAAGTCCCTGGGCCCCACGGAGCTCAAAAAAGAGCTCGTGGCATGATCGTGCCCACCCGTGCAACCCACAGGGGATCGGCTCAATGGAGGTATGTTGAACCATGACGGATTGTGTGAGGCTTCCCGTTGACCAGGGAAACATGAATGCGGCGTTCAAGGACTTCTTTGCCAGACTGCTCGAAAAGGATGTGGTTCAGGCCCTCTTCCTGCCCATGAGGCAGCCGGACGGGGTCATGGCCATGCACACACTTGTCAGGGACCCGGAAAGGCTGGACGGCCTGGATCCCCTGGCCCCCGTGACCCCCACGAGCGCGGCGCGGCTCCTGTCCTCCCTGACCTTTAAAAAGCCCGGCTATCGCATCGGGGCCTTCCTGAGGCCCTGCGATTTCAGGGCCTACGTGGAACTCGTCAAGCTCAAGCAGGCGGACCTGGATCAGGTCCTGGTCATCACGACCGACTGCCGCGGCAGGATGGAGACAAGGGACTACCTGGGACTGGTCGCGGAGAGCGGAGACGCGGCGGCCTTGGATTTCCTGAGGAGAGCGGCCGCCGGGGACGACACCCTCGCCCTGGTCCAGGCGTGCCGGGTCTGCGAGCACCCGGCGCACGACGGGGCGGACATCTCTCTGAGGCTCTTTGGGGGGAACCCCGAGGAGGGGATCCTGTTCTGCGCCCAGACAGACAAGGGACGAGACGCCCTGGGGGAGACCGGCCTCGAAGAGGCGCAGGAGCCCGCCGGGCGCACCAGGGAGTTGAGCTCTCTTCTGGAGGCGAGAACCGCCGAGCGGGACGCCATGTTCGAGGAATACGAGGCCAGGGCCTCGTCCTTCTCGTCCCTCCGGGACACACTGAAGACCTGCATCAACTGCTACAACTGCCGCGCGGCCTGCCCCGTGTGCTACTGCAGGGAGTGCGTCTTCCTGACAGACACCTTCCGCCACGACCCGGAACAGTATTTCAGGTGGGCCGGGAAACGCGGCCGGGTCAAGCTTCCCACGGACACGGCCTTCTTCCACATCACTCGCATGTTCCACATGAGCACCCTGTGCGTGGGGTGCGGGCAGTGCTCCGCGGCCTGCCCAAACGACCTGCCGGTCATGGAGCTCTTCAGGACCGCTGCCCGCAGGACGCAGGCGCGCTTCGGCTACGAGCCCGGCAGGAGCCCGGACGAGCCGCTCCCGCTCTCCGTGTTCGAGGACAAGGAATTCGAGGATTTGACCGCGGAGTGAGCCGTCGCATCATGTCTTTCCCGGTCGGTCTTTTTTTGAGGGGTTTTCTATGGCAGATGAAAAATCCGGCAGCGTGCTGGTGACAGGCGCCGGGATCGGCGGCATCAAGGCGGCCATCGACTTGGCGGAAAGGGGCCGAAAGGTGCTTCTGGCCGAGTCCTCGGCGGCCCTGGGGGGAATCCTCTCCCAACTCGATCAACAGTTTCCCAACAACCATTGCGGCCTGTGCCGCATGCTCCCCGCCTGGGAGCGGGATGCGGCCTCCGACTACTGCATGCGAAAGGGCCTGTTTCACGAAAACATCCGCATCCTGCCCATGACCGAACTCACCCGCCTGGAAGGGCAGGCGGGCGCCTTCGAGGCGGTCCTCACCACCAGGCACCGGGGGGTGGACACCGCCCGGTGCATCGGGTGCGGGCGGTGCGAGGAGGCCTGTCCCGTGGAGGTCGAGGACGCCTTCAACGAAGGACTGGCACGCAGAAAGGCCGTTCACCGCCAGGTCCCTCACAACGTGCCCTTTTCCTATGCCGTGGATTTCGAGGCCTGCACCCGCTGCGGCGAGTGCGTTTCCGTCTGCCCCACCGGGGCGATACAGCTTGAGGGGGAGCCCGTGGAAGAGACCGTGGGCGTGGGCGCGGTCATCCTGGCCCCGGGCTGCGGGTTGTATCACCCGTCCACCCACGACGCCTGGCAGTACGACACCCTGCCCGACGTGATCACGGGGCTCGAGCTTGAAAGAATGCTCAGCGGGTCGGGTCCCACGGGCGGCGCGCTCCGGAGACCCTCGGACGGAAAACCCGTCGAGAGCGTCGCCTGGATCCAGTGCGTGGGCTCCAGGAACGCGAAGCTCGGGCAGGATTTCTGCTCCTCCATCTGTTGCATGTTCGCGCTCAAGGAGACCATGCTGGTCCGGGAAAATTCCCCCGGGACCGCGTGCGCGGTCTTCTACATGGACCTTCGCGCCTTCGGCAAGGAAGGGTACCGCTACCAGGTCCAGGCCCGGGAACAGGGGGCCGAGCTCATCCAGTGCCGGGTCCACGCCGTGGAGACGGATCCCCGGGGGGGCATGTACATCAAGTACTACGTGGAGGACGAGGGGGTTATCCGGGAGAGGCCCTTCGATCTCGTGGTCCTCTCCACCGGCCAGGCGGGCACGCCGGAGATGCGTAAGCTCGCCGATGTCGCCGGGGTTTCCCTGAATTCCTGCGGATTCGCCCAGGGCGAGGGGTTGTATCAAACGGCCTCGGACCGGCCAGGCGTGTTCTGGTGCGGGTCCGCCACGGGCCTCAAGGACATCACCGAGACGGTGCTCCAGGCCGAATCCGCGGCTCTCCTGGCCGCGCAGGCCGCCGGCGCCCCGCCTGCCGCGGAGGAAAACAGGGATGAGCGCCGTTTCCGGGATGTTTCGAGGGAGCTCCCCCGCACAGGGGTCCTCCTCTGCCGTTGTTTCGAATCCAGGGATTTGCCCTGGGACGAGATAAAGGACGGACTCGAGGCCGATCACGATGTGACCGTGGTTGTGGAAGGCGACAGGCTGTGCCGTGCCGAGGGCTTTCAGGAGGCCCTGGCCGCGCTGCAGGGGCAGAAGGTCAACCGGGTGGTGATCGGCGCCTGCACGCCCTATGTGGTCGACAGGAGACTCAGAAAACTGGGGGCCGGTCTGGGCCTCTCCGAAGACCTGGTGGAGGTGGTGGACCTCCGCAGTGTCGGGCTCGGCCCCGGGGAAGACTCCCTCAAAAGGCGGCAGGCCCTCTCGGCCGTGGCGGCCGGCGTTCAGAAGCAGAAGAACAGGGAGTTTCACGGCGCCCCGCGCGCGGACCTGATCCCCGCGGTCCTGGTATTGGGGGGCGGTCTTGCCGGCATGACAACGGCCCTCTCCATGGCCGATCAGGGGCTCGCCGTCAAGCTCGTGGAAAAGAGTGGCGGCCTGGGCGGGGAGACGGCCCGGCGCCGTTACAGCCTGGACGGCACCGACCCGGCGGCCTTTCTGAAGGACCTGGAGGAGCGCGTCCTGGCGTACGACAACATAAATGTTTTCAAGGAGGCCGAGCTCACGGGCTTGAGCGGCGAAGCGGGCCGCTATGCCGCGAGGATCAGGCTCGGGGACGGCAAAGAGGAGGCCCTCGCCTGCGGCGCGATTGTCCTTGCCACCGGCGGCCGCGAGGCCGCGACATCGGAATACCATTACGACGAAAGTGAAAAAATCCTGACCCAGGGAGAGCTGGAAAAAAGACTGCACGAGGGGGCCCTCGCGGCCGATGATCTCAAACGGGTGGTGATGATCCAGTGCGTGGGCTCCAGGGAGGAAGGGCGTCCCTACTGCAGCCGCATCTGCTGCTCGTCCGCCCTCAAGAACGCGGAAAAGATACTCGAGGTGCGGCCGGATGCGGATATTTACATCCTCTACAGGGATCTCATGAGCTATGGATTCATGGAGTCCAGATATAGGGAGCTTCGTGAAAAGGGGGTCCAGTTCATCAACTACACGCCCGAAAGCAGGCCCGAGGTCCGCATCGAGGGCGGCGGCCCGGCCGTCATCTTCCGGGAGCCGGTCCTGGGCGTCCCCGCCGAGGTGCACCCGGATCTTCTGGTGCTGAGCACGGGCGTGGTGCCGGCGGATCACCGCGAGCTCGCGCGTCTTGTGGGCGTCTCGCTCAACCAGGACGGGTTCTTCCAGGAAATGGACGCCAAGTGGCGGCCCGTGGATCTCAGCCGGCCGGGGATCTTTGCCTGCGGGCTCGCCCTGGCCCCCAGGAACATGAGCGAGACCGTGCTCCACGCCCATGCGGCGGCCGTGAGGGCCGGGAACCTCCTGAGGCGAGGCGCCATCTCCGGGTCACGGACGGCATCGGCCGTCAGGCATGCCCTGTGCTCGCGGTGTGGGACGTGCATCACAGTGTGCCCGTTCGAGGCCAGGTACCTGGACAAGGACCGGATTCAGGTCATCGCCTCCGCGTGCCAGGGATGCGGCATGTGCGCGGCCGCCTGCCCGAACGGCGCAGCGTGGCTCCCCCTTGCAACCGACAGGCAGACCATGGGCATGATCGAGGGGCTTTTGGACAGCTTTTCTTAACAAGGGAGAATGGAACAGATGGACCCAATTCGACTCGACGGGGTGGATTCTGATTTCAAGAGAGCACTGGTTGAAAAACCCGAGGCCGAAAAACTCAGGGCCTGCTTCACGTGCCTCACCTGCGCGTCCAGCTGCCCGGTGGCGCAGGTGGAGAGCCGGTTCAATCCCATTCGAATCATCCGCATGGCCCTCCTCGGGCTGAAGGAGGACGTCCTGGGGAACGACGAGCTCTGGCTGTGCTCGAGCTGCTACACCTGTCAGGAGCGCTGCCCCAACGACGTCCGGATCACCGACTTTCTGGTCCTCCTCAAGAACATGGCCGTCCGGGAAGGAAAGGCCCCGACCGGCATCCGGGCTCAGGAAGACCTGGTGAGGACCCATGGGCGGATCTACCCCCTGGATGATTTCGACAACAAGAAGAGGCTGAAGATCGAACTGCCCGAGCTCCCCACGAGCTGCGAGGTGATGAGGGAGCTCTTTCCGGAGTAAAGTAAAAACAAAAGAACAGAAGAAAAAAGATTAAAATAATTACCACGAAGAGCACGAAAGGAGGCACGAAGGACACGAAGAAAAGAAAAACCCTCCGCGCACTCATCCCGGCGAAAGCCGGGATCCAGCGGCCTTGGCAAACACAACGACATTTGCCCCGCCCGATATTTAAAGATTAATAAAAAATTATAAATAATAACACATAAAAAATATGCATATAAAAACTAATTAGAAAAAAGACAACAAATAGAAAAAGAGGATAAGACTATGAAATATGATAGATCAGGCTTATTTTTCCTGTGTCTCCTCCTCCTGACCGCGTTCGGGACCCCGGAACCGTGCCTGGCGGACCGGGTCCAGTGGCAGGGATACGAGGAAGGGAAAAAAATCGCCGCGGAATCCCACAAGAAAATCCTCATGTACTTCAGGACGGACTGGTGCGGCTACTGCCGGAAAATGGAAAAGACCACCTTCGAGGACTCCAAGGTCCTCTCGTACATCAAGGAGAATTTCGTGCCCATCAAGGTGCAGGGCGAAAAGGAGACCCAAATCGCCTCGGAATACGGGGTGTCGGGCTATCCACACAGCTGGTTTCTGGATCAGGACGGGGAAAAGCTTCGCATGATTCGGGGATATATTGAATCAGATGTTTATCTCAAGGTTCTCGAGTACATCGACACCGACTCCTACGGCAAGATGAGCTTCAAGGATTTCGTGTCGCAAAAGAGGTAACGAAATCAGAGTTTCCTGGTCCTGCCGTCCTTATCGGGCAATTCCACGTTGAGGCGTTTTATCTTCCGCCACAGCGTACTGGGGTGAATGCCCAGGTGCTCGGCCGTGGCCGACCTGTTCCAGTTGTTCCTGCGCAACGCCTCCATTAAAAAGGTCTTTTCCACCTCCTCCCAGGAGATCGCCGACGTGTCCTGCAGGGCGTCCCCTCCGTTGCGAAGCCCGGTGCGCCTGCGGAAATCGTCAGGGAGGTGTTCCACACCCAGCCATCCGTTCTTGCAGACCAGGGTGGCGTACTCCAGTATGTTCTCCAATTCCCGAATATTTCCGGGAAACTCGTAGGTCATGAGAAGTGAAATCAGCTCCGGGGCAATTCCATGAAGCTCTTTCCCGTTTAGTTTACAGAACTTTTTTACAAAGTGGTCCACCAGGAGCGGGATGTCCTCTTTTCTCTCCCTCAAAGGGGGAATGACCAACCGGACCACGTTGATGCGGTAGTAGAGGTCTTCACGAAACTCCCCGCGCTTGACCATGGCCTCCAGGTCCCGATGGGTGGCGGCGACCACCCGGACGTCGGACTTCTCGGATCTGGTGGCCCCAAGGGGCTCGAAAATCCGGTCCTGAAGGAATCTCAAGAGCTTTACCTGCAGGGCCATGGAGATGTCGCCGATTTCATCGAGGAACAGGGTACCGCCGTCGGCCAGGGCCAGGCGTCCCGGCTTGTCCTGCCGCGCATCCGTGAAGGCGCCCGCCTTGTAGCCGAAGAGCTCGGATTCCAGGAGGGAATCCGGTAGCGCGCCGCAGTTGATCACGACCAGGGGGCCGTCTTTCCTGGGGCTCAGGGAATGAATTGCGTTGGCGAACATCTCCTTGCCCGTGCCGCTCTCGCCCTGTAGCAGAACGGATATATTGCTCTCGGAGATCTGCTCGAGAATGCCGAACAGGCGCTGCATCTCCTTGTTCTTGCTGATAATGTCCAGAAAGCTCTGACGGCCCGAGAGCTCTTTTCGAAGCGCCTCCACCACACTGATGTCCCGGAAGGACTCCACGCCCCCTATGGTCCTGCCGTCACCGTTTTTCAGTATGTTGGTGGAGATGCTGACCGGGATCCTTTCGCCCTCCGCATTCACTATAAATATCGACTGATTCAGCACGGGCGAACCGGTCTCCATCGTGTGGCGGAGTGCGCACCGGCTCTCGCATATGCTGGCGCAAAACACCTCCCAGCAGTGCCTCCCGGTGGCCTCCTGCCTGGGAATGCCGGTTATCCTTTCAGCCGAGCTGTTGAAAGAAGTGATCCTCCAATCGGAATCCACGGTGAAAACACCGTCCGCGATGCTGTCCAGGATGATCTGGGTCTGGTTTTCGTGTTTTTCATTCATGGATACGATCGACTCCCTTACGACCCCACGTAATATTTGGCGTACCTGCGGACATGGTGCCCGTCGAGCACATGAAACTGGCGTATCTTCTTGAGGGTGACCGGGGAAAAGACGCCGATGGGGATATAAATGATCCGTTTCCCCATGCGCGCGGCCCACGTCCTGCACCATCCGGAGGGTGGGTCCGCGGCCACATAAACGACGTTTCTTTCCAGGCTGTAATCGAGCGCCGCCATCAGGAGACGCTCCGGTTTGTTCCTGGCCAGATCAAAAAACGAATCCTTCCAGATGTCGTAAACCCTCATCGGCGGATAGGTCAGCATGAACCCCCCGTATTGGCATCGGCTGATGCCCGGCCCTTCCATGACCTCCCCCGCGGGAGTGCCGTAGAACGCCATGTCCGACTCCTGGCTGTGTTCGCCAAGCCAGGTCACCTGCCAGGGAAATGCCTCTCGACTGTCCCGGTCCGCATAATCCGGGTCAAAGACGACGACCACGGAACCCACGCGACCCTGGAGGGGGCGGTTCTCCCGGACATAGATTTTCCTGCCGCTGACCCACTCCCGGATGGTCCGCCTCAAGTCCAGGCCGTCCAGCATGGAAGAGGTGAAAGGGACGACCTTATTGTTCTCCTCGCTTTTGATCTCCACGGCGCGGCGTTTCAGGTAGTCCCCGTAACCTTCGATGACCACGTCCTCGGGTGGATACGAACAGATGTGGAGGCCGTTGAAATCCTGCCTCCACTCTTCCCTGTCCTTTTTCGAGGTTCTCCTGCGCGCGGGCACGGGCACCAGCCTTCTGCGAAAGGTCTTTACCCGGCGGTGAAAGCGGATCCGTCGCTGGTCCAGGAAAAGGTCTTCTCCTCGCAGCCTGAGAACCGGTATTCCGGGATTTTCGCTCTGCCATGGATACTCGCTTCCGGCCTCCCACAGCTCGTAGGCGAAGTTGTCGTCCGCAGCCCCCCGGGCGGCTATGAGCATCTGGTAGAAGTCGGGGACCAGCCCTCCTGTGACCAGGGCGTAATTCCTCGCGAACTTGAAGAGAACCCGCCTCTGAATGGGGGTGAGTTTTTCCCTGCAGTTCTTCCAGTAATTTTCTTCCGCCACGCGTGTCAACTCCCTGTTGACCCGAAGACGATCGGGGGGAGCCTCAAGGCCGCCTGACCGGAAGGATTCAAATTGCGCGGCGAGGAGAGGCATTTCGGTCAGGATTTCCCTGCTGGAGTCCTCGTGAAGATGGGCGAGCCCCACCTGCTGCCTCTGTCGTTTGCCGATGACGTCCGCCTGGGGCCGCCCCAGCCACTGCAGGATTCCCGGGACGTGATAGAGCCCGCCGACAAACAGGGTCCGTTTCCCCTCCCTGTTCAGGCGGCTCAGGTGGTAGGCCATTGTCCGCTCACGAAGTCTGTCCTGCTGGGGCCGATCCGGTTTTCCGCAGTGCTTCAGGAAGGCTTTGCAGTATTCATAGTGGCCGATGCGCGTGACCGCGTAAGGGTCCGGCATGGCCGAGTCGTCCAGGGGATATTCCTCCGAGTCCCGGTCGACGAAATGGATGGGGATTCCCCCCTCGAGCGCACACCGCAACGCCTCCACCTGGCCGTCGGTGGGCTCGATCAGGATGTAAACGAAAGCCCCGTCCTCCTCCCTGTAGTGGACGACCGAAAGGAGGGGAAGCCGTTTCACCCCCTCAAGGACAGCCTTCTGGAGGGTGGGGGGATATTCCACGGCCACCTCATCCGGTCCGAAGATCTCGAACTGCCTCCGCACCTCCAGGGCGAACTCCAGGCGGTTGTGCAGGATCGGCACAAAGCGTGCGTTCTCAAACTCTATGACGTGCTCAGTCCTCTTCATACTCGTCCAGCAGGATCTGAAAATACTCCGCCGTGTTCTTTTCAAGGATCATCCCAGCTGCCTCTTTCATGTACCCGATGATGTGATCCCTGGGGGTCTCGCCGGGGGCCTGCCCCTGCTGGTTTACCAACCTCTTCACGGCATACCGGGCGACATTGATCCCGTCCCTGACCGAATAACGCTCATCGGCCTGGTGGGCGGCCTGCAGGAAATCCACCACGTATTCCAGGATCTCCTCGTCGGCAAAGGGCAGATTCTCCTGGAGGATCAGGAGTTCCTCGTCGCGCTCGGGAAAATCGATAAAGATCTGAGGCTGGAGCCTGGAGTGCATGTAGTCCGGCAGTTCAAAGGTGCTCGCGTCGTCGTTCATGGTGGTGCAGAGCCGGAAACCAGGATCCGCCTTTATCTTGATGCCCGCGGCAACGGATTCCACGTATCGCCTGGAGTCCATGAGGGGCGCGAGGGAGGCCCAGCTCTTTTCACTCATCCTGTTTCCCTCGTCGATGACGGCGATCCCCCCGGCAATCATGGCCGAGACAATGGAACTCGCCATGTATTTGATGGAGCCGGATTCCGCCAGGACGGGGGTCACAATGAGATCCTCTGGTCGGGTGTCCATGGTCGCCTGGAACAGGTAAACCGGCTTCCCAAGCACGCCTCCCGCGTGGTAAGCCAACGTGGTCTTCCCCACTCCGGGCTTTCCAACCAATCGAGGGTTCAGAGGGTAATCCCCTTCCCCCACCACCAGCCAGGCCGCCAGGACCTGCGTGACCAACTCATGCCGCCCCACCCACCGCATGGGGATTTCGTCCGGCTGCATGAGCTGCAACTGGACACCGTCTATGACAATACTCTTCATGCCTGTATTCCTCTTATCTCTTCTCATGTTCCGCGACGATTTCCACGATGCGGCCCGCGATATAATCCGCCAGGTCCTCCACGTCCCCCCTCCTGGTGGTTTCCACGGTCCGTGAGAGTTCCTCCACCCTCTCTTCCGGGATGTCGGAGGCGCGGTTCACCATGAAGGTGTCCACCTCCCCATCCTCCAGGAGCTTTCCGCACCCGCCTGCCGCGCCCACGAACTCGTCCCCCACAAAAATGGGAACGACTATCTTGACGAGGCCCGCATCGCACTCTTCAATAACCGGCTCCCGGGAATTCCGAGCCATCATCGCCAGATTGTTGTGCGCTACGGCGCAGATAAATGTCTGGGCCTTGGGAACGGACTGTATCTCCTCGCACAATTTATTGCAGAAGCCCCCTTCCCCTGTGACGCCTATACCCTCCACATTGTAGACCCTGGTCCTCATGCCGGATCTTTCGTAGATGTCCTGCTCCAGTTTCAGCCAGCCGTCCTTGTCGAGAATATCCGTGAGTTCCATGGGAGTCTCCTTTCGTTTCTCCATAGGTTTTTAGCGGCCATTCCGGGACGGGTCCAGTAGAAATTTGGATTTTCACTTAAAAAGCATCAACTCAAACATTACTTTCCGATGGCTGCAACGATATTCGCAGTAGGGCCTCACCGCGCGAGCACATGAAAAGCATTATCTCGAGGGTCACGAAAACGGCACAAAAGTCACCGGGAAGCCTTTCGTCCATGGAGACCTGAAATTCTCCCCCCGCATGGCGGGTCGTCCCGGTATCAACAAAAAAAGGACCCCGGATTCATCCGGGGTCCTTTTCGAGAAATTTATTTGGTTATCCGGCTGGATGCCGGATTGTGTCAGTCGCCGATGGGAACAGCCCTTGAGGCATCGTCCATACAATTTTTCAGATCTTCTTCGGAGACCTTGTTTGGATCCTTCAGATCCATGATCCGACACACGTATTCATTCCCAGCCTTGTCCTTCACCCATACGAATCTCTGTTCATGTTCAGCCATTTTCTCCTCCATTTATAAGTTTGCCATCCCATCTTCAACCTCTCAGCCGTTCTTAATCTTCAATGAAAATGCCGCTGCCGAAGCCGAAGATACCTTCCCATTCCCATTCTGGATTAAATATAGGCGATCAGACAGAGATGACAATGGGGTGAAGACCCCATTCGAACCTCACCGGTCCCCCATATTTCCGGTTGGGACCCGCATTCACGTACCTGCCAAAAAATTTATCGAGAGATGCCGTGGGTCGATAAAATGTAGATATGAGTAAAAAAATGGAAAGTGCACACCATTCGTCATACCGGGTCTCCCGCCCGCATTCAATCCTCGGAGGGAACGACCGGAAAACCCGGTGATGCGGTGTTTCTCGTCAGGATTGCGGTTCCTTGCCCTCGAGTTCCTCCATCCGCCGCTGGATGGCATCCAACTCACCGCGGATGGCATCGGCCTCTTGCCTCAAGTATTCCGCCTCATCCTGGGGGTTTTGCCCATAGGGGGCGCCATAATTGGCATAAGGATCACCTCCCCCGTATCCCCAGGGTCTGCCGGGGGCCGCCCAGGAACCTCCGAAGCCTCGCCCCCGGCCGAAGCCGGGGCCTCCGCCCCTTCGGAAACCACGACCCATGCCCCCTCCGCCGAATCCACGACCGTACAGCCGGCTTCCCGTCCCCCGGGGGGCACAGTACCCTCGCCCCCATCCTGTCATGGGACCGAATCCTCGCGGTCCACTGCCGTCAAATCCAGGCATAACCATTCCTCCTTCCTCTCAGAGAGGTCCGCCCCTTCTTCGGCGGCGCCTCTGCCGTCCGCCCCGTGGAGGCAGGGAGTAGTGCCCGCCCTCGATCCTGAGCGTCTTTCCCGTGACCAGGGCCTCGGCTATAATCGACCGCGCTTCCGAAAGGATTCGTCCAAATGTCTGACGCGAAACATTCATGAATCCCGCGGCGGCCACCTGGTCCAGGCCCTGATAGTCGCTCAGTCGAACCGCTTCCAGCCCCTCCAAGGGGAGGACTATCTCTTCCCTCCCCCAGGGCGGGGGCAGGTTCGGCTCAAAAACCTCCACCACGGGTCGGCCTTGAATATATCTGGTCATTCTTGGTCTGGGCACTCACAACCTCCGTTTTTTGAGCCTGTGCTCATAATTTAAATCTCGCCAGTGCGGCTGTCAAGTCTTTTTATGAGCATACGCTCATTTAAATTCAGCATGCTCACGAATCGGCCCGGGGGCATGGGAGGCCGAGTTTTCGATAAACAGCCTCCCGGTCCACGGGGCGGATGTTCTCGACGATCCACTCCCTCACCCGCGCACCGGCAGACAGGGACTGCTTGCAGCACATGAACTCCAGGTTTACACCCAACGCATCCGCCACATGCCAGGCAAGCACCGGCCACACCTCTCCGATGTCCCCCACAACCGGGAGGCTCCCCGGCAGGCGCGCGAACCCCGACATCTCCATGCGGAAGGGGATCTCCATGGATTTGGTCTTGGGCAGGCCCAGGTGTACGGCCTCGGACACAGCGTGGGTTTGGCGTTCCTTGTGCCAGGCCCGCTCGATGTTCGGATCCATGTCAACGCGAATGAGCGTCTTGTCCCTGAGTGAAAAGGTTCCCCCGCCGTCCCAGCCCGCCCAAAGCCCATGTCCGGTGCACGTCTCGAAAGGCCCGTCGTGTATTTCCTGGGAAAGCGCCAGGGCCGATTCCACGATCACGTCCGCGCCCTCCAGAAGATCGGCTATCCGGCGGCAGCGCTCCGAGACGGCGATGGAATCGCCCACCGCGAGGCCCACGGCCCCGCCGCCCACGAGCTGCGGCACGGTCACCAGAACGGGAAGCCCGTTGGCCGCGCCCGCCCCCAGCATGGTCATGGGGTCCGCCCCGAGCCCCGCCACGTGCTCAAACGGCATGCCCGCTTCCACGGCGAGGGAAAGAAGCTCCCAGGCGAGCCGTTCGGTCCTCAAACCCGTTGGGAAGGCCATGTTTCCAGCCGCCTTGATGATGACGGGCCCTTCGGCCCGCAGCATCCTCCCGTACAGGTCCCGATCAAAAGGGGTCTCCCGGTGGGCGGTCTCCACCTCCTCCCGGGACAGGAGGCTCACCTCGAAGAACCCGTCCAGGGGAAGGAGCGCGGGGTCTAATCCGAAATCCGCGCCCCGGACCCGCTTGACCCTCTCGAGGGTGCCGCCCATCTCGTGATTCACCACCGCCGAGCTGGTTGAAACCCCGTCCACCACCCCCTTGTGCATGAGTTCGGCCAGCAGAGTGGTCACCCCCTCGTGAAGGTTGGGACCGCTACCCACCACCGCGACGACCCTGCCGCCCTTTTCCTTGGCGCGGGTGATCGCCCGGGCCGCTTCTCCGACCCGTGCCCTGAGCGCCGGCGGGAGACCATTCTCAATCTGCTCGATCACGGACCTATCCACCTTCACGGAGTCACCTCACTGTCCCCCAGCAGCTGCGCGATCACCCGTGCATGCCTCTCTCCGGAGCCTTGTGTCCTTTGCAGCGCCTTCAATGCGCGCTCCCCCTGCTCTTTGAGGGCCGCCGGCGAGCGAAGAAGCGCGAGGGCCTTTTCGGCCAGCATTCGAGGCCCGCTGACCCGGCCGCGGACACCCGAACTTTCGAGGAGGTGCACGGCATCGGAAAAGTCTTCCATGGAGGGCCCATAGAAGACGGGCTTCCCCCAGGCGGCTGGCTCCAGTGGGTTCTGTCCGCCCAGGGGGACCAGGCTCGCGCCGCAGAAAACAAATGTCGCCGCGCTGTAGACGTTGAAGAGTTCGCCGAATGTGTCCAGGAGGAGGACAGGCGAGGTATCCGGGGCCGGTGCAGATCCCGCGCGGCTGCGAATCCGGTACTCCAGGCCGCGCGACTCGATGATCCGGCCTATTTCCCTGGCCCTCTCGATGTGCCTGGGCGCTATGATCAGGAAGGCTTCAGGATGTTCCCTGCGTATCCTCAAAAAGGCATCCAGCAGAAGGGCCTCCTCGCCGCTTCTTGTGCTGCCGCACACGAGCACCGGACCCCTTCCGCCGAGGCCCAGGGATCTTTTCACGGCCTCGCCCGCCTTTGGATCGACCTGCTCAGCCAGGGAGTCGTACTTGGCGTTTCCGTTCACGAAGACGCGCCCCCTAGGCGCGCCCATGGCCGTGATGCGCTCGGCATTCCCGGTGGTTGTCATGCTGAAGGCATCCACCCTGGAGAGGGTTTCTTTGAAAAAAAATCTCATCTTTCTGTACTTTTTGAAGGAGCGGCCCGAGATGCGGCCGTTGACAATGGCCGTGGGAATCCCCATGGCATGGGCCCGGGCGATCCAAGCGGGCCATATCTCTGTCTCCAGAAAGACCATGGCATGGGGCCGGACTCTTCGGAGGGCCTCCTTCACGGAAAAAAAGGTGTCAATGGGCGAGAAGATCACCGGGTCGATCTTCCCAAAGGTCTCCACCGCCTTGTCAAAGCCGTGTTCCGTGGTCGTGGAGACCAGGACGGAGCAACCGGGCATGACGAGCTTGAGGCCCGAGACGACGGAGAAGGCCACCCGGAGCTCCCCGAGAGATACGGCGTGGACCCAGACTTTGGGAGAGCCGGTCAGCCTGCGGAGCGCCTCCCGGGGGACAAAGCCGAAGCGTTCCCTCCGGCCCCTCCTGTATCGGCCCGTCAGGGTCGAGTAGAGCCAGAAGGCCGGAAGCCCAACCGATGCGGCGGCCGTGGTTGCCGCGTTGTATATGGCGTCCATGGGATTCACAAAAACAACCACTCACCCTGTTAGATCTCGAGTGTGAATAAATGGGGTTGATCTATCCCCTTTCTTCAGGTTAGATTCGTAGCCATCCATAAGTGACCCTTTTCCGCAATCTCAGGGTCGATCCGCGGGATTCCCGCCAAAAAAATCTGTGGATGGGCACACTCATGCGAAAACACCCTGGCCGTTCAATACGGGACAAGGAGGCGCAGGCAATGAGAAAAATCGAGCGGGCCGTCATCAGCGTGACCGACAAATCGGGAATCGTCGAACTCGCGCGGTCGCTGGCCGAATTCGGCATCCAGATACTCTCAACGGGAGGCACGGCCAAGGCCATCCGTGAGGGCGGGGTCCCGGTGACGGACATCTCGGATTATACCGGATTCCCGGAAATGCTGGACGGCCGCGTCAAGACCCTTCACCCCAAGGTCCACGGAGGGCTTCTCGGCCTCAGGGACAACCCCGCCCACGTGAGCATGATGGAGGCCCACGGCATTCAGACAATCGATATGGTTGTGGTGAATCTCTATCAATTTGAAAAAACGGTTGCCGCCCAGGGGGTCACCCTGGAAGATGCCGTCGAAAACATCGACATCGGCGGGCCTTCCATGCTCAGATCCTCGGCCAAGAACTTCAAGTACGTCACCGTCCTGGTGGACCCGGCCGACTACGGTCCCGTCCTGGAGGAGATGCGCGCACACCAGGGGGCCACCACCCTCGAAACCAGGTTGCGGCTGGCCAGGAAGGTCTTTCGCCTCACCAGCTCCTATGACGGGGCCATCAGCGATTACCTGGAGACGGTCAGCCTGTAGGGAGCACCCCCGGCCGGATCCGGTTGAGGGTTTATTCCCGAGGGGTTTCCCGGCCCGGCCGCCTTTCCTTCTCCGTGCAGGGGGCGTTCTTGTGAACGATCCTCCCCTTCTTTTCGCAGTACACGGCCTGAAAGGTCCGGCAGCTGCCCGAGCCGTCCACGGCGTCCTGATCCGGCCACCTGGCGTGTCTGCACCGCAGGTCGCAAAACTCCATCAAAGCCCCTGTAGACGGCGGCTACTCGGCATAGACCGCCCTGAGTTCCTCCTGGATGTACCTGAGTGAGTCCACGTCCTCTTCCGTTATCTGCCCGGGTTTCCTTCCGGCCAGTGTTTTCTTGATACGGGCGAGCTCCAGCTCCATGTCGGCCAGGGTTTGGGCCATGGATGCGGGAAAGTCCTCCGCCGCTTCGACCTCCGCGAATTCTTCCCTCTCGAGTTCCCTTGCCTTGAGGACCAGGCTCTCCAACCAGACAGGCACGTTGACTTCCAGGCCCAACCTGTCCCGAATGCCCTGGGCCAGGGCCTCGCTGGCCTCCGGCTCTCCGTGGACCGTAAAAACCCTGGGCTTTGATTCGACAAAATTTCCAACCCATGCCAGGAGGTCCTCCCGGTCCGCGTGGGCGGAAAAACCGCCGATGGTGAAGACCTTGGCCCGGACCGCCACGTCCTCCCGGAAGACCTTCACCTTCTTTTCACCGTCCACGATGCGCCGCCCGGTGGTGCCCCTTGCCTGGAACCCCACGATCACCAGGCTCGCCCCAGGCCTCCAGAGGTTGTGCTTGAGGTGGTGCTTGATCCGGCCCGCCGTCGCCATTCCGTTTCCGGCGATGACGATGGCCGGGCCGCTTTGCTCGTTGATCCGGATGGACTCCTGGGTGGTGGGGGTGAACTTCAATGCGGGCATGTCAAAGGGATCAAAGCCCTGATCCACGATGGCCCGGGCCTCCTCATCATAGCACTTCTTGTTCTTGCGGAAGATCTTGGTCGCCTTGATGGCCAGGGGGCTGTCCAGGTAGATGGGCATCTCCGGGAGAAGCCCGGCCCTGTAAAATTCGGCAAGAATGTAGATGATCTCCTGGGTCCGCTCCACGGCAAATGCCGGGATGACGACCTTTTCGCCGTTTCCATGGGCATACAGGACGGCTTCCAGGAGCTCCTTCTTGCTCTCCTCGAAGGTGCGGTGGACCCTGTTGCCGTAGGTGGATTCCACAAAAAGGTAATCCGCCACAAAGACCTCGTGGGGGTCCTTCACAATGAGCTGGTCTTTCTTGCCCAGATCCCCTGAAAAGACGATCTTGACCTCCTCGCCGTCCTCCTTGACCCAGAGCTCCAGGATGGAGGATCCAAGGATGTGCCCGGCGTTTCGAAGGCGCGCCCGGATGCCGTCTTCCACGGTGATGATCCGATCGCGCTCCACGGGAGAAAAGTATTTCAGGCTGGCCTCCGCGTCTTCGGTGGTGTAGAGGGGCTCTATCTGCTGCCTGTTCTGCCGCTTGTTCCTGCGGGTCTGCCACTCGGCATCCATTTCCTGTATGTGGGCCGAGTCCAGGAGCATGATCTCGCAGAGCTCCGCCGTGGGCGGGGAGGTGAGGATCCGCCCGGTAAAACCGTCCTTGACCAGCCTGGGTATGCGCCCGCTGTGGTCGATGTGTGCGTGGGTGAGAAAAAGCGTCCCGATCTCCGAAGGCTTGAACCTCCAATCCCCCCAGTTGCGGCTCTCCATCTGCCTCCCGCCCTGAAACATCCCGCAGTCCACCAGCACCCGTTTGCCGCTCGGGCTCTCCACAAGATAGCTTGAGCCCGTCACCGATCCCGCTCCACCCAGACACGTCACTCTGACCATATCAGCACCCCTTGCCCCACTTTTTTCGAAAGCACACCGAATCTATTTGAAGTTGTAGTGTTTCCTCACCGGCTCCTTGACGTCCCACACACAGGAAAGCCCCTGGGGAAAGGTCACGAAATCGCCCTTGCCGAAGGACACGACCTTTCCATCGGGGGTCTCCACATCCACCCTTCCCTCGAGGAGATAACACTCCTCTGTGTCGCCGTAGCTCCAGTCGAACCTGGAAATCTCCTTTTCCCAGGTGGGCCATTCAAAAACCCCCTGGCGTTCAAGTTCCTCCCGACTCGGCTTGTGGACCTTGATCTCGCTCATGACGTCCTCCTTTTCTTTGTCTCCGGCTTACCGGCCGCCGGCCGCTCAGCAGGTGAGATGAAAGCAGGCCCCCGCCCTGGACCCCGCGGGGAGCCCGTTGAAGATCTCCGCGGCGTCTTTGTTTCTGGCGCACAGGAGTCGAATCCCCGCGCCGCGAAGTCGATCCTCTAGATCCGCCTCCGGTTTCATGAGCCCGAAGACGCCGGTTCCCGCCACCAGGACCTCCGGAGACGCCCGGATGAGCCCCTCTAAATCGTCAAAATCCAGCCTGTGGCCCCGTCTCCGGCGCCAGCCGTCCTCCACGCGCCCGTCTGGAAAGATCAGAAGATCCGAGTGGAAGGTCCGGCCGTCCACAACCAGGGTCCCGAAGCTCGCCCGTTCGATTCTCATGGGAGAGACCCTAGCATGCAGCCGCCATTAAATCAATTTTTTGAGCCCCTGGCGTCTGAACAAAAAACCAGCGGTTTTCTGATCCGGTCCTCACACATTTCGGGTAAGGCCATGTCGTCCGCCGGAAAGCGGCCCCGGTCCGGCGGGCGGAAAGACACCAAAGGGCTTTGATCCTATCCTGTAACAGGGCGTGTGATTTTTTTGACGGCGGGCGCTCGCAGGACTGCAGGAAAACTGCTAGATTCTGCATAGTTAATAAAAAAGGATCTTTGGCCTGAAAATTGCTTTTTTTGGGACACGGAGAACATGCGGTCCATGGAAATGGTTTTCATCAAGGGTTTTCTGGTCGGTCTTCTGCTCTGCGCCCCCTTCGGGCCCGTGGGGGTCCTGGTGTTCAGGAGAACCGTCATGGAAGGACGGCTTGCGGGTTCCCTGTCCCTTTTGGGCGGCTCGCTGGCGGACGCTTTTTACTGCGCCCTGGCAGGGCTGGGAATCCACGCGGTTCCCGTGTTTCTGTCTCACCATAGGGCCGCCTTTCAACTGCTTGGAGGGTTGATCCTCGTGGTGATCGGAGTCCACATATCCTTGTCCCAGCCCATTCACAAACCTGTTAAGGCGCAGCCCAGGGGTCTTTTAGGCTCCTTCACCGGCATCTTTTTCCTGGTTTTGGCAAATCCCATGCCTATGCTCCTTTTCGCGGCAATTTTTACCGCCCTGGGAATCCGCGGGTGGGGCGACGACTCCCTGACCACCTCGTGCCTGGTCGCGGGCGTTTTCATGGGGTCCGCTGCGTGGGCCCCCCTCATGGCATCTGGGATGCCCCTTTTCAGACTGGATTTCGGCATAAAGCAGTTCCACTACCTGAACCGCCTGAGCGGGACGATCCTGGCGGTTTTTGGGATTGCCATTGCAGGTATGGGCACCATGAGCTGAGCTGAAGACCCCGCCCCCTGAACATCTCCATTCCTTTTCCACGCAAAAACATCTTCCTTGTCCTGCCGGTCCATGAGAAAATAAAGCCGGATCGGGCAAAAAGAAGGCGTCTCACCTCTGTAAGAATCGGACCTGAGAGGAGATTTACCATGAATCAAAACTTCCTTGATCAACTCACGAGGGACATCGGGGAGTTGAAGAAAGAGGGCCTCTACAAGGACGAGCGCATCATCACCTCCCCCCAGGGCACGAACATTCGAATGGCGGGCGGAGGGGAGGTCGTCAACTTCTGTGCAAACAACTACCTGGGTCTCGCCAATCACCCCGAACTGGTCGAATCCGCCGGGGAAGCCCTCGTGAAATACGGCTTCGGCATGTCCTCCGTGCGATTCATCTGCGGGACCCTTGACGTCCACAAGGAGCTCGAGAGGCGGTTAAGCTCCTTTCTCGAGACCGAGGACACCCTGCTCTACAGCTCCTGTTTCGACGCCAACGGCGGACTTTTCGAGGCCCTGCTGACCGAGGAGGACGCGGTCATTTCGGACGAGCTCAACCACGCGAGCATCATCGACGGCATCCGCCTCTCCAGGGCCCGGCGCTTCCGCTACAGAAACAACGACATGGGGGACCTCGAAAAAAAGCTCAAGGAGGCCGCGGAATGCCGCGTCTCCCTCATCGTCACGGACGGGGTCTTTTCCATGGACGGCATCATCGCGGATCTGAAAGGGATCTGCGACCTGGCCGACCGCCACAACGCCCTTGTCATGGTCGACGATTCCCACGCCGTGGGCTTCATGGGGGAGAACGGCAAGGGGACCCCCGAGGCCCGGGGCGTCCTGGGGAGGATCGACATCAACACAGGGACGTTGGGCAAGGCGCTGGGCGGCGCCACAGGCGGTTACACCTCGGGCCGCGGGGAGATCATCGAGTGGCTGCGGCAGCGCTCCCGGCCCTACCTGTTCTCCAACACACTGGCCCCGGTGATCGCGGCCGCCTCCATTACGGTCCTGGACCTGCTGGAATCAGGACCCGGGCTGCGGGAACGGCTCAAGGAAAACAGCAGGTATTTCAGGGCGGCCATGGAAGAGGCGGGCTTTGATCTGGTCCCCGGCGAACACCCGATCATCCCGGTCATGCTGGGGGACGCCCTGCTCGCCAAGTCCATGGCGGACAGGCTCCTGGAAAAAGGGATCTATGTCATCGGTTTCAGCTACCCCGTGGTGCCCAAGGGGCGGGCAAGGATCCGCACCCAGATGTCCGCGGCCCACACACGGGAGCAGTTGGATCGGGCGGTGGGGGCCTTTGTGGAAGTGGGAAAGGAACTGGGAGTCCTCAAATAAGACACGCGGGAGGAAAGGGGCTTGGGCATGAGGAGCCGCACGATGAAGGTCCTTGCCAAGGTGAAGCGTGAAAGGGGCTTGTGGATGGAGGAAGCGCCCGTCCCCGAGCACGGGCCCAACGACGTCCTCATAAAGATAGTCAAGACGGCGATCTGCGGCACGGACATCCACATCTTCAACTGGAACGAGTGGGCGCAAAAGACGATCCCCGTTCCCATGACAATAGGCCACGAATTCGCGGGGACCGTCGAGGAGGTGGGGAGCGAAGTCCGCGGCCTGTCCCCCGGAGATCGGGTCAGCGCGGAAGGCCACATCACCTGCGGAACCTGCCGCAACTGCCGGGCGGGCAAGAGGCACCTGTGCCGCAACACCGTGGGCGTGGGCGTGAACCGGCCCGGCTGCTTTGCCGAGTATCTCAGTGTGCCCGCTTTCAACGTGTTTCGAATCCCCGCCTCGGTGAACGACGACATGGCCTCCATCCTCGACCCGTTTGGAAACGCGACCCACACCACCCTCTCCTTCGATCTGGTGGGCGAAGACGTCCTCATCACAGGGGCCGGACCCATAGGGATCATGGCCGCGGCCATCGCCAGGCACGTGGGCGCGCGCTTCGTGGTGATCACGGACCTGAACGACTACCGCCTGGACCTCGCCCGGACCATGGGCGCCACCCGTGCCGTCAACATTCGACAGATCTCCCTGCCCCAGGTAATGAAGGAGCTTGGCATGAAGGAGGGCTTCGATATCGGCCTGGAGATGTCGGGGAGCCCGCAGGCCTTTCAGGACATGGTCGCCACCATGAACTATGGGGGCAAGATAGCCCTTCTGGGTCTCCCGCCTCACGAAATCACGGTCGACCTGAACGCGATCATCCTCAAAGGCCTCGTTCTCAAAGGCATCTACGGAAGAGAGATGTTCGAAACCTGGTACAAGATGGTCACCATGCTCCAGAGCAACCTGGACATCTCCGGGATCATCACCCACCGTTTTCCGGTGGACAGATACCTGGAGGCTTTCGAGGTCATGGATTCCGGGATGTCCGGAAAGGTCCTCCTGGACTGGCGATGAGCAGAAAATCGATCAGGTGAGCGGCTCCACGCCAATCCCCTTCTTTTTCGATTCAAGATAAGAGATCTTTTCTTCGAGCTCCCGCACCCTCTTTTCTATTTCCGTCACCGTCTTATGGGCCTCGGGGGAAGGAGCTTTTTCCGTGGGGACACCCTGTTCGACCTGATGGGATTCTGCCTCCTTGATGAATCTCGCAACACTCGTGGGGCTTATGCCAAATTTTTTTGCGACTTTATTTTTCGAAAGACCTGAATAAAAGGCATCAACCACTTTTTTTCTAGTCTTTTCGTTTATTCTTTTAACCATAAATTATCCTTTCAGAAGATTGATGCCTATTATGCTACACTAGCATTATTTTTGCAAATTCTAATATTATTCTTTGCATTTTATTAGATTTTTGAATAACTTAGCAGGGAATCCACAGGGGCCCAAAAGCCCCGGCGTCAAGGGGGCTCAACACAAGCATCCAAAACCGAAGAGAGGTCTCAAAATGGCACATGAAAATCGAGATTTAGAAAAGATATATACGGTCAAGGAGACAATATCCAAGCTGAGGAGGCTTGCGGACTGCCTGGAAAAGGGCACGATCTTTCGGATTCAGATTGCGGGGGAACGGATTTCTGTTCCGGCTGAAGCGGTCTTCAGCATCGAACACGAACGTGAGGGGGACTCGGAGGAGTTGGAATTCCAGTTCACCTGGAAAAGAAAGTGACCAGCCGCGGCCCGCTCCGAACACACAGGAACAGCCGGGCTGGATATCACAATGAAACCTTTGTGCCGCACCCCTTGCGCACGGCCCTCTCGTAAATCAGGGCGCCGGTCATCACGTCGTGGCTCGCGACGCCCATGAGGACCGCCCCGCGAAGGCCTGTCCGGACCGGAGTCTTTTTCCCCGCGCAGACCTCCCCCATGTCCGCGTAGATCCCACCCTCGCCCGGATAGCCGGTCAGGAAATAAACGCCCTGTTCCCGGGTCCACAGGTACTGGTTGCGGTTGTCGCAGACAAAGTTGCCCTTCATGACGTCTTCATCAAACGCGGAGTCGTAGTCCACTGAAACGGCCAGGACCTCCTCCTTGAGCCACTCCCTTTGAACGAATCTCTCCGGCGTTTCCACGATGGGCGTGCAGGTGACGACAACGTCGGCATCGTGAACCGCGCTCTTCACGTCGTCACACGGTGAGAACTCCGCATGGGGCAGGACCGGTCTCATGTCCCCAAGGAAAGATGCCACCTGAGCCTTCACCGGGTCGTAGATCTGCACGCGGGTGATGCCCTCAAAGACCTCTCCCAGGGCCCGGAGGTTCACCCGGCCTTGAACCCCCAGCCCGATGATGCTCACGACGCGGCTTTCAGGGTTCCCGAAGTGCCGGGCGTAGACGCCGGAGGCCGCCCCGGTTCGCCACGCGGTGATCCAGCCCGCGTCCATGACGGATTTTACGAGACCCGTATCCGGGTCCAGGAGGCAGAAAACACCCGTAATGTAGGGGAGTCCCCTGGGCTGGTTGACGGGGTACCCGGAGACGCACTTGACACCGCAGGCGTCCACCCCTCCCCCGATCCAGCACGGCATGGCGTGAATGAAGCAATCCCCCCTGGGATGGATGCCTATCTTCGCGGGCATCTCCACTTCACCCCGCCCAAGCGCGGCAAACCCCTCTTCCACCCTGTTCATGACCTCCCCCATGGTGATGCCCAGGGAGGCGATTTCGGCCTGTGAGAGCCAGAGCACTTCAAATTTCATAGGTTGCTTCCTCCCGTGTTTCGAGGTTTTTCCCCTGAATCCATCTCCAACTCGCGGCAGATCACCCAAGGTCCCAATGCCCTGGGAATCATAGGGGCACCATGGAGAAGGTGTCAACCCGAATATCAAGGCCGGCACACCTCCATTTTTTTGGCAAAAAATCCTTTTCGGACGGTGGCAATCCTGATAGACACAAGATAAGCCGTGTACTGATCGCGGTGACAGCCGCCTTCCAGGTCAATTATCGGTCGAGGGTAAGGAAATGCTCGAAAAATACAAGAGACTCTGGGCACGCGCTTCTCTGAAAACCTCATACGACGCGGTTGTCGTCGGCGGGGGCCTGCACGGCCTCGCCACAGCCTATTTCCTGGCGCGGGACCACGGAATGAAGGATGTGGCGGTCCTGGAAAGAAAACACATCGGATTCGGCGGCTCCGGCCGAAACACGGCCATAGTCCGGGCGAACCAGCGCACAAAGGAGAACCTGCCCCTCTACGCCGAGGGGCTCGAGCTGTGGCCCAAGCTCACGGACGAGTTGGATTTCAACCTGATGTTCTTCAACTGCGGCAACCTCAACCTGGCCCACAGCGAGGCCGCTCTCGGCTCCATGCGCCTCCTGGTGGCCTCCGGGCGGTTCCACGGCATAAAGAGCGAGATCCTGGACGCGAATCAGTGCAAGGAGGCCGTGCCGATTCTCGACACATCCGACAGCCTCACCTTTCCCATCATGGGAGGGATGTACCACCCGCCGGGCGGGACCGTGCGCCACGACGCCGTGGTGTGGGGCCTGGCAAAAGGGGCGTCCAGGAAGGGAGTCCACATCCACCAGGGACTGGAGGTCACGGGAATCAACGTGGAACGGGGCAAGGTGGTCTCCGTGGAAACCACCGGGGGGACCATCCACACACCGCGCGTCCTGAACGCGGCGGGCGGGTACGCCACCCTGGTTTCGGCGATGGTGGGCATACGGCTCCCCATTCACGTGCTCACCATCCAGGCCATGGTCACCCAGCCCTTGAAGCCCCTGCTTCACCACGTGGTGTCCTCCGGGGCCTATCACTGCTACGCGAACCAGACCCTCAAGGGGGAGATCGCCACGGGCGCCCACATGGACCCCTGGCCCAACTACACCACCCAGGTCTCGGCCCGGTACATCAAGCACCAGGCCGAGGCCCTGACGGAGCTCATGCCCGTGCTCAAGGGCGTGAAATTCATGCGTGCCTGGGCCGGGCTGGCCGACATGACCCCGGACATGGCGCCGATCATTGACGGCAACGATCACGTCAAGGGGTATTACATGGACTGCGGGTGGGGATATTTCGGCTTCAAGTCCGGCCCCGTCACGGGGCGGTACATGGCGCAATTTATGGCCACGGGGGAATGCCCCGACATTCTCAAACCCTTTTCCCTGCGCCGCTATGAAGACCATCGGCTGATGGGAGAAATTGCAAGCCCCGTCAATTACGGGCCCTGGGATTGATCACACGGAGAGGACCATGTCGCTGACGATCACCTGCCCCATTTGCGGCAAGCGAAACGGCTACGAATTCCGCTTCGGCGGAGAGGAACGGGGACCCCGGCCGGACGAGGCCGGGCTCACTCACGAACAGTGGTGCGACTACGTTCACATGCGCGCCAACGTGGGGGGCGTTCAGGAGGAGTGGTGGTATCACCGGGACGGATGCGGGTCCTGGTTCAAAATCCGGCGAAACACGCTTGCAAACCGGGAAGTGGAGCCTCGGGAGGGCACATGATGGAAAGGCTTTCGAACCTGCCGACCCTGCGCGTGGACCCCGGGTCGCCGATAGCCCTGAAATACAGGGGCAAGCGCTTCCACGGCATGGCCGGGGACTCCGTGGCAACGGCCCTTTACGCCAACGGCGTCCGCGTCTTTTCCCGCAGCCTGAAGTATCACCGCCCGAGAGGCCTTTACAGCCTGAACGGGGAGTGCGCCAACTGCTTCATGGAAATCGACGGCGTCCCCAACGTGTGCGCGGAGACCACTCCCCTCAAGGAAGGGATGGAGGTGAAACCCCAGAACGTGGTGGGGACCCCCGAGCGGGACCTCATGTCCCTGGTGGACCGGTTCGACCGCCTTATGCCCGCGGGGTTCTACTATCACTATTTTCACCGGCCCTACAGGTTGTGGCCCTTTTTTCAGAACCGGCTGCGAAACGCCGCGGGCCTCGGCCGCATCAAACCCGACTTCCGCATGCGCGGACGCTTTGACGAGATCTATCCCAGCGCGGACGTGTGCGTCATCGGGGCTGGCCCGGCCGGCATCCACGCGGCCCTGGCCGCGGCCGGACAGGGCCTTCGGGTGATCCTCCTCGAGGCCCGTCCCTGGGCCGGCGGTTTCTTCGAATACCGACCGGCCGAGTATGCCCCCGGCCTGCCCTTTCACGAGCGGGGAAGGGCGCTGACGGCGCAGGTGGAGGCGCAGGAGGGCATCCGTTTTTTCCCACGCACCTCACTGGTGGGTTTCTACGACGAGAACCTGATCACGGCCTTTCAGGTGGGCGGTGAAAGCGATTCTTTCGACGAGCGGTACATGGAAATCCGGGCCGAAAGCGTGGTGGTCGGCACCGGCTGCATCGAGCGCCCCCTCATATTCGACCACAACGAACGACCCGGCGTCATGCAGGTGCACTGCGCCCAGAGACTGGCCCGCACCTACGGCCTGATTCCGGGGAAAAGGGCCGTCTTCAGCGTGGGAGACGATCTGGGGCTCGAGGCGGCCGCGGACCTCCACGACCTGGGGGTCGAGGTCCTGTGTGTCGCGGACATCCGCTTTGACGGCCAGGCCCCCCAGCTCATTCAAGCCCTGGCGGAACGGGACATTCAGTTCCTCCGCGGCTGGATCGCCTCCAGGGCCTGCGGGACCAGGGCCCTGAAAAAAGTCACCATTTCCACCATAGACGGGATGATCGGCAAGGACTTCGGCTGTGACCTCCTGGTGGCCTCCGGGGGGTTGACCCCGTCGGCGGGGCCGCTCTTTCTGGCCCAGGCCCGGATGGCCTACGACTACCACACAGGGTTTTTCCTGCCCGAGGAGCTGCCCCCAAAGGTCCACGCGGCCGGACGCATGCTGGGCCTTTCGGACGGCTTTTCCATCGAGGCCTCGGGCCGCCTGGCGGGCCTCCGGGCCGCCGCTGACTGCGGGGCCCAGGCCCAGGAACGCATCCAGGAGGCCCTTGAGGAGTTGGAAAACCTTCCAGGCCCCGCCCGAGGGTCCAAGCTCGTCCAGGCCCCGGGGACGGGGAGGAAACGGTTCATATGCTTTGACGAGGACGTCACCATCAAGAACATCTACCAGGCCTGCGACATGGGCTTCGACAAGGTGGAACTGGCCAAGCGGTTCACCACCGCGGGCCTGGGACCGGGCCAGGGCGGAATCCCGGGGCACAATCTTCCAATGATCGTCTCCCAGTACAGGGAGTACTACGGGGACACGAGCGCGACCCTCCTCCCGACAACCGTGCGTCCCCCCCTGACGCCGGTGCTGCTCTCCACCTATGCCGGGGCCCACCACGACATGTTCAAACGGACACCCCTGCACGAGGCCATGGAAAAGACCCCGGGCGCCGTTTTCCGAAGGGCGGGGAACTGGAAGCGGGTCCGCTACTTTTCCGACGACACCACCTGCCGGAAGGAGATCGAAAACGTCCGCAACAACGTGGGCGTCATCGATGTGAGCACCCTGGGCAAGTTCCGCATCTTCGGACCGGACGCCCTCAAGGCCCTGCAGCGGGTCTATGTGAGCGACATGTCCAAAACAACCCGGGACAAGGTCAAGTACTCCGCCATGTGCAATGAGGACGGCTGTCTCATGGACGACGGCGTGGTGGTGCAAACGGCTGAGAACGACTATTTCTTCACGTCGTCCTCAAACCGGGCCGACTCCACCACGGAATGGATCCGTTACCACACCCGGCACGAGGACTGGGATTTCAGCATGGTCAACCTGACCGATGCCCTGGGCGCCGTCAACCTGGCGGGTCCCTCGGCCCGGAAGGTCCTGGAGAAGGTGACCGACGCGGACGTCTCCAGTAAAGCCTTTCCATACGCCGGATATCGAGAGTTCACCCTTGCGGGAGGCATTCCGGCGAGGATCATGCGCCTGGGCTTCGTGGGGGAACTCTCCTACGAGCTTCACGTCCCGGCATCCACCATGCGGGCGGTCTGGGACATGCTCCTCAAGGCGGGCGAGCCCCTCCACATCCAGCCCTTTGGACTGGAGGCCCAGAACGTCCTGCGCATGGAAAAGGGTCACGTGATCATCGGCCAGGAGAGCGAAATCCGAACCACCCTTCACGACCTGGGAATGGGTTTTTTGTGGCACCGGGAGAAGTCGCTCTACAAGACCGTGGGGGCCCCCGCGCTCAAGTTCACGGAGCACCAGAAGGGCCGAATGAAGCTCGTGGGTTTCAGCATGGAAAACCCGGAGAGGCCGGCCCAGGACGGCTCGGTGATCGTGGACCGGCGGATCCGGGGGCACGTGTGCACCTGCCGCTACAGCTTCGCCTTGAAAAAATCCATAGGGCTGGCCCACGTTCACGACGAGCTCGCGGAACCGGGGACCCGCCTGGAAATCTTCGAGGGCGGGGTGACCGAGGAGCGGCTTTACGCCGAGGTGGTCCTCACCCCATTTTACGACCCCGAAGGAAAAAGGATGCGAATGTGATGAGCGAGACGGAAAACGTCAGGCGGTATTCCCCTGTTCATTTTGCGAAGTCCCCTGCCCGCGTTCAGGCAAGGACGGGCTGGGAGGTGGCGCTGGAGTATGAGGACGAGGCCGACGGCCCTTTCCTCGTCGATCTGAGCCACATGGGCAAGTGGGACGTTCAGGGGGAGAGCCTTGCGACCCTCCGTCCCGCGGGGCTTGTCATCCCCGTGGAATCCGAGCTGTGCACGTTGACGGAGGCCTACCTCATCAACCTCATCAAATGGAACTGGGCCGTGATCTGGCATTTTTCCCCGGCCATGCCGGACTTTGCCGAACATCCCGCCTTCACCAATGTCACCGAGGCCTATGCCCTTCTGGCGCTTTTGGGAAAGGAGACATTCTCCGTTCTGGAAAAGGTGACCAACCTGGACCTCCTCTCCCATGGAAGGAAACCGCCTTTTTTCCTCATGGGGCCGGTGCTCCACACCCGGAGCCAGGTCGCGGTGCTCTCGACGGAACGTCCAGCCGTGCTTGTGGCGTGCAGCCGCGGCTACGGTCAGTCCGCGGCCGAGGCCCTGCTCGACGCGGGCGGGGAGTGGGGGCTTCGGCCCGGCGGCGAGGACAGGTTCACAGGGTGGCTGAAAGGATACTTCGCGGGCAGAGACAAGGAGGAATAAGGGTGATCGATTTGAAGAGCCTGATAAGCTCCCACAAGGAGCAAATCTTCGAGTGGCGGCGGGATCTCCACCAGATCCCGGAACCAGGCCTCAGCGAGAAAAAGACCTCCGCCTATGTGGCGGACAAACTCACCCTCATGGGGCTCGAAGTCGAGCGGGGTATCGCCGGGACCGGGGTCGTGGGCCTCCTGAAAACCGCCGAGCCGGGGAAAACGGCCATGCTCCGCGCGGACATGGACGCCCTCCCCATTGCCGAAGAGACCGGCCTCCCCTTTGCATCCACCCATGAAGGCCTCATGCACGCCTGCGGGCACGACGGGCACATGGCCATGGTCCTGGGCACGGCCCTGATCATGAAGGCCCTCCCCGGGGTTTTCACCGGCACCGTGAAATTCCTTTTCCAGCCGGCGGAAGAAGGGCCGGGCGGCGCGCTTCCCATGATCGAGGCCGGCGTCATGGAAAACCCCCGCGTGGACTACTCTCTGGGGGGCCACCTCTGGCCTTCCCTGCCCGAAGGGTCCTTCGGGATCAGGCCGGGCGTCATGATGGCGGCCATGGACTGGTTTCATCTCGAGATCATCGGAAAGGGCGGGCACGGGGCCATGCCCCACCTCTGCGTGGATCCCATCGACGCCGCGGTCCAGATCGTGAGCTCCCTCCAGCGCATCGTCAGCCGCCGCATGAACCCCCAGAACCCGACCGTGGTCACCATCGGAAGCATCAAGGGCGGGACGACCTTCAACATCATACCGGATTCGGTTGAAATGAGCGGCACCACCAGGACCTTTGACCGAGGCATCTGGCTTTCCTGGCCCGAGCGCCTGGAGAAAATCCTTCACGGCATATGCGAGGCAACGGGTACTTCCTACAAAATGAACTTCCAGCAGGGGTACCCTCCCCTGATCAACGATGCCGGGATATGCGATGTGGCGAGGGAGTGCGCCCTCGCCGCGGTCGGGGAGGACCGCGTGGTGGAGCCCGAACCCACCATGGGGGGTGAGGACATGGCCTACTTCCTGGAAAGGTCCAAAGGGTGCTTCGTCTTTGTCGGGGCCGGGAGGGAAGGCTGCGCGCCGCTCCACAACTGCCGGTTCGACTTCAACGAGGAGGTCCTGCTCACCGGCATCGAGGTGTACTGTCGAATGCTCCTCAAGCTTCTCGGCTGATCCCGGGTCCTACCGTCGAGGGCAGACTCCTTGTGACCCCGCCCAACTTCCAGAAAGAGAGGTGACCATGGCAAGAAAAATCATAGATCTGTCCATAGCCATCGAGCCCGGCCTGCCGTCGGACCCGGAGATTATGATCCCCGAGGTCAGCTACATCGATCACGAAACCGGCGCCGCCCAGATGGAGGAGTTTTTTCCGGGGCTCAAGAAGGAACAGCTCCCGAAGGGCCTGGGCTGGTCCCTTGAAATCGTGAAACTGACCACCCATTCCGGAACCCACCTGGACGCCCCCTACCACTACCACCCCACCATGGACGGCGGGGCCAGGGCCCTGACGATCGACGAGGTGCCCCTGGAGTGGTGCTTCTCGAACGGGGTGCTCCTGGACTTCGGCCGCAAGCAGGACGGCGAGCGTATAACGGCCGAGGACGTGGAAAAGGAACTGGCGAGGATCGGGTACACCCTCAAGCCCCTGGACATCGTGCTGGTTCGGACCGGCGCCGACGCCTTCTGGGGAAAACCCGAGTACCTGGTCAAGGGCGCGGGCATGACCCGGGAGTCCACGCTTTACCTCTGCGAGCGGGGGGTCAGGGTGGTGGGCATCGACGCCTGGTCCTGGGACAGGCCCCTGCCGTTTCTGGCCAGGGAATTCCAGGAGACGGGGGACCCCTCGGTCATCTGGGAGGCCCACTTCGCGGGCATCGAGCACGGGTACTGCCACATGGAGAAACTCGCCAACCTGGACGGCCTGCCCAGGCCCCACGGCTTCCACGTGGCCTGCTTTCCCACAAAGATCAAAGGGGCCTCGGCCGGATGGATCCGGCCCGTGGCCATTTTCGAGGATTAGAGCAACCCTTTTCAAAGAGGAGTCCCCATGCCCAAATTCATTCTGAACTGCGCGGTAACGGGCGCCATCCACACCCCCACCATGGCGCCTTATCTGCCCATCAAACCCGCCGACATCGCGGCCCAGGCCATCGACGCCATTGACGCGGGGGCCTCCACGGTCCACGTGCACGCCCGGGACCCGGAAAACGGCATGCCCACGGGCGACACGGACATCATGGGCGAGATCGTCTCCACCATCCACGCCGGGAGCAACGGCGTCATCTGCATCACCACGGGCGGCGGCCTGAACATGACCGTGGAGCAGCGCCTGGCCTCGGTGCCCCGATTCCAGCCGGAGCTGGCCTCCTGCAACCTGGGGTCCATGAACTTCGCCCTCTTCCCGGTGGCCTCAAAATACAAGGAGTGGAAGCACGATTGGGAGAAACCTTACCTGGAGGGCTCCAAGGACTTCATCTTCAGGAACACCTTCGGCGACCTCGACAGGGTCTTCGAGATCATGGCCGAGTCGGGGACCAAGCCCGAGCTCGAGGCCTACGATGTGGGCCACCTTCACAGCGCGGCCCTTTACTTCCACAACAAACAGCTCGCCTCCCCGGTCTACGTCCAGTTCGTCATGGGGATTCTCGGCGGCATCGCCTCGACCATCCCCCACCTGCTCCACATGAAGCAGACGGCCGAGTCCCTCTTCGGCCGGGACGTCATCTTCTCCACCATCGCCGCGGGCCGGAACGAGCTGCCCATGTGCACGACTTCCATGTTCCTGGGCGGCGGGGTCCGGGTGGGCCTCGAGGACAACCTGTGGCTGGGCTCCGGCGAGATGGCCAGGTCCAATGCCGAGCTGGTGGAAAAAATGGTCCGCATCGCACGGGAGTTCGGTTACGAGCCCTACAGCCCGGACGAGACCAGGGATATCCTGAAGCTCAAGGGACGGGACAAGGTCCGCATGTAATGCCTGCCGGCCGCGGGTTGGCCGCGCCCGGATTTTTTCTATGAACGTGTTGGAGTGTTTTTTTCCGAACCCACAATCACTTTGTCGGAGGGACGCATGAAAAGGACGATGAAGGTCTTGACGGTGGCGATGATTATGCTTGTGCTGGCGGCCGGGGTCCCGTCAGCTGGAATTGCAAAGGAGTACAAGATGACCGTGGTGGCCGGGCACCCGCCCATTTTTCTGTGGGTGACCCTCTGCCGCGATTACTTCATCCCGGAGGTGGACAGGCGCCTGGCCGAGATGGGCGGCGAGCACAAGATCTCCTGGAACCAGGCCTACGGCGGGACCGTGGCCAAGATCGGCGGGGCCCTGGAGGCCATAGAGGAGGGGATCGCCGACATGGGGTTCGTGGGAACCCTTTTCGAGGCCCCCAAGATGCCCCTCCACAATGTCTCCTACATGGTTCCCTTCGGCACGGAAAACATCTTCGACGTCGTGGACACCATGGCCGAACTCCAGAAGAGCATCCCCGAACTTGCGGCCGAGTGGGAGAAACACAACCAGGTGGTCCTCGGTGGCGCGGCCCTGGACACCTACCACGTGTTCACCAATTTTCCCGTTCAAACCGTCGGCGACGTGGCCGGGCACAAGCTTGCAGCCCCCGGGCCGTCCGCCAACTGGATCAAGGGTACCGGCGCCGTGGCCGTGGCCGCCAACCTGAACACCTATTACAACGGCATCAAGACCGGCGTCTTCGAGGGCACCCTGACCTTCTCCACCGCGGCGGCCGCCATCAAGGTCCACGAAGTGGCGCCCCACATCTGCAAGGTCAACTTCGGGGCCCAGTTCGCGGGCGGCCTGTCCATCAACAAGGACATCTTTGAATCTCTCCCGCCCGAGATCCAGCAGGTCTTCCTGGAGGTGGGGGAAGGGTACGCCAGGCGTCTGGCCGAGGCCCAGGCCAAACGGGCCGCGGCCGCCCTGGCCTCCATGGGGGAGTCCGGCGCCACGATCACCGCCCTCAGCGACGAGGAGCGAAAACGCTGGGCCATGAAGCTTCCCAACGTGCCCATGGAATGGGCCCAGACCATGGAAGACCAGGGGCTGCCCGGCAAGGCCGTTCTCAAGGGCTTTCTGGACGGCCTGCGCAAGCGCGGAACGACCCTGGTCAGGGACTGGGACAAATAGGTGGTCGAGAACCCCGAAAAGGGGCCGGTGCCGGGCAGGGGACGCCGCCGCTTCCGGAGAGTCACGTCCGTGATGAACAGCATCGGGACGGTGTGGGTCTTTGTCCTGCTGATCATCATCAACCTGGACATCGGGGGCCGGGCGGTTTTCAATCACCCCATCCGCGGGGTGCCCGAAATCGTCTCCCTGTCCATCGTGGCCCTGGTCTTCATCCAGATCGCCCACACCCTGGCCGTGGGGCGCCTGACCAGGTCCGACGTCTTCCTGGCCTGGCTCCTCCGCAGCAAGCCCCGGGTGGGCCATGCCCTTGAGGGGGTCTTCCACCTTGTGGGCGCGGCCCTCTTCACGATCCTCTTCTGGGCGAGCCTGCCCATGTTCACCAAGGCATGGCGCATCAACGAGTACGTGGGGGCGGAAGGAGACTTCAAGGCGCCCGTGTGGCCGGTCAAGCTGATCATCCTCATCGGCTGCGCGGCCGCCTGCATCCAGTTCCTGCTGCTCGCCTGGGGTGACTTGAAGCAGTCGGTCGCCGGCCGCAAAGCCGGGCCGGGGGGAGGCGCGCAATGAGCGACCTTCAGATCGGGCTTCTTTCCATCGCCGGGATCCTGATCCTTATTTATGCGGGCATGCACGTGAGCATCGCGCTGACCCTGCTCTCTTTCCTGGGCGTCTGGGCCGTCCGGGGTAATTTCACCATTGCGGGTAAGCTTCTGGCCCTTGCGGCCGGCGACAGCATTTCCAAGTACATCTTCGGGGTGGTCCCCCTCTTTGTCCTGATGGGCATGTTCATCTCGGTTTCGGATATCGGCAAGGACACCTTCGAGGTGGCCCACCGCATGTTCCGCCGCGTCAAGGGCGGCCTGGGGATCGCGACCGTCGCGGCAAACGCGGTTTTCGCGGCGGTCACCGGCATATCCATTGCCTCGGCCGCTGTTTTCACCAAGGTCGCGGTGCCCGAGATGACCCGCCTGGGGTACAATCCCCGTTTCGCCGTGGGCGTGGTCACCGGGTCCTCGGTCCTGGGCATGCTCATACCGCCCAGCCTCCTCCTCATCCTGTTCGGCATCCTGACCGAGACCTCCATCGGCGACCTCTTCACCGCGGGAATCCTCCCCGGACTTCTCCTCTCGGGGGCCTTCTGCGTGCTCATCCTGTTCATGGCCTACCGCCGGCCCCACACTGTCCTGGGCGGCGGACAAATCGAAGAGGCGGGCACCGGGGCCAGTCTGACTTTTTGGGGCGCGGTCTGGAAACTGATCCCCATCGCCGCCCTGGTGGCCCTGGTACTGGGCGGCATCTACCTGGGCTGGTTCACCCCCACAGAATCGGGCGCGGTGGGAGCCCTGGGCGCCCTGCTGCTGGCCCTGGGCAAGAGGAGTCTTACCTGGGCCAAGCTCTGGCAGGTCCTGGTGGAAACCGGCCACGTGACGGTGGCCATCCTGTTTCTCATCATCGCAGCCAACATGTACGGCCGCATGCTCGCACTCTCCGGCATCACCAACTTCATCGGCACCTGGATCAACACCAGCGGAATGGGGCTTTACACCCTGCTCTCGGTCTATATCATCATCGTGCTTCTCATGGGCACCATACTGGACTCCACCTCCATCATGATGATTATCGTCCCCCTGGTCTATCCGATTGTCCACGCCATGCAGATCGACTTCATCTGGTTCGGGATCATCACGGTCATCGCCATCGAAGTGGGCCTGATGACGCCGCCCCTGGGTATTTGCGCCTACGTGGTCAAGGGCACCCTGGACGACCAGAGCATCTCGCTGAACGACATCTTCACGGGGGCCCTCCCCTTTGTCCTCATCATGATCCTGGTCCTGATCCTGGTTGTTCTCTTTCCAGAGATAACCCTGCTTCTGATCGGTAGTTAGTTCAGGCCGATTTTTTGCTCCAAAGTCCACAAAGGCTGATTTTGTTCTCCTTAATTTTGTGATATACGGAAAGAGGACTGAATCCACTTGCCTCTTACTCTCATCGACACCTGTCCTCTGACTATTGATGATCGGGCCCCTTTATTGTGTCAGTCTTCAGAACCATTCGTACTTTTCCGTTTTTGCGGTCTTATCAGACTGCCCCACCTTGTGATGGCTTGGACGTGCCGAGGATGAATGCCGGAAGTGCTATAAAGGGCGAATAAAATGAACGAATCAAAACCCACGGATAATCGCAAGGCGCTGAGAAGGAAAGAAGACAGATTACTACACGAAAAAAATATAAAAAACAAAGAAATATTTTATATTGGTCAAATAATCACTTCAGTAGTTGATTTTGACAGGCTTTTTAAAGTGATCATTGAACAGGTCAATAAAATTATGGAAGTTGAAAGGTGCTCTATTTTCCTTCTGGATGAGCAAAATGACGTGCTGAATGCCTTCGCTTCAGCGGGCCTGGATGATCTTCCGATTCATGTCCCCAAAAACAAGGGGATAGTTGGATGGGTCTTCAACAACAGGATAGCGGCTATCGTAAATGATGTAAATAATGATACTCGTTTTTATCCTGAAATTGATAAACTATCAAAACGAAAAACAAACAATATACTATGCGTTCCACTCATTAACAAAAGGAATGAATGCACCGGGGCGCTTGAAATTATCAACAAAATAAAAGGTGAATTTACGTCAGATGATGAAAAAACATTAATAAATTTAGCAAATTATATCGCCATTGCCCTTGAAAATGCTTCATTAATCGATGGCATGCGGAGGAAAGAACACGAACTGAGGGAAAGCGAGGAAAAGTATCGGACCATCGTCCAGAGTATTGTCGATGGATATTTCGAGGTGGATCTTGCCGGCAACCTGCAATTTTTCAACGACTCAATGATCCGGATTCTCGGGTATTCAAGGCATGAAATGACGGGCATGAACAATCGGCAATACATGACTCCCCAAACAGCCAGGCTGGTTTACGATACTTTCAACAAAGTCTACGTGACAGGAGAACCGACCAAGGCCTTCGGTTGGGAATTGATCAGGAAGGACGGGGAGATTCGTTATGTCGAGACATCCGTGTCTCTTATCAGAAATTCAGGCAGCGTGCCCATCGGATTCAGGGGGATTGCGAGGGACATTTCCGAACTCCGGGCCTTTGAAAAAGCAAAGGAAAGAGTTGTCAACCACTTGTCCCATGAATTAGGAACCCCCCTGTGCATCATTGACGCCGCCGTTGACAGGCTTCCCAAGGAACTGGAGAAAGGCAATGTCGCGAAAGCCACGGCAATAAGCAAAAGGGTCAGGCGGAATGTCGGAAGACTCAAAGAACTCCAGGATATTATTGACGACATGATCAGCGAACGACCTGTCAACCCAAAGGACAAAATTCTCCCAATCATCGAAGGGGCCTTGACCCTGCTCGAGGTGACGAGGGACGAAAAGGACCGTCACGAGCAGGCGGCCCTGATCCAGGGGTTGATATCTCAACTGGAATCGCTCGTCTGGTTCCACGAATTGCACACCGAGGAGATCTTAATAGAAACCTTTTTGGATGAAATTTGCGTGGAAGCATCACGGTTTATGGGAGAAAGAGAGGTTTCGATCCTCCAGAGGCACGAAAAAGACCTCTGGCTTCAGATGGACAGGAGTGTTCTCAGAAAGGCCTGTGTCGGCATTCTGAGGAATGCCGTTGAAAATACCCCCGACGAGGGCTTGATAGAGGTCAGGAGCCGGTCTGAAAATGACCATGCTGTCATTGAATTCCAGGATTTTGGGGTGGGAATCACCCTCCCGAACCAGAAGATGATTTTCAGCGGTTTTTTCCACACCCAGGAAACAAGTAAATATTCGTCCAAGGAACCTTACTTTTTCAATGCGGGCGGATGGGGATCGGATCTTCTGAGAACGAGGGTGCTCTCCGAGAGATTCGGTTTTTCAATCGATTTTTCCAGCACGAGGTGCCCGTTCCTCCCCGGTGACCAGGATGAGTGTTCTGGCAGGATCTCTACCTGCAGGTTCATCAAAAACCGGGATGAATGCCTTCTCTCGGGAGGGACCTCGTTTTCTCTGCAATTTCCCTTGGAAAAATTCAAGCCATGATTTCATCGCGTGAGAGCCGCGCCTGATAAACCTCGCCAGGCTTCTTAAAGTAAACTTCCTCGGGTTGGAAAAGAAATTATGACTCATTACTACAGAGAAAGATTCGAGGCCCGGTCCAGGCTGGATGAGAAGATCATTCCTCTGGAGACCATCGACCAGATTCTTCAAGAGATGCGTACAGAGCTCAGAAGCCTGATCCCATCGGCCCTGGAGACGCGTATCCTGCTGCTGGACCCGGATGCCAAAAAGTACACCCGGCCCCTCCAGTGCATTCTCTATGACCGACCCGTCAACTGCCTCTCCTGCAAGCAAAGCCGGCCTGCCATTCAAAAAGCCCTCCAGGAACGAAAAATCGTGGTGTTACCCGAAGGTGACCCCATTGAACGAGCGGACGGCCGGAAGGTCCCCATCGGACCCGAGGCTGCGGCCCCGGCATTTCTGGGAGATGAGGTCCTTCTGGTGGTGAGCGTCGTGGGAAAGCCGGGCACCCTTTTCACGCCACGGGATTTTCTGCTCATCGAGGATTTTGCAGCCACGGCGAGAAATGTGGTGCTGCAAGCCAAAAAGCAGTGGCAGATGAGTGAGGAGAAGCTGAAGATCAGTAAGATGTTGAGTCAACTTTCGGCTTTCGTTCCGCAGTCAGTGCTGAAGATAGCGGAAAAAGACCCCGAGATGCTCAGCAACGCGAAAGAGAAAAAAGAAGTCAGCATCCTGTTTCTTGACATTGAAGGGTACACCCGTCTCAGTGCCACCCTTCCGGAACAGGCAGTGAACGAACTGGTGGAAAGACTGTTTTCGCGTTTTGTCGATCCCATCCATCGGTCCCACGGGGACATCAACGAAACCGCCGGGGACGGTCTGATGATCATTTTTAAGGAAGACGACATCAAGACCAATGTCATCAATTCCATCAAGGCCGCCTTTGATATTCACGAACAGAGCCTTGAATGCAACAGGGAGTTGCCGGAACGGATCGAACCCATAAAGGTCAATATGGGTATTCACTGTGGTACGGCCCTCCTGGGCATGACCCGTATGAAGGGAAGCATAGGCACGAGAATGACCTACACAGCCAGCGGCAATGTGACCAATCTGGCCGCCCGCCTGGCCGCGCACGCCAGGGGCGGTGACATTCTCATCGCGGGGGAAACCAGGAATGTCATCGACGGTCTGTGGCCGGCTTATGACAGAGGCACCACCACCCTGAAAGGTATTGAAAAACCAGTCCACATATATTCGCTGCTTTGGCCCGCCTAGCGGTTTCTGCTAAGCCAGCTCCTTCAAGGCCTCTCCCAGAATGGCCATTCCCCGATCGAGTTGTTCGTCGCTGATCACAAGGGGCATGAGAAACCGGATGACATTTCCATGATTTCCGCAAGAAAGGATGACCAGGCCCTTTTCATAACAGCGTTTCGTGAGCGCAGCGGCCGTTTCAGCCGCGGGCTCCTTGGTTTCCCGGTCCTTGACGAGCTCCATGGCCAGCATGGCGCCCTTACCACGTACATCGCCTATGATTTCAAATTGATCCTGAAGCGATGTGAGTCCCTCCAGGATTTTCTTCCCGAGCTCCGCGCCCCGAGACATCAGGCCGTCTTCCTGGAGGATTTCAAGGACTGCCAGAGCGGCGCGGCAGGCGACCGGATTGCCGCTGTAAGTCCCCCCAAGGCCTCCCACGTGTGGGGCGTTCATCATTTCCGCACGACCGATCACCGCGGAGAGCGGCATGCCCCCGGCGAGGCTTTTGGCCATGGTGATGATGTCCGGGACCACTCCCCAGTGATCGATGGCGAACATTTTGCCCGTACGCCCGGCCCCGGATTGAACCTCGTCGACAATGAGGGCGATTCCATATTTATCACATATCTTGCGTATCTTGGGGAAATATTCAGGCGGGGGTGTGACAAAGCCGCCTTCCCCCTGAATCGGCTCGGCAATGACGGCGGCCGTTGCTTCCGGGGCGACATAGCTGATGAAGTAATCCTCCAGGTAGTCCGCACAGGCTGTGTCGCAGTTCGGATATTCAAGCCCAAAGGGACACCTGTAGCAATAGGCGAAAGGCATGCGATAGACCTCGGAGGCAAAGGGGCCGAAACCGAGCTTGTAGGGCCTGATCTTGCTGGTGAGGCTCATGCCCATGTACGTCCGGCCGTGGAAGGCGTTTTCAAAACAGATAATCGCCGGCCTTTTCTTGGCGTAACGGGCAATCTTTACCGCGTTTTCTACCGCTTCGGCGCCGCTGTTGGCAAACATGGTCATTTTTTCGAAGTCACCGGGCGCCAGGGAATTCAATTGTGCGGCCAGTTGTACGTAAGCTTCGTACATGGACACGTGAAAGCAGGAGTGGATGCACTTTTCGGCTTGATCCTTGACGGCCGCGACAACCTTGGGGTGACAGTGGCCGACGTTGTTCACACCGATCCCTCCGGCAAAATCGATCAGTTCCCGGCCTTCCACATCGATCATGACGGCGCCCCTGGCCTCCCTGACAAAGGCCGGGGTCGTGTTGAAAGGCCCTTGGGGGACATGCTGAGCACGCAATTTTTGTAACTCCTGCATTGAAGACGGCATGTGTTTATCTCCTTGATAAGGTGATTACAATGTATCTTTTCAAGAAAAACCCACGCGGGGAAAATGAAGACTCCGAGCATTTCAAATGAGCAAAAGCCGTACCACAAAAAAAATAATTTTCCCGAACCCCTTGCCCCTCCGGTAATTATCCTGATAATAAGGCGTTGGATTGAAAAAGGCCCTTCTTTTTTTGCCTGAAACAAACCCCGGGCACAAAAAAATGCAGATACAGGAAAATGCGGTATTGCATAATTAATGCATTTTGACATATAATGGGTCATGGCTTCTGAAAAAGAAAATCCAAGCGAGTTTTCTCCTGACATGGAGTCCCTTTTTCTGTCCATCAACAGGGGAAGGGCTGAAAAAGGCTGGAGATCCTTCAGCCTTGCCCTGATGAAGGCTTGCGGGAACAGCGTTTTTGTGGCCTCTTCGGCAGGGGCCGTTCTTTTTTCCAACAGGAAAGCCCAACAGGCATTCGGTCTTTTTCCCGGGGAGCCCTTGAGCGAGGGCTTCCCCGAGATATGGCCCCACGTGCGCGAAGCCTTTCAGACTCAGAGCTCCAAGGACGGCTTCGGCCTCCGGGCAGGGGGGTCTTTATACCGTGGGACCCTGGAGCCCATCCATTACCCCGACACACCCGTTGTCATGCTCTGCGTGCTCGAGGATCGCGATGAAATCGAAGCGGTTACAGCCAAAATGAAGGCCTACCGTCAATTGAGCCGGGATTTGGACGCAATGATCTCCTCGAGTGGCGACGGGCTTTGGATTTGCGATGCCGAGGCCACTGTTCTGCGCATCAACAAGGCCTCGGAGCGCATCAACAGCGTGCGGTCGGAGGATGTCGTGGGAAGAAACATGTACGACCTTGTCAAGGAGGGATTCATAGACAGGTCTGCAACGCTGGAGGTGATCAAAACGCTCTCCCGGGTGAACATGTTTCAACACGCAAAGAACGGCCGGAAGCTCATGGTCACCGGCAACCCGGTATTCGGGGAGGATGGGGCCCTGACGCGTGTCGTGACCAACGATCGGGACATTACCGAGATTGACGAACTGAGGCGGGAGCTGGAAGAGCAGGCAGCCATCAAAGAGGAGTTCCGCCACCAAATTTTGGAACGACAGATCTCTGAACTGGACGCTGATCGTGTGATCGCCCGCAGCACCTCCTTCATTACGGCACTGCAACAGGCCCTGAAGGTGAGTAAAGTGGATTCCACCGTTCTGATACTGGGTGAATCGGGTGTCGGCAAGGGGCTCATCGCTGACTTTATTCACAAATACTCTGGAAGAGCCGACAATCCCATGATCAAGATAAACTGCGGGGCGATCCCTGAATCACTGCTGGAGGCGGAACTCTTTGGCTATGAGAGAGGGGCCTACACCGGGGCCGGGCCCAAGGGAAAGCCCGGACAATTTGAGTTGGCCGACAAGGGAGTCATCTTCCTGGACGAAATCGCCGAGCTGCCCCTTTCTGCGCAGGTCAAGCTCCTGCGTTTTCTGGAAGACGGACGGGTCACCCGCCTTGGAGGGACTGTGGGCCGCACGGTCAATGTGAGGGTCCTGTGCGCCACGAACCAGGATCTCGAGGGGATGGTGGCCGGGGGCCGATATCGAAAAGACCTCTTCTACCGCCTGAACGTCATCCCCATCAAGGTGCCGCCGCTCCGTGAACGCCGGGATTGCATCCTCCCTCTCATCCACCACTATTTGGGAAAATTTGCAAAGAAAATAGGCAAGGACTTGAAAATTGGACCCAATGTGTCCAATGTCCTGCTGAGCTACTCATACCCCGGAAATGTCCGCGAGCTCATCAACTTATGTGAACGGCTGGCGGTGATGTGCGAGGGGCCCCGGATCCATCTCGAGGATTTGCCTGTCACGATCACGGCTTCAAGGGATTTCACAAACCATTTCGACGAAGGATGGACGGAAGGTCTCAGCCTCCACGAGATCATCAGCCGCGTGGAGAGGCAGGTTTTGGAGCATTCTCTATCAAAACACGGGACGCAGGTAAAAACCGCCTCGGCATTGAGGGTCAACCAGTCCACCATTGCCCGCAAGCTCAAGAAACACGGAATCAAATGAACCCCGGCTATGCATATCTGCATAATGAGCCAACCCTAGGGCCATCCCTGGCATGTCTTTATCGTGTCTATATATAACTATTATTATCATTTAATTTTAATTAATATGATTATTATTAATTTATTTATGTTTATTTTTTACTTTTTTATTATATATTATAATATTTTATTGTCTTTTTTCATATGTCTACACTCGCGGTATAATTTTTGCTTTCTCATATGAGGCATTCGTCTGGAGCGCTGATAATTGGCTGCGCTATCTATCTTTCTCAAAATGGATAAAAATGATTGATTACCGTTTCCGAAAAGCCTAAAGTCTAGCTGGAAATTTCTCCTTTTTCGGAAAGCGATTCCTCCCCCATTTCTCTCTGCCGCAACAAAAGAAGAGGAATCCAAGGCCGACACAGAAAACAACCTGAAAAACAACATTTTTATATATTTGGATCTATTTCTGCAAAATCGGTCATAATGACGTTGAGCACCCCTTTTTTGCTGCCAAACGACTGACAATGACATTATGTGTGGCTGGAACTGCCCGTATTTTATAAATTGGCGTTTTTTTATACAGGCATTTTAACAAGCCTTATTTATAGCACTTCCCAAGTGGAGCCTGAATTTAAGGCGAATTCTTACTGGGATAAAGGATGTTGGTTCGGGTTGGACTGTGGATAAAAAAATTGGAAAGGGGGGACACAACGGCACAAAGGGATGAATCGGTTTACCATTATGGGGTTTAATTTCCAACACGGGAGGAAGAAAGCCATGAAAAAGGTCCTGGTTCTATTAGCCTCTATTTTCTTGATCACCTTTTTTGCAGCCGGCGCTGCCGTGGCCCAGGAGACGGTAAAGATAGGCTATTGCGCGCCGCTCTCTGGTCCCTCGGCGGCCTGGGGCCTGCCAGGCCTGGAGGGTGTTGAGATCTGGCTCGACAAGGTCAACAATGACGGTGGACTCAAGGTCGGGAACAAAACTTACAAGGTCGAGATCGTCAAGTACGACAACGAAGGCATCGGCAGCAAGGCCCTGCTGGGCTCCCGCAAACTGGTCGAGGAGGACGGCGTGGTGGCCATGCTCATGCTGGGGGGGGCAACCAGTGCCGCGGCCCAGCCTTATCTGACAAAGAAAAAAATCATATCCTTTGTCCTCATCGCCTCGGACATCAAGAAGGATCGGCCCTATTTGATGGACGTCACGGACAACTTTCCCACTTATCACCTGCTGCACACCGAATACATCGCCGAAGCCCACCCCGAGGCCAAGACCGCGGCCATCATCTGCCAGGATGACGAAATCGGCACGGCGGCCATCGCGTGGTCGGAGGCGGGTTTCGAGGCCGCGGGCATCGATGTCGTCTACAGCAAGCCCTTCGGCGTGGAAACCACTGATTTTGCCCCTATTGTCACCGCCGCCCTGGCGCAAAAGCCGGCCATCATCTCCACCGGCGCTTCCTACCCCGAATTTCAGGCGCTCATCCTGGAACAAGCCTATACGCAAGGGTGGAAAGGCATTGTCACCTCGGCTTGCTGGGACTTCAAGGCCATCACCGCCAAGGTGCCCGACGGGTGGATGGACGGGGCCATCTCCGGTTTTCCGGACTTTGACGACCCTAAACTCACGCCCGAACACAATGAATTCTGGAAGGCCTGGCAGGCCAAGTTCCCGGGCCACTCTTTCAGTGAAATTGTCTGGGAATACAGCGCGGCCCTGGATGTCTGGGCATACGGGGCACAACTCGCGGGAGACGTGAAGCCGGAGAAGGTCTACAAGGCCCTCAAAGGCGCCAAGAGCGTTCCGCACTCATTTGGTCAGGCCCAGTGGTGGGGCACCGAGGTCTTCGGCATAGACAACCTTCTGGTTCCCACGTGGCCTATCACGGAAATCAAGAACGACAAACCCCACATCGTGGCCCAGAAGAGCCTGCTGGAATGGTTGGCCAAACCAGGCAACAAGGAGATCCTGGACAAATACCTGGTCAAGTGGAAAATGAAATAACACACCCCTTGATGAGCCCGGCAGCTAACCCGCCGGGCTCATTTCTGATGGAAGTTCGGAAAAGATATGGAATTCATCGGCCAGACCATCCTCAACGGATTGATGACCAGTTCGTTTTATGCCTTGATCGCCGTGGGGCTGACCCTGGTCTTCGGGGTGATGCACATCGTGAATTTCGCTCACGGTGAGTTTTACATGATCGGGGCTTACACGGTGTGGGTCCTCTACGCGAAGATGCACTGGCCCTTTTTTCTGGCCGTGCTGGCGGCCCTGATCATCGTCGGGCTTCTTGGTTTCCTCTCCGAACATCTCATCTTCCGGCATGCCAAGGGCAATGTCCTGAGCGGATTCATCATGGCGGTCGGCCTGGTCTTTGTTCTACAAACAGCCGTGGTCAAGATCTGGGGCGTGGGCAAGATGAAGCCGGTCCCCGCGGCGTATCCCCAGCTGCTGGATTTCGGCGGGATCTCCACCAGTTGGCAGAGGTTCATCGTCATTCCCGTCACCATACTGCTTCTGGGCGCGCTCTGGTTCTTTCTGGACCGCTTCCGGCTCGGCCGCGCCCTGCGGGCTTCGGCCCTGAATCCGGAGGCTGCCGCCCTTCAAGGGATCAGCGTGAAGAAGAGTGCGTCCACGGCCCTGCTCATCGGCTCGGCCCTGGCCGGGGCCGCCGGCGCCTTGATGGCGCCGATCATGTCCGTGCATCCCTACATGGGCCACGCCGTGATCTGGACGGCCTTTGTGGTGATCATCGTAGGCGGCGCAGGCAATATCAAGGGAACTGTCCTGGCATCCCTCCTCTTCGGGTTTCTAACCACCATAATCACCACCCTTCTGGATTCGACCATCGCGAATTTGGTCAATGTCCTGGTCATGCTGGTGGTGCTGGCCATTCGGCCCCAGGGTTTGACCGGTCATGCAGAACATTAGCTACAGACAGGCCTTCTTTATCGGTGTCTTCCCGATCATCGCCGTTTCAGCGCCGTTCACTCTGAGCGGGTACAAGGTCGATCTATTGACGAACCTGTTGATCAACATCATGCTGGTCTCCAGTTTCCGTCTCATCACCACGACCGGGGGCTGGTCCCTGGCCCACATTCCCATGATGGGCTGCGGGGCTTATGCTTCCGCGCTTTTCACAGGGGCCCTGGGCGTGCCCTTCCTGATTTCCCTGCCTCTGAGCGGGCTGACCGCGGGACTGATAGGGGCCCTCATCGGTTACCCCCTGGCCCGCACCAAGGGTTTTGCCTTCTTTGTGGCGTCCTTTGCCGCAGGCGAAGCCATACGTTTGAGCTGGATGCGTTTCAAGGTACCGTTCGGAGGACACTCCGGCCTTATGGTGCCCATCCCCGACCTCTTCGAAAGCGTCTCCTGGCTGGATTTTTCGACGGCCGTTCCTTACTACTTCCTGACCCTGCTGGTCACCCTGATCTGTCTTGCCGTCCTCTACCGTTTGGACCGCTCCAGGATCGGCAACACCCTCAAGGCGATCGAATCCCATGAGGACCTGACCCGCAGCGTGGGGATCAATCGAACCAAGTACAAAGTGATAGCCTTTTCCGTGGGCAGCTTTTTCGCCGGCATCGCCGGGGTCGTGCTGGCTCATCGGCTCTGGGCCATCGAGCCGCATCAGTTCGGCTTCACAACAACGCTCTATTTGCTGGTCTGGGTGGTCTTCGGCGGTTCGCACACCTTCTCCGGCCCCATATACGGAGTGGTCTCACTGACCCTGCTGGCAGAGGTGCTGCGCCCCCTGGCCGAGTGGGTGCCGATGATCTTCGGGGCTATCATCATTTTGACCCTGATCTTTCTGCCCGACGGCCTGGAAAGCCTCCCCGGGAAGATCAGACCGTATTTGTGGAAGGGCAAGGAACGGCGGGAGCCGCCCCCCCCTGCCGAGGAAACACGACCCGGTCCCATGGCGGCCCCGGAATCCAGCGAAAGATAGGCCATTATGGAAATGTTGGAACTGCACGCCCTGACCAAGGCCTTCGGTCAAAACACCGCGGTCATGTCCCTGGATCTCCGGCTCCGGGAAGGACAGATCATGGGCCTGATCGGACCGAACGGCTCGGGGAAAACAACTGTTTTTAATCTGGTCTCCGGATTCCTGACGCCGACCCGCGGGCGCATCTACTTCCAGGGGCGAGACATTACCGGCCTGCCGCCCCACAAGATAGCCCGCCTGGGCCTGGCGCGCACCTTTCAGCTCACGGCCGTTTTTCGCGAATTCACCGTGCTGGAGAATGTCATCCTTTGCTGCCACCTCCATTCCGGGACCAACCTCTGGCAGCAGTTTCTCCGGGACCGCAAGACCCGCCGAAAGGAAAAATCGGTTGAATACAAGGCAATGGGCCTTTTGGAGTGGATGGGATTGAAGGAACTGGCCTTCGACAGGGCGGGTGATCTGCCTCACGGCCATGTCGCCGGCCTGGGTATCGCCAATGCGCTGGCCGCCGAACCCAGGCTGATTCTCCTGGACGAACCGGTGGGCGGGATGAATCCCACGGAAACCGAGGAGACCATGGAACGTATTCGACGGGTGAGGGACAACGGCATCAGCGTCTTTCTGGTGGAACACGACATGCGGGCCGTGCTCAGCACCTGCGATGAGGTCACATGCATCAATTTTGGGAACAAGATCGCCGAGGGTCCGCCCCGGGCCGTCTGTGAACACCCTGAAGTCATCGAGGCCTATCTCGGCGGCGAGGTCGAAGAATGCTATCTCTGAAAAATGTTGTCGTCCACTATGGCGGTGTTCAGGCCCTCAAAGGCGTCTCCATGGAATCCGCCGGCGGGACGATAACCACCCTCATAGGGGCGAACGGGGCCGGAAAGAGCACGACGCTGAGGGCGATTTCCGGCCTGACCCCCTTGAGCGACGGCGAAATCTGGTTTCGGAATCAGCGGATCGACGGTCTTGACCCTGAAGAGGTCGTGGACCTGGGTATAGGTCATGTGCCCGAGGGCAAGAAACTGTTCTTGGAAATGAGCGTCCAGGACAACCTCCTGACCGGCGCCTACCTTCGCCGTGACAAAAGGGCCGTGGATCGGGATATTGAAAAGGTGTGCAACTATTTTCCCGTCCTGGAGAGAGCCTACAGCCGACCGGCCGCCCAGATGAGCGGCGGCGAACAACAGATGCTGGCCATAGCCCGCGGACTGATGAACGACCCGCAAATGCTGCTCCTGGATGAACCTTCCCTCGGCCTTTCGCCTCTCCTGACGCGCGAGGTGGGGAGTATTGTCAGGCGCATCGCCGAGGAAGGCATGACCATTCTGCTCATCGAACAGAATGCCTCGCTGGCGCTGCGCCTGGCAAAAAAATGTTACGTGCTGGAAACCGGCCGGGTGGTTCTGGAAGGCGAAAGCGAAAAATTGCGCAACAATCGACATGTAAAGGCCGCCTACCTGGGCATTGACCCCGAGATAGAAGACAGGGCCTCGGTGGATGATTCGGCGGAAGAGGCCGGCAAGGAAAAAGCTAAGACACAAGAAGCCGGCTCTATCACTTATGAAAATGATCTTAAAAAAATTAAGACAGCCCCCAGGAGACGCCTGCCGCCCGATGCCCCGCCGGTCCTGGGCGAACTGGATGCGGCCCGCGGCTCGGGTGATGACAGAGCCTGGCTCTGGAACGGCGGCGATCCGGACCCCGCCAGCCTGCGACCCAAGGAATGGGAGATTCCGGCTTCAAACCCGTACGAATACTCACTGGGCAGGGGGAGTGCGCTTCCGGATGAGACGCCCGCGGTTATCAAAAAGATTTTCAGGCCTCGACAAGGCTGACTGATGTCAGATGGAAAGCGCGGGAGAGAACCATGGATGAAAAAATAAGTGTTCAGGTGGAATTCTCGTCCGCCATGAAGGAATCCGTCGGCCAGGGGACCGTCAGAATCAGCCTGGATCCGCCGGCTGATGTTCGGGGGGCGCTGGAATCCCTGGTTGCTGGAAAAGTACGGAGAGATACGCTCTTTGAGGGGCAGGATCTGCGCCGGGACCTGCAGGTGTTTGTGAACGGGCGCAACATCAAATTTGTCGGCGGCCTGGAAGCCGCACTCAAGAGCGGAGATGTCTTGGCCATCTTTCCGCCCACTTTCGGGGGATGAGCCTGCCCATGCGGAAGATAGCACACATGCAGTCATTTTTTTAAGGAGGCCTTTTGAATGTCCAAGAACCTTGTCATTGACATTTCACGCTGCACGGGCTGCGGGTACTGCGAACTCATTTGTTCCTTCACCCACCACAGGGAATTCAACCGGCTGAAATCCCGCATCCAGGTCAGTGTCTTTCTCGAGAAACAACTTGCGGTGCCCGTGGTCTGTCACCAGTGTGAAGACCCGTGGTGCATGAAAGCCTGCCCGGCGGGCGCCTTGAGCGTGGAGTCCGGCGAATCCGGGGAAGTGCGCATGATCGTTGTGGACAAAGACAAATGCGTGGGGTGCAAGATGTGCACCCTGGCCTGCCCCTTCGGCTGTATTGCAATAGGTGACCAGGGTTATGCCGAGAAGTGCAACCTGTGCCACGGCGACCCCCAGTGCGTCAAATTCTGCAGGGCCGGGGCCTTGCGTTTTGAAGACCCGCAGACGAGCCTGGCGTTCAAGAAAAAAAGCGTGGCCGAACGGCTGGCCGCTTCTTATCAGGAGGTGTAGAGCATGTGGTATGGTTGGACAGGCAATGTGTTACGGGTCGATCTGGAAAAGCCCCAGGTAACCGTGGAAAGCCTCAACCCCCGGGTCGCGGAAAAATATCTTGGAGGGAGAGGTCTCGGCATCAAATATCTTTACGACGAGGTCGACCCGACCCTCGATGCCCTGGATCCGCGCAGCAAGCTCCTGTTCGCGACCGGGCCCCTGACGGGGACGGGCGCTCCCGGAGGCAGCCGTTACATGGTCCTCTCAAAGAGCCCGTTGACCGGGGCCATTGCCCACTCGAGCGCCGGAGGGGCGCTGGCGATGTCCCTCAAGCAGGCAGGTTACGATCTTGTGATCTTCGAAGGCAAATCCAGGCGTCCGGTATACCTCTACATCGACGACGACGAGGTCATGCTGCGCGATGCCGATCACCTCTGGGGCCGTGACAGCATCGAAACGGAAGAGGCCGTCATCGCCGAGACCCACCCCGACGCCAAGGTGGCCTGCATCGGTCCGGCCGGCGAGAACAAGGTGCTCTTCGCCTGCATCATGAGCGACATGGGGCGCGCGGCCGGCAGGTCCGGGGTGGGTGCGGTCATGGGCTCCAAAAACCTGAAGGCCCTTGCCGTTCACGGGACAAAGGGCGTCAAGGTCGCGGACAATGCCGCCTTCATGAAGGCCATGCAGGCTGCCTATCAGAAAGTTCTGTCCGACGGCACGGAACACTTTCATCAGATCGGCACTCCCGCCGTGCTGGAGTTGACAAAGTCGCTGGGTGTTCTTCCCACCCGCAATTTCAAATACGGCACCAATCCCGAATGGGAAAAACTTTCAGGGGACCGCCTTGCGACGACACTGTCCACTCGAAAGAAAATGGGGTTGGCCTGCCCGGCCTGCCCGGTGGGATGCGGCCGGGTGACCAAGATCACCAACCCCAAGTACGCATCCAGCGGCGTGGGCCCGGAATACGAGACGATCGGGATCATAGGCTCCAGCTGCTACACAAACGACCTCGAGGTCGTTTCCAAGGCGGGGTTCATCTGCAACGAGATGGGCATGGACACCATTTGCGCCGGCGCGGCCATTGCCTGTGCCATGGAGATGTACGAAGACGGGCACCTGCCGATGCGGGACGTTGGAATGCCCTTGAACTTCGGCAACGCCGAGGCAGTGCTCCAGCTGATCGAGGACATGGCGCTGCGCCGCGGCTTCGGCAACCTCCTGGCCGACGGGTCCTTCCGCCTCGCTTCCCGCTACGGCCACCCGGAGTACTTCATGGGGGCCAAAAAGCTGGATTTTGCCAGCTACGACCCGCGCGGGCTCCAGGGCATGGGACTGGGCTATGCGACCAACAGCCGGGGCGGGTGTCACATCCGGGGCGAGGTGCACGATCTTTCCCTCTACGCCGTGGACCACTGGCGCGTTTCCATAGACCGGGGCATCAAGGGCGCGACCGATCCCCTGCGCTGGGACGACAAGCCCGAACTGGCCGTGGCCGTCCAGGACTGGTTCTCCGTGCTGGACTCCTGCGGCATGTGCAATTTCATGTTCTTCCTGGCCATGAACGAGGACGACTGCCGCGCCCTGGTCGAGGCGGGCACGGGGATGGACATGGGCGGGCACAAGGGCCTCATGCTCATGGGGGAGCGCATCTTCAACCTGGAACGGCTCTTCAATTTCAAAGCGGGACTGACCGGACGGGACGACACCCTGCCCAGGCGCATGCTGGAAGAACCCATGCCGGAGGGCCCGGCCAAGGGGATGGTGGTTCACTTGAAGGAAATGCTCCCGGAATACTACAGATTGCGGGGCTGGAGCGCGGATGGCGTGCCCTCGAAGGCCAAGCTGGAACAGCTGGGTCTGTCTTGAGGACGAAATAGTGGCCTTGCTTGAAAATCACGTAATTCTGGGCAACAGCGCCGCGGCCTTGTCGGCCGTGGCCGCCCTGCGAGGCAGCGGCGACCGAAGACCCGTGGTCCTGGTTTCCGCTGAAAACCACTTGGCCTATTCGCCCGTTCTCACCACTTATTACATCGGGGGCCTGATTCCGAGGAGGAGGCTGTTTCTTGTCGACCGGGAATTCTACCTCAAGCACCAGGTCACGCCCATGCTCGGACGGCGGGCGGTGACGGTGGACCCGGAGAGGAAGGAAGTGCGTCTGGATGGGCGCACACGCTTGAAGTATCACGATCTCCTCATCGCAACCGGGGCCTCCGCAAGGCCCCTAAAAAACGTGGACCCGGAGGCCCTCGAGTTCGTATCCACCCTGCGTACCATCGAGGATGCCCAGCGCATCCGGGCCCTTGCCGAAAAGGCCCGTGATGTGGTGGTTGTCGGTGCCGGCCTGGTGAGCCTCCAGAGTGTCCGGGCCGTCCTGCGTCCCGAGATCAAGGTCACGGCCGTGGTCGGCTCCGACCAGGTCCTCTCCCAGCAGCTGGACAGGGAAAGCGCTTTTCTGATCCAGAGCAGGCTTCAAGCGGCCGGAGTGGAAATCCTGTTCGGCCGTTCGATCGAGCGGGTCGAGCGCCGGGGAGCTGGAGTGGAAGTGAGAACGGGATACGGGGAACGGTTGCGGGCCGGGCTGGTGGTGGTCGGCAAAGGGGTCCAGCCCAACACGGGCCTGGTGGAGGGCACCGCGGTAAAAAAGGACTGGGGTATCCTGGTCGACGAGGCCATGCGCACGTCGGTACCCGGGGTGTATGCGGCCGGGGATGTGGCCCAGGGGATCAACCAGGTTTCGGGCGAAAGCGAGGTCATCGCCACGTGGTTCAATGCCAGCGCCCAGGGGGAGGTCGCCGGGCGCAACATGGCCGGCCGCCCGGCAAGGCGGAGCGGCCAAATGCGCGAAAACGTCACCACCCTCACGGGCCTTGTCATCACCGCAATCGGACAGTCCAGGCCGAGGCCCGGGCGATTGGAGGAAATCAAAGCGGTGGACTTCCGCCGGGGGGTGGTCCGGAAATTTTTCTTCGACGGCCCGATTCTCATGGGAGCCCTGCTCATAGGCCGTCACCCCGATGCGGGCGTGATCAGGCAATGCATCGCGCAGCGGGTCGATTTGTCTCTCTGGAAGGCCGGAATGGCGTCGACCCCCCTGGATTATGGCCAGCTCCTCCAGGCCCAGGTTTATGGGCCGGCCGGGGCGAGTAATCAAATCAATTATTATAAAGGGGCTTGAAATGTCAGCTACGGCATTATCCTTTTTCATCCTGCTCATTGTCGCCATCGCCGCATGCATCGTCTGGTTTATCTATCACAGGCGGTACCAGCGGGCCTCTCAAGAGACCGCCTTTGTCCGCACCGGCTACGGCGGCCTCAAAGTAGTCGTGGACGGCGGCGCGCTGGTCTTCCCGGTTTTGCACGAAGTGATACCGGTGAACATGAACACCCTGCGCCTTGACGTAGTCCGGAACAACAACAACGCCCTGATCACCAAAGACCGCATGCGCATGGACGTCCAGGCCGAATTTTACGTGAGGGTCAAGCACAGTGTGGAGGACATCGCCATCGCCGCCCAGACCCTGGGAAGGCGCACAACCAACCTGGATTCACTGAAAAATCTGCTGGAGGGCAAATTCGTCAACGCTTTGCGGGAGGTCGCCGCGGAGATGAAAATGGACGAACTGCACCAGCACCGGGCGGACTTCGTGCAGAGGGTAAAGAGCGCGGTCGAGGATGGTCTGTCCAAAAACGGGCTGGAACTGGAAGCCGTCTCCTTGAGCGAACTGGACCAGACCGACCGGAAATATTTCAACCCGCAAAACGCGTTTGACGCCGAAGGCCTGATGTTCCTGACCGAGCTGATTCAGAACAGGACCAAGCAGCGCAATGCCATCGAGCGGGACACCGAAGTCGCCATTCAAGAGAAGGATCTTCACGCCGAACGCCAGAAACTGGAACTGGCCAAGGAAGAGGAGTTCGCGCGGTTGGATCAGGAGCGGGAAATCCAGGTGCGCCGGGCCGAGCAGAAGACCCAGGTGACGTCCCAGCAGGTGGAAAAGGAGCGCGAGGCGCGTGAGGCCGAGGTGGCGGCCCGCAAGCAGGTCGAGCTCTTTCAACTGGTTGCCGACCGCGAAATCGAGGAGAATCGCATCACCAAAACCCAGGCCATAAAGGAGCTGGAGCTTTCGAGGCAACAGTCTGTGGACATCGCGGAGGCCAAACAGAAGCGGGAAAGCCGCCAGAACCAGATCGAGGCGGAACGGATCATAAGGCTGGCCGAGATCCAGACCGAGCAGACCCTGGAAGAGGCCCGGCTGCAGAAGGAACGACAGGTTGCGGAGCACGAGATCGAACAGGAGAAATTTCTAGGCGACCAGCGCCGTCAGAAAGATCAGTTCCTCAAGGAGCGCGACATTGATACCGAGCGAATACTTGACGAGGCCCGGCTCTCCGCCGAAAACCTGGTGGAGATGCAGCGCCTTGAAAAACGCAAGGCTGTCGAGGAACTGGAGATCCAGATTGATCAGCTTCTGCGCAATCTGGAGATTGAAAAATCCAAGCTGCTGGAGGCGGCGGAAATAGGGCGCAAGCAAGAGATAGAAATCGCCGACATAGCCCGCCGGATCATCCTCAGCCACAAGGAAGGCGAGCACGTCGCGGCCCAGACCGAAGTCGACAGGAAGAGGGCGGAAGCGGCCGAGGCCGAGGAAAAAATACTCACAGTTCGGCAGGTGGAAGTCGCCGAGCGCCAGAAGACCCTTGACCTCCTGCAGGCCCGAACCCTGGCCGAACGGGAGGCCATCAGCATCATCGAAACCGCCGGGGCCAGGCTCAAAGCCGCCGCAAGCCAGGCGGAGACAATGGGGATCATCGCCGGAGGAGAGGCCGACAAGATACGACGCGTCTCCGAGGCCGAGGCCGAAGCCGAGCTGAACCGGCTCAGGGCCGAAGAGGAGCGCTTCAAGGTGGAGTCCTCGGGCCAACGCGATCTCAATGAGGCGGAAAACGTTCTGAGCATTGACAAGACCGAGGCCCGCATCAAGAGGGCCCTCATTGAGAACATGCCTGAAATCATCCGACAGAGCGTCAAACCCATTGAATCCATAGAGGGGATCAAGATACTGCAGGTGGAGGGTCTTACGGGCCGCACCGGTGGAGGCGAATCTGGAGCGCCTTCGGGCGGCGGCAATCTGGCCGACCAGCTGGTCAACAGCGCCTTGCGCTACCGCGGGCAGGCCCCCCTGGTGGACTCCGTTCTCAAGGAAATCGGCCTGTCCGGCGGGGACATAAATCGCATAACCTCGTCGCTGAGCGAGACTTTTGAAAAAAAGCCGGATGAAGAAAAGCCGGACAAGGAATGAAAAAACCCGGCTCGTTACAAAGGGGAATGTGAGGCATGAAAGCCATCGGTGAAAATTTAAACCGGGTGATCCCTGTTGTGGGCCGCGCCCTTCGCGGGGTCAGGGGCCGGCTGCCGGATCCGGCGGTACTTCTGCTGCTAGCCCTTCTGGCCTGGGCCTTATCCGGCGTTTTCATGGTCGGCCCGGACGAAGTGGGGGTTATAAAGACCTTTGGACGCAACTCCAGGACAGAAGATCCGGGCCTGCACTATCACCTGCCCTACCCCATTTCCACGGTGCTCAAGCCGAAAATAACGGCCATCAAGAGGCTCGAGTTCGGGTTTCGCGTTGCGGACCCTGAAAGCGAAGAGGCATACGTCGAAATGCCTTCGGAATCCATGATGCTGACGGGCGACGAGAACATCGTCGACCTGCGCTTTTTGCTCCAATACCGCATCAAGAATTACGAGGAGTACCTGTTCGGGCTGGCCGAACCCGAGGCTACTGTTCGAAGCGCGGCACAAGCGGTCATGCGAAGCGCGGTGGCGCAGCTTGCGCTGGATCAGGTCCTGACAACCGGCAAGCAGGAATTGGCCGACAAGGCGGCCTCTGATCTACAGGCCCTGCTGGACAAGTACAAGGCCGGTCTGGAGGTGGTCACTGTCCAGTTCGAGTCCGTCCAGCCGCCGAAACAAGTGAGCAGCGCGTTTAAGGCCGTGGTTTCGGCAAGGGAGAAAAAAAACCAGATCATCAATTCGGCCATGAGCCGGGCCAACGAGATCATTCCGCTGGCCCAGGGGCAGGCGAATTCCATGCTGCTCCAGGCGGAGTCGTATCTGGCCGAAGAGAGGGAGCGGGCCATGGGCGAAACCGCCCGCTTCCTGGCCCTCTTGTCGGAGACTGAGAATTCCCGTGCCGTGACAAGGCAAAGGCTCTACCTGGAAGCGATGGAGACCGCCTTGTCCAAGGCGGGACGCATCATCCTGGATCCGCAGGAAATGAATCTCCTGCCCTTTCTCTGGAATTACACCGATAAGGAAGGCAATCGGTTTTCAATAGAGGAGAAATAAAAGAAGTGGGACAAAAGGTTAGAAGCCAAGGGCCGATCTGGTTGATTTTTTCCTTATTGCTCATAGCCCTCTACTTGACGATATACTCGGTGGACCAGACCGAAGTGGCCGTTGCCTTCCAGTTCGGCGAGCCCCAGGGCGAAGTGTTGAAACCCGGTTTCCACATCAAAGTGCCCCTGGTGCACCGGATCGTTTTTTTTGACACACGTCTTCAGCACTATAATTCGCCCCGGGTGGAAATACTGACCGCCGACAAGAAGAGCCTGCTGGTCGGGGTCTACGCCCAGTGGCGGATTGTCGAACCTATCCAATACCACGTGAGCGTCGGGGAAAAAGAGGCGGCCGCCCGCCGGCTGGAAGATGTGGTCATGGGGCAGCTCAGGACCGAGTTCAGCCGGTACGCCATGACCGACCTCCTCGCGAAACTCCAGGATGACCTGGCGGCCGAACTGACTGAAAAAGTGGACAAGGTCGCCGGGCTCTACGGTCTGACCGTGCTGGATCTTCGCTGGAAAGACATTTTCCTGCCCCCGGAAAACGAGGGGGCTGTTTTCGCGCGCATGCGCAGCGAGCGGGAAAGCCAGGCCAGCAAATACCTGGCAGAGGGGCGCCGACGCGCCCTGGAGATAGAGGCCGCGGCTGAAAAGGAAAAGGCCGTCCTTCTCGCGGAGGCTCACCGCAAGGCCGAAGAAATCCGAGGCCGCGCGGATAGGGAGGCCGCGCGCATCTACGCCGAGGCCTTTTCAAAAGACCCGGATTTTTACAGGTTTACCAGGACGCTGAACCTCTATCGCAAAACCATCGACGACCGCGCCACCCTTTTCCTCTCGCGTGACGACGAAATCATGAGCCTGGTGCAAAGCAGCAAGGACGCCCCCTTGAACCAGGAAAATAAAGACGTCACGGCAAGATAAAAACGACCCCGATACAGACCCCGCGCCCCGAAAAGATCCGCCGCCCGATTCCCATTCTGGCACGGGATTGAGCGAAAAATTTTGCTTGACAAAAACAAACTAAACGTTTAGTATGTATATAAACTTATAATATTATTGTCTTTTTTTTATTTTATAAAACATTCTTAGAGGTATTTTTATATGAATAATATCTATATAATATCTGCCTTAAGAACTTCTATTGGAGATTTTGGTGGCTATTTTAAGTCATTATCTTCTTTAGATCTTATAGTTCCTGTAATTGACAAAACAATCGAAAATGCCGGAATTGAAAAAAATAAGATAGGAAAAGTGATCATTGGAAATACCTTATCACCGATTACTCCCAATATTGCTCGAGGGGCTGCTATTAAAAGCAAGATTCCACCGGAAACGCCTTCGTTTTCCATACACTGTGCGTGCGCGAGCAGCATGCAGGCCTTTCTCAGCGGAGCTTCAGCGCTGATGCTGGGAGAGACAGATGTAGCCCTGGTTGGAGGCGTCGAGTCCATGAGTAATGCACCCTATCTTTTGTCGGCTGAAAGGTGGGGGAAACGGCTCAGGCACGCAGAGGCAACGGATCTTTTGTGGTGGAGCATGCAAGATGACCCGATAATGGGTGGAATGGGGCTTGCCGCTGATTTTATAGCACAAGAATTCAATATATCGAGAGAGGAACAGGATGAATTGAGTGCCCTCTCCCATCAAAGAGCTTGCAGAGCAATAAATGAAGCGTATTTCAAAAGTCAAATTATACCCATTGAGATAAACAACAAAAAATCCTCACAAATAATTGACACGGACCAGCACCCGAGACCCGATGCCGTCTTTGAGAATTTGTCCAAATTACGGCCCGCGTTTACGGCTGACGGGACGGTAACTGCGGGGAATGCCAGCAGTCTTAACGACGGCGCAGCTGCAATAATAATGGCAACAGCTCATGCTTGCGACGAATATGGCCTTAAACCTTTAGCCAAAGTCGGCTCGTGGTCGATCAAGGCAGCGGAGCCCAAACTCACCGGAATAGCACCTGTACCGGCTATCCGTGAAGTGCTCAACAAAGAGGGACTTCAAATTTCCGATCTGGAACTCATCGAATTAAATGAAGCTTTTGCTTCGTATTACATAGCATGCGAAAAGGAATTAAAATTGGATCGTTCAAGAGTCAATGTGAACGGCAGCGGCATTTCTCTTGGACACCCGGTAGGAGCTACAGGAAGCCGCCTCGTGGTGACCCTTCTGCATGAGATGATTCGCAGGGATGTGGGACAGGGACTTGCCAGCTTATGTGCCGGTGGAGGAATGGGCTACGCCGTTTCCATCCAAAGAAATTTTTAAGTGTTCAAAACGTAAAACTTATCAAGCTACGCCTAAACAATTGTTTTAAATTTAATACCAATTTGGAAGGCAAATTTTGATTTATCAAGCGATTGGAGATAGTGATGGATGATAGACATAATATTTATAAAGATTTTAAAATAGGAATTGTCGGTGGAGGAATTATGGGTTGTGGCTTGAGTCGATTTTTTCTATACAAAGGATATTCAGTGTCTGTCGTTGAAGCCCATCAAAATTTGGCAAAAAAGCTAGTTCAAGAAATAGATATAATATTAAATAAAGATGTTAATAAGAATAAAATCACATCAGAAGAAGCTGAAATTATATTTAATAATTTTAGCTCGAGTGATGATTTAGATATAATTTCAGATAGCAATTTTGTTATTGAAGCTATAACTGAAAATATTGATTTTAAAAAAAAAGTTCTTAGAGATGCAGAGTCAATACTTCCTTCTAATACAATGATATCTTCCAATACAAGTGCATTGCCCATATCCGCGTTGGCAACGTGTCTGAACAATCCTGAATATTTTCTCGGTACCCATTTTTTCAATCCTCCACACATCATGCCTCTTGTTGAAGTTATCCCTGGAATTGACACATCACCTGAGGTTGTTTCTCAGCTACTGGACTTTCTCCGATCAGCCGGCAAAAAACCGATTCTTGTCAAGGAGTGCCCTGGATTCCTGGTCAATCGGGTCCTGGGGGCATATGTGAACGAGGTTATGTGGCTGCTTGAAAGTAGAGCCGGCATACAGGATGTGGAAGAAATCGCGGTGGAACTAGGTTTGCCCATGGGACCTGTAACCTTGGGCGAAATGGCCGGTTGGGATGTTATCTTTGCGTCAAACAAGACGCTTTCCTCCTATTATGGCAGTCGCTTCGACATACCTCCTCTTTTGAGAAAATTGGTAGAGCAGAAAAGGTGGGGAGTCAAAACCGGAATGGGTCTCCTGGATCACACTAAAAAACCTGCCACCCCGACAGGTGATTTGGTTCCTCAGACTCGAAATCTGAATGACACCGGAAAAAAAGACGCGAAAGAACAGATGCTTCTAGCCCTCTTAGGTGAAAGTATCCGCTGCCTGGATGAAGGTGTCGCACGTCCTGACAGTATTGACGAGGCGATGATCATGGGGGCCGGACTTCCCAAGGGACCGCTTGCATGGGCGGATGAATTGGATTTAGGTAAGGTCTTGAATCAATTGGATAGCTTTTATGAACGCTTTGGGCCTCGATTCTGGGCGTCTCCCATTCTTCGCACTTACACACTGGCAGGTCACACCGGTGTTTCTGCCGGCCGTGGTTTGGCTGGTAAATATAAATAGTTTTTTAAATTCATATTCCCATATGTCATCAGAATGCTAAGTCATTGCTATGGTGCATTTGCATTCGGGTAGAGAGAAATCCCAGGAGCAGAGTACTGATTTCTGCAAACGGCAACTGGCCAGCTACAAGTGTCCCAGGAATATTATCTTTTCAGATTTGCTCCTGAGAACACTATCCGGGAAAATAAAGAAAAGCATATTAAGAGATTTTTTTTGGCGAAATTTTGAACTTAAAATTAAATTAAGAGCATTCTATAGATTTTAAAATTTATCTACATTTGGAGGTTTACATAAATGGATTTCGATTTGACAAAAGAACAGTTGGATATACGGCGAGCAGCCCGTGAATTTGCTGAGGGCGAAATCAGAGACATTGCAAAAGAATATGATCAGAAAGAGGAATTCCCAAGAGACCTCTGGAAAAAAGCCTGCGAACTAGGATTCATCGGTGTATTTATTTCTGAAGAAAATGGTGGTGCCGGCCTTGGTTATCTGGAGGCCTGCCTTATCATGGAAGAATTCTGGAGGGTTGATCCTGGATGCGGCTGTATTCTTCTGTCACCTTTCGGAGCTGAACTCATACAAAACCATGGAACTACCGAACAGAAACAAAAATTCCTACCATCAATACCTGCTGGTGATATTATCTTGTCTACTGCCGTCACCGAACCGGATGCCGGCAGCGACATCTTCGGGATACGCACAACGTCGGTCAAGGATGGAGACGAGTACGTGATCAACGGCTCAAAAATATTTATCACCAATGGGACAATTGCAGATTACGTGTTAATTTATTGCCTTTCAGAACCCCAAAACCCTTCACGATATGAGAGATATTCCATATTTATTGTTGAAACGGATCGCCCCGGGTTTGAAGCCATTAAAATCAAGGGCAAATTGGGCATAAGAGCATCGGATACGGCAGAATTAGTATTCAATAATGTTCGCATACCCAAGGAAAATCTCCTAGGGGATAAATACGGCAATGGATTTTTCCAGATTATGGAATTATTCAACATCAACAGGACCTCGGCTGCTTCTCAAGGGGTTGGCGTGGCTCAAGGAGCACTAGAACAAGCTATCGCCCACGTCAAAAAGCGGAAGGCGTTTGGTCAGCCTATAGGTAAGTTCCAGGCTGTACAATTCAAACTTGCAGAGATGGCGACCAAGGTGGAGGCCGCAAGAGTTCTTACCTATCAGGCTGCGTGGCTCATCGATAAAGGCAGGACTGATCCTAAACTCATTGCAATGGCCAAATGGCTTGCTGCCGAAACTGGGGTGCGTGTAACTGACGATGCCTTGCAACTTCACGGTGGCTACGGCTACATCAATGAATATGATATTGAAAGGTTTTATAGGGATGCAAAAATTGTAGAGATTTATGAAGCCACTAAAGAAATGGAAAAAAGTACAATAGCTAAACAGTTACTGGGAAACTTTTAATGACTCTTTTCTATATATTATCAAATACCTTCGTTTCGCGAAAAATAACTTTTTTGTTAATTGAATAATTGCCTGGGGTTGTAGGCTCGCATAGTAATCAGTTAGTTCCAAATAATTTGTAAACCGGAGTTTTGTTAGCGCACACAGTTGGGTTGCTTTGGTGGCCATTCAAAATGTGCGACCCTGTCCCTCAATAGATTCAATTTTCGAGTCTCAAACCTAGAGATTATCCAAGCGTATATTAAAATTGTTGACATAAGCAAACTAAATGTTTAGTGTGTTATATTATCCATTCTATTTTTGGTGCCTGAAGAAAATTGAGGATGCACGAAACATGCATGAACAAAGAATTTTCTTTCTTTTAAATCAAATTGCACAGAATGTTTCATTAAATTTGGGCGAGAAATGAAATTATGAAAAGTATTAAATCAAATAGTAATTTAAAAAATAAAAGGGAAAATATATTGGCTGCCGCAGTGAATTTATTCGGGCGCCGCGGTTACAATGGCACGACAATCGATGAAATCACAAAAGCCGCTGGCATTACAAAAGGTGCCATTTATTGGCATTTTAAAAGCAAATCACATTTATTGAGAGCAGTGATTAAACAGTTAAATGATGAATATCTTGAATGTCTTATTAATGAAACTTTGACTTCAAGCACGCGCGCTATTGACAGATTTTGGTATTCATTTAAGTTCACCGCACGATTTGGTTTCGAACATAGGGATCTTGTTCATTTTCTGCGTAACATGACCTTAGAGCTTTCCCCTTCTGAAGATGAAAACGCAAAGGCCTTTTTTAAAATATTGGATCGGCAACGAGAGTTTTATAAAAAGCTTATTGAGGCTGCCCAGAAAGATGGGGATTTTCGAACCGATCTCAGCGCGGATCTTTTGGCAGCGACGGTTTTAGCTGCTCATGACGGCATCTTTCTTCAGTGGATCGCATTTGACAATATTTTGGACGGTCGAGAACTCGCCTGGGCTTATCGTCAAGTTCTTTTAGCAGGTTTGGACAGTCACGCGAAGAGTGTCTCTGCCAATAAAAAAGCAGGTGCTGAGTCTGATTTGAACGATTGAGTCTTATTTCACTTTTTCGTGTTATAAATTAGAAATTTTTCATTTAATACCATATGCCCGCGCTTTATTTCAGACTCTTTCAAAAACCCCCGCCGCACCCATACCACCGGCGGTGCACATCGTGACGAGGCCGTATCTGCTTTTCCTCCGCTTCATTTCGTAAAGAAGACTGGTCGTCAGCTTTGCTCCGGTGCACCCTAATGGATGGCCCATGGCGATCGCTCCGCCATTGACGTTGACGATATCCTTGTTTAAATTCAGTTCCCTGATCACATAAAGGGCCTGGGAGGCAAAGGCCTCGTTCAGTTCGATCAGGTCAATGTCTTCCAAAGTAAGATTCGCCTTCTTGAGTGCCTTCGGAACGGCGAAAGCAGGGCCCACACCCATGATTTCGGGCGGAACCCCTGCCACGGCGAAACTTCTAAAGAATGCCATGGGTTCCACCTTCAACTGATCGGCCTTTTCCTTCGACATCAGAACGACCGCCGCCGCCCCGTCACTCATCTGAGATGAGTTGCCTGCCGTCACTGTCCCCCTTAGTTTGAAAACCGGCTTGAGCGCAGCCATTCTTTCATAAGAGCTGTCGAAAAGAACACCTTCATCGGTATCGAATGTAATTTCCTTGATTTTTACGGTTCCGTCGTCCTGAATTTCTTTTATCTTTGCAGATACATGAAGGATTTCTTCCTTAAATGTCCCTTTTTTAATCGCACTGGCCCCTTTATGATGGCTCGAGAGCGCAAAATAATCCTGATCTTCCCTGGAGACACAAAATCTCTCGGCGACATTTTCAGCCGTAAGTCCCATTGAGGTAAAAACATGGTGGTTGTGTTCGACCAAATAAGGGTTTGGGGATGGGGTCAAGCCCATGATCGGGATTCGACTCATAAACTCGACGCCCCCGGCAATGACCACGTCCGACGAACCCGCCATGACTTCAAAAGCCGCCGTGGCTATCGCCTGGAGGCCCGAGGCGCAGAAACGATTCAGCGTCTGCCCCGGCACCGAGACAGGGAATCCAGCCCTCATGGCCAGGACTCTCGCCAGGTTCAGCCCCTGATCCGATTCAGGAAAGGCGCATCCGATAATGACATCATCGATCTCCTCAACGCTCAGGCCTGGGACTCTCGAAACCGCCTCCTTGATCACAAGCGCGCCGATTTCATCCGGTCTGGTATCCTTCAAGATGCCTTTTGGAGCCTTGCCTACAGCCGTCCTCACTGCCGAAACCACAACCGCCTCTTTCATAAAACCTCCACTAACCACCATCGCTCAAACCAGGACGAAAATCATTGGGGAGAGAAGCCCTGAAAAAATGCTGCTTGAAATAATGATCATCAATTTCTCAAGGCCTTTCCTTTCTTCAGCATATGTTCGATTCTCTCTCGGGTCTTAGGCTCTCCACACAGACTCAAAAAAGCCTCTCTTTCCAAGTCCAGGAGATATTGCTCCCTCACTTCGGTCCCGTCCGGCAGTGCCCCCCCCGACATAACATAGGCCACTTTTTTCCCCACATGTTCATCGAACGGGCTGATATAACCGCCTTCTTTCATAATGAGCAGCCCAAGTTGAAGCAATGCATACCCACGCTCACCGATGACTTTTATGTTTCTTTGCCTCGGGGAGCGGTAATCTGATTTCACCATATCGAGAACGGCATTCTTGGCATCGTGGATTTGAAAATCCCGATTGATCGTGATCCCGTCAGTCGCTCTCATATACCCCAAAAACCGTGATTCTTTCGCGCTGGTGCCCACCTTGCATCTGACCACCGTTTCGAAATCTTTTCTCGCAAAAGGCATCAACTCCACGTTCATCACGCCCGGTGGAATACCTTCCGTGGATCGAATCAACAGTTCCTTGATGCCGCCCCCTGCCGGGAGCAGCCCCACCCCGACCTCAACGAGCCCCATGTAAGTCTCGGCAGCCGCCTGAATCCTTGCCGATGCCAGACAAACCTCGCAGCCGCCGCCCAGTGTCATGCCGAAGGGGGCTGCCACAACCGGCTTTTCAAAATACTTTATACACATCATGGCGTCCTGGAAGTCCTTCACAATGACTTCGATATCATCCCATCTACCTTCCTGAACCTTTGAATTCATGAGGGCAAGATCGGCACCTGCGGAAAAATTCTGCGCCTGATTCCCTATGACCATGCCTTCGAAATTTTCATCCACCTCTTTCAGTGAGTCCCGCAGCATCCGGATTGTTTCCGCCCCGATGGAATTCATTTTCGAATGAAACTCGAGGCAGGCGACTCCGTCTCCCAGGTCGACAAGGCTGGCAACGGGGTTGGAGATGACTGTCTTGTTTCTTTCCCTAAGGCTCGACAGCACTACCAGTTTGGCTCTTTCTTCCAGTTCCCGATAGCCTGAACCGAAGACAAAGGTTGCGACACGCCCTTTCCTCGTTTCATAAAATGAGGTCCGCCCCCCGCCGAGCAGCTCTTCCACCAAGGGGGGAATCCGATCCCCTTCCTTCTCCATCCTCCGCACCGACTCCTTCACGCCGATGGCATCCCAGAGTTCGAAAGGGCCAAGCTCCCAGTTGTACCCCCACCTCATGGCTCGGTCTATGTTCAGGACGTCGTCCGAAAGCTCGGGGATCCTTTCCGCAGCGTACAGGAGCGTGTTTTTGATTATTTTCCAGGCGAATTGCCCGCCTCGGTCGGGACTTGTCACCATGGTCCTCACACGTTCGCGGACATCATCGATAGTCTTGCATGTTTCAACTGAAGAGAAATCCGCCCTCACCATGGCGCGGTAATCCATTTTTTCGTAATCGAGGACTGTGATTTCTTCCCTGTGATTTGTTTTCGCCCTCTTGTAAAAACCCCGGCCGGACTTCTGGCCCAACCAGTTGTTCTCGAACATCTGCCGGACAAAAGGGGCCAGCACGTAGATCTCCCGCTCGCCGGGAGGCAGGCTCTCGTAGAGGTTTCTCGTCACATGGATCATGACATCGACACCAACCAGATCCGCGAGTTTGAACGTGGCGAGTTTCGGTCTTCCTATGGCCTGGCCCGTTATCTGATCCACCTCTTCGATCCGGTAGCCGCCTTCGATCGCCGCCCTTATAGCGTCAACCGTCGCAAAGGCCCCTATCCGATTCGCGATGAAATTCGGTGTGTCCTTGGCAAAAACCACCCCTTTCCCGAGAATGTCCTCACCCACGTGAACCATCTTCCCGACGACTTCTTTGGAAGTGGAAGGCGTTGGAATTATTTCCAGAAGCTTCATGTATCTGGGCGGGTTGAAGAAATGGGTCCCCAGAAACCGCTCTTTGAATGCCGGGGGGAAGCCGTCGCACAGCTTTTGAATGGAGATTCCCGAAGTGTTGGAGCTGACTATTGTCCCGTCCTTTAAAAAAGGGATCAGCTTTTCAAAAAGCCGTCTTTTGAGATCCGCGTCCTCGATGACCGCCTCGATGACCCAATCGGCCTGGCCGATCTGCGAAAGATGATCCTCAAAGTTCCCCGTGGATATCAGCTCCGCATCCTCCTTGGAATAAAGGGAGGCCGGCCTGGATTCCTCCGTCCGTTTTTTCCCCAAAACCGCATAACGGTTTCTCACATCGGGGTTTTGTGGAGTGAAGCCCCTTTCTTTCTCTGCTTCGGTCATCTCGGGTGGGACAATGTCTAGGAGCAAAGAAGGAATTCCGACATTGGACAGGTGGGCGGCGATCCCGCTTCCCATGACCCCCGCCCCCAGCACGACCGCTTTCCTGATTTTTTTGTTCATCCTTATTCTCTTTCCTTCTTTCTCCCCCCGATCCCTGGCGCACAGCAGTGGCACATGGAGATGGAAAATCAAGTGCTGGGCGAGCCGGGTTACAGCCCGAGGTAGGTCCTGCGCAACAGCTCGTTTCCCATCAATTCGCTGCCCGTGCCCTCTGCGATGATTTTGCCTGAAGAAAGGACATAATTCCGCGAAGCCATTTTGAACACGGCTCTGACCTCTTGCTCGACCAGCAGGACGGTGATCCCCATTCCTGTGATATCATTGATCTTTCTGAACAAATCCGCACGCATCAAAGGGGCTAGGCCTGTCGACGGTTCGTCGATGCACAAAAGCTTGGGTTTGGACATCAGTGCCCTGCCGATGGCCAGCATCTGCTGCTCCCCACCGGACAGTGTCCCGGAAATCTGATTGGATCGATTTTTGAGCACCGGAAAAAGCTGATAGACCACCCCCAGGTGAGCCTGGATTTCGGCCCTGTCCTTTATGAGGTAGGAACCAACCATGAGATTCTCGAGGACGTTCATCTCCCGAAACGGGCGCCTCCTCTCAGGACAGAGGATCAGACCCCGCTTCACGATCTCATGCGCGCGTATTTGATCGATCCGCTCCCCATTGAAGGTCACCGTTCCTTCGACGACAATGTCGCCCTGGGTCGATCTGCGCGTGATGTCCCTCTCCCAGGCAACCAACCCGGTGATTGCCCTGAGCAGGGTCGACTTGCCTGCTCCATTGGGGCCCACGAGGCTGACAAGTTCCCCTGTGTCGACACCCAGGCTCAAATCGTTGAGCAGTCTCGCTTTGTCGTACCACACCGAAAGATTGGCAATTTCAAGCAGCACGCCTAATCACCTTCCTGACCGAGGTACGCCTCTATCACCTTTGGGTTGCTGGTGATTTCACCGGGAGTACCGTCGGCGATAATGGTCCCGAAATTCAGGACGATGATTCGATCCACGATCTTCATCAACCACTGCAGTTTGTGCTCGACAATGATCATCGCCGGCCCTTCACTGTGCAGGCGGCCGAACCTGCCCCCGGCGTGGAGGCGCTTGATCGATTCGGCCATCAGGTCCGTCTCGGCGGGACTCAATCCACCGAAGGGTTCGTCGAGCAAAAGCAGCTCCGGCTCTGTCGCGATGGCCCGCGCCACCTCGAGCCTTTTCAAATCCCCCTGCGAAAGGGTGGAGGCGTCTTCGAGAGCCATGTCCGAAATACCGGCGAATTCCAGGGCATCCATGGCTTTCACTTCCAGGCGCTTGACCCATTCCCCTTTTTTCATGGCTCTCGGAGAAAGACATGAGACCATCACGTTGGCTATGATCGGGAGCCGCCGAAAAGGCCTCATGTTCTGGAAGGTGCAGGCGATGCCCATATTGACGATATCCCAGGTCTTGCGACCCACCATTTCGCTCCCCTTGAAACGGACGCTCCCCCCATCCGGTTTCAAAATGCCGTTGATCAACCGCAACAGGGTTGTCTTGCCGGCCCCGTTCGGACCGATCAGGCCGATCACCTGCTCTCTCTCCATGGAAAATCCCACGTCACTGACAGCCCGAAGCCCGCCGAAACTCTTCGAGAGATTCCTGATTTCAAGGAAAGATGTCATTTCAGGCTTTTCCCCTCCTACCCCCTCAACTCCCTGCGCGAGACCTTTCCAACGTCCGTCTTCGGGAGTTCGCCCCTGAATTCGATGATTTTGGGGACCTTGTAGTGAGCCAGATTCTCCTTGCAGAAGGCAATGATGTCTTCTTCTGAAATCTTGCCTCTCGCATCGCTTTCCAGAACCACGTAAGCCTTTATCTGCGCACCCAGTGTCGGGTCGGGGACGCCGACCACTCCGGCGGCCTTGATTTGAGGATGCGCGTAGAGAACCTCCTCCACATGTCTCGCAAACACCGAATAGCCCCTGACCTTGATGAGGTCCCGTTTCCGGTCAAAAAAATGGAAGTAGCCTTCCGCGTCCATGCTGACCAGGTCCCCGGTCCTGAGCCATTTCTCCCCGTCTATTTCGATAAAAACTTCGCGTGTGGCCTCCTCGTTTTTCCAGTAGCCCTGCATGACGTTCGGCCCGTTCAGAATCATTTCCCCGACCTCGCCCACGGGCAGGAAATCCGCCCCCTCGTGATCGATAATCGCCGCCTTCATTCCCGGGAACGGGATCCCAAAGGAGCCACGTTTCGGCCTGCTGATCGGGTTCCCGTGGCTCACGGCGACCGTCTCGGTCATCCCATACCCTTCGGTGATCCTTGTACCCGTTCTCCTCTCCCAGGCCTCGACCGTTGATTCATGAAGGGTGTCCGCGGCGCAGCCTATCATCTTGAGCCGCTTCCAGTTCACCCTGTCTGTTTTCTCATATTCCTTGAGATATTCGAACATGGTGGGCACACCAAAAAATGCGGATGCCTGGTATGTCTCCATGGCCGACAGGATATCGTCTATGTCGGGGGTGGTGAAAAGAACAAGGGTGAAACCCCGAAGAAGGCTCGAAAGCATGACGATGGCCTGGCCGTAGATGTGGAAAAGGGGAAGAAAGGCTATGACGGATTCGTTCCCTTCCTCAAAGAAGGGCCAGAACGCCTTCCACCCTTCACTCAGCGCCACCATGTTGGCGTGGGTGATGACGGCCGCCTTGGGAACCCCCGTCGTCCCCCCCGTGTAGGGGAGAACCGCGATATCCGTGGGTGGGTCGATCTCAACCCCGGGCGGCCGAGGGGGATATTTTTTTAAGAGTTCTTGGAATTGGAAAAGACCTTTCTGCTCATTAATTGCTGGAAGTTTTGCGCCTGAAACAAATTTACCGAGCGAACCCTTCCCCAACAGCTTTTTGAGCTTAGGCAGAAAATCGGCAACGCTGGTGAGGACAACATTCTTCATGGAAATGCCGGTCTTCTCCAAATTTTCGTAAAGGATATCCTGACAGACCACTGTCGTTGCGTCGCTGTCCTGGAGCTGATGTTTTACCTCATGACTGGTATAGACGGGGCTTATGGGTGTGACTTTTGCGCCGATCTTCAGCGATGCGAAGTAGGCGATGACATATTGGGGGCAGTTGACCAGATAGAGCCCGACCGTGTCACCCTTCCTCACCCCTAAACCATCCAGGGCCGCAGCAAACCGGTCGATTGATTCCTTAAGTTCTGCATAGCTGACCTTTTTGCCGTAAAAGATCAGTGCGGTTTTTTTGCCGAATTTGTCGGCTACCCGGTCAACGAGGTCGGGGACGGAGGCGGCCGGCACGGCCAAGGTTTTGGGGACACCTGCGGGGTAGTGATCCAACCAGGGTTTTGCAGCATAAGCTTCTTTTACGTTCATTAAATCTCCCTCCACACTGATCATTGCAATAGGTGTTGACAAGATCCCGCAGGAAATTGATTTTGTGCATTCACACCCGGGATTTCGTATCGGGGGTTCCCGGCCTGCATTCAGTCCAGTGGAGCATTGCACACGCGGCAGGTGTGCCGCGTGGCGATATTCCTGAGTTTGCAGCGCGGGCACGTTTTTTCGATCTTGTCCCGTAGCCAACGGAAAAGCCCGTCAGGCATGTAGAGCAGAATCAGAAGAACCACGCCCGCAAACATCAACATTCGAAGCTCCTGCCAGAAACGAAAAAACTCCAGCAAGGGGACAATGATGAATACAGCTCCCACTGGCCCATATATAGTCATGACACCCCCAAACATGGACCATATAACAATTTGAAAAGACATCGAAACATCGAGAGTCGAGGGGCCTGCCATTCTCATGAAATGTGCATAGAGCCCCCCGGAAACGCCGGCGAAAAAACCGCTGAGGCAAAAGGCCAACAGTTTGTAGCGTGTCGTGTTGATGCCCGAGGCCCTGACCGCAAGCTCGTCTTCCCTGATGGCGTGGAGGATGATTCCGGTGTTGGAGTCGGTGATCTTCCACATGATCGTGCACAGGCCGAGCATCGCCACGACCGCGACATAGTAGTCGCCGACCCGGGATCCAGCCAGGCTGGCGTGCCCTGAAATCCCTTTCTCACCCCCCGTGAAATCAGAAAGCGCAAAAATGATCCCCATTAAAATGATGGGGAAGGCGAGGGTGGTCAGCGCGAGATACGTGCCCCTGAGCCTCAGGCAGGGGATCCCGATGACAAGGCCGGCAAGGACCGCCCCGACAGCCCCTATGGGGATGCTTCCCCAGGGTGGGATGTGAAGATGAAGATTAACCAGGGCGGCCGTGTACGCGCCGACTCCGAAAAAAAGGGCGTGGCCGAAATTCATCTGCCCAGTGAACCCTGACAGCAAATCCCAGCTCGCGGCCAATATGGCGAATATACTGGTGAGAGTGAGGATGCGGAGGAGATAAGGGTCTCCGGCAAACAGCGGCAGCAGGAGCAGGAGGAGAAAGAAAAGGAGGACAACGACTCGGGAGGGGAGCACGAGAATTTCGTTCCTGAAAACGACAAACAGTTTTCTAAAATAAATTCGAAAGTGGCGCATCATTATCTCTCTTCCTCGAAAGAGATACCAAACAGACCTTCGGGGCGAATAAGTAAGACTACTATCATCACTGTAAGAGCTGCCGAATTTTTCAGGTAGGATCCCATGGGTATCAGGAAAACAACGAGAGATTCGACAAAACCGAGGATAAATGCTGCTATAAAGCTTCCCTTGAGGCTGCCCAACCCCCCCAGGACCACAACGGCCATCATCATGATCAGTGGATGCATCCACATGTGCGGGTCGAGTACCGTGAGGGGGACGACAATCGCACCGGTCAGGGCAGCCAACCCGACGGAGATGCCCACGGTCCAAAGGGCCACGCGAGCCTCATTGATCCCCATGAGATTGGCCACTTCCCTGTCCTGGGCGGTGGATCGGATGGCCGAGCCCAGTCTGGTTTTCATCAAGAGGGCCCAGAGCAAAAACAGGATGACCAGGGCGGCACAGAACGTCAGCAGCTGTTGGTAAAATATTTTCACACCCAGGACTGCAAAATACCCTTTGACGAGTGCCGGCATCGTCAAATATGTGCCTGTAAACTGGATGACCATGGCCTCCTGCATGGCCATGGCCAGGGCAATCGTCGCTATCAGAACGGCGCCCTCTTTCTCCCGGATCGGTTTTACGAAGAGCTGGTAACAGAGCATGCCCAGGAGGGTGACCAGGGCGACAGCCGCAATCATTGCCCACCCAGGGTGACAACCCGTCTTTCGAGTGACATAGTAAATGCAGTAGGCAGCCACCATATAGAACGCTGTGTGTGCAATATTCACTATGCGGGCCACCCCAAAAACCAGGGAGAAACCTATGGCGAGAAGGGCGTAGATACTCCCGCTGATGATGCTGCTGACGACAATATCAAGGATGAGTTCCATGGCGTCCCTAAATCATCACGAATGATTCAGTTCAATTCATTTTATTACCGTCTTATTTTTTATACTTTTCGATCATCCAAGGGGGTATCTTCAGGGGGACTATCCCCTTGTATGTGATCTCGGGGGCCTGGGGGCCTGCCTTCCACTTGTTCGGCCACACTCCCTTGAGCGCGCCGTCCTGCCATTGGAAACCGGCGTAAGTGAGATACCCCGGCCCCCATCTCAAATCGTGGAGCGGTCTTCCTTCGGCATCCTTTTCCAGGGCCACGACGCCCGAAGGGACTTTGCATTCCTGGTTTTCCAGGAAGGCCACCAGTTTGTCCGAATCGAGGGTCCCGGTTTTTTCTATGGCCGGCACGAGCATGTAGGCAATCGCGGCGTATGTGTCCGCCATGGCGGTCGGCGTCTCCCCAAACTTCTTTATGTAGTTTTCAACAAAAGGCTTTGTCAGGTCGTTGTACTCGAGCCCTCTGGCATAGATGCTCACGGTCATGGCATAGTTGCCCATTCCCTGAGTGGCATCCCAGAACCCGTCCTTCTGGGCTTCCACGTTGACCCCCACCTGCATTGCGGGAATCTCGAGTTCGCCGGCTTGTCTGGCAAAGGTGATCCCTACCGAAGAAGAAAAAATCGTGAAGATGATATGGGCCCCCGACCTCTGGATGGCAGAGAGTTCCGCCGTCACGTCGGTAGCCCTCTCCGAAGGGCGCCAGACGCCGACGAGTTCCATGCCCATTTTGGGGATGACGTCCTGCGCCGCCTTGGCCACGGGGTCGACCCAGGCCGCCTTTTCCCCGACGAAAGCGACTTTTATCTGGGGTATGTTTAAGGTTTCCTTTAAAACGCCGGCAACGTAGCCCAGATTGAGGAAACTCGTCCTACCGAGCAATGCGGAATTGAAGGGGGACCCCCGGAACCAGTATTTGTAAGTGTCGTAGTCCGTGGCGACCCTCGTGCAAAGATCCGCATGGGCAGGCCCGATACCGATGAAGATCTTCTTGTGCTCCATGGCTATGTCCTGCATAACAAGGACGGCCTCCGTCCGGAAACCTCCGAGCACAAAATCGACCTTGTCTCTCGTCATGAGCCGGTCCATGGCGCTCGGCCCATCCGTCGTGTTGAGCAATTCGTTGGAATCCGCCCGAATGAGTCGAATTTGCATCTTTTCGTCGCCGACCTGGACGCCGCCCCTGGCATTGATCTCCTCCGCCGCGAGTTGTGCCCCGTTCCACTGGCTTATGCCCTGAACAAACTGCATCGGTCCGATCACGCCGATCTTTATCTCCTTTGCAAACGAGACCGTCCAAAACGAGACTGCAAAAAAGGAAAGCAACCCCAGCAAAAAAACTCTTCTCACTATTCTTGCCATAATCTTCGTCCTCCCTTTAAATGATTCGGTTAATTCAAATCAGAATATATTATAAAATCCGTACATAGATCTCATCGGAAGGAAACACCTGGCAATTGTTCTATTTCCCTTTGAAGACCGGCGGCCTCTTCTCCATGAAAGCATTCATGGCCTCCATGACATCTTCACTGTAAAACCCAACAGCGTTTTTTTGCGCCACATAGTGCAACCCGGCGGAGATTCCATGGTCTCTGCTGTAAAGAATGACTTCCTTGGCTCCCTGCACCGCGAGAGGCGGACACGCCGCTATTTGGGAGGCAATCTTCCTTGCCTCCCCATAGAGGGCTTCCCGATCCTCACATATTCTCGTGATAAAGCCGATCCGAAGGGCCTCCTGGGCATCGAAATCCCGCCCGGTCAGGGCCAATTCCCTGAACCAGCCATGACCAATCAGGATCGGAAGCCGCTGGTGCGTGCCAAGGTCGGCGACCATGCCCATCCGGGTCTCCCGGATGGCAAAGACAGCGTCTTGCGTGGCGATTCTGATATCACAGGCACTGAGCAGGTCCACACCGCCCCCGATACAGTGGCTGTGGACCGCCGCGATGACGGGTTTACGGCATCTTTCGACCGCGTTCATTCCCTCCTGACCTTCGATGAGCTTTTTTCTGAGCAATTCCCTGTTGTCCGCGCCAACGCCTCCTTGCAGGAGAGATTTAAACATTGCCAGGTCAAGACCAGCCGTAAATGTTTTTCCCTCTGCTTTAATCACCACAACGCGAACATTCGGATCCCTGTCAAATTCTTCGAATTTCCTCGTCAACTCACTGAAAAAGTTGAGGTCCATAGAGTTCCGTCTTTCAGGCTGATTCAGGACCAACCAGGCGATATTTCCATCCATCTCGATTTTGAAGGGATTACTTTCGTTCATAGCTCACCTGTGCTTTCCATTTTCAACAATTGATCGGGCTTATTAACCTGCCATTCGGTTCAGACGATCAAGAAGGGATGCCGCCTCGGATAGGATGTCGTCGACGACGGATTTGACCGATTTGATTTCATCTATCAGGCCAACCACCTGTCCACATGGCACCGGGGTCTCCTGGTCCCCTGTGCTGTAGGATAATTTCACCTTGCCTCGAGGCACTTTCTCGAGTATCTCCGCAAGGGTTGCCCCTTTTTCTTCCAGCGCCAGAATGTCTTCTGCCGGCCTGTTTCTCGCACAGCGAAGCGGGTTCCTTATTGTGTTCATAATGAGCACTGTTTCAGTTTCTGTTTTTTGCACGGTCTGCTCTTTTATACTGAGGTGTATTGGGCATTCTTCGGTCAGCAAAAAACGGGTTCCCAAAAGAACACCTTCTGCGCCCATGGCCAAAGCCCCCAAAAAACCCTTTCCATCACCCACCCCTCCCCCGGCAATGACCGGGATTTTCAGTCTCCTGACCGCGAGAGGAATGAGAACGAACAAATCGATATTGTCGAGCCCGATATGAGCCCCGGAGCCGAAACCAACCAACGTCACCGCATCGACCCCTAATTCTTGAGCTTTTTCAGCATGCTTTACAGAAGAGACCTTATGGATCACCTTAATTCCGGCCGCCTTCAATCTGGGCAGGACGGGCTCCGGGCTCCGGCCCGATGTCTCCACGCAGGGGACGGCTTCCTCGCAGACGACATCACAAAACGCGAGGGTCCTTTTGCTCACCCCCAGTTCCGGGAGCATGGAGATATTGACACCAAAGGGCTTATCCGTGAGATCATGCATCTTTTTTATCTCTTGGCGCAACTCTTCCGCTGTATCGAACGTTTCTGCAGTAATAAACCCAATCCCCCCAGCATTACAGACTTGAGCGACGAATTCAGAACGGCTTATCCATTGCATTCCGCCACACAGAATTGGATACTCGCAGCCAATCAATTCAGTAACTCGCGTTTTAAATTTAATTTTTGACATAAATTATCCTTCCAATAAATTTATGATCTTCATAATTTAAATTAATTTTGATCGTTCCTGTTCTACAAGCACCCGGCGAAGAACCTTACCTGTTGTCGACTTTGGTATCGCATCAATAACACTGACTTGCCGAATTTTCTTATAGGGTGCAACCCGGTCGGCAACAAACGACATAATTTCGTCCGGTGTGCAGGGCGCCTTCAAAACGACAAATGCCTTGGGTATTTCACCGGCCTCCCTGTCGGGGCTTGGAACCACCGCCGCGTCGGCTATGGCCGGGTGTGTCAGCAGGAGTCCCTCCAGCTCGGCGGGGGCAACCTGCATTCCCTTGTACTTTATCAATTCTTTGGCCCGATCGACGACGAACAGGAAGCCGTCCTCATCGAAATAACCCAAATCGCCCGTGCGAAGCCATTCGGCATTGTCAAAGGCGTTGCGGGTCTCCTCCACATTGTTCAGGTAGCCCTCCATAACGTTCGGCCCGCGGACCCAGATTTCACCTGAAACGCCCGTTCCAGCCTGAATCCCGCTGACCGTGTCGACGACTTTAGCCTCCAGATTCGGGATGAGTCGCCCGCCCGACCCGAACTTTGGGTGATCTTCGGGAGTCATGGTAACAGCCAGGCAGGTCTCGGTCATTCCATACCCTTGCAATACCGGTATCTGGAGGCGTTCAGACAGGGCCTTTTGAATCCCGCTGTCCAAAGGCGCTGCACCCGAGAGAACAAAGCGCAGACTGGACAGATCATAGTTCCGGACCTCGGGGGCCCTGGCTAAACCCGCTGCAATCGGCGGCACAACGAATAGATGGGTTATTTTGTATCGTTCAATCAGTTCCAGGACCTGCAAAAAATCAAACCGTGGCGTGACGACACAAGTATAGCCTCGATATAAAGCATTGTTCATCAATATATTCATGCCAAAAATGTGAAAGAAAGGCAGCATCCCCAGTGTACTGTCGCTCGGCCCCAAGTGTAGAATCGGCTGGAGCTGCCGGAGGAGGGAGACCATGTTGTAATGTGTCAGCATAACTCCCTTTGGCCGGCCCGATGTCCCGCTCGAATACGGCAGAACAGCCAGATCCGTCTTCACATCGATTGAAATCTCCTGGAGCAAGCCATTACCCTGCATCAGTGAATCGAAGGAGGTCGCGCCTTCAGCATTGCCGATGACGAAAATCTCCCGCAGACAGCATCCATCTGCCGCTGCAGTAATTTTTTCCAATAAATTCGGCATCGTGAGAATGTACCTTGCTTTTGTGTCCTTGAGTTGAAAAGCCAGCTCTTCGGTTGTGTAGACGGGGTTCATCGGCGTGATGACGCCCCCGAGCATTATCACTGCATGAAATGCCACTGCGTACTCCGGGGCGTTAGGACAGCAGACAGCGAAGACGTCCCCTCTCCGCAGCCCGCGCTCGGCGAGCGACGAGGCTGCCTTTCGCGAGGCGGCAGCCACCTGCCCGTATGTCAGCGTCCGCCCGCTCGGAGCGTCAATAAAGGCAGGGCGGTTTTCCCAAAGGGACGCGTTGCGCAAAACTAAATCCGACAAGGAGATCTCCGGGATGCTCACATCCGGATACGGGCTTCGGAAAATCATGATTTAACCCTTCTGGTGAACCTGTTAATGGGTCAACTTAGAGTCCTCCGAAGGACTCTTCTTCGATGTCCAAGGCCGCGGGGCTCGCCTCCTGGATGGAGTTCATCGCCCCGTTTGCCACAGGGAGGACCGTTTCCACATAAAATTGTGCCGTCTTTATTTGGCCTTTGTAGAAAGGCAGGTCTTTCCCCGTGGCCCCACCTATTTTCGAAGCAGCCGTTTTGGCGCGCCACAGAAGCATCCACCCCATGAGGACGTCCCCCATGACATGAAGGTACGGAAGAGAGTGGGCATAGGCTGTTTTGAAATCTTGAGACGAGGCAAGATTCATGAGCTTCAGTGCTGTTTCTTTTAGCACATTTGCCGAGACTTCCACCCTGTCCGCCATTCCCTTCAGCGGTGGAAATCCCCTTGCCTGATCGGCTGTCTTGTAAATCTCCCCAATGAGATACTCGAACACAGCGCCGTCCTGTTTCCCCAGTTTGCGCGCCAGGAGATCCATGGCTTGTATGCCGCTCGTGCCTTCATAGATGGTCGTGACCCTGCAATCCCTGACGTATTGTTCAACAAGGTAATCCTTGGTGTAGCCAGCGCCACCGTGGACCTGAAGGGCCTGATTGCAGACCGCCTGCGCCCTGGCTCCGATGTACTCCTTGGCAATGGGCGTCATCATACTATAAAGATCCGCATGGAGTTTACGCTCATCCTCATCGCCTGCATCGGCCGCTTTCATTCCGCAAGTCACCGTCCAATAATAGAAGCTCCGCATGGCATCGACCTGGGCCTTCATCCAGAGGAGATTCCGGCGCACGTCCGGGTGCTGGATGATTGGGACCGAAGGAGCCCCGGGATCGGAAAGATTTTCCAGGCCTTTCCCCTGGATGCGCTTCCGTGCGTAATCCACTGACAGAAGATAGCAAGCGGACGCGTAGGAGAGTGCCTGGAGGCTCACGCTCATGCGAGCCGTGTTTATCATGTGGAACATGATCTTCATGCCCTTGCACTCTTCTCCAAGAAGCCACCCTGTGCATCTTCCCCTGGCACCAAGGGTCATACTGCATGTGGCGCTGGCCGTGATTCCGTGCTTGTGCTCGATCCCCTCACAAACGATGTCATTCCGGTCGCCCAGCGTCCCATCTGGATTCACAAAAAATTTGGGTACAATAAAGATGGAAATGCCGCGTGTGCCCGGAGCGTCGCCCTCTATGCGAGCCAAAACCGGATGGATGATATTTTCCACAAGATCAAAATCGCCGTTCGTTATAAATATTTTGTTCCCGGTCAAGTTAAAGGTTCCGTCCGGGTTTCTTACAGCGTTCGTGCTCAATGCACCCACATCGGATCCTGCGTCCGGCTCTGTGAGAAGCATCGTGCCTCCCCATTCTGTGGAGGTCAGCTTCCTGACGTATAAGTCTTTTTGCTCTTGTGTGCCGAATTTGTGGATCATATCGGCGGTTCCGTTTCCGACAACCGTGTAAAGAAACAATCCATAGTTTGCTGCCGCAAAGTACTCCGTAGCTGCCGCCGCGATGAAGGGTGGCGCCCCTTGCCCCCCCATTTCTTCCGACGCGCCTAAGCTGTTCCAGCCACCTTCACGAACCAAGTTAAAAGCTCGGTGGAAGCAGTCCGGTACCTTGACAGTCCCGTTCTCATAATGCAGTCCTGCTCTATCGCCTTCAGATAATGTTGGAAGAACTTCCTTGACAGCCAAAAGCTTAGCTTCTGTGAGAATCATGTCGCAAATTTTACGATCATAGCTGCGATATTGACCTTCTTTAAGATATTTTTCGCCATTTAATTGTTCCCACATGACGAAATCCTGATCTCTCTTTTCTACTAAAATTTGTGTCATATAATGCTCTTTCTAATTATTTGAATACTTGCTCCATCTAGAAGAAAGAACTTTTCGCTTCATTGGATTCCGCCATACCCCTGCGATTACAACCATATGATTTACGTACTAAACGTTTAGTTTGGTATTGTCAAGAAGAAAATTTTTGCAGAACAACCTGCAGGACGGCATTCATTTCTGGGATACTGGAGGCAACCCGACAGCTCAAACGATCTCTATCCTCGATGCAATATCCAGAAAAAAATCCCGGGACCATACCAACAGATGATCCGGTACTTTCACGAACGGTTCGACTTCTCTTCGGACAGCATCAACATCCAGCCCCCGGACCGTCTCTTCGATCAACGCCTTGAATGCCTCCCCGGTCAAAGGCGAATCCCCTTGCCAGTCCCCGGTCTGTCTCATCCGCTGCTCCAGGTGTGCGAGATGGAGTTGTGGGTGTTCGCTGATATACCAGACGAGATCGTACCAGTCCCGCCCTTTGACCCGGCTCTTCCATCGCCTGCAAAGGAGGGCGTGCATTTTACCGGCGAACAGGTCGGGCAGGGTAAAGACCCTGACGGCAAAAGGGATCGGATTCAAGAGATAGCGTGTCTCCGTATTGAAACCAAGCGGAGGATCGATATCCACCTCGACTCAGTAATTTCCGGTTAGGAGTTTGCATATGAATTGACAAAAGAAATTACAAAATTCTGCGCTTTTCATACATTTTTTGCTTGACATTCACCAATGAAGGTGCGGCGAAATTTTTTCCTAAATGATA
>Ga0272443_10000246_pt1 | contig 103540 bp, 88 predicted proteins | sample SSMAcet12_FD_193581 | JGI IMG/M metagenome (GOLD analysis project Ga0272443, IMG submission 193581) | Marine sediment archaeal communities from Little Sippewissett salt marsh, Falmouth, MA, United States - SSM-Acet-12 | ecosystem: Environmental > Aquatic > Marine > Wetlands > Sediment ... | reverse complement strand
CTTCCCCGAAATTATGAAGGAGGTCTGGTATTTTAAACCAAAGGTAAGCAGACATGTGGAAGGAGACAAGGAAAGTGTCAGTAAATCCGGGTGCTTTTTCATCTTTCATTTCCCACTCATTTTACCGGACTGCGAATCAGCCATTCTTTTCTGACGCCTCGTTCCCACCAGCGCCGGGTCCCCCGTCTCCGGTTTCCGCCAATGGCAGATCCACTCGTTGAACCTCATGGAAAAGACGGTTAAACTATATTTGTTTAAGTCACCTGGACAAAACCGGTTCTTTCCTTTCCCCGGGGAGGTGTCCCCTTGGTTTGGGCCTTTGTCATGGCGGCTGTTGTCATCCTCATCTTCATGAGCGGCCTGTTTGTGATGGCGATGGTTCTAAAAGACAACAGCATAGCGGACATCGCCTACGGCCTCGTCTTCACGGCCGTGGCCTGGACGATGACCCTGCGCTGGGGTGCCGAACATCCGCGGCAGACGCTGCTTCTTTTCATGGTCACCGTCTGGGGATTGCGGCTGGCCGTTCATCTCTTTTTCAGGAAGCGCGGGAAGGGTGAGGATTCCCGATACCGGAAATGGAGGGAGCAGTGGGGCGAGACTTTCGTGATCCGGAGTTTTTTCCAGGTTTTTCTGCTCCAGGGTTTTGTAATACTGATTGTTTCCTCTCCGGTTGTGACGGGTATTGCACGCCCAGGGGGATCCCTCGGCTACCTGGATGTGCTCGGGGCGCTCCTCTGGTTTTTGGGGATCTTTTTCGAAGCTGTCGGGGACTGGCAGCTCATGGCCTTCCGGAGGAATCCCGCAAACAAGGGCCGCGTCATGACCACAGGGCTGTGGCGTTATTCAAGACATCCCAACTATTTCGGCGAGGCGGTCCTGTGGTGGGGGGTTTACCTGGTTTCTCTGGGATCCCCGCACGCATGGTGGACCATCCTGAGCCCTCTGACCATAGACTTTCTTCTTCTCAAGGTATCCGGCGTCCCCATGCTGGAAAAACGCTATGCGGGGAATGCCGAATTCGAAAAATACAGGGAGCATACGAGTCCCTTTTTCCCCTGGTTCCCAAGGGAAGGAAAAAGAGTGCGTCCCCGGGAATAAAAGAATCCCGCCCGGTGGCCGAAAGGAGTGAAGCATGCGTGTCGCTGTTGTAGGGGGCGGTGTTGCAGGGATCGTGGCTGCCTACCTTCTGCAAGAAGATCACGAGATCACCCTTTTCGAGAAAAATGATTACCTCGGCGGACACACCCACACCATCATTATCCCGGAAGGTCCGGATGCCGGTACGCCGGTGGACACCGGATTCATCGTTTTAAACGATCGTACCTATCCCCTGTTAAGGACGTTTTTTGAACGTCTTGAGGTAAAAACACGGGACACGGGGATGTCCTTCTCTGTTTACTGCCCAGGGACGGGACTTTTTTATTCAAGCTCGGGCCTCAACGGTTTTTTTGCCCAGCGTCGGAATATTTTTCGTCCCGCACACTGGAGTTTGCTGCGCGAAATAGGCCGGTTCTGCCTTGAGGGGGAAAAGGCGTTACAGGATCAGAGCATCGGCGAAGCCACCCTTGGGGACTATCTTCGCCGCAACAGATACTCAAGGGATCTTGTCGAAAACTACGTTTTTCCCATGTGCTCGGCCATCTGGTCCTCCCCTTCAGAGGAGGTCGAGGTTTTCCCCGCGGTTTCCCTTCTCCGGTTTTTCCACAATCACGGCCTGCTCTCATTAAAAAACAGGCCGCAGTGGATGACGGTGGTCGGAGGAAGCCGGAAGTACGTGGAAGCCTTTTTAAAAAAATTTCCGGGAAAGGTGAAACTTCAGACAGCCATCAGGGAGATCTCGAGGGATGCCTCCGGAGTGACCTTGCGGACAGAAAAAGGGGAGAGCTTTCTCTTCGACAAGGCGGTGATCGCCGCGCATGCCGACGAGGCCCTCAGCCTGCTGGCGGATCCCTCTGAGGAGGAGAAAAGGCTTCTGGGGGCATGGAAGTACCAGGCCAACGAGACGATCCTCCACACCGACACAACTTTTCTTCCTCCCTCCAGGAGAGCCTGGTCGTGCTGGAACTATACCCGCGAAAACCTCGGCGATGGCCAGGCTCCAGTCTTTGTGACCTATTACATGAACATACTTCAGGGACTTGAAACCAAAAAGCGCTACTGTGTCACCCTCAACACGCCCCGGCCCGTCGCAGGGGGTTCCCGGATCGCTGCAATGACCTATAAACATCCACTGTATTCCTTAAAGTCCCTGGCCACCCAGGCCGAACTTCCGTCACTCAACGGAAAAAGGGGCACATATTTTTGCGGCAGTTATTTCGGGTACGGGTTCCACGAGGATGCGGTCCGGTCCGCTGTAGCCGTGGGGCAGGCTTTCGGGGCCAGGTTGTGAACTCGAAGATCTTCACGGGAAAGGTCATGCATTCCAGGGCCTGGCCGGTCAAGAACCGGTTCGAATACCCTCTTTACATGTATGTCTTTGATCTTGAGGAACTTGCCGAACTCGACCGGAAGACCCCTCTCTTCGGGTACAACCGGATCCGGCCGGTGTCCATCCACGACAAGGATTATCTCCTTCCGGAACCCGGTTCCATCCGTGAGAAACTCGACAGGGTGCTCGCCGGCTCCGGCAGCGGCGGTGTTTCCCGGGTGGAACTGGTCACCGCGGCACGGTATTTCAACTATGTTTTCAACCCGGCCAGTTTTTTTTACTGCTACCGGGCCGACGGTTCTCTCGACTGTGTTGTGATCCAGGTCAACAACACCTTCGGTGAGATGCATCTTTATGTGCTTCAAGAACCCCTGGAGCCGCCCCGCGGGTACCAGGGTCATTATTCAGCAGAAAAAGTTTTCTTTGTTTCCCCTTTCTTTAAGCGAAAGGGGTCCTATGAGTTTTTGTTTTCCGACATAAGGCACGGCAGGCTGGATATTGCTATCCACTACCGGCAGAATGAAAACCTGGTTTTCGCCGCCCGGCTGCAGGGAAGGGCCCGTCCCTTCAATTCCTTCAACCTGGCGGCGACCCTTTTTCGGCATCCCCTGGTGGCGTCCCTTACCATGCCCAGGATCATCTGGCAGGCGGGGCGGCTGCACTTTAAGAGAAAACTCCCGGTTTTTCAAAAACCTCCGCCCATGAGCCCCATGACAGTCCGCAAAGCCGGACCCGGATTTCTGGAAAGAGCCGGGAGATGGGCCTTTTTTTCCTGTCTCTCGGGGATGGAAAAGGGGAGCCTTTCCATTACTCTTCCTGACGGAGACCGGAGGGTCCTTGGAGAAACCGGAAAGGGTGAAGAGGCAAGTCTTGTCGTCCGGGATAATGCCTTTTTCCGGCGGACCCTGGCGAGAGGGGAGATCGGATTTGGAGAATCATTCACCTCCGGGGACTGGACCTCGCCTGATCTCACGGCGACACTGAAAATTCTGGCCGAGAACCTGTCTGCCCTGAGGCAGAGCCGCCATCTTTCATCCAGAGCCGGCCTTTGGCTGGCATATCTCCAGCACCGGATGCGCGTCAACACCCTGAAGGGGAGCGCCCGGAACATCAGGGACCACTACGATCTTGGCAATGAGTTTTTCGCCCTTTTTCTGGACCCGACCATGACCTATTCCTGCGCCCTTTTCGAGACGGGGCAAGAGAACCTGGAAGAGGCCCAGAGAAAAAAACTTCATTTTATCATGGACTTCGCGGACATCGACGCCACTCATCATGTGCTGGAGATCGGCTGTGGGTGGGGAGGTTTCGCTATTGAGGCGGCGAAGGAGAGAGGCTGTCGGGTGACGGGGATCACCATCTCCCGCAAACAGCTTGAGCTTGCCAGCAAAAAGGTCGGCGAGGCTGGTCTTGGTCACCTCGTGAACCTCGAACTCAGGGATTATCGGCACATCGAGAGGAAATTTGACAGGGTTGTTTCCCTCGAGATGCTAGAGGCGGTCGGCCACGCGAATCTGGGACGTTTCTTCACCGCATGCGAGGAGGCTCTCTGGCCGGGAGGCAAGGCGGCCATCCAGGTGATCACCGTCCCCGACGAGCGGTATGAATCATACCGGAAAAACACCGACTGGATCCGAAGGCACATCTTCCCGGGAGGACACCTGCCATCAATAGGCGTGATAAAAAATATCCTGACAAAACATACGGGGTTCAACCTCCAGGAACTCATCGATATCGGGCCGCACTATGCCGCGACCCTGCGCCTCTGGCGGGAAAATCTTCTGGCAGCCCGGCGCAAGGTTATGGATCTCGGTTTTGATGACGAGTTTCTCCGCAAGTGGGAATACTACTTTTCCTCCTGCGAGGCCGGGTTCCTGACCGGAATAATCCATGATCACCAGATACTGCTGCAAAAGGTAAAGGGTTGAAAACAGTCCTGGTGAATGTCGGCCTCTACCAGGCCGGGTGGTTTGCCTGCGTCCTGGGAGGCGCGCACGGGTTCCCCTTGCTCGGGGCGGCGATAGGGCTCGGATTGTTGCTGGTGCATCTCACCCTTTGCCGGGAGCGCGGTAAGGAGATCGTCACCGTTCTTCTTGCCGGGTTAACAGGGACAATCGCTGATTCCATCCAGGCTTTTTCAGGTGTTTTCGTTTTCCTGTCAGGCCACTGGAGCCCGTGGGCGGTTCCCCTTTGGATCAGCGTCATGTGGCTGCAATTCGGTACCCTTTTTCACTTTGCCCTCGGCTGGCTGTCGGGGCGGTACCTGCTGTCGGCTCTCCTTGGCGCCTTTGGAGGCCCGATGGCTTTTCTGACCGGTGAGAGGCTCGGGGCTGCGACTTTTCCAAAGGGGCACGGGTTTTCCCTTCTAGCCCTCGCCATCGTCTGGGCTTTTGTTTTGCCCCTGCTGGTCTTCATTGCCGACCGTTGCAAGCCAGCCCGGAAGACGTATCGGATTTTTGATTAAATGCAGTGCACTAGTGCACGATTGACTGTTATTCCTTCCCTGGATACGGGCACGCATTGGAAATGGTAACCTCCATGGTTGTAGGTCCAGCGGAGGATGCGCGGCGAAAGGCCTCCTTTAAAGTCCTGAAGACCTTTTCCTCCTCACCCCATAGAAGGGTGCCCGTTACCCCGGTTTCGTGCTCCACTCCGCTTTCGAAAAGAGCATCCAGAGCGGCCCCGATCCCGGGGCTGACCTCCTTCTGCCTCAGGGGGTAAATTCTCATATGCGCCGTGGTTTTTTTCATCGCGGTCTGGCTCCCGGGAAGTGATAATGGGGGTTTAAATTAATTATTCCGGTAATGAGTAAAGGGTAGGGGAGTAAAGGGTAGGGGAGTAAAGGGTAGGGGAGTAAAGGGTAGGGGGGTAAGGGGTTCCAGGTTCTACGCTATTACGCTTCACTCCCATACGCTCCACGCCCTTTCTCTTCTCCCCTTGAATGCGTCCGTCCGTAAGGCGTGGGTGCGAACAGTCTTTTCCCCCTCACGCCCACACGCTTTACGCCCCTACGGTCCTAGATCTTCCCCACCGGCGCCAGGTAGACCACGAACTCATCCTCTCCGTCAAGGCCGGTGAGGCGGTCCATCTCCTCCTGATCGTAGGCGGCCACCGCGCAGGTTCCGGCCTTAATCCCTTCGCAGGCCAGGTAAAGGTTCTGGCAAACGTGTCCGGCGTCCATCAGGATCACCCTGTGGGCACTTCGGCCGTATCTCCATTCCATTCGGTAGGGGATGGCGGCCCAGACGAAAACCACGTCCGCCGATCCTACAAAACCCTGGCCGAAACAGGCCGAAACCAGGCTGGATTCCAACTTTTCGACTTCCCGGACAAAGACCAGCTCGTGTTCAACGGGAAGGTAGCGGTAAAGACCTTTTTCGAGGTCCGTTACGTTCCTGACGAAGAGATAGGTCTCGAAGCTGTGGCGCGCCCCGGCGGAGGGAACCGTCCGAAGGGAAATCCCGGGTGACGGAATGGATCGGATCCCCTGCGTGCACCAGAGGAGAAAAGCGAGTTCCGCCCTGGATAAGGGAGCCCTCGAGTAGGTTCGACGGCTTTCCCTTCCGGCGATGGCGGAAAAAAGGTCCCTGCCAAGGACCACCTTTCGAATTTCCTCGCGGCCAGGCAGGGGAATTCTCCTGGACGCGGGATCGAAAGGTTTCTCGATGGAGGGCGGAGGAATCCCTCTGCTTTGATCGGTTTGAGAAAAGTCCACGACTTTCCGGATGCTGTCTTTTAAAAATTCTCGATGGGATTTCATTTGTTTGTCCTTCCTTTGCACCCTTTCTTTTTTCCTTTTCCCTGTCTGATTTTTCTGAAAGGTTTGCTCAGTGGTTTTTTCCATCAAGGATACCTCAGGAGGGAGGATCGGGACATCCCGGAAAGGGAAAACCGGTTTTCCCTTTTGATCCGGGACATCCTTCGTGCTATTTTTCAGACCTTCCGGAACATGATCCCCTTAAAGTCCTGAAGGCACTGTCCTCTGGAAAATGAAAATGACGGATCAACGAACCCTTACAGCCTATCATGAAGCCGGCCACGCCGTGGTTGCCTTTGACCAGGGCGTCCGCATTTTCGGGATCAGCCTGATTCCAGGGCACGGGAAAAGGGGTCACGCCCGTGTCGATACCCTTTTCCTCGACCGGCGGATCGCCACCTTCCACTCGGATAAAGGGGCCCGTAACCGGTTCACCATGGAACGCCATGTGATGGTCCTCCTTGGAGGAAGCGCCGCGGCCGATCGCCTGGATCCGGAACGGGGAGGCCAGGAAGGGGCCCGGCCGGTCAAGGGATCCGACCAGTACAAAGCCCTTGAATTGCTTTTCCAGTTCACCGGGAGCCGGAAGGAGGCCCAGAAATATTACGATTGGCTGAAGGTCCGTACGGAAGGGATCGTATAGAGCCCGCTCAGGTGGTTTCAGATCCGTGGTTTGGCGCAGGTCCTCCAGGAAAAAGAAAAACTGGGAACCCGGAAGGTAATGGAGACACTGAAAGACCTTGAAGCCCGGTGGTGTGAGAAGCATGGGGGAAGCACTTGCAGTGAGGATTGACCCCCCGTGCACAGGTGCACTGGTGCACAAGTGCACTCACTGGATCCTAGTTCCCTTCTTCCCCCAGAATCCCCTTTATCCAGTCCTGGTACTGTTTATTGTCCTGTTCACCCAGTTTGGCGTAACGCTTTGGGTCATTTTTCCTGATATATGGGTTGGCAAGCTGACTGGGGGTTTCAGCCGATGCCAGGATATCGCGGTAGTCACGGCAAGCCTGGACCGTATAATACCGGATCTGGTCAGGGTCCCCGTTTGACAGTTTCAGGATTGCCAGCTTGACCCTGGCCCCCTCCGGCTGCCAGCTCGCCGCGCCGTACGTATTCAGGATCGAATACATTTTTTCTCTTGCTTTGACTTCCGGGAAAAGCTTTTCCATGACGTTTGTCAAAAGGGTTGCCGTTTCGTTCATTTTTCCCCGGACCTCCCGGAGTTTTTGTTCCCGTTCCTGAAAATTAACGACCCCGCTATCACTTTTAGACCCCATGGCCGAAGGCTCCCTTGACGTTTTGGCGTTTCGAGTCGCGCCGGTGGACCAGAAGCAGCCAGGAGATGCCCAGAATCCCCGCGGTGAGGGACGAGACAAGAATGGCGGTCTTTGCGATGATGAGCTGTTCCGGATGCTTGCCGAAGGAAAGGTCCGAGATGAAGATGGACATGGTAAAGCCGATCCCGGCCAGGAGGCCCACCCCGGCGACATGGCGGAATCCCATACCCACCGGGAAGGCGGCAAGGCCCAGCTTAACCGCTCCGAAAGAGAAAAGGGTGATCCCGAGGAATTTGCCCACGACCAGCCCGAGGAAGATCCCGACGGCGACCGTGTGGGTCAAGGCCTGGGAGAAAAGGTCAAGGGAGAAATCCACCCCCGCGTTGGTGAGGGCGAAGATGGGGATCACCAGCAGGGACACGGGCAAATGGAGTGTGTTTTCCACCCTTCTCATGGGTGCCTCGGCATGGCTGAGGCATTTCTTCATGTCCTTGAGGAGGGAAAACTGCCGCACGTTGGAAAGGGTTGTCACCCCCGGCTTGGTCATGCTGTCGAAGCGCCAGAGGTAATCCTGGATGTTCTTGCTGAATTTCCCCGGTTCGCACCTGGGTTTAGCCGGGACGCAAAAGGCCACGAGGACTCCGGCCACTGTGGCGTGGATACCCGTCTGAAGGAGGAAAAACCAGAGGAAAAATCCCGCAATGGCGTAGGGCAGGGATCTTCTCACCCCGCCAAGATTCAGGGAAACGAGTACCAGGAGGGCCACAGCATCCCAGCCTAGAGCACCGAAAGCGAGGTCCCCGGTGTAGAAGAGCGCAATGACAAGGACGGCTCCGAGGTCGTCCACAATAGCGAGGGCGACAAGGAAAACCATGAGGTGCTTGGGAGCCCGCTTTCCAAGGATGACGAGAGCGCTGATGCAGAAAGCGATGTCGGTGGCCATCGGGATCCCCCAGCCTCGCGCCAGGGAAGGATCGGTGTTGAAGGCCCAGAATATGAGAGCGGGAACCATCATTCCCCCAACGGCCGCGAACATGGGAAGAGCAGCTTTCTTGATGTCGGCCAGTTCCCCGACGATGACCTCACGCTTGATCTCCAGCCCAACGAGGAGGAAAAACAGGGCCATGAGGCCCTCGTTGACCCAGTGAGAAAGGGGTCTCTCGATGGACCAGGAGCCAACACCGATACTTATCGGGGTATGGATGATGTGTTCATAAGTCAGATGAAAGGGTCCGTTGGCCAGAGCGAGGGCCACTATGGTCGTACCCATGAGGATGATCCCGGTGGTTGTCTGTTTCTGGATGAACTCCTCGAAGGGAGTGATGATCCGGGAGAACGCCTTTTCCCACGGGTAAAGAAACCGTCCACTCCCTGAATCTGTTTCCATAATGGGGACCGCCTTTGGTTGGATGCCAGCTTGTCGAGGATTGTATTTCCAGCAAAGTATGGTTTCTTAATGACCAGACCGTCAAGAGGTTCTTTTATCGATTTCCCCCAGGAAAGTACTCTTGTATGTATACCGGAACAGAAAATGATTTTGTTGTATACTTTTTCCAGGCTCTCCCGTCAAAAAAACCGCTTTTTCCAGAAGGACCGTTGGCCGTTTGTGAGGGCGCCGGTTGTTTTTGAAGAAAAGGAGTTTCTCATGTCCAGGAAAATTACAGCCCTTTCCCCCGAAAAACTGCAGTATCGCTGTGAGGGCAAAAACCTGTCGTTTCCAGCCACCGAAGAGATCCCCCTCCTTGAGGGACCCGTCGGCCAGGAACGGGCGATCCGGGCCATTGATTTCGGTCTGAGGATCAAGAGCCCGGGATACAACCTTTTTGCCGTCGGCGAACCGGGTTGCGGGAAATCCTCGACCATCACCGCCATGGTCAAGGAGCTGGCACAGACGCAGGATACTCCCAATGACTGGGCATACGTATACAACTTCGACAATCCGAGAAGCCCCATCGCCCTTTCCCTGTACCCGGGTCAGGGAAGGGTCTTCGTCAGGCAGATGAGGGAACTCACCGAGGTGTTAAAGAAGAACATCCCGGCGGCTCTGGAAGATAAGGATTTCGAGACCCGCAGGGGGGAGATCCTTGATAATGTGAGCCGGGAGAATACCATCGACCTCGCAGCTTTCCAGAAAACCGCCCGCGAAGCCGGATACGCTTTTGAGCAGGTGGAAAGCGATTTTGGATTCATTCCCGTCAAGGATGGGAAAAAGCTTCACCGGGACGACTTTGAAGCCCTTCCCGAGGAGGAAAAGGCACATTACAACGAGTCCCTGCTCAAGCTCCAGGAGGGCCTGAGGGAAATCACCAGACAGGCCCACAAGAGGGATGAGGATGCACGACGGAAGATCGAGACATTGTCCCGGGAACAGGTCCGCTTCGCCGTTGACCCCTTCCTTGCGCTGATCCAGTCCGACTATTCCCGCAACGAGAAGATCGGGGCCTATTTGAAATCGGTCATGGAAGACATTCTGGATCATTACCAGGAATTCATTCCGGGACAGGCACCGAAGTCCCCGGTCCTTCCCGGGGCGACGGAAGAAGAAGCCCATCTGTCGAAGTACAGCGTCAACCTCGTTGTTGACCGGAAGGGAAAGACCGGTGCTCCGGTCATCTATGAAAACCACCCCACCTTTCAGAACCTCATCGGAAAAATGGAGTATGTCTTCCATTATGGTGTGGCAAGTACGGGTTTCGAAAAGATCCAGTCCGGAGTCATGCATATGGCCAATGGGGGATATCTCGTTCTGGATGCCCTGGAAGTGCTTCGAAGTCCTTTTGCCTGGGAAGCCATCAAGAACAGCCTCAAATCCGGCCTCATAAAAATCGAAGACATGGGTGAACAGTACCGGATGTTCGCTACCGGATCCCTCAAGCCGGAACCCATTCCCCTGGATATCAAGGTCATCCTGGTGGGGACTCCTCTCATGTATTATCAGCTGCTGTCCTACGAGGAAGATTTTCGCAAGCTTTTCAAGGTGAAAGCCGATTTTGGAAACAGCATGAAAAGAAGCGACGATGCAATCCGGAATTACGCTCTTTTCATCGGTTCGATCTGCAAGGAGGAAAACCTTCTGCCCTGTGACGAATCCGCCGTTTGCGCGGTGATCGAACAGGGTGTCCGCCTGGCCGAGGACCAGAGCCGGCTTTCAACCAGTTTTTCCCAGGTGGCTGACCTCATCAGGGAATCGTCCTTCTGGGCGAGGAAGGAAAAGGCCCAGAACGTTTCGCGCCCACACGTCAGGAAGGCCGTGATGGAGAGAAAACACCGGTATGACCGGACGGAGGAACGCCTCGGGGAACTCATCGGGGAGGGTACCATCATGGTCCGCACCAAGGGGGAAGTGGTCGGCCAGGTCAACGGCCTGTCCGTTTACACCCTGGGAGATTACCGGTTCGGCAAGCCGACCAGGATCACCGCGAAGGTTTTCCTCGGCAAGGCGGGAATGGTGAATATCGAGCGGGAGGTGAAGCTCTCCGGAAGCATTCACAACAAGGGCGTGATGATTGTGTCTTCTTATCTCGCGATGCGCTACGCCACCGATTTCCCCCTCAGTTTGACTGCTTCGATGACCTTTGAACAGACGTATGACGAGATCGAGGGAGACAGTGCAACCGCCGCCGAACTTATCGCTTTAACCTCCGCCTTGTCGAACACCCCGGTTTTTCAGGGAATGGCCATCACCGGTTCCATGGACCAGCACGGGATGATCCAGCCCATCGGCGGGGTCAACGAGAAGATCGAGGGGTTCTTCAATACCTGCCGCGACCACGGGCTGGATGGAAAACAGGGAGTCGTCATCCCGAAAACGAATCTGAAGAACCTCGTGCTGGATGACGAGGTTGTCCAGGCTGTCCGAAAAGGGCTCTTTTCCATCTACGCAGTCCAGACGATAGACGAAGCCATCGAACTCATGACGGGAGTCAAGGCGGGCGAACGCGGGAAACGGGGTCTTTTTTCGAAGGATACCTTTAACCGGAGGGTCGAGGACCGACTGCGGAGCCTGGCGGAACGCCTGAAGGAATTGCAGGAAGAAGAACCCGTCAAAGAGGAGAAAGAGGATTAGGAATTCAGCGACCGGGAACATGGGTAATAAAGGGAAAAGACCCCCCGGCAATGCCCGGGGCCGCCGGGGAAGGCATCCAGGGGTTCCATGGGAGGATCTCCCCACAAGGGAGGGGTTTCCCCGCAAAAGGATCCGGATCGTCGCCTCCGGATCCCCGGGGGGGTTCCCGGTTTTGGTTTTTCTTGCAATCTTTATACTTCCGCTTTAGAATCCGCCTTTCTCCGGAATTGATATTCTTACCATAGCCGTCGATCCTGCCCGGCAGGTGGTGCCTTGTACCAATGCCGCAAGATCGATCGGAACCCATCAGCTCAACAGGGAAGTGGCTGGCTTAAATCCCCGATCTGCGATCAGGTCGGAGAACAGACGGCAGGATGAAACGAGGATTAGTAAATGAAGAATTTCAAGCGAATACTGGTGGCGAACAGGGGGGTTTCAGCTGTCAGGATCATGCACACGTGCCGGGACATGAAGATCCCCACGACGGCTGTTTACAGCACCCCCGATCGCCTGGCCCATCATGTTTTCATGGCCGACGAGGCGGTCCACATCGGGGAGGCACCGCCCGTCGAATCCTATCTGAACCAGGATCGGATTATCGAGGCTGCCCGCGAAAGCGGGTGTGACGCCATTCATCCCGGGTGGGGATTTCTTTCGGAAAACGCCGAGTTCGCGGCAAGGGTCCGGGACGAAGGGCTCACCTGGATCGGTCCCCCCTCCGAAGTGATCCTCAGCACGGGTGACAAAGCCCACGCAAGGTCCATAGCCCGCGAGGCGGGGGTGCCGGTTATCCCCGGTTTCGAGGGAGTAAAGGATGCGAAGGAAGCCCTGGCCTGGATAAATGAGAACAAGGTCGCTTTTCCCGTGATGGTCAAGGCGGCCTCAGGCGGGGGGGGTAGGGGACTCGTGAAGGTTGATCGTCCGGAAGGGCTTGAACAGGGTATCTCCCAGGCCCGGTCTGAAGCCGAAAAAGCTTTTGGAGGCGGACTGCTCATCCTCGAGAAATTTATCGAAAAGGCCCGTCACATCGAGGTTCAGATCCTTGCGGATCATTCAGGAAATATCGTCCACTTGAACGAGCGGGAATGCACCATCCAGCGCCGCAATCAGAAGATCCTTGAAGAAACCCCATCCCCCTCCCTTGACGAGGACCTCCGGCAGGAGATCTGCAGTCAGGCAGTGGTGCTGATGAAGGCCATCGGGTACCAGTCGGTGGGAACGGTCGAGTTCATTTTCGATTGCATGGAGCGCAAGTACTATTTCCTGGAGGTAAACACAAGGCTGCAGGTAGAACACGGCATTACAGAGCTGTGCACCGGTTTTGACCTTGCGGGATGCATGATCGAAGTGGCCATGGGGAAAGACCTGTGGTTTTCGCAGGAGGATGTCCAGCCCAACCGCTGGGCGGTCGAGGCCCGCCTGAACGCCGAAGACCCGGAAACCTTCGGCCCATCCTTCGGGACCATCAGCAGGCTTCGGGTACCAGATGGCCCCAATCTGAGGGTCTATTCCGGCGTGTACGAAGGGGCCGAGGTCCCCCCCTACTACGATTCCCTTCTCATGCTGATCATGACCACCGGGCCGAACCGGGAGGATGCCTTGAACGTTATGGAGCGGGCCCTGGGCCGAAGCCTGAGAGTCGAAGGGGTAAAGACCCTCAAACCCTTGCTTACCAGCATCATTCGTCACCCGGCCTTCCGCGAGGGAGATTTTACTACCGACTTCATCGATGAAACCCTCCCGGAACTCATAAAGATGTTCCGGATTCCCGGAAGCGAAGATGAACTCCTTAAAATCGCCAACTATCTGGCGGAAGTATCTGCCCTGGGACCCCGGTCCTGGGTTTGAGGTCCTAACATGAGCCATCAGAATCTTTTCAGGCCTGGAATGTCTCCAGGAGAGCTTGTCCGCAAGGTCCGTTCCCTTTCCGGGGTGGCCATCACGTCCACCGGGATGAGGGACGCGGGACAATCCGATTTTAAAAACCGCCACCGGATCCACGACCTGGCCACTTTGGCGCCCTTTTACGAAGACATGGATCTTTTCAGCGCCGAGGTTCACGGCGGAGCCCGCTGGCACGTCGGGATCATGAACCGGAGGGAGAGCCCCTTCGAGGAAACGGCCCTTCTCCGGAAGAAGATGCCCAACGTTCTTCTCCAGACCCTTGTCCGCGAGACCAACCTCTGGGGTTACCGTCCCTACCCGAAAAACGTGATCAAGTACGTGGTTCCAAAGGTGGACATCGACATCTGGAGGTGTTTTTCTTTCTTGAACGATGTCCGGAACATGCGCCCCATTTGCGAGGTCGTCATGGAGAAAGGGAATTTGTTTGAGCCCTGCATCTCCTTTACCCAGTCCGACTGGGCCAGCAACGCCTATTACCTTGGAGTGGTTGACGAGATCGTGGAACTTTGCGGCGGCGTGGACGAGATCATCATGTGCATCAAGGACATGGCGGGTGTGGGGAGCCCGGAACGGATTCGGGAACTGGTGGATACCCTCCTTCAGAAATACCCGGAAATGGTGATCCAGTACCACCGTCATTCCACCGATGCCCTGGCCCTTCCCGCCCTTCTGGCTGCGGCTCAGGCCGGTGCGAAACTTCTCGATGCCCAGGAGGATTCCTTAACCCGGTTCTACGGGCAGGCCCCCATCCTCTCCCTTCTGGCCTACCTCGAGGAGGCCGGCATCCCGGTTCATTTAAACAGAGAGCAGACGGAAGGGGCCGTCCAGAAAGCCCGGGACTGGGTCCGCCTTTACGGGTGGGCGGAGTCCCCCTTCAAGGGTTTTGACCATAACGTCGTTCATCACCGGATGCCCGGCGGCGCTTTCCCCAGCTCCTTCGAGCAGGCGGAGCAGGGCGGGTTTCTCCATCTCATGCCGATGATCCTCCAGGTCATGAGCCTGTATAATCAGATCATCCATTATTTCGATGTCACCCCGGGTTCCCAGATGACCTGGGTCACCTGCAGCGGCCTCGTAAACCGCTACGCCAAGGAATATGGGGTTTCCGGAGTCAATCGCCTTATCGCCCTTCTTAAAAAGTTCATATACGAGGCCGGACAGGATATGGACAAGATGAGCGAGAAGGAAAGGAAAGAGCTTCTGGGCATGTTTGAATCGGCTCCGGGGGATGTCAAGAACCTGCTGATGGGAGGCTACGGCAAGCTGCCGGTGGGGTGGCCTGCTGATTGGGTCTACCAGAGCGCATTCAAGGATGCATGGGAAGAAAAGATCGCCGAAAGGACCGAAACGCCCCCTCTGGATACGATCCCCGACGAGGACATGTCCCACGCTCGCGAGGAACTGACGGAGAAGCTGGGGTGGGAACCTTCCGAAGAGGAATTCATCCTTTTCCTCATGCACCCGAAGGACACCCTGGAGATGGTCGATTTCCGCGAGGAATACGGGCAGGTCTCCCTCGTTCTTCCCACCGATGTCTGGCACTCCGGCCTCGGCCGGCCCGGGGACAGGGTGGATTTCGAGGTTGGGAACAAGCCTTACAGCATCGAACTGGTTTCCGTGGGGGAAGAGTATGACGGATACATACCAGTGGTCCTCAAGATCAACAACCAGACCAAGGTCTTTTCGGTGGAAACCCCGAGGGTGGTCAAAGCCGAGGTCCGAATGGCCAGAACCGCGAACGACGTGGGTTCACCCATCTCCGGCAACGTGTGGAGGATCGGAAACACCACACGCGGGACCCTTAAGGAAGGGGACATCATCCATGAAGGGGAGGAGGTCGCCAACATCGAGGCCATGAAGATGGAAAATGCCATCATTTCACCCTTCAACGGGCGGATCGTGGATATCTGCGTCGGCCTCAACGACTCGGTCGTGGAAGGCCAGCTGCTGTTCGTCCTGGAAGAGGGAGAGGTCCAGGCCGCGAGGGAAGAGGTGGCCCGGGAAGAGGTTTCCATGGAAAAGGCACCCTTCGGCTGACCGGAAGGGAAAAGGCCGGTTTAACACCGAAAAAAGAAGACCGGACGAAGGGACGACCAAACGAATGAACGAAAAAAACGGGCCGATTTTTCCGGCCCGTTTTTTTATTTTCATTGCTTCCAGTTTTGGTTTGACGCCCTGTCGTTTCGTCGTCCAGTCGTTAAGTCGTTATTTCTCCATATCGTCCCATCGTTTATTCGTTTCGCCGCCCCCTCGTCAAGTCGTATCGTCGCCCTCTCGTTCCCTCGTTCCCTCGTCCACTCACCCCGTCGTCAAGTGGTTCAGAGAAAAATGCCCAGCGCCATCAGAAAATCAACCCCGAGGACAACCCCCACATTGGCGCCCAGTGCGGGGACCATCCTGTCGAAATCATCGAAGTGCCACAGCGCGGCGCTCGCCGCCTTTACCGCCAGGGGCAGGGTCAGAAAGGCCAGGAAGGTCAGGGTTGGGAACCAGCCCGTAAGGATCCCCCAGGCAATAAATCCGTAGCAGACCACAAGGAAAAGGGTATAGACGCGCCCGGCGGCCTTCCTCCCCAGAAGAATGAGAAGGTGTCTTCTGCCTCCCCCTTTGTCAGCCTCGAGGTCGGGAAACTCGTTGAGAAAAAGCAGCAGGGATGTGAGGATGCCCGGCGGTACCGAAACGAGGATCACCCTGGTGGTGACCTCATCCGTGATGGCCAGGTAGGTCCCTATGACGACCATGCTCCCCAGGCACAGCCCGGCGAAAATTTCCCCCAGGGCGATTTTTGCCAGAACGGTGGTGTAAAAAAGCGTTACCAGCCCGCCGATGAGGATGAAGGCCACCAGGAGCCATCCACCGGCCTGCGAAGCCAGGTACAAGCCGATGACCGCGGCAGTGATCAGGGTCCCCCATGCCGCTGCCCTGACACCGGACTCCGTCGTGTTGCCGGCCGGCATGTTTCCGGTGCCCCCGGAAAAAGGTGTTCTCCTTGTCTTAAAATCGATTCCGGTCCGGTAATCCGAAAGCTCGTTGAAAAGATTCACGGATACGTGAACGAGGATCACGCCCAGCATGCAAAGGACAAAGGGAAGCCAGGAAAAGGACCCCGCGTCGTGAGCCAGACCGCCGCCGATCAGCACAAGGGCCACGGCCAGCAGAAGAAAATTGGCCCTGACCTGGGACAGCCAGATTCCGACCTGTTTTTTCATTCAGGTTTTTCCTTTTCAAGGGAAGAGATCATTTATTGGGGATCCGCTCGCTCGACAGCTCCCCCTTTTCGCCGATAAAGAGGATCTGTGCCTCGGCGGATTGCCCCTTGAGCCATCCGCCCGTGTTATACATCGAAAGATCTTCACCGCCAAGTTCCTTGAGCCCCTTGAACGGATAGGGTTTTGAGGCGGGAATGGTCAGGTGGGTATGGCCGTAGACCATTTTTTTCGGGATCCCGAGATCAAGGAGGATCGTTTCGTCGCAGGAGGCCGTGAAGAAGCGTGAAAAGCGCTTTCTTCTTTCAAGATCCTCAAAATACCTCTCGTTAAAGCGTGGACTATCAACGCGGTTGTTGGCCACGAACACCGCAAGCATTTTCAGCCCGTTCAACAAGGCGTTGTCCAGGAATTCAAACAATCCCAAGGGGATCATCTTGTCCAGGATGGGAACCAGATCATTCATGGCTCTTCTGAGTTCCATGGATTTACCCTGCTGTGCCTCCCTCTTGATGCGGAGAAAAAGTTCCGACATCTCGCCGCCCTGTCCGACGCCGGTGCACAGGAAGGAATTGAGGGGGGCATTGAATTCCTCGAGTTCCACAAGGGACAAGCCGCCCTCCTTGACCACATTTCCCAGAAGCTCGGAGATCAGGATCCAGGCAAGGTCCATCAAATGTCCATGGGTGACCATGATGAGATCCTGGGGGGTTTGGATATAGAGGTTGGGGTAAACCACAAGGATCGGCAGGGCCGCGCCCTTTTTGAAAAGCCCTTCTATGAAGAGATTGCCGTAATGGGTTTTTCCGGGGGGCCGGCTCACTCCGGAGAGCTTGACGGTTTCCCCTTTCATGTCGATGACTCCCGGCTGGGTTCTCCGCGGCTTCCTCGGGTCCTCATGGAGTCTCAGCTTGCTGATGATGTTGGTTTCCCACTCCACGGCGTTCCAGACCCGTTTGTCGTGATTTCCGGGGATGAAGATGATCTGTTTTGCCAGCTTGTCCTGATGGATCCTTCGAAAGAACGGCCGGGCCGCTTTCAGGGAATCAACCATCGTGTTGGCCGAAAAATCCAGGATATCCCCGTTCAGAACCAGAAAATCCAGGGGTTTTCTGCCCGTAAAGGTTTGAATCGAGGCCGAAAGGACCTTGAAATTCCCCGAAACCTTGTCATTTTCAAGGAGAGTGCAATCCGGGTGACCCAGATGCGTGTCCGAGATGATCCCAATTTTCATTTCCGTTAACCGCTCTGAATTATTCCCGCAATGTCCAGGATATGAGAAATATACCGGAAAGAACCCGGTGACAGGTAAAGCCCTTCCCTATCAACAGCCCATCGAAGTGCCCCTCATTCTGCCAGATCGGAAAGCCCCCGTCACCCTGGAAAGAGAAAAAAGAGGAAAAAACCGGCAGGAACAAGGAACAGGAAAGCCGGCCCTTCCCCCTCGCAGCCTCATTAATTTTCTTGCTTTTTCGGGGTTAGACTCCGGAAGCTTCCATAAAATACATGGCCGCGATCAGGATGATCGCCAGAGGAACGATCACCACCCAGTCGTTGACCTTGAGCAGCTTCGGAAGGGTGATGTCTTTAAAGTCCCCTTTTTTTAGGATTCCTTCCCTCAAACGCGGGTAGATGGCGGCAAGGAGCCAGGATCCGATCAGGATCCCGAAAAGGCCCCCGGTGGCCGCATCTAAAAAACCGTTCCCCATCGCCCCCGCGATGGTCCCCGGACAGTAACCGAGAACCGCGAAGCCAACACCGAAGATCAACCCCCCGATAGCATTTTTACCCCAGGAGCCTTTTTTGGGTGCTAACTGGATCCACCCCAGGCCTTTCATCAGGTGAAGGCCCACGGCCCCTGTTATGATGGCGGAAAACATGATCTTGACCACGGTGAAATCTTCCAGGAGGAGTTGGCCGATGATCACGTCATACCTTGTTGCTCCACCTTTCTGGAGAAGAAAACCAAAAACCACACCGAAGATCAGTCCCCAGCAAAGTGTTGATTTTTCCGTCGTCATCTTTCACCTCGCAAAGTCGGAATCAGAAGATCAGGTGGGCGGCAATGACGCCCCCGATGAAAAAGCAGATCGCCGAGATCCAGCTCGACACGGCGAGCTGCATCGTCCCGCTGATGCCGTGTCCGCTTGTGCAGCCTCCCGCCCATCGGGAGCCGAAACCGAGGAAAATCCCTCCGAGGACGGCCACGGCGAGCCGGAGGATCCTGCCCCCTCCGAAGGCCGCTTCCCAACGTGAAGGGATCCAGAGCAACTGAAAATCACCCGACAGGATCGATGAGAAAAAGGCGCCGATCACCATTCCCAGGACCAGCATCCACTGCCAGTCGACTACGGGTGGATACTCCTGGAAATAGTCCCTGGTGGACCTTCCCCCGGCTCCGAGCAGTTTTTCGATCATTCCGGCGCTCCTTGCAAAGGAGGTGGAACACCCCAGTGCCTTCCCTGAAATGAGAAAGGTAAACCAGCTCAGGACCCCGATGCCGATTCCGACAGCGTACGGAGACCACCTCACATCACTCAGCCATTCCATGCGAACCCTCCTGCTGATCCCGGGATCAACCCTCAACGTAACGGGAGCCGTGGGGTATCACGCACACGGGGCATTCCCTTGTATACCCCGCAGCGCTGTAGCCGGTCATGCCCCCGGCCACGTTGCGGACATCCTTGAAACCGTGCTGTTTAAGGATGCTCGCGGCGAGACTTGCGCGATTTCCGGAACTACATATGACGACAACCGTTTTTTCGGGATCCAGTTCAGGAAAACGGGTCCTTAAATCCGGTGTCGGAATGTTTACGGCTCCTTCGATATGGTTGCCCGCAAATTCCAGCGAGGCCCGCACATCTACCAGGATCATATTCGAATCGCCGGAAACCATGTCATGGAGTTCTTCCGCCGAGAGCAGTTGTATGTCCGAACTCCTCTCCCCCGAGGTGACCCAGGCAGACATACCGCCTTCCAGGAAGCCGACCATCCTGTCTATCCCCACCCGGCTTGCCCAGGTCCTCGCCCTGACAGCATCCTCGAAGTTGTCCGCCACCAGAATAATGTCCTTTTCGGGGGACATGACCCAACCCGTAAAGATGGGAAAATTCCCGTCGAGGTCCAGGTGCCAGACATCCGGGATGTGGATGCTGGCAAAGGACGTATAGCTTCTGGTGTCCAGGACAACCGTTTCGGGATCTGCCATCCGGTCCCTGAACTGCCCGGGTTTTAATGCTTCCAGGACAGGAAGCTTCCGGACCAGGTTCGGCCCTTTGCGGTTGATTTCGCTGCAGCGGGAAAAATGGTCCGGGGCGGGAGGCATGTCGGAAGTCAGGGAACGGATGAACGCCTCTTTTTCCGGGATCAGGAGGGCGGCATTAAAGCGGCGTTCGTAACCTATGGTAGAAACCCACTTGGCTGCCAGGGACCGTCCGCAGAGGGTACCCGCCCCATGGGCGGGGTAGACCTCGCAGTAATCGGGCAGTTTCAGCACCTTGTCATGAAGACTGTGGTAAAGCCTGTCCGCAAGTTCCCGCGCCTGATCGGGGAAGAGATCCGGCCTCCCGACATCCCCCACAAAAAGGGTGTCTCCCGTGAACACGCCAACGGGTGCATCGCCCCGGGATGTGTCGGTGACGACATAGCAGAGGTGCTCAGGGGTATGTCCAGGTGTTTCCAGGACTTTCAGGAGAAGCTGCTCGATCCGGATAGTGTCCCCTTCCACGAGGGGGACGTGGTTGAAATCGCAGCCGGCGGACTTCGCGACATAGATCCTTGCGCCCGTCTTTTCCGCCAGATCCATGTGGCCCGAAACGAAATCCGCGTGAAGATGCGTCTGGAGGATGTGGGTTATCCTGACACCCAACGCTCTTGCCTCCTCGATGTAGATGTCTACATCACGGCGGGGATCAACAACGGCGCAGGTCCCTTTTCCAGCCAGGATATAGGAACTGTGGGCGATTTTTTCCAGGAAGAAGTGTTTTACCAGCATGGGCAGGCTCCTTGCGTGTAAGAAATGTGAAAAGCCAAGATAACCATTTTCCCGGATTCTAAAAAAAATATTTTACACGGGAGGATAAGGATACGTAATAGTTTTGGTTACAGGTATGGCTGTTGTATCGTTAAACATCTCCATCGCCAGCGGTTTTCCCCGAACCCATGACGGGAACGGCCATCGTCAAGCCATAACCATAACCATAACCATAACCATAACCCTAATCACAACCAAAACGATAACTTTTACGGTGATTTCCGCCCAATATTTCTCCTTTCCCTTTTTGATGTTATATTGAAAAAAATGAGACCGTGGCGTCTTTTGGGGGTGAATTTGGTACTGTCGAGGACCCTTAAACAGCGATGAAAACGGCAATTTTCGACAGAGAAGGCCTCATCGGGGCCATCCGGGAGAAGTATGTCCTGGACTGGAACGGCACCCATGGATGGGACCACTGGATGAGGGTTCTCGAAACGGGCCGGATCCTTGCAGCCGAGGATGGCGCTGATATCCGGGTCGTGGAGCTGTTTTCACTCCTTCACGACAGCTGCAGGGAAAATGACGGTTTCGATCCGGAACACGGACCGAGGGCGGCTCTTTTTTCCGAAGGACTGCACGGGGCTTTTTTCCGGCTTGAAAGAAAGGGTCTAGACACCCTTCTTACGGCCATTAAGGATCACACCAGGGGTTATGTTCACCAGGACCCCACCATCCAGGCCTGCTGGGACGCGGACCGCCTCGACCTTCCGAGGGTGGGTACCAGGCCGGACCCAAAGTATTTCGGCACCGGAGCGGCCAAAAGGCTCCTAAAGTCCAAAACAGGAATCTAGATGCTGATTGGTCATGAATCGTTTTAAGAGGAGCATCCAATGCCCTGCAAACGTATTCTGCTCGTTGATGATATGAAGCTTTTTCTGCAGCTCGGGAAAAGCATGATGGACAGAAAGAACCTGTGTGTGGAGATAGCCCAAAGCGGTATCGAGGCCATCGACAAGGCTTTTCGATCGCCGCCGGACATCATCTTCCTGGACTTTTTCATGCCTGATTTAAATGGGGATGAAGTCTGCTGGATGCTGAAGAAAGATCCCCGGACCGAGGGTGTCCCGGTTGTCATGTTTTCCTTTGACGGCAATCCGGAAGTCCTGAGCCCGTGTTTTGCGGCCGGATGCGATGATTTCATCACCAAACCCATTCGGGTGGAAATCCTTCAGTCGGTCATGGAAAGGCACATGAAAGAGCGTGCGCGCAGATTCGAGAGGGCCAAAGTCGACATCCCCTGTGAACTTCTTCATGAGGAGGAAAAAAGACAGGCCCGCATCCTCTCAATCTCCCCTTTCGGCGGGTTCGTACAGATGAGCCCCCTTCCTTATCCTGAAACCCTTTACACCCTGGCCTTTGAACTTCCGGAAACCAACCACCGCCTGCAGGTCGATGCCCTGCCGAGGTGGACCCGCAAGGTTTCCAAAGACAGCCCCGTTGGGTCAGGGTTCGAATTCCAGAACATCAAGGATGACGAGTTCAAGCGGATCGGAAGCTTCGTGACCGAAAAAATCCGATAAAAACCTCTTTATGAATGAACCCATGGAGCCTCAGGACCGGGTTTTTCATCTCAACAACAAACCTCCCCAGCCGGGACCCGTCGTCTACTGGATGAGCCGGGATCAGCGCTGCCGGGACAACTGGGCTCTGTTGTACGCCCAGGAAAGGGCCCTTCAGGCCCGGACACCTCTCGTCGTGGTTTTTTGTCTTGTCCCGGATTTCCTCGGGGCAACCTGGAGACAATACGCTTTTATGCTTCGTGGCCTCGAGGAAACCGCCCGGGTCCTGGGAAAGAAAAACATCGGGTTTGTTCTCCTGGAAGGGGATCCGGTGAGGGAAGTCCCCCGTTTCCTTGAAACAGCCCGGGCGGGGCTTCTGGTGACGGATTTCGATCCCCTTCGGATAAAAACCGGTTGGCGTCATAAAGTATCAGCCCGCACAAAGGTCCAGATGCTGGAGGTAGATGCCCACAACATCGTTCCCTGCCGTGTCGCCTCCGCGAAGCAGGAATACTCCGCCTACACCTTCCGTCCAAAGGTGACGGGGCTGCTGGATTTTTTCCTGATCCCTTTCCCCCGCCTGAAAAAACATCCCTTCGGGGAAAATAAAATGGTAAAACCATTTACTTTAGAGGCGATATCCGGCAGGCTCAAGGTGGACCGGCGCGTCGGCGAGGTGGGGGGAATAAAGCCCGGGGAACGGGCTGGCCTCGATGCCCTGGGAAGGTTCCTGGAAAAAGGCCTGGGCGATTACGACGATCAAAGGAACAACCCCTCCCTTGAAGGTCAGTCAGGTCTTTCTCCCTGGCTCCATTTCGGACAGCTGTCGGCCCAGCGGGTCGCCCTCGAGGTCATTTCATCGGGGTTGGATCCGGTGACGCGGGCGGGGTTTCTCGAGGAACTCATCGTCCGCAGGGAACTGTCGGACAACTTCTGTTTTTACAACAGCCGGTACGATTCGGTAGACGGGTTCCCGGATTGGGCGAAAAAGACACTGAATGCCCATCGGAAAGACCACCGGCCTTTCATCTACTCCCTCTCGAGGTTGGAAGATGCCGCGACCCACGACGTTTTCTGGAACGCCGCCCAGAGACAGATGGTCCGGACAGGAAAGATGCACGGTTACATGCGCATGTACTGGGCCAAGAAGATCCTCCAGTGGTCTCCCTCCCCGGAGGAAGCCCTGGAAAGGGCCATATACCTAAACGATCGCTACGAACTGGATGGAAGAGACCCCAACGGCTACACCGGTATCGCATGGAGCATCGGAGGTGTTCACGACCGAGCCTGGGGTCAGCGGCCCATCTTCGGCAAGATCCGCTACATGGCCGACAGCGGCCTGAAGAGAAAATTCAAGCTAGACTCCTACCTTGCGGCTTTTTCGGAGTAGCTGCCGCTTCCCGATCTCCCGGCCCGGCTTTCCTTCCTTTTTCCGGAAGCCGGAACATCCCTTCCACAGGTGTTATAATTAGGAAAATCGAATTTCTATTGAGAATTGAAAATTGCGGATTGAGAATTGGAGATCAAAAGAAAACAATGCCCTGTCAACGCATTCTGGCTCTTGATTCTTAATCCTCAATCCTGAATTCTCAATCCTCAATCAAGTAGTTAAGGAGGCGCTCCCTTGCGAAGTGACGTAACCGTTGTCCTGGGCGGCCAGGCCGGCCAGGGGATACAGACCATCGAGTTTATCCTTGCCCGTGTCCTGAAAAGGTCGGGTTTTCACGTCCTGTCCACGAAGGAATACATGTCCCGGGTCCGGGGGGGGAGCAACACCGTTACCCTGCGCGTGGGCGGGCATCCCGTCACGGCCCTGAAAAACGGAATCGACCTGTTAGTCGCCCTCGACCCGGCCGTGATCGACCACGTCGGGGGCCGGCTCCAAAGCACGACGGTCATCCTGGCCGACTTCGATGGATCCCACTTTGACCACCAGGTCCTGCGCGTCCCCATCTCCGGGATCGCGAAAGAAGCGGGCGGGAAGATCTACGGGAACACCGTCGCAGTTGGTATTCTCGCCGGACTGCTGGAGGGAGACCCGGATATTCTCAGGGGCTATGTTGAGAAATATTTTTCAGGAAAGAAACCCGAGGTCATCGCGCACAACCTCGAGGCCGCCGGAAAAGGCTACCGCGTCGGCGAAGAACTCCGGCTAGAAAAGGGGATCTCGTTTTCCGTTCCCCGGGATGACGGGATCGCGGATCGACTGCTGGTCAACGGAGCCGAGGCTGTCGCCATGGGAGCCATCGCCGGCGGATGTAATTTTGTCTCATCCTACCCGATGTCCCCATCAACGGCGGTCCTGACCTTCCTGGCGTCCCACGACGAAGAGTTCGGGATCGTGGTCGAGCAGGCAGAGGATGAGATCGCCGCTGTTAACATGGCCGTTGCCGCCTGGTATGCGGGGGGCAGGGCCATGGCAACCACCTCCGGGGGAGGATTCGCCCTCATGGAAGAGGGGATCAGCCTGGCCGGGGTTCTTGAAACGCCCCTTGTCATCCACCTGGCCCAGCGCCCCGGACCCGGAACCGGCCTGCCGACCCGGACCGAACAGGGGGATCTGGAGCTGGCCCTGTATGCCGGACACGGTGAGTTCCCCCGGGTGGTCTATGCCCCCGGCACCATCCAGGAAGCATTCATCCTTGCGGCCCGGGCTTTCAACGTGGCGGATCGCTGGCAGGTCCCGGTTTTCATCCTCACCGACCAGTACACCATGGATACGTACTACGATGTTCCGGATCTGCCCCTGGAAAGGACGGCCGCCGAGGGTCACATCGTAAAGACCGGCGCGGACTATCAAAGGTACAGGATCACCGAAAATGGCATCTCCCCGAGAGGCGTTCCGGGTTACGGGGATGGACTCGTCGCGGCGGACAGCGACGAGCACGACGAGATGGGGCACATCACCGAGAGCAAGGAGATACGCACCGCGATGGTGGACAAGAGACTCCGCAAGATGAAACAGGTGATCGCAGATTCCGTCCCCCCGGTTTTTTCGGGGCCGAAGAAATTCCGGACCCTGCTTGTGGGGTGGGGGTCGACTTTCCATGTCATCGAGGAGGCCATGGCATCGTCCCTGAGAAAGGATATGGCCCACCTTCACTTCTCCCAGGTATATCCTCTGCCGCCGCAGGCAGGGCAGTACCTGAAGCAGGCGGAGAAGATCGTGACTATCGAGAACAACGCCACGGGACAGTTCGGGCGCCTGGTAAAGATCCACGCGGACCGCGAGCCTGAACGCAGAATCTTGAAATACGATGGATCCCCGTTCACGGTGGAAGACCTTGCCCTGGCATTAAAAGAAATGGACTGAAAGGAGAGTCATGGGAAAAAATCTCTTCGATATAAAAGACCCCGGAATCGCCTGGTGCCCGGGATGCGGTAATTTTTCGATCCTCGAAACCGTTAAGGGCATCCTCGAGGAAATGGGGAAAAACCCGGGGGAGGTGGTCATGGTTTCGGGGATCGGCCAGGCTGCCAAAACGCCCCATTACCTGAACTGCCATTTCTTCAACGGGCTTCACGGGCGGGCCCTTCCCGCGGCGACGGCTATCAAGGCCAGCAATCCCTCCCTGACGGTGATCGCCGAGAGCGGTGACGGCGACATGTACGGGGAAGGCGGCAATCACTTCCTCCACGCCATGCGCCGAAACCCCGACATCACCAACGTGATCCACAACAACATGGTTTACGGTCTCACCAAGGGCCAGGCTTCTCCGACCAGCCGTCCGGGTTTCGTCACGCCGGTGCAGGTCCACGGCGTCTTCGAGGAGCCGGTCAACCCCATTGCCCTGGCCATTGCCATGAAGGCCTCCTTTGTGGCGAGGGCCTTTGCCGTTCACAGGGAGCAGACCGGCCGGATCCTCAGGCAGGCCATTGAGCACAAGGGGTACGCTCTGGTGGACGTTTTCCAGCCGTGCGTTTCGTTTAACAAGGTGAACACGTCCAGGTGGTTCGAGGAGAACACCTATTACCTCCCGGCCTCCCATGACCCGAAGGATCGGATGGAGGCTTTTCGGGCTGCCACCGCCCCCGGGAAATTCGGGCTGGGAGTGTTCTACGTCGAGGAGGGCCGGCCCTCTTTCGAGGAGAATCTTCCTGCTTACGGAAGGTCAACGACCCCCCTCTTTGAAAGAGAACCGGACCGGGAAAAGCTGGCCGCGCTCATCAAGTCCAAGGAGTAACGGACCAGGCCCTTCACCCTTGTCCGGACCCATCCATGGCCGCCGGCGGTGCAGCGCGGCACCGTTGCCGGCCATTTTCTCGCTGTCTCGTTTGTTCATCCCATGCCCCATCTGAAGCTTTGACTTGGATGGAGGTTAATGCTACCTAATCAGGCATGTCCGAGCTTGATCATTACCTCTATTTTCTTGCTTCCGATGATGAGACGATAGAAAAAGTGTGGCAAAAAATCGGGGATCTTCACCATCTGTCCGACAGTGAGATCGACTCGGAAGATGCCGGGTTTGCCGTCTCACGGTCTGCCTCCGGAGAGGGGGTTTCGGCGATCCTGTTCGTCGCGGGGCACACTGCGACATTCCAGGTGAGGTATCAGGGCCGTTCTTCCGGGGACCTGACGGGGGTTCTGGATCGAACCCGTGAGGCCCTGGAGGATGAACTTTTGGATTCTCTCGGGGAATCGACTCTCCTGATAAGCCTCGAAGGCGAGGGAAAGGATGAAGGGATCCCGTTTCCTCCGGATAGCTTTCCCGGGGGACATCTCTCGGTTGTCCCCGAGAAAGAAGGGGAGCCGCGCCGGTTCTTCGTGACCGGGCCCGTCAATGAGGACCTCAGGCGCTTTATCCGGGAAAAGCTCATCCCCCTTGATCGCCTGGACCACGAGATGGGCCGGGAGCTGGTTTTCGATGAAGATCAATACCAGTCAGTCGTAGAAAAAATGGAGGAAATGAACCGGCAGATCAGCAGCGTTCTCAACCTGAAGAGCAAAGAGCTGGAAGATCTTGAGGAGGAAGTGGGCACCATTTCAGACATCCACGCCCAGATGACGGACTACAATTTTCTTCTTGGCAGTATCGCCCACCGCCTTCGCACGGAGATACCATGGTTCGACCGGGTCCATTCCAGGGCCTTCGGCGCCGAGGATACCTTTTTCCAGAACCGGATCCGGCGTCGGGCTGACCGGCTCCTCGATTCATTGGCCCTGACCCAGAAGGAACTGTCGCGGTCACTGCAAAACGCCAGGGCCGCCGTGGACGTGATCAAAAGCCGGGTCGACCTTACCAGGAGCCGGACCAACCTGGAGCTTCAGCATCAGATCAGCTCCCTGATGGTGCAGAATATCCACATCCAGGAGGAGATGCAGGTCACGGGGGTGGCCGCGTCTCTCATAGAGTTTTTTGTTGTGGTTTACTACGGGCTCGGGGTCTGGAAAACCCTGGCAGGGGAGGAACTGATGCACCATATCCCCATTGCCCTGACCGGGGTTATGATAACCCTTTTCTCCCTTTCAGTTGCTATCGGGACTCACAAGTCCGCAAAAGCCTTGAAGGAAAAAACCATCCGTCCTGTCCTCTTCTGGGGCGTTCTTGTCCTCGGAATGCTTGCGGCCATCGTGGGCGTAACGTCCTTTTATGGCCATTAACCCTTCTGACGCCTGAGCTTGAGGGCAGTCACGCGCTCCCGGACCGTCCGGTAATGATTGTCCTCTTCCCGGGCCAGAGCTTCGAAGATCGCCTTGCTCTCTGCGTCGTTCATTTCCTCGGCCAGCTTCCGGTATCGCTCGGCCCCGGCATTCTCGTCTTCAAGGACTTCTTTTAATATCTCAAGAACATCCATGGATTACCGCCTTTTGTAATAGGTTGAGTTTTTTTCCTGTCTTTTCAGGTTTTTCCCCGTCTGTTCTGCTTCTGTTCATATCCAAATAAGATAACCATTAATTCTGAATCCTCCAATAATCAATTTCGAATATTGTGCCAGCGAAACCAGGAATACGCCGGACGAGGAGGTGCGCCGGTGCACCCGTGCACGGGTGCACTTCCATCCTCATTTCTCCTTTCTCAATCCTCAATCCTCAATTCCTTTCCCTTCCCGCAGGGGAACATAAAGAACTTCACAGATCACCTCTTTTTCAATATCCTCATTCTCCTTTTTCAGGAGGACAAGGTCCTGGGTATCCCCTTGTCTTACGGGCCCGATGATTCTCCCTCCGTTTCCTAGCTGATGGATCAGGGGAAGGGGGATCTCGTCACAGGCCGCCGTAATGCAGATCCGGTCGTAGGGAGCCCTTTGCGGGTAACCCCGGGCGCCGTCCCCTCGGACCAGAACGAGGTTCCGATAGCCGGCCCGGGCAAGATTTTCCTTCCCGAAATCGTAAGTCCGAGGATCCATCTCTACGCAGACCGCCAGGCCTTCATCCCCGACGATCTCCCGGGCCAGGGCCGTTCCGTAGCCTGATCCAAGCCCGATCTCCAGGAAGCGGTGTCCCCGATCCAGGCCCAGGGCTTCATAGAAAAGAGGGTAGCTGTGGGGGCAGGAGATGGTGGCTTCCTCCCCCGGAAGGGGGAGGGGGACTTCCTCATAGGCGTAGTCCCGGTAGAGGCGGGGTATGAAGTCTTCCCGCGGGACGGTCAGCATGGCCTGGATGATGCGATCGGAGCGAAGAAAGTTTTCCCGGATGAGCCAGTCGACCTTTCTCTCCCGTTCACGGCGGAATTCCTCCCGGCTTTTTTCGGGTTCTTTCTGCGGCGGAATGACCCAGCCCGGCATGGCACCTCCGGGAAAGTCCAGAGTTCAGAGTTCAGAGGAAAACTCCATCCAACGTCCAACGGGGGGGTGGAAGTGCACCAGTACACCTGTGCACATATGCACTCAATCCTCAATTCTCAATTTTTCCTCTCAATCCTCAATTCTCAATCCCCTGGCCTGACCCTGTCGAAGGGCTCAGAATTCAGGGTTTAGAGAAAATTATGGACCTGACGTGCGGCGTCTCATTATTATTCCCGGCATCTGATCGTGGAAAAAGGAGGTGCCCCGATATTCCGGTGACACAGGAATCGGGACACCCCCTTTCTGACTTTCTTTTTCTTTTATCCTTGGCTCTTTAAAGATCTCCTGACCATCGGGCCCGAGGCCTGACCTCAATCGGCAAAGAAGAGCAAGCCGAAGGAACCGGTGAGGGTGGTAACACTCTCCGGATCGATGCTGCACACACCGGGCGGGTCCTCTTCGGTTTCGGATATCGCGAAATCATTGAAGACAATCAGCGGAAACCCGATCATCGTCAGTGTTTCGACGCCCTCAATTTCCTCAATCCCTTCCCAGTACTCGGTGAATTCTATTTCGCCATTGAGCAGGTCATCCATGTCATCTTCCTGATCGTTGACCCAGCAATCCGTGAAGGCCATGGTGAATTTATCCCCGCCGCTGACATCACCATCGGAGGAAAGGTCTTCCCATCCGAATTCCATGGTACCCGGATCGATGACACCTCCGGGCGCGGTATAAGCGGGAGCGAAGGGGTCGCAGACCTCCAGGACAGGATTTTCATCCAGCAATGTATCCACGTTTTCGTCGATAAGGTCAAAAGCCTCAAGGACATATCCCGTCTGCTCGAAGAGGAAGGTTAGAATCCCGAAGGAAAAGGAAGCTTTCCTTTCCCAGGTCTCGACATCGGGATCTTCTGAATCCAAAAGTGCCTCGAAATCCTCCCATGAATAGCTTTCAGGCCCTAGGATCAGATTCTTTGGATTCCCCAGATCATCATCGTAGTAAAGGTCAACGCCCGGCACGCCTATTCCCCCGGCGTCAGGGTTGTAGGATATCGTGATCAGGTCGGCCCCAATCCCTGTTGAGGAAACCTCCAGTTCCCCGGAGGTTGGAAATCCGTCCGACGGGAAAGAGATGGTTTCGGCTACCCCGATCGTCAGCGTCCCGAAGAGAGCCTCGCCGATATCGGAATCGATGCTGAGGACACCATCGGACACGGTCAGTTCCTCTGTTATCCTGTTATACGTTCCCGAAAGACCCCCCCCAAGGATTTCCACCCCAACCGTGAAGGCATAGGCTGTTGTGCCCTCGCTCTGGGTGAAGTTCGCATAAATAGTACCCGGAGGGGTGGTCAGGGAATAGTTATACTCGTCCAGGATGCGGATGTCGTCATCATCCCCATCGTCCCCTCCTCCACCCCCGCAGGAGATCACAAGTCCGGTCAGAAACAAGCCCACGATAACCATCCTTAAAAAAACCGACTTCCTCATCTTTCACCTCCGTTCAAGTTAAAATGAAAGTCCTTGCCATTGTAAACCGCACATCCTGGAATCGAACCAGAAAACCTGGTTCCGAAAGGCCGCTTTTTTTGGGTCCCCTCCATTTAACCCGTCCGTGACGCCAAGGGACGGTCTCGCTTGTTCCCAACCGCTCCTTAAAAGAAAGCTTGCCGGTTATTTGATAAATATGTCGGGAAATTCAGGCCACACTAAAAATCCGGATTAAAAAAAATAATACCGCTTCTGAATGCAGGCGCAAGAAAATTTAATGAAAATGCGCCAGGGAAAATACCTGGCGCTCCCTGTCAAGAATGCGGGAAGGGAAATTAAGAAAGTGCAGGAGAGAGAATTCAGAGGAGAAGCGGTATACCAGGATCCATTCTTATCCTTGGGCAGATGGGTCCTGTTTCAGGGCAGATCAACCCTTTCTTTCCTTCGCTTGCTCCACGAGGATTTCCTTTGCTGAGCCGCATGCAATTTTTAAGGACCGCCTGCACCCGGCGGTCTGGATCCTATGTGTGACGTATTCGCGGGAGCCGGAAACAGTGAGGACATTCATGGTACCCGTGCAGATAGGCCTCTTCCAGCGTCCGGAATGGAACAGCATCATTGGTCCTCTCGACAAAATCTTCAATATGGCACTCCGGTGCCTCGTGGTCGAGATCGTGGACCTCCTTGTGGTCCCTGTCCCCGCAGAACCTCTCGCCGCAGGGTCCCCGCGCAATCCATCGTCTTGCCATTTTTCACCTCCTGTACGGTATTCTCGTTTTCCGGGAAAACCACGGGCTCACGGGGGAAAAGTTTTACATTACTCATCAGAAGGGGCCAAACCCATGGGTCCGTGAATCCCCTTTTAAAAAAGTCTAACTCCATTTGAAAAGGTGTCAAATCCGCGTGATGACCAAAAAAAATGATATCATTAAATAATTTCCGAACCTGTCAGGCTTGTAAGAAAAACTTTTCAAACGGGGTTGCCCCCAGGGAGATGATTATGGCGCGGATCGTGACCTTGACCTTGAACCCTTCAGTGGATGTTTACGGAAAAATCGAAACCATCCAGCCGTGGCACAAGCTCCGGTGCCATGACGTGCGGCGCGACCCGGGAGGGGGAGGGATCAACGTTGCGAGGGCCATCCGGCACCTTGAAGGCAAGGCCACGGCCCTCTATCTTGCCGGAGGACCCACGGGGGACCAGCTCCAGGAACTGCTGAAACAAGACTCACTGGAAGGGGTGAGGGTCCAGACTGCATACTGCACCCGCGAGAGCTTTGTTATCGTGGAGACGAAGACGGGGCTCGAATACCGCTATGTGCTCCCGGGCCGCGAGATCAAGGAATCGGAGTGGAAGGAATGCCTGGATATCCTGGACCGGCTTCGACCCGCTCCGGATTATATCGCCGCCAGCGGAAGCCTTCCCGACGGTGCTCCCGTGGATTTTTACGCAAGAGTTGCCCGAATGGCGCGGAAGATGGGAGCCCGGCTGGCCCTCGACACTTCGGGCGATTCCTTAAAGGCCGCCCTTGAGGAAAAGGTGTTCCTCCTGAAACCTAACCGGAGAGAGTTGGCGGATCTGATGGGCGGGTGTACGGAACTGGAAGAAGCGGAAGAGATCGCCCGGCAGATGGTAGCAGAAGAAAGGTGCGAGGTCCTGGCATTGACCCTCGGGGCGGATGGAGCCTTCCTGGCCTGGGAGGGAGGGACCCTCCGTGTCAGAACGCCTGAAGTGAAGGTCTCATCCAGCGTCGGGGCCGGTGACAGTTTTCTCGGAGGGTTCGTGCTGGGACTGTCCAGGGGCAAGCCCCTGACAGAAGCCTTTCGGTTCGGCGTCGCGGCTGGGACCGCCGCCCTCCTGACGCCCGGGACGGAGCTTTGCAGGCTGGAGGACACTCTTCGCCTCTACCGGGAGATCGGGGGAAAGGGGTAAGGGAGGACGGACGACTGGACGGGTGAACGAAGAAACGAAAGGACGAGAGAGCTGAAACCACGACTTGACGACCGGGCGAAAAACCTTTCCACAAGTTCGTAACTTTGTCTTTTCGTCCCCTCACTCAGTCCTTGTTTGTTTCGTAAAGGCGTCCAGTCGTATTGTCGTCTCGTCGTATCGTCGTCCCGTCTGTCTTTGCTTTTTTCGTTAAGTCCTCCCGTCGTTTCTTCGTCCAGTCGTAATCACCGGTCGTTGCCCACCCTGTGGATCTTGAGGAAATTGGTTTTTCCTGTTGCGGCCATGGGAAGGCTTGCCGTTATGATCACGTCGTCCCCGCGCTTCGCCTGCCGGTTCTCGACCAGGGTCCTTTCCACTTCATCGATCATTATGTCGGTGTTTTCAAGGTGCTTCATCAAGAAGGGGACGACCCCCCAATGGAGTTTCAGCTGATTGATGACCTCGGGTTTGGGAGTGAAGGCGACGATGGGATGCTGCGGACGGAATTTGGCGAGGAGCCCCGCCGTGTAGCCCGAGCGCGTGACCGCGGCGATGCATCTGCCCCCGATGGTTTGAGCAGCCCTCACGGCGGCGTCGGCCACGGCAAAGCTCGATGGATCCTGGTCCTTTCCCACACAGGGATCCGGGACCGGCAGCTCGGCCCGGAAGGGGCGCCCTTTTTCCTCGGTCTCAAGGATGATGCGTACCATTGTCCGTACCGCTTTTACCGGGAACTTCCCCACCGAAGTTTCGGCCGAAAGCATGACGGCGTCTGTACCGTCCAGGATCGCGTTGGCGACATCAGCCGACTCGGCCCGTGTTGGAACGGGGCGTTCGGTCATGGATTCGAGCATCTGGGTGGCCGTGATGATGAGCCGTCTTTTCCCATTGGCCCGCCGGATGAGGTCTTTCTGGAGGATCGGAACGGAAGAGGCGGGCATTTCAACTCCAAGGTCTCCCCGGGCCACCATGATCCCGTCGGCGGCGTCGAGGATCTCCTCTATGTTTTCCACCCCTTTGGGCCGTTCGATCTTGGCGATGACGGGAACGTCGTACCCCGCGGTTGACAGCCGCTTTTTCGCTGCCAGGATATCCGCTGAATCCGCGACGTAGGAAAGGGCAAAGGCGTCTACTTTCTGTTCAACGCCAAAGGCGAGATCCTCAATGTCCTTGGCTGTCAAATTCCCGGCGCGCAGGTCCGATTCCGGCAGGTTGACCCCTTTGCGCGATGTCAGAAGCCCCCCTTGCTCAACCCTGGCAAGAAGGGTTTTGCCCTCCTTTCCAGTGATCCTGAGCTCCACGAGTCCGTCGTTGATCAGGACGCGGTGGCCTTTTTTGACTTCCCTGACCAAACCCGGGTAGGGGATATGGATGGTTTCCGCCGTTGTGGGTCGCGCGCTCTGGCGGATCCGGACCGTCGTGTTTTTCTTTAAAACCACCCCGGTACCTTCAACTTCGGAGATCCTGAGCTTGATCCCCTGAAGGTCCATGAGAATGCCCACCGGACGCCCGAGTTCCCGGCTCAGGCTTCGAAGACGGGCGATGTGGGAGGCATGGTCTTCACGGCTTCCGTGGGACATGTTGAGCCGTGCCACGTCCATTCCGGCGGTGAGGAGGTTTTTCAGCATCTTCCTCGATCCGGTGGCGGGACCGATGGTGCAGACGATCCTGGCTCTTCTCATGGTCTGAATCCTTTGATCTTTTTCCGGGGAAAAACTGTTTAATGTTTAACGTCAAACGTTCGTCTGGTGCACCCGTGCACCTGTGCATATGGATTCAGAATTGAGCATTGAGGATTGAGAATTTAATATCACCCAGGCAAGCGCCTTTGATCCTCAATTTTCAATTCTCAATTCCCAATCCCTTGCCGTGAGGCTGTACTTCCGCGTTTTAGCCCAGGAGCCTGGTTGTCTCACGCCCGCCGGTTAAAACACGTTTAACGTTTAACGTTCAGCGTGTTCCTTTCCGTGAAACGGTCTTTAAATTTAGGTCCAACGTCCAATGCTTGCCTCGCCGACTTGTCACACCGAAGCCTTTACGCGAAGGCGGGTTTAACGTTAAGCGGTGGGAAAAAAACGACCCGGGCTTCAGCCCATGGTGTTTCTAGCAGCAGCTGGTCCCGCGGGGTTTTTCTTTGGATGCCTTGTTTTTACCGGAGTCACAGCACACCTCGACGGATCGGTAATCATCGAGGGTGCAGCAGGCATCCTTCCGTCCCAGTATACTGCTTATCACTGCCCAGGCACAGCCGACACCCGCGTCCACCGTTATGGCCTGTGTCGGACAATTCCTCGCGCAGGCGCCGCATTCCATGCAAAGGTTTCTGTCCAGGATGCGGGCCACTCCGTTTTCAAGGATGATGATCCCATGGGGGCACACCTGGGTGCACATTGAGCATCCATTGCACAAGGTTGGATCCAGGTCGAGGGTGACAACATTGGACAGGTATCTCATGTCGGGCCTCCCTGGAAAAAGAAGGACCCCAACCAGAACACGATGCCGCCGGCCAAGGCCAAGACCTGGGCCGGCACCGCAAGGGCCATTTCCTTTCTGACCCCTGAAAGGGAAGTGAAGGTGGAAGAACCCGTGAAATTCATGGCGAGAAAGGAAGAGATGGCGACGGTGAATAAGGCCCAGGAAACCCCTTTAACACCGGGCGGTTCGGCCCAGACGAAGAGGAGAAAGACCCCGGCCAGCCCTGCCACAGTCCCCTTGACGGAGAAGGCGCGACCGGGAATCCAGGGCAGAAGCAAGGGTGCGAGGACCCCTCCCGAGAGAAGGGCCGCCCCCAGAAAACCGGCGGATTCAAGTGCCGAATGAACCGCCTCGGCCAGGAACGGGCCGCGCCCCAAAAGCCCCCCTGCAAGGGCAAAGAAAACCACAGCTGCGGCGGACCATGGGAGTGCGCCGATCAGTTCAGCTGGGATCAGGGCGGCTCTCTCGGCAAGATGGAAAAATTTTTTCCTCATTTCCGGTGTGGCCACTCTTCCGGCTTCGAGAAATTCCCTGAGATGGTCGGCCTCCACGGGGCCGAAGACCACTTCAAAACCGGTCCTTTGCTTCACATCATGTGCGCTGATCCCGACCGCTCCAAGCTGTGGGACAATGACTCGTTGGTGGGAGACAACCTTGGAAAGCTCCCATAAGGCGATGCGCGAGACCAGTTCATCTGTCCCGAAGGTGCCTTTCCCCGCCGCGCACCAGACGTTGATCCCCTTTGTGTCAAGGACAAGGATCCAGGCGTTCATTTCCCCGGCCGCGCGCCGCAAAAGATCGAAGGAAACCCTGTAATTGGCGGTGACAAGAACCTCGGACTCTATCCCCGGATTCCCAAGGGCATAGAGGCCGGGAGGGACTGTGTAGTGCATCCTCCCGATCCCCCACCGAACCTTCCATTTCCCGAGAAGGTCCTTAACTGTGAAGCGGGAGGTGACCACGGGGACTCGTCCTGCGGGGGTTGCGGTTGTGCCCGTCACGGAGGGGGGGAGATCCCGGCGGTCTTCGAACGGCCCGCCACCGCATGTTCCCACCTTGGAACGGGCACAACAGGACGATTCTTTCGGGGAGCAGCAGGATTCAGACATGGGATAATAGTTTTTGTTCTGGTTATAGTATTTGTTGTGGTTAAAGTTACAGCTTTTGCATGAGCCTTTCCAGTTTCATCGAGGGAAGGGGCCTTTAATGGTCTTTTCTATAACTACCACTATTACTTGAATTTAAATTTGCACTTTCCTTCACCATCACCCGATGGTGCAGCTGTCCGTTCACCCGGCTCCTTCCTTTTCCCATATGGTCCACCTCCCCGGTTTGACGTCTGGCCTGTCAAGGGGATAGGTGTCGAAGACCGGGTCGTCCCGGAACGGAGCGAGAAGATTCTCGATTCCCCCGGCGTTCCTTGGCAGAAGATATTCGAGCCCCTCCAGGGTTACGATCCACCAGTGGCCGGAATCGCCGGCTTTTGCGGGGATGAAAACACCCAGCTCCCTGATCCCCTCCAGGTCGAACCTGGCACGGTTCTTCCCGTCGTCAAGCTGGAGCGTCCCGTCCTCGACGGCAAGCTCTACCGAGGAAGTAAAACTCATCATCTGTCGCCGGTTCTCGATCTGCCACTGGTAGAAGGTCAGGTAGTACAGAACCGGGAAGGGCAGGAGAATGACTCCCATAACCATTGCAGGCATCTGCCGGGTGGCTATCAATCCCACCGGGACCCCGATGAGCAGTGCCAGGGTGAGGAAGTTCACCGTGTCGTAGTTGGTGTCCTTCGTTGCGGCGTTGATCCCGCGGGTGTATTTCCATTTCTTTTTAAAATCCAGGGCCTTCCCCATCACGATCCTCCTGAACGGCTGATAACCTCCCGGTTGAAGTTGTTGATAAACCGGGCGATGTCCTTTTCGTTGCCGGGCAGAGAAAGGATGTCCTTCCCGCGCGAATCTTGCCCACCTCGGATAACCTCCATAAAGCGCGAACCGTTCTGATCAAGAAAATCACCCAGATAGAAACAGTACCCCACATCGCCGAGGTTGTAGCCCTCTACGATTTTCCGGAAAACATCCCATTTTCTCTCGGAGTCGATGGGATCAAGGGAGATAAGCCTGGTATTCTGGACCTGGAAATAGTATTCGGAGGTCCTCTCCATATCCTTGATATTCAGGGAGTTTTCCCGGTACAGAACCACTTCCTCCAGCATCCTGGAGGTCCCGGCCAGATCCGGGGACAGGTAGAGAAGGGGGGAGGGGGTTTTCCGAAAGTGGTCTTCAAAACCGAGTATCTCAAAGGCGATCGCTTCCGGCCGGATGTCGGCGGCCTCGTAAATGAAATAATGCTGTTGCCTTATGGCCATGGTCGCGGCAGCCCCTTGAAAAAAATGAAATACTATATCCGCTTATGCGGTTGAAACGTGCACTTGTACACAGGTGCACATGTGCACGTCGGCATCGCTTTTACCTTACCCGTTATCTATTCCCTTTTTTAATTTTACTTTCTCCTTACCGCAAGGTCCAGATTTTACGTTGGGTGCACCAGTGCACTGGTGCACCCGTGCACCTGAATTCCTTTTTCGTGCTAGTCTTTTAAAAGCATGGCGCCTTTCGCCTCATAACCCCACCCCCGAATAAAGGGGGGCAGGATCGGCGGGCGGGGGTCGAGGAGTCTTTTTTCATGCCGGACAAGGTTTTTTCCGAAACCTATCCACCTTCTCATCCACCAGGATGGATCCTTCGAAGTGCGTGGGTCGTCGGAGCCCTCATTCTGGTCGCCCTGATCGTGATCGTCCTAAGGCTCGGCGAACTGGAAAATTTTGTCCGCCTGGTGGAACAGGCCCGTCCCGGATGGCTTTTCCTGGGCCTCCTGCTGCAGTTCCTGACCTTTGTGAGCATCGCCTCAGCGTGGAGGGCGACCCTTTCCCGGACACGACACCCCATGCCCCTGTCCCGCCTGACTTCCCTCGGTTTTGCCAAACATTTCACCGACCAGACCATTCCGAGCATGGGGGTGAGCGGAAATATCCTCGTGGCCAAGGGTCTTTTCACCCGGGGGGTTCCAGCCCACCTCACCCTGACGGCCATTCTCATGGATATCATCGGTTATTATTCCGCATACATGATCATGGTTTTAACGACCCTGTTTATCCTGAGGGCCCATTATCACGCTTCCCTGCCCCTCCTTTCGGCCTTTGCCCTCTTTGCCGCGCTGGCGATCGGCATACCGACCCTTATCGTGTGGCTGAAAAGACGGGGGAAAAAGCCCCTTCCCCGCCTTTTGGCGCACCTGCCCTTTGTGGAATTCCTGATGAGGATCATAGGCGAGGTACCCTCCGGCATCCTCCGGGACCCGGTTCTCATCCTGAAGAACACCTTTTTCGAGGCAGGGGTCTTCCTGCTGGACGCGGCGACCTTCTGGGTCCTGCTTCTTTCCATCGGGCAGTCCGTTTCCCCCGTTGTTCCCTTTACCGCCTACATCACCGCCGCGGTGGTGGGAACCATCAGCCCTCTCCCCACCGGTCTCGGGACTTTTGAGGCGGTGGCTGTTGCAATCCTCGGTCTGCTCAAGGTCCCCCTCGAGGCCGCCCTGACGGCGACCCTCCTTCTCCGCGGCTACCTTTTCTGGCTGCCCATGATCCCCGGCCTGATCATGGTGAAAGGGGTGGTGGGGAAAAAGTCAATTTCGAATTGAAAATTTTGAATTGAAAATCCTCAATTCTCAATTTCTGAATCTTCTTGCTTCGATCCCGACCTTCTTCATCCTGGCGCGCAGGGTCTGCGGATTGATGTCTAACATCCTTGCCGCGCCGAAGGGTCCTTCCACCCGTCCCCTTGTCAGGAACAGGGCATGCTCGATGTGGCGGCGCATGACCTCATCGAGGGTCATGATATCCTTTTGCTCCTCCATCTTCCTGTCACCGGAGGGTTTTTCCTGCCGCGTCGGGCGAAGATCCATCGGGCTTGTGCCGAGAGCCTGCCGCACTTCCAGCTTTTTCCCGTTTCCGAGGATGGCTGCCCTTTCCAGGACCGACGCCATTTCCCTGACATTGCCCGGCCACGGATAATCCAGGAGCAGTTTGATGTCCTCTTCATCGGGCATGATGGGGGGAAGGCACAGGCGGCGGGCCGCCTTTTGCGCCAGATGCCGGGCCAGGAAGGGAATATCTTCGGTCCTCTCCCTGAGTGGAGGCAGAAGGATGGGGAAGGTGGAAATGCGATACCAGAGATCTTCCCGGAAAAACCCGGAGCGGACAAGGGTCGGCAGGTCCTTGTTGGTTGCCGCAATGATCCTGACGTCCACCCGGATGGGGCGCTGGCCGCCTACTCTTTCCAGCCACCCGTCCTGAAGGATCCGAAGCAGCCGAACCTGGGCCGCCATGGGAAGCTCTGCGATCTCGTCGAGGAAAAGGGTGCCCCCATCCGCCCGCTCGAACCAGCCTCGGTGGATCCCGGTGGCTCCGGTAAAAGAGCCTTTTTCGTGTCCGAAAAGCGCAGAATCGATGATGTCCGGGGGGATTGCGCCGCAGTTCACCCTGAGGATAGGTCCTTCCGAGCGCCCGGACCCGCGGTGGATTTCGCGGGCCATTAGTTCCTTCCCGGTCCCGGTTTCCCCCAGGAACAGGACCGGGACATCGGAAGGCGCCGCCAGACGGACTCTCTCCATCACGGTATGCAGTCCCCTGGAAGCGCCGATGATCTCGTCTTCGAGCCTGCTGCGGCCAAGACGGGTCAGGAGACTGGCTTTCTCCGCCTCCGCCGCCTCGCGAAGCCTCGCGATCTCTCTGATTCTCCGGTCATTTTCCAGAGCCACAGCGAGGGGTTCCAACAGCATCTCCAGCATTTCGGCGTGCAGCGGTTCGAACACCCTGCCCTGTCCGGAAGCGAGGATGATCAGCCCGGACGGTACACCGTCGTGGGCCAGGGGTCCCGCAAGGAGGTCGGCGTCCGGAAAAAACGGGGCCACCAGATCCAGAAGAGGATCTGCCGAGGCCTCTTTCCAGAGCACCCGTTTGGTTCCCAGCCACTTTTCGAGGAGCCGGGCCTCTGTTTCCGAGAGGACGTTAGATCCTTCGGAAATATTTCTTTTTGTGGCTCCCCACCCCACCGCAAAGGTGTCTAGATGACGATTTTTCTCATTAAACCCTCTGATCACGATGGAGTCCACCGGCATCCGGCGGCGAAGGATCGGGAGGATGGCCCTTGAGGATTCGACGATATCGATCCGGCGGCCTGATTCCCGCCAGACATTCAGGAGCATTTCCGAAAAGTCATCCATGGATTTTCCTTTTTGAGAAGCGTTAAAAGTTATTCAACGTTAAATGTTCAACGTTTAACGTGATTGAAGAAACACTTTTTCCAAAGGGGAAGGCGAAGGCTGTTTCCTTCCTGTTTAATCAGCCAAGGGTATGGATGAGATAGTATAACCCCCAAAATTCAAAATTTTTTCCTCTATATATCATAAAAATTCTCTTAAATAATAAATTATTTTTGCACCTGGCCTTCACTCTTCTCATAAATATTTGATTTATTTGGGGAAAAATTTAAATCAACGTTGGCACTGTCCTTGCTTTTCCTTCCGGAAGAGAACTGGTGCAGTTGTGTACATGTGCAGGAGTGCAGAGGTGCAGGAGTGCAAAACTTAAAGTTCCCACTTTTCAACCCATCGACCATACCACATGCTTATGGCAGGCAGGTTCGGGGCCTCCGGTTTCCACCTGCCACTTCTTCCTGCTTTTTTCCGTTAGACGTTCGATGTTGGACGGAAACTGGGAAAAGGATTCTGACATGAAAAAACAGGCGCCGGGGCGCGGAAAAGCCCTCCTTTTTGCCGCATGTCTTGCCTTCCTGATGCCGATGGTTCCTTCAGAGGCACTCTCTCTCGAAATCCTCAACGTCTCCTACGACCCGACAAGGGAGCTCTACCAGGAGGTCAACACGGCTTTTTGCGCACAATGGAAAGAGACGACAGGCCAGGAGCTGGTCATACGGCAGTCCCACGGGGGCTCCGGGAAACAGGCCCGGTCGGTCATCAACGGGCTGGAAGCCGACGTGGTCACCCTGGCCCTCGGTTTCGATATCGACGCCATCGCCAGCCGGACGAAGCTTCTCCCGGATAACTGGCAGAGCCGCTTTCCCTTCAACAACTGTCCCTACACCTCCACCATCGTCTTCCTTGTCCGGAAAGGAAACCCCAAGGGGATCAGGGACTGGGATGACCTGGCCGTAAAAGGCGTGGAAGTGATCACCCCCAATCCCAAGACCTCGGGGGGGGCCAGGTGGAACTTCCTCGCGGCCTGGGGCTACAGCATGAAAAAAAGACCCGGAGACGAAGAAGCCGCAAGGGGATTCGTGTCCGCCATTTTCCATAACGTGCCGGTCCTCGACACTGGGGCGAGGGGGTCGACGAACACCTTTTTAAGGGGCATCGGGGACGTCCTCCTGGCCTGGGAAAATGAGGCGCTCCTGGCCGTCAACCGCCTCGGTCGCAAGGATGTCGAGATCGTCGTCCCGTCCCTGAGCATCCTGGCCGAACCTCCCATCGCTCTCGTGGAAGGCATCACCCAGAGACGGGGGACCACCGAGATTGCGAAAGCCTATCTTTCCTTCCTTTATGCCGAGAAAGGTCAGGAGATGTGCGCCAGGCATTTTTACCGTCCCCGGAACCCCCAGGTTGCCAAGCGGTTCGCCGATCAATTTCCGAAGGTGGAAATGTTCACTCTTTCGGAGATGTTCGGTTCATGGGAGGAGGCTCACCGGAAGCACTTCTCGGAGGGGGGCACTTTCGATCAGATCTACCAGTAAGGTCAACCAGACAACATGAGCAAAAGCCGCATCGAAAAAACATTGGCCAGGTCGGCCGGAAGGCGTCGCAGGCCCCGGGTTATCCCGGGATTCGGCCTGACCATGGGGCTTACGATGTCCTACCTGGGGCTGATCGTGCTCATCCCCCTCTCGATCCTGTTCTTTAAGAGCATGGAGATATCCCTCCCGGAGTTCTGGAGGATGGTCGCTTCCGAACGGACCCTGGCGGCCTTTAAACTCAGTTTCGGAGCTTCTCTCATTGCAGCCACCGTCAACGCCATCTGCGGGCTGGTCGTCGCATGGGTGCTGGTGCGCTACGATTTCCCCGGGAAGGCTGTTTTAGACGCTGTCGTGGATCTCCCCTTTGCCCTTCCGACGGCCGTGGCCGGGATCTCCCTTGCCACGATCTATTCCCGGACGGGGTGGATCGGAAAATCCCTTTCCGAGGTGGGGATCCAGGGTGCCTACAGCAGGCTGGGCATCGTCATCGCCCTCATCTTCATCGGGTTTCCCTTCGTAGTCCGGACGCTCCAGCCGGTCCTGAAGGATCTGGATCCGCAGATGGAGGAAGCGGCCGCGTGTCTCGGGGCCACCAGGACGCAGACATTCTTTAAAGTCCTCCTGCCCGTCATCCTGCCCGCCGCCCTGACGGGATTTGCCCTGGCCCTTGCCAGGGGGCTGGGCGAGTACGGCAGCGTGGTTTTCATCTCGGGGAATATGCCCATGAAGACCGAGATCGTGCCTCTCCTCATCATGACCAAGCTCGAGGAATACAACTACGAGGGGGCCATCGCCATCGCGGCGGTGATGCTGGTCTTCTCCTTTATCCTCATGCTGACCATCAACATCCTGCAGGCCTGGTCGAGACGGAGGGTGGAGGTCCGATGACCAGGTCTACGGCCGCCAGCGCCATCCCCGGGATCGGGAAAAGGGATCTTTCGGTTCACGGCCGGAAAAGGAGTCCTTGTCCCTTTTTCCTCACCCTGGCCGCCCTCGTGTTCATGGGTCTTTTCCTCCTGATCCCGCTGGGGGCCGTCTTTTCCTACGCCTTCAAGGAAGGCCTCCGGGCCTTCTTGGCATCCGTAACCGACCCGGATGCCCTGGCGGCCGTCCGGCTGACGTTTTTCGTCGTCTGCCTGGCTGTACCTCTTAACGTGCTCTTCGGGATCTGCGCCGCCTGGAACATCAGCAAATTCAGCTTCAGGGGAAAAAACCTCCTCGTTACCCTCATCGATCTTCCCTTCACGGTGTCCCCCGTGATTGCCGGCCTGGTTTTCGTCCTGATCTTCAACCCGGCGGGGAAATTGGGCGGATGGTTGGCCGGGCATGACATCCGGATCCTGTTCGCAGTCCCGTCCATCGTCCTGGCCACGGCCTTTGTAACCTTCCCATTCGTTGCCCGGGAGGTGATACCCCTCATGCAGTCCCAGGGGACCGACGACGAGGAAGCCGCCCTCATGCTGGGTGCCGGAGCGTTAAAGACCTTCACCCGCGTCACCCTTCCCAACATCCGGTGGGGCCTCCTTTACGGGGTGATCCTCTGCACCGCCAGGGCTGTTGGGGAATTCGGCGCTGTTTCGGTGGTTTCGGGCCACATCAGGGGAAAGACGGTGACCATGCCTCTTCAGGTGGAGATCCTCTACAACGAATATAACTTCACGGCGGCCTTCGCCATGGCGTCCCTCCTCTCCCTCATCAGCCTGGTAACGCTCACATTGAAAAAGATTACCGAGAGAAAGAGGCGCCTCCTTGAAGCCGGTTTTTACGGAAAATCTAATGAAGCTAAAGGGGAAGACCATGTCAGGGATCCGTATCTCAGGGGTCAGTAAAAAGTTCGGAGGACTCCGGGTTCTGGAGAACGTGGACCTTGAGATCCGGCAGGGTGAGCTTCTCGCCCTCCTGGGGCCTTCCGGTTCGGGCAAGACGACCCTCCTGCGGATCATAGCCGGGTTGGAGAACCCCGACTGCGGATCGGTGACCCTGGAAGGCATGGAGGTCACGGAAAGGTACGTCAACGACCGCAACGTGGGTTTTGTCTTCCAGCATTACGCCCTCTTTCGCCACATGACCGCTTTCGAGAACATCGCCTTCGGCCTGCGGGTAAAACCCCGGAGAATCCGCCCCTCCCGGGACCAGATCCAGGAGAAGGTGTCCGAACTGTTGAAACTGGTTGGGTTAGAGCAGTACGCTCTTCATTATCCAGCCCAGTTGTCGGGGGGGCAAAGGCAGAGGGTGGCTCTGGCAAGGGTCCTCGCGGTCCAGCCCCGGACGCTTCTGTTAGACGAGCCTTTCGGAGCGCTGGACGCGAAGGTCCGGAAAGAGCTGAGGCGTTGGCTTCGCCGGCTCCACGATCAGATCCACCTGACGAGCGTATTTGTCACTCATGATCAGGACGAAGCCCTGGAAGTGGCCGACAGGGTGGCTATCATGAACGAAGGGAGGATCGAACAGGTTGGAACCCCGGACGAGGTCTACCACCATCCCGCGAGCCCGTATGTCCTCCAGTTCCTGGGGGACGTCAACCTTTTCTACGGCAGGGTGGGGGAACGGGGAAATATCCTCATGTCCCCGTCGAGCGGGCCCCCCGGCACTCCCCTGTCAAAAGAGGATGCGATGTCCAGGATCTACGTCAGGCCCCACCATTTGGATGTTCAGACTGCGCCTTTCGGTAACGGTGATTTCCGGGGAACCATCACCCATATCAATTCCGCCGGTCCCTACGTGAAAGTGGAGGTTAAGAGCCAGTGGGGCGATGCCGTCCAGGTTTACCTGACACAGGACCGCTTTATCGAACTGGCCCTTGAAAATGGAATGGAGCTTTACATGAATCCACGGGAGACCACGGCCTTTCCGGGGGAGGGAGGATAAATTCCGTCCAACGTTCAACGGGATAAATAGCGTCCAAGGTTCAACGGGAAAGAACTAGTGCACCGGTGCACATGTGCACAAGTGCACTAAAATTCTCAATCCTCAATTCTAAATCCTCAATCCTCAATCCTCATGCACATAAATACTTGTGCACTTTTCTTTTTTCCTTCGACTTGTTACTTGTTTCCCATGATCAATGGAGAACGCTTCCATCCTTCCCTTTTGTCCGATGTGAGACTCGGCTTCCTGCACTTCCTTCCCCTGGGCGTGGTGATCTTCGGGTATGCGGTTGTTTTCGGTCTCCTCGCTGTCGGAAGCGGGCTTTCCATCGCGGAAGCGTGTCTGATGTCCATAACGGTCTTCGCGGGGGCCTCCCAGTTCATTGCCCTTCCGATGATCCGGGAAGGGGCCTCCATCGGATCCCTTACCGCGATGGCCTTTGTGGTGAACCTCCGGCACCTGCTCTATGGTCTTAACATCGGCAGGAAGTATGCGGGGGCGCCCGCATGGAAGCTTCTCGGCGTCTCCCTTGGGATCGTGGATGAAACCTATGCCTTTGCCGTTGTCGGGCCTGGCCGGCGGATAAACGCCCTTCCGTATTTCATGGGGACTGCCCTGTGTGCCTATGCCGCCTGGAACCTGGGCACCCTGACAGGGGCTGCGGCGGGGCATTGGACCAGGGCACTGCCTACTGAAGGTCTGGACTTTGCCATGGTGGCCGTTTTCATCGCCATGGTTGGATCCTCGATTAAAAAGACGTCCGACTGGTTTGTTGTCGGTCTTTCCATAGTGACCGCTTTTGCCGTTTACCGTTTCGCGGGAGGATACTGGCACCTGTTCGCGGCGGGTTTTTTTGCTCCCCTTGCCGTGTCTTTGACCGGGAAAGGATCCAGCCCATGAGAGCTGAACTTGTCCTTGCCTTCGCGGCCATGACGGTGGCCACCTATTTTTCCCGGGCCTTCTTTACCCTTTCGGTCTCCCGGGTGCGCCTTTCTCCCTTGGGGGAACGATACCTGTCCTTCATCCCCTTCGCGGTCCTGACAGCCATCGTGACCCCTTATCTGCTCCTTCCCGGGGATGGTTCCTCCCTGTCCCTGTTCAATCCATGGATTATCGCGGGGGGCCTTACCCTGTTTGTCTCCTGCCTGACGAAGAACCTGATTTTTTCGGTTGTGTGCGGTGTGGGGATGTTTCTGGTTTTGGGAAGGGTTTTTTAGCTGGGAGGAAAAAAGTGAAGGGACAAATCAGTGCAGGAGTGCAGAAGAATACTGCAGTGGGACCCGCGAAGTGAGCGGGTGCACAGATGCACCAGTGCACTTTCATGTATCTAACAGCTTCATTCCGGGTTCGAAGTAACGGTCCCCCGAGGCAACGCCAGGGGGAAACAGTCTTGCCAGCTCCGCGAGGTCGTCCTCCGAAAGTTCGATATTAATGGCAGCAATGTTTTCCTCAAGATGCCGAGGCTTGGTGGTCCCCGGGATCGGGACGATGTCCTCCCCCTGAATCAGGACCCATGCAAGGGCCAGCTGGGCCGCGGTGCAGGAAAGCCGGTCGGCCACTTCCATGAGGCCCCGCACCAGGCGCAGGTTCTTTTCGAAGTTCTTCCCCTGAAAACGGGGGAACCGCACAAGCCTCGAATCCCCCTCTTTCCTGAACTCGCCCGGGTCCAGGACCTTCCCCGCCAGCAGGGCCCGGCCCAGGGGACTGTAGGGGACGAAGCCGATCCCGAGATCCCGGCACGTCGGAATGATCTCCTCCTCCGGGTCCCGGGTCCAGAGGGAGTACTCCGTTTCCAGAGCGCTGATGGGGTGAACCGCGTAGGCACGGATGAGGTTTTCCGGCCCCGCCTCGCTCAGTCCCAGGTACAGGACCTTTCCCTCTTCCACAAGCCGGGACATTTCCCCTACGGTGTCTTCTATGGGGACTCCCCTGTCAACACGGTGCTGATAGTAAAGGTCGATCTCGTCGATCCCCAGCCGCTTGAGGCTCTTCTCGCAGGAGGAACGGATGTACTCGGGACGTCCGCAAACGCCAACGGTCTGACCTTCCCCGTTGCGGACCATTCCGAATTTTGTAGCGATAATAAAATGACGGCGCCTTCCTTTGATGGCCTTTCCCACGAGGACCTCGTTGTCCCCCTGGCCGTACATGTCCGCCGTGTCGAGGAAGTTGACGTCCAGGTCAAGGGCTCTATGGATGGTTTCAATGGACTGCTTCTCCTCCGCGCGGCCGTAGAACTCGGACATCCCCATGCACCCGAGGCCCATGGCCGAAACTGTCAGCCCCTGCGTTCCAAGCGTTCTTCTTTCCATGAAGGACTCCTGATATCATGAAAAAGGTTGAGTTAATCGGATCATAAAGTAACATTTCAAGGTTAGAACCTTCCGCCTTGAAATTCAAGAAGATGAGGAAGGTTGGGAGGGAGTGCACAGGTGCACTGGTGCACTAAAATTCCCTCTTTACGGAATTCCAGATACCGGGCAATGTACTTTTTCATGATAAAACGCGGTGCATGTTCATGACAGATCCAACCCGTCCGGGTCAGGACACGCTGCGGCCCTGGCAAACCTTTCAATGAAGATGAGGGAAGATTTCATTTTTAAAAGGCGCGTTATTTCTTCCGGGATCCTCTTTTTCCTTGTTTTCTTCCTTTCCTCGTGCGCTCACCCCGTGGAAAGGGAGCCGGCGGACCCAACGGTTGCGATTCCCCGGGCCTGGTCCCTTTTCCAGGAGACTGCTCCGGCACCCGACCGCTGGTGGGAAGCTTTCGACAGCGATGAATTAAACCACCTCATTGAAACGGCCCTTGAAGGAAGCCTGACGCTGCGGCAGGCTTTTTTCAGGCTCGAACAGGCCAAAGCCTTCGTGGTCCAGGCGGGGGCTTCCCGTTACCCCGAACTCGACCTTGGGGCGGGAGCCTCGGATACCTGGAGGGAAACCGGAACAGGGACCCAGAAATCCCGTTCGCTGAGCCTGACCCTGGTAGGCAGCTACGAGGTGGATTTCTGGGGACGGATCCAGTCGGAACACCGTCAGGCGCTCTTCGAGATGGAAGCTTCCAGGGAGGAGTTTTACACCGCGGCCATGACCCTTGCTTCCGAGGTGACCCTCAAATGGCTCGAGGTGATCTCGGTGCGGCGCCAGCTTGAGGTGGCCGGGGAGCAACTCGAAACCAACCGGAGGATCCTTGAGCTGGTGCAGCTCCGGTATCTCAAGGGGATGGCAACGGCCCTGGACATCTATCAGCAGCGTCAGGCGGCGGCCGAGACCGAGGCCTCCTTTCCTCTCCTTGAAGGCCGGCTCCAGACCCTTCTCGACGAGATGGCGGTCCTGGTGGGAAAGCCTCCCCGTACGGACCTCGGCCTCACGGCGCGGTCCTTCCCCGATCCTGGTACCTGGCCGGAGGTAGGGATTCCGGCCGACCTCCTCTCGAAGCGCCCGGATGTCCGGGCCGCCGGGCTGAAATTAAGGGTCGCCGAAGGACAGGCCGACGCGGCCCGGGCCGCGCGTTTTCCCTCCCTGAAACTTTCAGCCACTACAGGCTACAGCTCCGACAGTTTCAGCGACCTTTTCGATAACTGGCTCGCCACTCTCGCGGCCAGCCTCACCATGCCTCTTTTCAATGCGGGGGGGCTGAAGGCCGAGGTCGAAAGGCAGGAGAGGGTCGTGGACGAGCGCCTCGCCTCCTACGGGCAGAGCATCCTTTCAGCAATGAGGGAAGTGGAAAAGGCCATGACCATGGAGGTCAAGCAGGCGCAGTACATCCGGGCCATTGAGAAACAGCTGGACATTTCCCGGGACGGCTACAGGGAGGCTCTCTCGCGCTACCGGAAAGGTCTTTCGGATTATCTCCCGGTGCTCACCGCCCTGTCGGGGACACAGCGGCTGGAACGTTCCATCATCGAAGCGCGCTTTACCCGGCTGACCTACAGGGTAGCCTTGAACCGCGCCCTGGGAGGGGGCTGGATGGAGGAGGAGAGGGGAAAAACAGTGCACTAGTGCACCGGTGCACCTGTGCACTAAGATTTTCTCCCTCCCTTCTTGCACTGCTGTACTATATGAACTGTTGCACTTTGATTTTCTGGCGGCAAAAACGTTAAACATTAAACGTTAACCTTTAAACATGTTTTAATCCGGAGTTTTTTCATGACCGAACCCATAGGCCGTCCGCCCCTTTCCGGGCGGGAGAAATTCGCCCTTACAGTCGCCGGTCTGACCGTGCTCGTCCTTGCCGTCGCGTTGGCCGCTTACATGATGGTCCGTCAGGCCAAGCCGGACCGCAGAAAGCCGGTGCCTGTCATCCCCGTGGTGACGGTCCAGGAATTGAGCCTCTCGGACTATCTCGTGGTCATCCCTATCATGGGAACCGTCGTCCCCGCCACCGAGGTGGACCTTAAGGCGCAGGTCGGCGGGCCGGTGATCTGGACCCACCCTGAATTCGTGGATGGAGGGATCGTTCGGAAAGGTCAGCCCCTCGTGAAGATCGATCCCGTGGATTACGAGCTGGCCCTGACGGCAAAAAAGGCCCTCCTCGGAACGGCCCTCGCCGGCCTCAAGGCAGAGCAGGGCAAGCAGGCGGTGGCCCAGGCGGAGTGGGAGATCCTGGGGCTGGGTGAAGAGGCCACCGAGATGGACCGGGAACTGGCCCTCCGAAAACCCCAGCTGGCCGAAGCCGAGGCAGCTCTCGAGGCCGCCCGGGCACAGGTGCGGCAGGCAGAGCTGGATCTTTCGCGCACGGTTGTCAAAGCTCCCTTCAACACCCTCGTCCGTTCCGCCGGCGTGGATGTGGGGGCGCAGGTCACGGCGCAGGCTGCCCTCGCGAACCTTGTGGGAACGGACTCTTATTTTGTGGAAGGCCTGATCCCGCTGGACCGCATCGACTGGATCGACCTCCCCGACGCTTCTGCCGGCAATCCGGGATCACTCGCTTCAATCGCTACAGGTACAGGGGATGTGAGGCAGGGCAGGGTTTTTAAACTTGCGGGGGACATCCAGACCGACGGGCGCCTGGCAAGGCTTCTCATCGTGGTCAAGGATCCTCTGGCCCTTGAGAGCCGCGCTGGGGAAACCGATCCCATGCTCCTGGGAGACTACGTGAGCGTCAGGATCAACGGCCATACCCTCGAGGATGTGTTCAACATCCCCAGAAAATATCTCAAGGACGGCAACCGTGTCTACACCGTTGATTCCGGGAATCGCCTGAGGATAAAGGAACTCGAGGTGGTCTGGAGAGACGTCGTCAGCGTCGTTGCGAGGGGCCTTGAACCCGGCGAGCTCCTGGTTATATCCGATCTTCCCGCGGCGGTTGAGGGGATGGAAGTGCGGGTAGGGAAATAAACCGGGTCCAACGTTCAACGTCCAACGTCCAGCGGGAAAAGCGACGTCCAACGTGGGAAAAACTAGTGCACTTGTGCACAGGTGCACTGGTGCACTGTACAGGGGTCAACTGAACTATGCCCGATAATCCTCAATCCTCAATCCGTGATTCCCAATCCACCGCCCGCGGGGCGATCGGATGGATGGCGCACAACCACGTGGCGGCAAATCTCATCATGATCTTTGCCATCGTGGGCGGCCTGCTGTCTTTTAACTGGATCACCCAGGAGGTTTTCCCGGCGCTGGAACTTGACGTCGTCAGGGTCCACGTCTCCTACCCCGGAGCAAGCCCGGAGGAGGTGGAACAGGGCCTGATCCTCGCTATCGAGGAGGCGGTTCAGGGCCTTGACGGGGTGGACGAGGTCAGCTCCACCGCGAGAGAGGGAGGCGGGACCGTCGAGATCACCCTCCTGGAAGGGCAGGACCTTCTCAAACTTGCCGACGACATCAAGAGCGAGATCGATCTCATCGACACTTTCCCCGAGGAGGCGGAGGAACCCGAGGTTTCAGTGGTTTCGCACCGGCGAAACGTCGTCGACCTGGTTCTTTTCGGACAGACCACTGAAGCCACCCTCCACGAACTTGGGGAGCAGGCGAGAGACCAGCTCCTGACGGACCCCGATATCACCGTGGTGGAACTGGAAGGGGTGCGTCCCCTGGAGATCTCCATCGAGGTCAGCCAGGAGAACCTGCGCCGCTACAAACTCACCCTGGACGAGATCGCCTCCCGCCTGAGGAGCGCCGCGGTGGACCTTCCCGGAGGGGGGATCAAGACCTCCACCGGCGAGATCCTCATCCGGGTCAAGGAACGAAGGGACTTCGGCCGGCAGTTTGCCCGGATCCCCATCATCACGGCCCCCGACGGCACCCATGTTTTTTTAGAGGAGATCGCCACTGTAGACGATTCCTACGAGGAGACCGACAGCTACGCGAGGTTCAACAACCAGCCCACCGTGTTTTTAGATGTCTACCGCATCGGGAACCAGACCCCCATCGAGGTCGCCGACGCGGTCCGGAAGCAGATGTCCATCCTCAACGAGGAGCTCCCGGAAGGGATTCAGGTTGAGATCCTCAGAGACCGCTCCGAGATGTACCGGCAGCGTGCCAACCTTCTTCTCACGAACGGGGCCCTGGGGATCGTGCTGGTCCTGATCATCCTGGGCATCTTCCTCGAGCTTCGCCTGGCTCTCTGGGTCATGATGGGGATCCCCATCTCCTTTCTCGGTGCCCTGCTCTTCTTCCCGGTCCTTAACATCTCCATCAACATGATGACGCTGTTCGCCTTCATCATCGCCGCCGGGATCGTCGTTGACGACGCCGTGGTCGTGGGGGAGAACATTTACCATTATTACCAGCAGGGCGAAGGTCTCCTCGACGCCGCGGTGATCGGGGCCCGGGAGATCGTGACCCCGGTGACCTTCAGCATCCTGACCAACATCGCCGCCTTCATGCCCCTCTTTTTTGTCCCGGGCCCCACGGGAAAGATCTTCAAGATGATCCCCCTCGTGGTGTGCACGGCCTTTATCATCTCCCTGGCCGAATCCATTTTCGTCCTGCCCGCGCATCTGGGACATCACACCCCCCCGAAGAGAGGGCGCGCGAGGGCCTGGATCCACGGCAGACAGCAGGCCTTTTCCCGCTGGTTCACCCACTGGGTGCGGGACCGGTTCACGCCCTTCCTGGACTGGGCCCTGGCGAGGCGCTATTTCGTCGTGTCCCTGGCCCTGGCGCTCCTGGTCTTTTTCCTCTTCTATGCCCTCAGCGGGCGCATGGGATTTTCCCAGTTCCCGAGGATCGAGTCGGATTTTTCCCGGGTCTCCGTGGAACTGCCCTTCGGGTCTCCCATCGAGAAGACCGAGGCGGTGATGGAGAAGCTGTACGCCGGCGCAAGGAAGGTCATCGAGGATTCGGGCCATCCGGAACTGTCCACCGGGATCTACACACGGGTGGGGCGCGGGGGGGCGCACAACGGCTTCATGGTGGTCTATCTTGCCGATCCCGACGTCCGCGAGAAGATCATGAGCACAGCAGAGTTCACGCGGAAATGGCGGGAGACGGTGGGCCCGGTCATGGGGGTGAAGACGATCAATTTCGCCTCGGACTTTGGAGGGCCCGGATTCGGCTCGGCCATAAGGGTCGAGCTTTCCCACAGGAACATTCCCGTCCTGGAGCAAGCCAGCGCGGAACTGGCGGAGAACCTTTCCAGTTATGTCCTATTAAAGGACATCGACGACGGCTTCCGACCCGGGAAGGAGCAGCTGGACTTTTCCCTGAAACCGGAAGGCGAGGCCCTCGGCCTGACCGCGCAGAGCGTGGCGAAACAGATCCGCAACGCTTTTTACGGCACCCGGGTCCTGCGTCAGCAGAGAGGACGCAACGAGCTGACGGTGACGGTACGCTTCCCGGATGAAGAGCGGGTCTCCGAGTACAATGTCCAGGAGATGATGGTCCGCACCCCGTCAGGAGCCTTCGTTCCCCTGAGGGACGTTGTCGAGATCAAACGCGGCCGCGCCTTCACGACCATCAACCGGCGGGATGGACGTCGTGTGGTCCAGGTCACCGCCGACATGGAAAACCGGGGCCGGGCAGGGGAGATCGAGAACGCGTTGAAGGCAGAGGAGCTTCCGAAGCTTCTGGGCCGCTACCCCGGTCTGCAGTACAGCTTCGAGGGGAGGGCCGCCGAACAGCGCGAAAGCCTGGCAAGCCTGAAAATCGGCTTCGTCCTGGCCATGATCATCATCTTCACCATGCTGGCCATTCCCTTTAAAAGCTACACCCAGCCTTTCATCGTCATGGCCAGCATCCCCTTCGGGATCATCGGGGCGATCCTCGGCCACATGATCATGGGGTACGACCTGAGCACCGTTTCGCTCTTCGGGATCGTGGCCCTGTCCGGCGTCGTGGTCAACGATTCCCTCATTCTCATCGATTTTGCCAACCGGCGAAGGAGAGAGCGGGGAATGTCCATCCACGATTCGGTCCTCGATGCCGCCAGCCAGCGTTTCCGTCCCATCCTGCTGACCACCGCCACCACTTTCGGCGGGCTGGCTCCGATGATGTTCGAGGGGGCGGTCCAGGCCCGATTCCTGATCCCCATGGCCATCTCCCTCGGCTACGGGATCCTCTTCGCCACGGTGATCACCCTCGTGCTGGTTCCCTGCCTGTACATGGTCGTCGAGGACGCCGGGAGGTTCCACGGGGCGGTGATAAGCGGATTCGGGAAAATAACAAGGGGAAAAGGCGAGTAAGTAATTGCTCCGGTTAAAGTTTAAAAAAAGCGGCCCTTCCGGGCCGCCATGCTTTAATAAATATTACTATAACCGTTATTTCCCCTTATCTCTTCCCCTTTCTTCCTTTTTATTCCACCTGCGCCCTGTAGACCTGACGCGTCCCCGGTGGGATCGTTTCCTCCACCAGATTGTCGGCGTCCGAGTCGAAGACTACGTAGCGCCCGTCGGCGCTGATAAACGGGTAATAGGAGTCTCCGTTCCCCTCCGTCCCTTCCGCGTTGACCGAAAGCCTTGACGTTGTATCCGTCTGGGTATCGCGGACGAAGATATCTGTTTTCCCGTTGTTGTCGTCCGCCACCAGGTTGTCGGCGTACGATTCGAAGACCACGTAGCGGCCGTCGGCGCTGATGTCGGGGTACCAGCATCCACTGTTGGCCTGTGTGCCGGCCGTGCTCACCGAGACTCGGGTGGTGGTCCCGGCCTGGACGTCGCGCAGGAAAACATCGGGATGGGAGTTGTCGTCTCCCGGTACCAGGTTGGAGGCCCCCGAGTTAAAGACGACATAAAGTCCATCCCCGCTGATGGCGGGCTCGTAGCAGTTCATACTGGCCTCGGTGCCGGCGGTGCTCACGGACACCTTGGAGGTCATACCCGTCTGGGTGTCGTGCAGGTAGATGTCCTTGTGGACGTTCGACACGCCCGGGACGAGGTTGGTGGCGTAGGATTCGAAGACCACGTATCGCCCGTCGGAGGAGATGTCGGGATAGTTGCTGCTGCTGTCGCCCGGCGTGCCGGCCGAGCTCACGGACACCATGGACGTGATCGGGAACTGCGTATCGCGCAGGAACACCTGCTGCGTTCCCATGGGTCCTCCTGGAACCAGGTTCTCGCTCAAAGAGTGAAAAGCCACGTAGCGGCCGTCGCCGCTGATGACCGGACGATTACTGTTATTATCTCCCTCCGTCCCCGCCGTGCTCACCGACACCCTTGCGGTAAGGGGTGTCAGGGTGTCCCGCCAGAAGATGTCGTCGGCGTCGTTGGTGTCGTCCGGCACGAAGTTGACAGGTTCCCCCTCGAAGACAACGAACCGGCCATCGTGGCTGATATCAGGATGGAAGCTTGCGTTGCTCCCCCCGATCCCGATGCCCTCAGTACCGGCCGTACTCACGGACACCCGGGATGTCATGCCTGTTTCCACATCATGGAGGAAGATATCATAGTCGCCGTTGGTGTCATCAGGCACCAGGTTGTCGGCAGAGAAAACATAGGTGACATAACGTCCATCGGCACTGATGGCCATTTTCTCCTCGCTGTTGCCGGAAGCCGGGCTGCCGGACGAATTCACCGACACGAGAATGATGGGCTTGGGCGAGGAGTCTCCCCCTCCGCCCCCGCCGCAGGCGCTGAAAAGGAACATCCCTCCCCACACGCCCAGGGATAGAACCAGAACCGTTATGACAGTCCCTTTCATTTTCCCAACTCCTTTCCCAAAAAAACAAACGACCGCCTCTTGATGGAGGCGGCCAACTCGAACTTTTGCATTGTTTTTCCCCGAATCCTTACCGGGTTTATTCTAGATCAGAAACGAAACATGGGCAAGGAGAGGGACGTTAGAGTAATAGTGATTATTATTAAGAACCGAAGGTGCCAGTATTCTTCATTGAAACCATGAGCATAAATGTTTTTTTACTATTGCCTTTCCTGAAACAATTGCTTTTGGTTTTACTTTCCTTGTCTTTATATCTTCCCCGTGTTACAAAGCACTGCCCGCAGGTCTGCTTCGGGATGAATAAGCTTCCCCAGGCAGTCCGCTCGGATGGATCATCAAGCGGTTAAAGAGTTCCTCAAGGCACCTCGAAGAAGTTTCCTTCCCTTTCCCGGTTCCCTGAAGCATTCCTCCCGACGATCTCGTTCGACGAGCCCATTAACAGGATCCGCCTGTGCCTGTCGCGCCGCATGCCGTCGCGTTTTGCGGGCTGCACAGGTGTGAACCGGAAAAGAGAAACATGGATAGAATGACGTTTAAACAGTTAAACCTTATCGAACCTCTTCTGCGCGCGGTCAGGGATGAGGGGTACGTACACCCAACCCCCATTCAGGAGGCCGCTATCCCCAGCCTGCTCGAGGGCCGGGACCTCCTCGGGTGTGCCCAGACCGGCACCGGGAAGACGGCCGCTTTCGCCCTTCCCATCATCCAGAGGCTTCGTGAAAATCCTGGGCGGACCGCGCCGCGGTGCGCAAGGGTCCTTGTCCTCACCCCCACCCGCGAGCTGGCCGCGCAGATCGACGAGAGCTTCAAGGTCTACGGCAGGCACCTGAACCTGAAAAGGGCCGTTGTCTTCGGTGGAGTCGGGCAGAATCCTCAGGTCAAGGCCATTTTCCCGGGTGTTGACGTTCTGGTGGCCACACCGGGGCGTCTTCTCGATCTCATGAACCAGAAGCACGTGCGCCTCGACCGCCTTGAGACCTTCGTTCTGGATGAGGCGGACAGGATGCTGGACATGGGGTTCATTCACGACGTTCACAGGGTCATCGCCGCCCTGCCTGCAAGGCGGCAGTCCCTCTTTTTCTCGGCCACAATGCCGCCGGAGATCGTCCGGTTGGCCGGAAGCATGCTCACCGATCCGATCCAGGTTTCCGTCACGCCGTCGGCCACGACCGTCGAGCGTGTCGATCAGAAGGTGATGTTCGTGAGCCGCGGGGACAAGCGCGATCTGTTGGAGCACGTCCTTGCCGACCCGGAAATTTCCCGGGCACTGGTTTTCACCCGGACAAAGCACGGGGCCGACAAGGTCGTAAGACAGCTTGAAAAAGCCAGGGTCCGGGCCAATGCCCTTCACGGCAACAAGTCCCAGACCAGTCGGACAAGAGCTCTCGAGGATTTCCGCCGCGGGAAGATCCGTGTCCTGGTGGCCACGGACATCGCCGCGAGGGGCATCGATGTGGACGGCATAACCCACGTCATCAACTACGACCTGCCCGACACCCCGGAGAGCTATGTCCACCGCATCGGCCGTACGGCAAGGGCAGGCGCGGACGGGACCGCTATCTCCTTCTGCGACCGGGAAGAGGCCGCCTGCCTGACCGATATCCAGAGGGTCATCCGGGCCAAGGTGCCCATTTGGGAGGACCATCCCTGGCACATCCCCGCGGGGTTCATGGAGATCATCAAACCGGTTGAAAGGGAGGAGAAGGCACGGGGAAACTGGAACCGGAAGGATCGAAGGAGGAAACGATCCTCATTCTCCCGTCCGGGAACCGGTGCGGCATCGGAATCGAGGATTTAAGACGAAATAAAAATTCTGGTTATGGTTATAGCGAGACCCGTTAAGGCCGTGTATTAGATTCGGGGCGGCCGGCGGTGTCCCTGTAACCATAACTATAATCCCCTCCTCACCTTGCATCTTCGCCCCCTCTTCCAGTACAAAGCAGGCGGTGTCAGAGACCAAAAACGCCAGGACAGATGACAGCCAGGGCCGACACCGTCTTTAACTCAACTTGCCCGAAGCCCTCGGACGCCGGGGGGGCAGGGCTGCCCCGTCTTTTACGTTTTTCCTTGCCAAACCTGAAAAAATGGTTACTAATGTATCAACACCTGCGGGAATAGACCTGTGGGGTAAAAATCGTTTTGTAGTTGGTGAGGAAAAGCTTCAAGAATGATGAAGGCGGGTCCTGGCTTCAGGGCCTTTTTTTTGGCTGGATCCATATGAGCTGTTCCGAAGGACTACAAAAGAAAAGAAGGAGTAGTGAGATGGTAGAAGGAACAGTGAAGTGGTTCAGCGATGCAAAAGGCTTCGGATTTATCGAGCGGAGCGACGGTCCCGACGTGTTCGTGCACTTTTCGGCGATCGAGGGCGGCGGCTTCAAGACCCTGTCAGAAGGGCAGAAGGTGAAATTCGAGGTCACGGACGGGCCCAAGGGCCCCCAGGCGAGCAACGTCTCGGCTGACTAAGCGTTTTCATCCAGAACACCACGGGAAGCCCCGCGGCCAGAAAGCCGCGGGGCTTTTTTTTCACCGGATTTTCCTTCACAGCAGACGGTGTCAGAGACCAGGAACGACATGATTGCAACCATGGATCCAGCAACCTGCGCTATAATCCATAAAGACTCCAATTTCCTTATCGCACGCCGGGCAGAGGGTCAAAACCTTGCCGGAAAATTGAGGTGCCTGGTGCGAGGGACGAGGGAGGAGAATGGAAGTCGAAAGGGAACGAAGAAAAAGAAGAAGGATAACAGGGTGAAAGAAAAGGGAAGATCCAGGTTCTTTCTAGCTCTTTTCCAGGGGTCTTCCAGGGCTTTCTGACAGTCGGAGGGAGGGGAGAAAACCATGAAGACCAGGAACGTCATTCTCTTTTTGCTGGTGATCAGCTGGGCAATTTTCCCGACCCATGCCCGGGCCAAAGGATGGTACCTCGGCGGGGAATTCCAGTTGACATCCCCTGGAGACGGGATTGTCGGGGAAATCGAAAACGGTTACGGGTTTGGGCTTGATTTCGGGTACCGGTTCTCACCCAGGTTCGCTCTGGATTTCATCTGGGGAATGAGTTTCCACGATGAGGAGGGCAACGATGTGGAGTATATGCGGTTCCTCGGAGGCGGCAGGCTGATATTAAACCACACGAACCGGCTGCAGCCCTACATCACCGCCGGCCTCGAAAGCCATCTCATCTTTCGCAGTCTCTTCGACGACATGGACGGCAGCGGTTTTTTCGTCGGGTTCGGTGGGGACTATTACATTTCCGAAAGGGGGTCCCTGGATATCTGTTTCAGGCACAGCATGTGGACAGGGGAGGTGGACACCCCCCGGACTTCCGAGGACGTGACGACCGACACCTTAAGTGTCAGCTACAAGCATCACTTCAGCAAGTGACCGTTTCCCGGTTCCCGGTGTCAGAGACCGAAGGCCTGGAAAACGCAGAATCATTATTATTTAACAAAGCCGGGCCTCCGGTGCCCTTTTCCAGGTTCTGGCAGGTCTTCAGAAAAAGAACCCCCCTTATCGGGTTCCTGCAATGGGAAGGAGAAAAGATCGAGGGAAAAGGGAAAAATTCAGCGATACCTTTAACCTTTCTCCTTTTCCCATTCCCCCTTTTATTGAAAAAGCCCCCTGGCGGCGCAATTTTCCGAGGAGCAACTAATTGAAAAGATTATAAAAAAGATATGATGCCTCATTAGTTGCATTTCATCGGCAGCACCTCTCCCGTGGGAAAAAAATCCCCCCAAAATATTCTTAACATACCGTTTTTAAAGTACTATTTGAACAATTGGCCGCCTGGGCCTGATAGGCGAGTAGAAAGCGTCGATATATTTTTCCTTTGACAATTATGTTATTTATGTTACTATATATATCAGAAATATCGGTTTTAACGAGGGCAGAGGGAAGACCCTGCAGCATTAGGAGCCGATCCTGGCTGGGGTCCCCTTCACTTACCCCTTTCGGGCAAAGAGAGGTCCAGGATGTACATCAGGACAAAGATTACACTGCTCCAGACCGCGGTCATGGCGGTCTCCCTGGCAGTCATCCTCCTGGTGATCTTCATGGCCGTCTACGATCTGGTCAACGAGAAGGACAATGCCTTCTACAACGAGAAGCTCGACCAGGTGCTTGCCAGGGTTGAGGCCGATTACCGGATACTAACGACCACGGGGTCGGGGAACCCGGAACTTGATCCCGGGGAAGGGCAGGAGAGACTTCTTTCAAACCTGGCCGGGAAGAATTTCAGCGGGGGCAGCCCGGATGTCTACCTTTTTATCCTCGACGGAAAGGGTGAGGTGATCCTGCATCCGGGCCTGGAGCGCGGTACGAAAGACATGGCCGGACCGGGGTTTATCCGCGAAGTGTTAAAGCAGCAAAGCAGGAAAGAGCTGGCTCTATCCGTCAACCACCAGGATTTGTGGATTCTCGGGGATTATTTCGAGCCCTGGGACTGGCATATAGGCTACGTCGTGAAGAATGATTTTAAGTACGCGGCCATCAGCGGATTCCTTCGGCACCTCCTGCTCATCAGCGTGGTTTCCATCGCCGTCATGATCGTTTTAAATGTCATGGCAATGAAAATCCTGCTCGGGCCACTGAATACCATCGTCGAGGCTGCGGACAAGATCGGGCGGGGCAACATTTCTGTTCCGGTTGATGCTCCAGGCCATGACGAGACGGGCCTGGCCCTTACCGCTATCAACAATATGGCCAGGAAAATGAACGAGGTGATAAGCGAGCTGCGCCTTGCTTCCAACCAGGTCACATCGGGCAGTCAGCAGGTCAGCTGTGTGGCCGGGAACATGGCCGCGGGAGCCGGCGAGCAGGCTTTTGCGGCGGAGAAGGCGTCCTCTTCCATGGAGGAAATGGCAACCAATATCAGGCAGAACGCGGAAAATGCCCGGCAAACGGAAAAGATCGCCATCAAGGCCTCTCAGGACGCGTGGGAAGGAAAGGAAGCGGTGAAAAAAACCGCTTCCGCCGTTTCCCGGATCAATGAGAAAATCACGATCATCGAAGAGATCTCCCGCCAGACCAACCTCCTGGCCCTCAACGCGGCTATTGAAGCTGCCAGGGCCGGTGAACATGGGAGGGGGTTTGCCGTAGTGGCGGCCGAGATCCGGAAACTTGCCGAACGCAGTCAGGCTGAAGCGAACGAGATCAGCGAACTTTCCACCGGCAGTGGAGAGGTGGCCGCCAGGGCCGGCGATATGCTGGAGCGCCTGGTGCCCGGAATCCTTAAGACCGCTGATCTGGTCCAGGAAATCACGGCGGCTTCGAATAAACAGAGCGAGGGCGCAGCTCACATCAGCAAAGCAATCCAGCAGTTGGATCGTGTCACCCAGCAGCACGCTTCCGGGGCGGAGGAACTGTCTTCAACGGCGGAGGAACTGGCTTCCCAGTCGGAGCACCTGTTCGAGATCATGGGCTATTTCAGGATGCCTGAGGCCAGAGAAGATTTCACGGGAAAGGTTGGAAAGCTGGAAACGGTCCCCCGGGGCGCCGGAAGAAGACCCTCCGCCGCCGGTCATTTCGGGGAAGGATCCAATCTCTCCAACAGTGAGGAAAAGACGTTGTCGCCGGGGCCCGGAAGCAAATTGGACCGGCACATTCCCCCTGGAGAGAATACGGATGAAGAACCACCAGATGGTTCCCGGTGTCGGAGACATTTAAAGAACCCGGATTTTTGATGGGGAAAAAAGGATATTAAAGAAAGGGTAAAGGGCAGGGGTCTCCATGCCCTTTACCCTTTTCCTTTTTTCCTTTCCCCTTTATTGTCTGGTGTCAGAGACCGAAGGGGTGAAGAATGCCAGAGGGTCCAATTCCTTCGATATCGGAAATAAACTGGCTTGAAGAGCAGCTCCTTTCAGCCATGAGAGACCGGGATCTGTTTTTTCTGGAAAAAATCTTTTCCGATAAATACGTCTTTATGGGTTCCGACGGTTCCGGATGGGGTAAGGTAAAAGCCCTCGAGGATTTCAAAAACCCTGATTATCAGTTGGAAAAATGGAGGTTAACGATGGAAAAATCGCCGTGGCCGGAAACACCGCTGTGGTGACCGGGGTAAGCCTTGTTGAGGGCCATATCGGTGAAAGTCCCCTCTCGGGCAGGTATCGATTCATGAGGGTCTGGGCCAGGATCGGTTTAAACTGGAAGATCATCGCCGTTGCCACCTGCAGCGCAAAAGGTTAAAAGCTTAAGAGGATTAAAGGGAAAGCGGAACCTGGTGTCATGGTCGATAAGGGGGAAGACACATGGAAATCGGGCGCAGAAAATTTTTTGAATTGCTCCTTGGATATTCCGCCTTCCTGGGATTGGCTGGAGGTCCCCTGCTTCCGGCGGTATTGAATCCCAGGCATGCCCTGGCTGCGGATGAAGGGGGACAGAGCTTCCTCTGGGGGATCTTGCTTTATGCCCTGCACACTCACCATGGATTTGCCCTTACGGACAAAAGGCTGATAGTTGAAAAATACATCGCTTCCAACCTGACCCCGAAGGAAATTCAGATCAATCAAGACAGCATCGAGGTCCTCAAATACGCTCCGTCCAACCTGACCCCGAGGGAAATTCAGGTGACACCAGGAAGGATCGAAGTGGCAAGATTCGACGCCTCGGGTAATACGCCGATGGTCGTTGAGATAACCTCGGGGGCTGTTGAGGTGAAGCAATACCTGATCGGGAATAACAGCCCCAAAACGGTGCAGGTAATTCCTGGGGGGATTGAGGTGACGGAATTTATCCCATCAAGCCGAACACCAAAGACGGTGGAGATCACCCCGAACGGGGTCGAGGTAAAAGAGTTCATCTTTTCTGTCAACTCCCCGAAGGAGGTGGAGATCACCTCGGACAGAATAGACGTTAAAAGGTACGTTCAGGGAAACCTCTCACCGAAGGCCATCAGGGTCGAGTCTCTTTGAGATGGGAATTTTTGACCGGGCTTTTTATCCCCGGGTGTTTAAAAAGGTAAAGGGTAAAAAAAAAGGAAATCCAGGAGTGTTTTTGCCTTTATCCCTTCTTCTTCCCTCCTCCTGATAGTGCCGGGTGTCCAAGGAAATATGGGAGTGACTTTTAATAATGAAACAGGGCGGGATTCCAGGGGAGTTTCCCGGCAATAAGGATGCGGCGGCAAGAATTGGAAAAGACTTGAAATGATGCCTGGCCCGGGCCGGAAAATCTTACTTTCATCGATAATAGCGGCTTTCTGCCTGGTCCTTGTGTTTTTTCTTTTCAAAGGGCCCGGCGATCCAGGGGTGACCACCGGGGATATCATCTTTCAGGATCTGCCGTCGGCACAGAGCGAGGCCGTCCGGCTGGCCACCGGGTCGCAGTACAGCCACGTTGGAATGATCGTGGAAAAAGAAGGGAAACTGCTGGTCCTCGAGGCCATCGGTCCTGTCCTTTATACGCCGATGGAGGAGTGGATCGAACGGGGCGGCGGACATTTCGCCGTCAAGAGGTACCGCTTAAAGGGAAATCCCCTGGATGCCGGAAAACAGGAACAGCTCGTCGTCGAGGGGGAGAAACTCCTCGGGATCCCCTACGACCCCTATTTTCTGTGGTCCGATGAAAGGATCTACTGTTCGGAGCTGGTTTACAAGACCTACAAGCGCGCCCTGGGAATAGAATTGTCCCCATTGGAAAGGATGAGTTCCTTCGATCTTTCCCATCCGGCCGTAATAAACGTGATGCGGGAGCGATTCGGGGACGATCCCCCCTTTGATGAGCCGGTCGTTCCTCCCTCTGCGCTATTCGATTCAAACATGCTGGAAACCATTCTTTCCCGGTAGGCAGTCATCGTTTCAAGAGACAAGAGACAGGAGATAAGGCGAAAGCCCTGAGTCCGTCGAAGTCAGAATCCTGGCGCAAGGGTGCACAGGATTCTCTGTTGGGCCCTGGTTAAGTCAGCCGGGATTTATTTTTTGGGCGGTATGTATTATCGTACTGGATAGAAAAAGGGAGAATCTGGCCAGTCGGTCCACACAGTCCTGATTCGCTCCTCGTCCGGTATTAACCTGAAGAATCTGTTTTTGTCCCAGGAAAGGAACTGACCATGAAAAAAACAGCGATAGCTGCCCTTTTATTCATGATGACCACCGCGACTGCCTTTGCCGGTCAGGTTCCTGGTACGTCCGTGTTCATGACCCCTCCGCGAGGCTTCGTTCCGTCCGACCGCTTTGCGGGATTTTTTAATGAATCATCCGCTTCCACCATCATGATCACCGAACTGTCGAAACCCTACGCGCAAGTGACAGCAGAGTTTAATGACCTGGAGGGTTTGCGGGCCCAGGGGATGAGAGTGCTCAGCAAGTCCCCGGTCACGGTTGACGGTTACAAGGCGATGCTGGTTTACGCCGAACAGCCAGCTCAGGGCACGCTGTTCCGGAAATGGCTCGCGGCTATTGACCGGTCAGGGGGGACCACTATTTTGGTGGCCAATTTTCCCAAGGAGACCGCACCTTATCAGGAGGAGATCATCAAGACGGCCCTTCTTGGCGCCACTTTCCAGAAACCGGTCGATTCCTCCGACACCCTTGCCTTTTCGGTTAAGGCAGTTCCTCCTTTCAAGGTCGCCCAGATCAAGGGGCAGACCATGGTTCTGTCTCCCGGCGGCCAATTTCCCGTCAGCGACGAAAGGATCCCGTACATGGTCCTTGGCCGGGCCGAATCTGGAAATACAGCCGTATCCAATCAAAAAGCTTTCGCTGAGAACCATGTAACGACCGCCGCGGGGATCCGGGACATCCGCGTTGACCAGACGACTCCAATCATTCTCGGGGGCCTGTCCGGTTATGTGACGATGGCCCAGGGGGAAGGTACTCTTGCCTATACGCCTGTGACCATCTACCAGGTTCTCCTGTTTGATGCCTCGGGATACTGCGCGATCCTGGGGGTAACGGCTTCGAAAGATAAAAATACCAATATCCCGCTTTTTGAAGAGACCGCCATGACATTCAAGATGAAAAAACCCTAGAACCAGTGCATCTTTTTTCCCGGTGCCGGTTGAAAAAACTTCCTTCCCGGAAAAGACCGGGGAAAATAGCCGCCGATCCTGGAGATGAATCGGAACATGGAGGCAAAAAAATATGAATGAAGACGAAAAAATCATATCCATGTGTCCGGGTTCGGACATGGATAGGAGATTGGCTGAGGAAATTATGGGCGGTACATTGAAAAACTATTCCGGGAACATGGGGGATGCATGGGAAATTGTGGAAAGACTGGAGGAGTTGGACTGGCGGGTTGATATAATCAATTCCAAAAAGAAAAAGGCTGTCCTTGGCATGAAAATAGTCCAGGGTGCGCCTCACACACTGAATGTCAAATATGGATGCCCCATTGAATTCGAAAGCATCCCCGAGGGAATATGCAAGATCGCCCTTTTGACTCTGCTCGTGGAAAAAACGGGATGGTAAATTACAGATTTTGACTGCACGATATCAGGGTGGGCAGAAAAAGAAGAGCCAATGGTATTGGACAGAAAAGGACGGCGGATCATACGAAGGATTGAAGGTTTTTGGAAACAGTGGACTGTTTTTTTTGGTTTTTCCCGCCTTCGCCGGGTTTTCACTTTCCATGATGCCTGGGTGAACCGGCAAGGCCTTCGGTTTTTCTCTCGTTTTTTTCACTTCCTGTTCCGGGACTTCGGGAAGAACAGGGACGAGGTGATGAACGATTGCCCAAAAAGGTGGTATAATTTTCCTTGAGCCACCCTGGGACATTGATCCCGATCCCTGTGTTAATCATGCGTCAGGCTAGGCCCCTTTGGCCTGAGGAATCGAAGAGGGTGGCTCTGAATTCTGGCCCTCCTCTGCCCTGTGTCAGAGACCGTGGACAATGGGAAAGAAAGCGTCCAGGATCTATAAGAAATGGGCCGGATACGCCGATTTTACTACGACATCTTCTCAAACTTCTACGACTTCATCATCGACCTCCATTCGAAGGATAAGAGCGAAGGGCTCAGGGATTTTCTTGTGGAATCCGCCGGGATAAAACCCGGAAGCGCCGTTCTCGACATCTGCAGCGGCACAGGGTCCGTCGCCGTGAAGGCTTCCGAACTGGTGAAGGAAAACGGGGGTCAGGTGGTTGCCCTGGATTTTTCCCTTGGAATGCTGAAAAAAGCCAGGAGAAAAGCCAGGGAAAAGAACCTCGGCAGCCTCTTCCTCGTGCAGGCCGATGTCAGCTGTCTTCCTTTCCCGGACGGTTCTTTTGATTGCGTCACCTGTTCCCATGCCATGTATGAGTTGACCGGGAAGGCGAGAAGGGAAGGGCTGGGAGAGATAAAAAGAGTGCTGAAAAACGGCGGCCGGTTTTTCATGATGGAGCACGAGGTCCCCGTGAAGCCTTTTATCCGATTCCTGTATTACGTCAGGCTCACGACAATGGGGTCCCGTGAAAACCGGGGATTTGCACAGGACGAAACACCGGAACTGTCTGTCCACTTTTCCGATGTCCGGAAAAGCCATTCACCCACCGGCAGGTCCAAACTCCTGTCGGGGACAAAAGATCAAATTGAGGATTGAGAATTGAGTAATTCAGTGCACAAGTGCACTTGTGCACCGGTGCAAAAAATTGAGTATTGAGAATTCAAAATTGAGAATCAAAGGCGCTTGCCTTAGTGCTTTAAATTTCTCAATCCTCAATGCTCAATTCTGAATCTTGTGCACCAGAACCTTTCCTTCCACTTTTTTTAACAAATAAGAAAAATACGATATAAACAACAAGACTTTTTTTGTCACCTTGAATTACCAATTTTCTTCCCTCTTTATTAAAACCGCACTGAAAATCAAAAAATCCCATTTTTTTCATCTGGTTATAACGATTTTTTCCATAAGGATCCCCGGCCTGCCCTTTGCATGGACCTTTTAGCGTTTATTCATCTCATGGGGATTTATTCATTCCAAGCTTGTGCCCGGGAGGACGAACATGGAAGTGAAAAATGAGGAAATTGGGGGAAACAAAAAAAAGAAAGAACTTTTGATCGTTGACGACGTCAAGCTGTTCCTTCAGCTGACAAAAACCCTGTTCAGCCGGGAGGAGTATATCATCCACACTGCGGTGAACGGGCAGCAGGCCATTGAGATCGCCAATGAAAAGGTCCCTGATCTGGTCCTCCTCGACCTGGTCATGCCGGGGATAGAAGGGGACGAAGTATGCAGGGTCATCCGATCGGATCCCGCCACGAAGCACATTCCCGTCCTCATGGTCAGTTCCAGGTCGGATGAGGAATCAAGGAGACGCTGCCTGTATGCCGGGTGCGACGATTTCATCACCAAACCCGTCAGGCTGGAATCCCTGAATCAGGCTGTTGAAAAACAGCTCTCGGCATTCAAAAGAAATTTCCCCAGAATCAACGTCATGCTGCCCTGCCTCCTTGACAACGGCCTCGACCAACTGTTTACGAGTATTCATACACTCTCGGCGGGAGGGGCCTTCGTTGAGGCAGATCCTCCGCCCCTCCCCGGCAGCGACAACCAATTGACTTTCTTCCTGCCCGAAGATCAGGAGAGCGTTACGCTAAGAGCCCTTGCGAGGTGGAACCGTTTCATTCAGGGAAACCGTCCCGTGGGATCGGGTTTTGAATTCGTGGATGCGGATGAGGAAAGCTTTTCACGACTGGACAAGTGGGCTAAAGAAATAAGCCGCAAACAGGTTTACTGCTAGGACGGGCCCCTTTTGGGGGGAAGGAAAGAAAGGAAAGAAACGGGCGGAGGGGGACTCCGCAGGTTTATGAGAAAGGGAAAGGGAGAAAGGGGAAAAGGAAGCGCACGGAGGTTTCCTTTTCCCCTTTTCCTTTCTTATTTCTTTTGTGACGGCTCCTATTCGAACCGCGCCCTGATCGTTCTTGCGTGGACAGGCAGTCCCTCCGCCTCGGCAAGGGTGATCACCACATCCTTTAGTCCTTCCAGGCCTTCCTTGCTGAGATACTGAAATGTCGGTTTTTTTATGAAATCATCCACGGACAGGCCGGAGAACATCCGCGCACACTGTCCTGTCGGAAGGACGTGGTTTGTTCCCGAGGCATAATCGCCCACCGGCACCGGCGCATAGGGTCCCAGGAAAATGGAACCCGCGTGCCTGATCCGGTTAAGGGTGATAAAGGGATCTGATGTCATTATCTGGAGGTGCTCGGCGGCATACTGGTTGGTAAAATCGATGGCCTGCTCCATGTCCCGGGCGACCAGCACACAGGAATGTTTTTTCAGGGACGATTCGAAGATCTCTTTCCTGGGGAGGCCGTCGAATTCACGGCTGACGATGTCGCAGACCTCGTCGGCAAGCTTTTGGGAGATGGTGACGAACACGGAGGCGGAATCGGGGTCGTGCTCCGCCTGCGAGAGAAAATCCCATGCGATGAAATCTGCCTTGCCGCTCTCGTCGGCCAGGATCAGGGACTCGCTCGGCCCTGCCGGCGAGTCGATATCGACCTGTCCATAGACGATCATTTTGGCCGCGGTGACGTATTTGTTGCCCGGACCGACGATCTTGTCCACTCTGGGCATCGTCTCGGTTCCAAAGGCAAGGCCGGCCACGCCCCATGGGCCCCCAACCTTGAATATTCTGTCGCACTGCGCGATATCGGCTGCCACCAGGGTGACGGGACTGGCCTTCATGCCCTTGCTGGGGGGGGTTATGGCCACGACCTTCTCGACACCGGCCACTTTCGCGGGGAGCACGGTCATGAGAATGGAACTGGGATAAACGGCTGTGCCTCCCGGGATATAGCACCCCACGATATCCATGGGCCTTGTAACCCTTCCTGCCAGGATCCCCTTGGAAACTTCTATGGACCACATCTCCCTTTCAAGCTGGGCTGTGTGGAATTTGATGACATTTTCCGCCGCGATCCTGAGATAATCCACCACTTTCGGGTCTATTTCCCTGTAAGCCTGGTCGATCTCTTCCCTCTTCACCTCGAAATCGGCGGCTGTGATGTCTTCCTTATGTTTTTTGTAGTGTTTCAGGGCGACGGCGTCCCCATTTGCCCTGATGTCGTTCACGATAAGACGCATCTCTTCGAATATGGATGAGATGTCCTCCATGGACCTTTCCATGATGGATCTGGTCCTCTCAGGGCTCATGTCGTCGATCTTTTCAGGGCGCAGGTTCATTTACTTAAATTCTCCTTTCGGAATGTTTTCCCTGATCGTTTCCGGGCCTTCATTTTAAACCCGAACTTATAGCAAAATATTCAACCCTTTAAAACCGTTAACCACCGGGCGTCGGAGGCTGAAACCCGGTTAAACGCAGCAGGTTAAAAGAAAGAAGAAAAATGACGCCTTGATCCCGGTCCCTTGTTACTTGCGCCCTGTTCCTTTAAACTTACTACAGAATTGAATTAATCGGACAACGGCTTCTGGCGGGATGCATTCACCGTGGAAGGACCCCCCGGCCGTACCTCATAACGGAGGAAGGAATTTGGATCCTGCAAAGGTGTCCCTGACTTACGGAAAAGGCCGGATAGACCTGACGGTTCCCGCCCGCAGCCTGGCTGGTCCGGTCATCGCGCCGCGGCAGCCTGATGAGGGCGCAGACCGCGATGTGGCAGGCGCAATTCAGGCCGCCCTCGCGTCTCCCATGGACAGCCCGCGGCTTCGCGAGATGGTCGGGGGCCTCCGGGTGGCTCTGGTTTTGTCCGATGAGTTCCGCGCCGGCCAGCAACGGGAGATCGCCCGAGGGCTGGCGAGGGAGATCGCCGCGGGACAGCCGGCCCAGGTTACCGTCCTGATCGCCACTGGGAGCCATGACCGGGTGATTTACGGGGACCGGATCGCTGAGTTCGGGCGGCAGGCTCTGCGAGAAGCGGGACTGCCCGAAGACCGGGTTTTTATCAACGATTGTGACGATGACGAGAGCCACGCCCATATAGGGACGACACCTTCCGGTACTCCCCTTTTTGTGCACAAGGAGCTGCTGCGCGCCGACCTGAGGGTCCACGGCCATGAGGGCAAACCTCATTATATGAACGGGTATTCGTGTTTCGATAAACAGATCGTCCCCGGCCTGGCAATGCGCAGATCCATCGAGGGGAATCATAAGCTGGCCCTGCAGCATAATTTTTCTGTAGCCGGCCGCAGTCCGTGGGTGGCCGACCCCGAGCGCCGGCACAACCCCTTTGGAAAGGACAATCAGGATTCCAGGCGGATGGCCCAGGGGGTCCAAATCCGCGGGGATGATCTGATTCCCGCCAGGGCCGGGGTATTCGGCCTGGACATGATCTCCGAACAGGGTGCGGTGAAATGGGCGGCCGCGGGCGATCCGGACGCGGTTACCCGCCGGATGGTTGTTGAAGCGGACGATCTGTCCATGTTCACCGTTAAACCCACACGCTACGTGGTTATCTCCCCCGGGGGTCCGCCGGCTTCGCAGGCTCTTTACGGTGTCCAGAACTGCTTCGATCTGGCGCTGAAAAACGCCATTCTTCCCGGGGGGGAGGCGTTGGTGATCGCTCCCTGCGACGGAAGGCCCGATCTGCCCCCCGACGTTTCCGGCCTCGCCCCGGATCGAAAATCCAAGGTACTTTTCTGGGACAAGCTGGTGCAGTACACCAATGAGACCCTCGACGTCTGGGGCAGCTTTGTTAATGAAAATTTTGAACTTTATCTCTGGAAGACCGACCGGGTTCTGAAGCTGTTTAAAGAGAACGGCATTTCCCTCCATGTCCACTGCGGCCTCGACCCCGCCGTCCTGGAGCAGGGGGGATTTGCCAGCGCGCCGGATCCCCAGGCATGGATCGATGAGCGGGCGGCCCGCTCAGACGGTCTTATCCAGGTCATCGACAACGGCAACAGGTTGTTCGTTGTCGGCTCCTGATCAGGACCGGGAAAAAGGGGGTTGAAAGTAACGGGAAGTTTTAAAGAGGTGTCGGAACCGTTCGGGGCAGCATGACGTGGGGCAAATCCGCTGGATTCAGGAAAGGCTTTTTAAAAACATCCTCTCCAGTCCTTTCTTTACCCCTATCGTCGATGAAGCCTGTCACTTCATCCCGGTATCACGTCCGGGATGTACCCTGGGAGGTTAGCAATCAGCGCTGAACCATTGCGGGCTGTTTTTCTCGAACCAAAGCCCCCTAATCCCCACATCTTTTCCCTTTATCCCCTCCCGAGGCTCGGCAGTCCCATCCTCGGCACCCTCCTTCGGGACAGGGGTTGGGAGGTCAGGATTTACGTCGAGGAGGTCGCGCCTATCGACTTTGACCTGGTTCTAAGCGCCGATCTGGTGGGGATCTCTACCATAACCTCCACAGCTCCCAGGTCCTATGCGCTGGCGGACGCGATCCGGGCGGCGAGGATTCCCGTTGTCCTTGGCGGATCCCACGTGACCTATCTCCCGGAGGAGGCCCTCGATCACGCGGACATGGTGGTCCGAGGGGAGGGTGAGATCCCCATGGTGGCCCTGGCCGCGCACTTCGAGGGCGGTTGCGGCCTTGACCAGGTGCCGGGGCTTTCGTGGCGCGATAAAGGCCGAACGGTCCATAACCCTCTCCCGGAAAAGCCGGTTGACCTCGACGAGCTTCCTATCCCGGACCTGTCGCTCATCCAGGGTTTCATGAAGAACGGCTCTTTTTCCGGAACGGTTGTCCCTATCCAGACGACGAGGGGATGTCCCTACAACTGCACCTTCTGTTCGGTCACCGGGATGTTCGGCAGGAAGGTGCGGAGAAGGAGTCCCGAGAATATCGTAAGGGAACTGGAACATTACCGCAGGTCCGGGGCCGTGGTCTTTTTCTACGACGACAACTTCGGCGCTGACAGGGAGCATGTCCGGGCCATCTGCAGGTTGATCCTGGCTTCCGGGCTGGATCTGAAATGGAGCGCTCAGGTCAGGCTTGAGATCGCGCATGACGAGGAACTGCTGGACCTGATGCATCGGGCGGGATGCCGGACGTTCTTCATCGGGTTCGAGTCCGTCAACCAGGAAGCCCTCGCCGAGAGCAGGAAATCACAGTCCGCGGCCATGATGGGCCAGGAGGCGAGATCCATCCGTCGGGCCGGGATCGAGATCCACGGAATGTTTATTTACGGTTTCGACTCGGATGGGAGCCGGGACCTTAAAGCCACCCTTCGGTTCGCCATGAGAACACCCATTACAACGGCCCAGTTCCTTCTCCTGACACCCTTTCCCGGAACCCAGCTCATTAAGCGCCTGGAGGAAGAGGGGCGGATACTCACCTATAACTGGGATCTTTACGATACGCATCATGTCGTGTTTACCCCAAAGCTTCTCACTCCCCGGGAGATCCAGAAAAAACAGGTCCGTTCGCACTGGCGGTTTTATTCCTGGCCGCGAAGCCTCCTGAACCTTATCAAGCTGAAATTCCTGCGCACGGGGATCTACATATATGCCAGGAGGATCAACGCCAGGTGGAAGAGGCAGAACCGACGGTACCTGGAAGCACTGAAAATTTTTTCCCGAAGCGGGTCTTTTAACCTGAATATGGAATTCATGAGGAGATTTCCCGAGATCAAGTCGGCTGTAGCAAAGGCCCAGAAGGGTCTTTATGAAAGGGTTGGTGCCCGCTCTTTAAAGACGGAAAGATGACGCCGAAAACCCTGTCTGCTGTGGCTCCCTGCGACTATTTCCTCTTTGCTGTGTCATCTGGCGATCAGTATTGAAAGTTCTTTGATCCCGTCTGCCCTGACACCTTGAGGCAAAAAATCAGCCGGTGTCAAAGGACGAAGAACGTTGGCGGCGAAGGAAAACCCGGCAGCCAGGCTGCGCCATGAAAAAAACTGATCTGACGCGGGAAAAGGTCCACGGATCAATCCCGCAATTTTTCCTTTCGGTCATGTCCGGCCGGAAACGGCGTTCCCGCAGATTCGCTTCCCTCTTTGCCCTCGCGGTTATCAGCATGGCGGCTGTCTGCCAGGCGCGGGAATACGCCCTGACGGTATATGGCGGTCGCACAACGGGCCAGACCTGGATGGAATCCCTTTCCCTCGATGCTGATTTCACTGACGCCTATATTTTTGTCGGTGCCCTGGCCTGGACGGTAAGCCGTTATCATGAGGAAGCCCTCACCCTCGAACTGGAAGGGCAGGTGGGGAAATATTTCGGGGACCAGGACCTCCTGGAGTTTAATTTCCCGGCGGTCCTGCGCTGGCGGGATTTTCCATGGAACAGCCGCGTTGACACCAGCCTTGCCATCGGGCTTGGTCCTTCCTGGGCGACCCGGGACCCCCCGGTCGAGAAATCAGATGGGGGCACAACCCGGCAGTTGCTGGTTTACTGGTTTATCGAGATCGCAGCGGGACCGCCGGAGGTGAACTGGAGCGGTGTGTTCCGGCTTCACCACCGGTCCACCGGTTTCGGCCTGCTGGCCAGAGATGGAGGTTCCAATACGCTTTGTGCCGGCCTGAAGGTTCGGTTTTAGATTCAAATGGGGTGGGGACCGGTCCTGATTTTTCTGCTTCAGGGCCCGTTCGGGGAGAAACTGCCCGAGGGGTTTTGCTCACCTTTTCCCTTTCCCCTTCCTTTCCTCCCGGTTATCTTCTGTCCACCACCCTCACCGCTTTCCCCGGGGGTCTTTCGAGACTGCCGATGGAGACCAGTTCAAGATCGGAACCGAAGGCCAGGAAATCCCTGAGGATGCGGCCCAGCTTTGCGAGCAGGACGGAATCCGCCGGGTTTTGGGCCTCCACTTTTATCTTCAGGTGGTCCCCTCCGGCCACCCGATCGATCTGGATGAGGTAATCATTCCCGACGCCGGGCTCCCTCAGGAGGAGGGACTCGATCTGCTGGGGGTAGAAGTTGACTCCCTTGACCTTGATCATGTCGTCGTTGCGTCCCGTGATGCGCGCGATGCGCAGGTGGGTCCTTCCACAGGCGCACCGGTCCCGGGAGATCACGGAGGTAATGTCTCTCGTCCGGAACCGGATGAGGGGCAGTCCCTCCCTTGTCAGGGTTGTAATTACCATTTCCCCTGTTTCCCCGTCGGGCAGGACATGGCCCGTATCGGGATCAACGATCTCCAACAGGTAATGGTCTTCCCACACATGGATGCCTGCCTTCGCCTCGCAGTCGATCCCCATCCCCACACCGCCTGTCTCGGTCATTCCGATGATGTCGTAGGTGGAGATCCCCATCTCCGTTTCTATGCGGCGTCTCATCTCGTCACTCCACACCTCGGCTCCGAAGACCCCGACTTTCAGTTCCGTGGAGCGCCAGTCGAATCCCTTTTCCCTGGCGATTTCCATGATTCGGAGAGGGTATGAAGCGACGGCCGTGATGCACGTTGTTCCCAGATCCTTGATAAATTCGAGCTGGAGTGCACTCCTCCCCGCGCCGATGGGTACGATAAAGGAACCTAATCGGCTGGCCCCGTAATGGAAGCCGAACCCTCCGTTGAAAAGGCCGAAGGAGGGCGTGATCTGGACAACGTCTTCAGATCCCACTCCGGCCGCGGCGTAGCACCTGGCCATGATCTCGCCCCACTGGTTGACGTCCGCACTTGTATAGGGATTTAAAATAGGGGTTCCGGTGGTCCCCGAACTCATCTGAAAACGGACGAACTGGCTTTTATGAGCGCAGGAAAATCCGAAGGGATAAGACTTGCGCAGGTCCTCTTTGTCCATGAGGGGAAGCTTGGCCACGTCTTCAATGGAACTGAGTTCTTCCGGCTCGATGGATCCGAGCCTCTGATGATAGCCGGGGTTTTGTTCCCTTATCCTGGCCAATGTCTTGCGGAGGTTTTCGAGTTGAAGGGAGACTATCTGCTCCCGGTCCATGGCCTCTTTTTCAGGCTGGTACATTTCGGCTCCTTTCAAAACCCTGTCTGAAGATCTCGATGTTCTTGTTGTTCTCCTTCCCCGGGCCCCCGGAAATGGCCTCTTCGATGAAATCAGCCCGGAGGGGGAAGCCTTTGACCATGGCCACGGCTCCCCCCAGCAGGGCCAGGTTCGCTGATCTGGGGTTTCCACTTTTCATGGCGATGGCATCCGCGTCAACGGCCAGTACTTCCCGGACACCCCGTGAGGTGGATCCGAACTCCTGTTTTCCCCTGTCGTTTACCAGGACGGTTCCGTCCTCCCCGAGGAGAGTGAGGGCCAGGGATATTTCGGCCGGGGAAAGAGCCATGAGCAAAGCCGCGGAGCCTGTCCTGAAAAGGGGGCCGTAAATCTGGCCGATGCGGACAAAACACTGGACCGAACCGCCACGCATGGCCATGCCGTGGGTCTCGGTGGTCCTGACCCCTGCCCCCTGCAGGAGGGCGGCCTGGCCCATGATCTTCGAGAGGTAGATCACGCCCTGACCACCCCGGCCTGTCAGCACGATATCATAAGACAGGGGCTCCTTCACTTCCGGTTCCCCTCCCCACCGGCTCTAATGGCGCCCGAGGGACAGACATCGATGCAGATCCCGCAGCCGGCACAAAGGTCGTCAATAATGTGACAGCCGTCCCCTTCCATCTTCATTGCCGGGCAGCCGAAAGTATCGGCGCAGACACGGCACGAGTTGCACAGGCCAAGGTCCACCGAGGGGACGGGCCCCTGACGTCCGGTGAGATTCAGGACACAGGGAGAACGGCTTATCACCACGGCCACCTCGCCATCCGCGGCCGCTGAGGCAGCCCTGGAAATGATGTCCACCAGGCTGCCGAAATCCAGAGGGTCGGCGATCCAGAGATTCTTCACCCCGCATCCCCGGACGACATCTTCCAGAGGCACCTTGTTCCCTTCCTTTCCGGACAGGAGGTTCCCGGTTCCGGGGGTCGGCTGACGCCCCGTCATGGCTGTGGTCTCGTTGTCGAGGATCATGAGGACGAAAGCGGCTCCCTGGTAAACCGCGTTTATAAGGGCAGGCACTCCCGCGTGGTAGAACGTGGAGTCACCGATAACCGCGGCAACAGGCTGCCCCTCCCCGGAAGACTGTCTATAGGCCCAGTAGAACCCGGCAGCCTGGGAGATGGAAGCCCCCATGCACAGGACGGTATCCACCGCACCCAGCTCGACCCCCAGGGTGTAGCATCCGATGTCTCCGGTGTAGATCGCCCCGGGCATGGCTTTTTTCAGAGCCCAGAAAGAGGATCGGTGAGGGCATCCTGCACATAACCTCGGAGGGGTGGGCAACGAACCCCTTTTGATGTCCTTCGGTTCGCCGCAGACCTTCCCTGCCGCCGGATCCTTGTCATTTTCCCCGAGGAGGATATCGAGGGCCCTTTCCACTGTATCCGGCGTGATCTCTCCCTCGGAGGGGATGATGCCGTCGAGACGTCCGGATACATTCAATCGGTGCCGCAGCAGCATCTCCAGGAAAGGTCCGGTCTCTTCCAGGATAAGGACCCGTTCGCACCCGCCCAGGAAGCCGGCGATCCTTTCCTCTTCGAGGGGCCACGGGCACAAGACGGCGAAAAGCGGGACCTCCCCGGCCAGATCCTTTTCCATTACAAGATCCATGGCATAGGCCGCGGGTGTTCCCGATGCCAGGATGGCCAGCTCGGCTTTTTCCTTCGCCGGGCGCCGGAACCTGTTTAACCCGGCGATCAGGGGATCTGAACGCATCTTTTCCAGTTTGCGGTTCAGTTCACCATGGAGAGTGAGGCGGTGTGTCGGTGTGGCAGCCCACCGCCTGGTATCCTTGATGAAATCAGGTTCGTATCCTTCGTATCCGGCAAGGACCTGCCCGACCGGGCCCCGGGAGTGGCAGATCCTCAGCACGGGCCTGACAATGACGGGAAGCTTGTAGCTTTCGGAGATTCTGTAAGCCTGGTGAACCATCTCCCGGGCTTCTTCAGGGGTAGCCGGGTCGAGGACCGGAATTCCGGCCGCCATAGCGATGAGGCGCGTGTCCTGCTCGGTCTGGGAACTGTGCGGACCCGGGTCGTCGGCCACGATGATGACCATCCCTCCTGCGACACCCGTGTAGGCGAGGCTCATGAGAGGATCGAGGGCCACGTTCAGCCCCACCTGTTTCATGATCGCGGCGCTTCGAAGACCTGTCAGGGAAGCGGCGCCGGCCACTTCAAGGGCGATCTTTTCGTTGACCGACCACTCCAGATGAAGGTTGTCGGACTGGTAGGCACAAAGACTTTCGAGGATTTCCGAGGAGGGGGTGCCAGGATAGGCTGCCGCGACCCGGCAGCCGGCCTCGAAGAGCCCCTGGGCCATGGCTTCGTTACCCAGGAGGAGACGGTGACCGCCTCCTCCTGTAACAGTTTCCGGAATATCGGAGGGATTGTCAGGGGACAATCGTCCAGCCTCCATCCTTGACCATGACCATGACCAGAGAGTCCTTGGTCAGGCCATTGTGGTCCTGAGGTGACATGTTGAAGGTACCGTTGATCCCTACATAGTTTTTAACGTTTTCGATGGCGTCGCGGATCCCGGCCCTGTCTGCTCCGGCGGTGGCAAGGGCCTTCTCAATGAGCTTCAGGGCGTCGTAGGCATACCCCGTATGGGTGCTTACCGGTCCGTACTTTTTTTCATACCTCTTTTTAACATCCATGAGAAACGCCTTGCGGGGGTCCGAATCGTCCAGCTTGTCGGCAACGATGAACCTGCTGGCCGGCATCATGACCCCCTCTGCCGCTTCTTCGGCCAGTTCGATAAACTTGGGATCCGCCAGCCCGTGGCTCATGAAGATGGGGACCCCGAGGTTGAGCTGTTTCGCGTTCTTGGTGATGATGGCGGGTGCGGGTCCGACGCCCCACACTACCAAAGCCTGGGCGTTCTTTCCTTTTATTGATGTCAGCTGGGCCGACATGTCGGTGGCCCGGTCATCATACCGCTCGTCCGCCACGATCTCTATCCCCAGCGGTTTCGTCTGGCTCATGAGGCCCGTGCGGCCGCTGTCCCCGAACCCCCCGGCAGAAGTCAGGATGGCTATTTTATTTATCCCTTTTTTGGTGAAATAGTCGAGAACCCTCTCCACGGCAAGGGTGTCTGATTGAGGTGTTTTAAACGCCCATTTTTTTACGGGGATGACCACCGGAGCCCCCCCCACGCATGCCACCATGGGAACTTCGCTGTCCTGGATGAACTTCATGGCTGCCATGGCAGATCCGGTAGTGGTTGGCCCGATGATAGCAAGGACCTTGTCCTTCTCGGCGAGTCTCTTGATAACCGTGACCGCCTTTGTAGGATCGGATTCGGTGTCATAGGTTATCATCTCGATCTTTTTCCCGTTGACTCCCCCCACGGAGTTGATCTCATGCAGGAGCATCTCGGCGATCTTGGCCGAGGGGTCCCCGATGGTGGCCGCCGGCCCCGTGAGGGCAAAAGCCGCCCCGATCCTGTAAGTGTCCGCCGCGAAAACCGTCACCTGTCCAGCCACCAGAAACACGGCGGCCAGAACAAACGCCACTAACTTCATCTTCCCTTTCATCTTTGGCTCCTTTCCCGTATCCCTCATGTCTTTTCGTTTTTTCCTTTTCTCCTGACTCTTAACTCCCGGCCCTTCACCCTTCACCCTTCACCCTTCACCCTTCACCCTTCACCCTCCTTCCCCTGTTTTTTCCAAAAAAAAGCCCCGCCGGTTGGGCGGGGCCTGATGCATTTTTCAGGTTTCAGTTTTTTAACCCGGGCCTCCCGGCGCACGCGAAAATATATTTCCGGGCCACCAGAACCACTGGGTGCGGGTAAAAGTATTTCGGTAAAAGCTGGTGGTCATATCGTTTTCCGGTCGGTCCGGGGCCACACCTTGTGACCCTTCATTTTTAATTACCTAACACAGCAGGATTGAAAGCGTCAATAGCAATGGGGGCCGGCTGCCGGTTTTAATGGATCAGTCAAGGCGCGGTCCTGAATAATTAGCAAGCTGCATTCCAGGAATCAGAAGGGTCGAGGTTCGGATTCTCGCCAAAAAAGTCGACCCTGGGTTTTTTTGTCTTTTAGGGGATAAAAGGTATTAAAGAATTTTTTTGCCCGTTCCCTTTTTTACCAGGGACTCATTGGATTTGGGGTTTGCAGGTTTCAAGGAAGGTTGAAATATTGTATTTTTATTTCGGTCAAACATGGGATGTATTATCCGTCATCCATGGATAATAAAAGTTTCCACCAAAAGGAGGAGGGGAACATGAATCCGCAAAAGACATTGACCGCTATGGTAATTATTTTTCTTTTGGGAACTCTTGCCATGTATTCCTGTGGAGGGAACGGCGGAGATGACGGGGAAGAAACATCGAACCCTCTTTTTGTGGCTGTGGGGGGAGAGGACATCCTGATCTCTTCGGACGGTGACAGCTGGGAGGCGGTAACCGATATGCCTGCCGGAGTTTCCTACCTTCAGGACGTGGCCGGCGACGGGAACGGGCAGTGGGTCGCCGTAGGATCTGCTGGGAGTGTAATCCGCTCCGACGATGGCATTACCTGGGTGGCTGCAAGTGATGCGGCCACGGATCAGGGCCTGGAAGCCGTTCACTACGGGGATGGCCTCTGGGTTGCCGGAGGGGAGGAGATTATTTATTCCAACGACAGTGATGTCTGGACAACGGCAACCTCCGTCCCGGAAGCCGGGAACGTTAACGGGATCGGCTTCGGAGACGGGCTATGGGTGGCCGTTACGGACGGATCTGGAACCGAGTATGTCATCAATTCCACCGACGGTGACACATGGGCCGTGGCCACAACCATCACCTCGGCCAATGAATACCTCTACGACGTAGCCTTCGGAAACGGTCTTTGGGTCAGTACGGGAGCGGGTAACGAGATCTTCAATTCTCCGGACGGAGACACATGGAACCTGACCGATTATGTGCCTGAGGTGACCGACACGGTGGACGGAGTGATTTATAGGGATGGGCTCTGGGTCGCTGTCGGAGAGAACGGATATATTTTCAACTCCACGGATGGAGACAATTGGAGTGAAGTCAATGCGGCCATAGCGGGGATGGAAAGGTTTTCAGCGGTGGCGTATGGAAACGGTGTCTGGGTTGCGGCAGGAAATATCGCAGCGGAACCGGAAGAGGCTGAAATATATATTTCCAGCGACGGCGAGAACTGGGTTCCTGCCTCTTTGATTCCGCCTGGAACAGGCGGGCTGTACGGCGTTGCTTATCAGGAATAGAACCTTCGGGAAGTAACATCTGTTTCAAGATCGGGAAAAAGAGCGGGCAGGTCGTCTACGGCCTGCCCGCAAATGATTCCGATCTGAAAAAAGAGCTTCAGTCCCTGAAAAACAGGTCCCTGGTGAATACTTTTTCCCTTATGGGATTAAGCTCCTCGGACAAGCGATTGGCTACGATAATACCGGCGGTATTTATAAATTCGTTGAATGAGTGGATCAACTGGCATCCATCAAAGGAAGCCTCGGATAATGTCGGTTCGTAGATAACCACCGGGGTTCCCTTGGCCTTGAGCCGTTTGATTACGCCCTGGATGCTCGATTCGCGGAAATTGTCCGAACCGAATTTCATTGTCAGGCGATAAACACCCACGACTCCCTTTCCAACCCTGGAAAGGATCTCGTCGGCCATATGGTCTTTTCTCAACTCGTTGGATTCAACAACCGCCCGAATGATCTTATTGGGAACATCACTGTAGTTGGCCAAAAGCTGCCTGGTGTCTTTTGGCAGGCAGTAGCCGCCATAACCGAATGACGGGTTGTTGTAGTGGGAACCGATGCGGGGATCGAGACAGACGCCGTCAATGACCTCTCTCGTGTTCAAACCCTTCAATTCCGTGTATGTATCCAGCTCATTAAAGAAACTGACCCGTAACGCGAGGTAGGTATTGGCAAAGAGTTTTACCGCCTCGGCTTCCGTGGGATTGATAATCAGGGTCGGGATGTCTTTTTTGAGGGCGCCTTCCGCCAGAAGGTGGGCGGTCTTTTCGGCCTCTTTTACCAGGCGCTCATTTTCGGTGGGGACCCCAACGATGATGCGGCTGGGGTAAAGGTTGTCATAAAGGGCTTTTCCCTCGCGCAGGAACTCCGGGGAGAAAATGATGTTGTCGCTTCCATATTTCTCCCTTACGGACTGTGTGTATCCCACCGGGACGGTGGATTTGATCACCAGGATCGCTTCCGGATTCACCCGCAGGGCGATTTCAATGACGTCTTCAACAGCTGAGGTGTCGAAAAAATTCTGGTGCGTTACGTAATTGGTTGGAGTGGCGATGAAGATCATCTCGGCATTTTTATAGGCCCACTCCTTGTCTGTGGTGGCAGCCAGATTCAGGTCTTTTGTCGCCAGGTATTCGGAAATCTCCCTGTCTTCAATAGGGGATTTTTTCCCGTTGATGAGGTCCACCTTTTTAGGGGTCGTCGTAACGGCGATGACCTCATTTTTCTGGGCCAACAGCACCGCCAGAGATAATCCTACATACCCGACTCCTGCGACAGTGATTTTCATGCTTTCCCCCTTTTTACGCTTATCAGGGCACAACTTGTCAGGACACATCCGCACAGCAGATTCATAAACATATCTTATAAAAAGGTCAAGCAAAATACAAAAAATGCCAATTTTTGACAGATAAAAAGGAAATATGGCAACAGATTCTAACAATATTGCCAGCCACCTCTTTTATGTTAAACATAGGACGAAAAACCTTCAACTTTAAACGTTGATGAACTCGCAAAAAGTCATCAACGCGCCCCGCACGGGGCGCCCGGATCAATGACTCGCGTCGACTGGAGTCGCAAGTCATTGATCCGTAAGGAAAGGGAAAACGACACTTTTCCCTTTCCGTGAGGCGTTAAGTCCCGGATCGGACTTTTTGCGACCCTATCAACGTTCAACGGGGAAAAACCATTTCACGAGTGCACGTGTGCACTGGTGCACAAAGCTCTCACGCCCGCCCAGGAAAAATTGTCCAGAGCAGAGAGTCCAGAGTCCAGAGGAAACTTCTTGTCTTCGCTTTTTCTCTGCAGCCCTCCCCAGGAGCGCCCTGAGCGAGCACCCTTTGCGGAAGGCTCCTGGCTTAATAGGCGGAAAACGCAATAGACCCAGAGACGGCTCGCCGGGAGGCCGCCCGGTTCGCGAAGAACCGTAAAGAAAGGGGGAAAATCAGAGTTAAATATTCTTTTTCTTGCTCTTCTTTGCGAACTTTGCGGCTTTGCGTGAGACTGCCCTTCAGCGCTTCAGCGCAAGGGCCGGGATGTCTCACATCCGCTCCATAAAAACCTGTTCAATGTCGAACATTAAACGTTCCTTCCGGCTCCCCTGTTTTGGCCTTCACCTTTCAGGTGATGTGATATACTTTTTTGGGGAATCGGGGTACCCGAAGCCCTTGACCCCTTGTTTTGACATCCGTCAACTGTCATCGGGGATAAAGGGCGGAAAGAGGATGGCCTTTCCCTTCAGGGAGTCAAAGATATCAGGAAAAGTTCGCCCCCGGGGTTTGAGGGTCGGCGAAGTGAAATTTGAAAGGAGTTTTAAATGAAAAGGACATTCGTTTATCTTTCCATCTGTGTTCTGCTCCTGACCGGATGCGCGACCCCCCAGACCCAAACCCAGAAGGGAGCGGCCTATGGCGCCGCTGGAGGCGCCATTGCCGGAGCGTTGATAGGGACCGCCATAGGCGATGACGGGAAGGGCACCTTTGTCGGTGCGGCCATCGGTGCAGCCGTAGGGGGAGCCGGAGGCGCCGCGGTGGGCAGGATGATGGATAACCAGGAAAGGGACATGCGGGAAGCCCTGGCCGCTTCCGAAGCGGCTGCCATTTCCAGGGAAGGCAACCTCCTGGAGGTGACCTTCAAGGGTGACGTAACCTTTGATTTCAACTCCACCGTGGTAAGGCCCGGCCTTTACTCTGAAGTAACCCGGGTTGCCGGCGTTCTGAAACAATATCCTGAAACTCTGATAAGAGTGGAAGGGCATACTGACAGCGTGGGTACCGAAGAATACAATATGGATCTTTCCATCAGGCGGGCTCTTTCAGTGAAAACATTGCTGGTCCGGGAAGGCGTGGCTGACTACCGCATGGAAACCGTCGGGTGGGGAGAAACCAGGCCCGTCGCAACAAATGAAACTGCGGTTGGCCGCCAGATGAACCGGCGAGTGGAGATCAAGATCGCGCCGCGGAACCGGTAGAGGTTTAGAGTCATCTGCCACCAGGAGAAAAAAAGTGGAAAGCCACAGGATTCCGGCTCCCTGGATCCTTTTTCAAGAGCATCGGGGAGCCGGCTTTCTGAAAAGTGTTTTTTTGCCTTTTCCTGACCGAAAGCCTGCCTGGTTCCAGACATCAGAAATGGGCATATGCCTGGCGCCTGTATCGGGTAAGTCGGAAGGGCCGGAAAACCGGAGATTATCATGCCAGCACTTAAATCTTTTGTGGATGGAAGAACGGCCAGTATCGTGATGGAAAATGGTGATCCCTGCTGGGTGAGCCTGATGGGAAGCTCCGAGTTTACGAACATCCTGGTAAAAAAATCGAAGATCGGGCTCACCGGCGAAAAGATCTATCACGCCAGCAAGCCGGAGTGTGCCGACGTTTTATGGGGCAATCTAAAAAAAAGGTTCCCGGACGACCTGACCCCTCCGGGCCTGAAGGATATTTATCTCAAGGTGGTCGTCAACGCGATCCTGCACTGCAGGACCATCGATGAAGTGAAGACGGTCTTTAACGACTCGGATCCTGTCTGCGGCAAAAAATGACAAGCCCGGGTCCTTCGTTCCTTCCCTTTCGATCCTGATCCTGCCTTTTTTCCCTGAGCCTTACTTAAGACCGTTTTTCCGGACCCTCCAACCCGTCTTTTTTTCCTTTGCCCCGCCCGGATGAACCCGGATTTTCCTGTCGGAGAAGGGATCCCGGGGCCTGCCTGGTCTTCTGGAAGCGTCTTTTGCTTCAGTCTTTCCCTTCCCTTTGCGAACCTGACGGACGGAGGGTATTCTTATTGTAAGACGCAAACAATACCGGAAGGAGGCAAGGATGATGGCCCGCCTTGAAAAGACCTTCGATCCCCTCAGATACCGATTGCCGGAAGAACTAACAGGAAACCCGAAAGGGCCCTGCCTGTCCCTCTATCTGCCGACCCGCCGGGGGTATCCTGAAAGCCAGCAGAACCCGATCCGGTTCCGAAACCTCCTCCGAACACTGAAGTCCTCCCTCGAGAGGGAGGACCCCGACTCCACGGGGGGGGAAATCCTGAAGCCTTTTGAGGAACTGGCCCGGAATGCGGAATTCTGGAGAAACCCGGGAGACGGGATCGCCGTCTTCGGCAGCCAGGACGTGTTTCGTGTTTTTCGTCTTCAGCGAACCGTCCCTGAGCGCGCTGTCCTGTCGGAGAGTTTTCACTTAAAGCCTTTGCGGCGCGTTCTTCAAGCGACGGACAGGTACCAGGTCCTGGGACTCAACCGCGACAGGATGCGATTGTTCGAGGGGAATCAATACGTCTTCGATGAGATCGAACCAGCGCCGGAAGTGCCGCGAACGGTAGAAGAAGCTCTGGGTTCCGAACTGACCCCCGCCTATCTGACGGTGGCTTCCTACGGCGGGGCCGGCGGGACAGCCATGCACCACGGGCACGGGGGGAGGCCGGAGCAGGAAGGCCTCGACACCGAACGTTTTTTCCGTGAGGTTGACCGTGCCGTCTACGAACATCATTCCCGGCCCTCGGGTCTGCCTCTCATTCTGGCGGCCCTTCCCGAGCATCACAATTTGTTCCACAAGGTCAGCAAAAACCGCAATCTGGTCGTGGAAGGGATTCGCGTCAACCCCGGGGACCGTCGGGCCGATGAACTCCGGGACCTGGCCTGGAAGGTTGTTGAGCCCCTTTATATCCGCCGGCTGGACGCCCTGTGCGAGGAATTCAAGCTGGCCCGGGCAAAAAACCTCGGCAGCGATGACCCTGCCCAAACCGCGGAGGCTGCGGTCGCGGGCAGAGTCGCCACACTTCTGGTCGAGGCGGAGCGGCGCATTGCCGCAATTGTTGACGAAAAGACCGGCCGTGTCGAGAAAACCGATGCACTCAACCCCGCTTCGGACGATCTCCTCGATGATCTAGGGGAAATCGTGGAAAATATGGGAGGACAGGTTCTGGTCATCCCTCCGGAGCGGATGCCTTCAAAGACGGGAGTCGCCGCGATCTATCGATACTGATTACCCGTGAAGGCCTGACGATAGGTTTTCTTTTGTAAAGCCGATTAAACAGGGTTGTCCCAAGGCTGCTGCCAGAGGCAAAGGCCTGATGCGGGCTGCGGTTTCCGGCCCCCCGATCCCCATGGACCACTTGGGGCGGTAACCGGTTTCCAATGATTCCCGGCATTTGTTTTTTCTCGGTAGAAAAGAGGGCATTGAGGTGAAAGCAGTCGTTCTGGACGGTTTCAACGAAGCCGGTGATATCCAGTCCCGGATAACCGCTGTGGTCACCCGGGAGCTTGGGAGGCGCGGCTGGCCTGCCGAAGTCATTGCGCCGAGGGATCTTGATCTGGCACCCTGCACGGGGTGTTTCGGGTGCTGGACCAGAACCCCGGGGAAGTGCGTTCAGAAGGACGATGCCCATATGTTATGCCGGGCTGTCATGGCCAGCGACCTGATGGTGATCATCTCCCCGGTAACCTTCGGGGGGTATTCTTCTTCGTTGAAGGGCGCCATGGACCGGGTCATCGGTCTCGTTTTACCCTTCTTTACGGTTATCCGGGGGGAAGTCCATCATAAACCGCGCTATGATCGTATTCCGGCCATGGCCGCTTTGGGTGTTTCCCTCGGTGAGTGCCAGGCCTGTCCGGCCCTCTTCGAGACGCTCCTTTACAGGAACGCGGTGAATCTTTACACACCTTCCCTGGCTGTGGAGGTGGCCGGCGACAAGGAAAGTGGAAATCTCCTTGAGAAGAAGGTCGCCAACTGGCTGAGCAAGGTCGAATCCTCGGTTTTTTCCGGCTTACCCGAAAGACGGATCACCCGGGATGATTTTGCCGCGGACCCTGGAGTCCGTCTGACACCTCAGCCTTCCGAAAGAACGGGCAAAAAAGCCCTGCTTCTTTCCGGCAGCCCGAGGAAGCGAAGCACATCTTCCGTCCTCGGTGACGAACTTTCGGTTTACCTCCGGGAAAGGGACTGGCAAACGGACAGGATAAGGATCCTTCCCTCCCTAAGGGACCGGGAAAAGCGGGCACGTTTGACGGAGGCCCTGGACGAGGCGGACCTGGTCGTCCTCCTTTCCCCCCTTTACGTCGACAGCTTTCCCGCTCCGGTGACGGAAGCGTTAGAATCCGTTGCCGAAAGCCGGAGAAAAGACCCCCCCCACAAGAATCAGGGTTTCATGGCCGTTCTTAACTGTGGTTTCCCTGAAGCCTCCCAAAATTACACCGCTCTTGCCATCGCCCGGCAGTTCGCCCTTGAAACCGGGTTCACATGGCTGGGGGGGCTGGCCCTCGGGATGGGCGGCGCCATCAACGGGGAATCCCTCGGTCACCGAGGCGCCATGGCGCGGAACGTCAGGAAGGCCCTGGGCCTTGTCGCGGCGGCCTTCGACCGGGGAGAACCCGTGCCGCCTGAGGCTGCAGACAGGATGGGCCGGCCGCACCTTCCCCGATGGCTCTATCTGGCCCTGGGCAACTGGAACTTTAAAAGACAGGCAAGAAAAAACGGCGCCATTGGCCGTATCCTCGCACGGCCTTACCAGACCTGATTTTATAAGCCCCTTGACACCTGGCGAATTCGAGGGCAGGCTGGCCGGCGCAGTCCGTCCCAACACCGCGGATCGCAGGTTTTCCTTTTTTAACATCGGCCGATCCAACGGAACACAGGGGGAATTTAATGGAGATCTCCTACCGCCCCATTGGAATGATTCGCAGCCACTATACAAAGAAAACCGGGGTTCCTATCCAGGGCATCCTGTCGGAAAAAAGCTTCGGTCTGGTGGAGGTTTTTCATGAATTTAAAGAGGGACTGAAGGACATCGAAGGTTTTTCCCATCTTATCCTCATTTATCACATGCACCAGGTGGAGGGGATGGACCTGGTGTGCCAGCCCTTCCTGCAGGACAAGGAACACGGGGTCTTCGCGGTCCGCTCTCCACGACGCCCCAATCCCATAGGTTTCTCGGTGGTCCGCCTGGAAAGCCGTGACGGGAGGACCCTTCATATCAGCGAGGTTGACATCATGGATCAGACCCCCCTCCTGGATATCAAGCCCTGGGTCAGCCACTTTGACACCCGCCGGGACACCCGATGCGGCTGGTTTGAAGAAGTCCTGGAGGGGGTCAGAACCAGGGATGCGGACGATCGGTACGGCCGGTAAAAGGTTGCCTCACTCCGGTGCCGGACCTCGAAAGGCTTCATGTAAAGGGGGAAAGATCCAGGTCAAAAGAACGGAGAAGATCCCATGGATAAACCCGGAGAAGTTTTAAAAGCCCTGTACGAATGGGCTCTTTCAGCGGGAAAGGATGCGCAGGTGCAGGATCTGCGGGTCGGTCTGGGTTACGTGGGGTCGAGGCTGGCCGATGGACGCACGGGCGTGGCGGCTCTGCTTCTGGACGCGATACCTTCCGGCTGCATGGTTCTTCAAGATGCAGGGGCCTTTGCCGGTTCCCCGGCATCCTCTCTATTGGAATACCTTGTTAAAGGGGAGACTCCCCTGGAAAGGGCCCTCGGTCTGGCCACGGCCAATGCCCTTATCGATCCTCCCCGGGATGCCTTGGATGACCGGGAAGCAACCACATTTTTCGGCCTTAAGGGCGGAGACCAGGTTGTCATGGTCGGCCTTTTTTCTCCTCTGGTTGAACGTATAGTCTCTACCGGGGCATCCCTGACGATCATCGAGAAAAACCCCGAAAAAATGAAGATACCGGATGAAAAGGAGAAAGAGAAAGCTCTGAGAAACTGTGATGTGGCAATCATAACCGGAACGACCCTTTTAAATAACAGTTTTGAGGAGGTCATCGGCGGACTGGGGATACCCCGATGCGTGGCCGTAATCGGACCTTCCACTCCGCTGCTCCCGGAAATCTTTCGTAAGACTCCGGTTACGCACCTGGGCGGGGCCGTCGTTATGGATCCAGATCGGGTCATGCGGGTCATATCCGAGGCGGGAGGCACGCCGGCCATGCGCTCCGCTCTTCGCTTCGTAAACCTGGTCTTAAAGTCCAGCTTAAAGGGTCCAGCCGCCTGAGGGGCATGGGAGTTCTTCCCTTTAATCCCGGACCCTGGATGCCGACAGGGATGCCTTTAAGGGGGCTTCGGGAGGGTTCTCGAAACCCCCCTGTTCTTCCTTTCTGTTTCCTGTTTTCATGGATTGATCCTTCGGGCAGGGGAAAAGAAAATCGGAGGGTCGGGACCGAGGTCGAGATAGCCCGCTTTTTCAAAACCGGCTTTCGCCGCGGGGGAAGATATCTCCCCGGGTGACAACCTCATCTCCAGGGGGGGCTGCAGGCTGGTTCTCCTTTTTGCATCCCAAAATAGTCTTCCTCCCTGATCCTGCCCGAAAAGACGTCTGCACATGAGTTCAAAACCCGGAGATTGCCCCCAAAAGGTGGTAGACTTTAAACCATGACCTTCAGGTTGAACATCCAGAGAATGGACGGATGGCGGCCGAAAGGAAGAACGGGTCAGATCTTTTCCGTGAAAGTTAAAGGTCCTGAGTACTTTTAAGAATTGTTTTTTGGATGGCTGTCATGATGCTCTCCAGGTTGATCCGGGCCACGGTAGCGGTTTTCTGCATGGCTGTATTTTGCTCATGCTGGGGGTATGCCGAAGTGTATTATGGATATCCCCCCGATCACGATAACCCTCCCCCGGATTATGTCACCCCCCCCGAATATGACCTTGTCGGGACATACTGGCTGCTTGGTTTCGACGTGGACTACTACGACTATTACACCCTCGAATATCTGTATTCCACCGATGAAGGAGACGTAGGCGGTTTTTCCGGGGAGCTTCGGATCGGTTACTATTCCATGTCCCGGACAATAAGCATCGAGGGCAATGTCGATGTGATGAACGATTATTACGACGTGATCTATACCTTCGAAACCTCTGAGGGAATCTTTGATTTTGAATATGAAGATGATGCCTTGTTTTATTGCTACGATGATGTTCTGGCCATGATCCTGAGCTACTGCAGCGAGCCCCTTGGGTTGTGCTGGGATGAGATTTACTATTGGGAGAAGGTTTCTGACTGGCTTTCCCCATAGCACCTGAGCTTCCCTGGTTGCAGGCGACAGGAACCTGCCTTCTAAAGGATTGGTTTTTTATTGATAAACCGGACCATCCATCCAGTCTTATCATTGGTGAAAATGCGGAGTCCTGAGCCTGGTTATCCTGCTGGACCTTGAGGCATCGGTTATTTCCGCCTTTTAAGAAAAGACCGGAAGGCCAGGGTTCGCATCGCCTGCCCCGGGCAGAAAAAGCCCGTAAAAATGAATTTAACAAGGGAGGTTTGTCATGAGCGTTGCCAAGGTCATCGAGCTCAACGCGGAATCACCGAACAGTTTTCAAGAGGCCGTCAAGATCGGGATTGACAGGGCGGTCAAGACCCTGAAGGGGGTCCAGGGAGCATGGATCAAGGAACAGAAGGTCATCGTTGAGGGTGGAAAGATCAAAGGCTACAGGGTGGCCATGAAGGTGACCTTCCTCCTCGAGGACTGATCCTTTTAAAGCCGCCGGATCCCTTGGGCGGCTTTTTTTCTGTTACCACCCTTCCCGATCCCGGGCTGTTCGGGAAGGTCTCCAAAAAAACCTTGCAAAGTGTGGGCGCTTAGATTACAAAACTGAAATTAGGATTGCCCATGCCTTGGGGGACTATTTATGACCAAGAAAAGCATTCTGATTGTTGACGACAATGAATTCTTCCTCGAACAGGGAGCGTCCTGCCTAAATAGCGAGCAGTTCAAAATCCTGAGGGCAAGATCCGGAAGGGAGGCCCTGGAGAAGGTCCGGACGCTTAAACCCGAACTCATTCTCATGGATACGGTCATGCCGGACCTGTCGGGGAGGCAGGTGTGCAATATACTCAAGGAAGACCCTTCAACGAGTTCCATCCCGATAATAATCGCCACTTCCGGCAGGGATGAGAATACCGGTATGAAGAGGGGCATTGCCAGATGCGATGGGATCATCTTCAAGCCCATCCGCAGGGACCAGCTTATTGCCATGGTCGAGGAGCTACTGAAGATCCAGGTCAGGAAATGGGTGAGAAGGAAAGTCCGGCTGCCCTGCAAGGTGACCATTTTTCTGGAAGGCGAGGAGGGTGAGGGTATCATCCGGACCCTTGGCGGGGGAGGGGCCTTTTTCGAATACCTCGCTCCCCTCTTTACGGGGGATATGTGCCGTATCAAATTCACTCTCCCGGAGACTCAAAGGGAAATAATGGTTTGGAGCGCTGTGGTGGTCTGGACAGGAAAACTGGATGAAGACGGATCCGAAGGCTCCGGAGTGCGTTTCCTCACCATCGACAAGGAAGACCAGGTGGAAATCGACCGTTTTTCAACCCTTGGTCAAAATGAAAAAAGCCAGCTGCATTCCCCGAAGGAAGCAGCAGGCAAATAAATAGCCAACGCCCCCTCGGGGACGACGTGGCAGCCAAAGACCTCGTCCCGGCCAGAAAACCTCCCTGTGTGACAGAAAGTTTCGGACTTTTCCCACCCTTGCATCACCTGCTATACTCCTCTAATGGAGGAAGAAAACCATTTTAAGACGGTGATCAGCCGGGGCCGCTGGCAGTTAAACAAGCATCTTTATCTCTCGATGCTTGCCATCCTCATCGGTTTTCTGGCCGGTTACGGCGCCCTTCTCTTCCGTTACGCCATCAAGGGGGCCCAATACCTCTTCTATCAGAATACCGAAGACATCCTGACTTTCGCTCACACGCTTCCTTTTTACCTCAAGATAGGTCTGCCGGCCCTGGGCGGCCTTATCGTGGGGCCCCTGATCTATTTCGGCGCCCGCGAGTCCAAAGGAGAAGGTGTCCCCCAGGTCATGGAGGCGGTCGCATTGCACGGCGGCCGCATTCGCCCGAGGGTTGCATTTGCGACCATCATCGCATCCGGCATCACCATTGGTTCCGGAGGTTCCGTCGGCCGCGAAGGCCCCATTGTCCAGATCGGAGCTTCCATAGGATCGACCGTGGCGCAGATCCTGAAGGTCCCTGCACTCAATTTAAGGACCCTGGTAGGCTGCGGCGCCGCGGCAGGAATTGCCGCAACTTTCAACGCGCCCATCGCGGGAGTCCTTTTTGCCTTTGAGGTCATCCTGGGGGATTTCGGTCTCGCGACATTCTCCCCCCTTATTCTGGCCTCCGTGACGGCGACCACCATTTCCCGCCACTATTTCGGGAATTTCCCTGCTTTTTTCATACCTCCCTACAAACTCGTATCCCTCTGGGAATTTCTTTTTTACCCGCTGCTGGGAATCGCGGCCGGTTTTGTAGCACTGCTTTTCATAAGCACCCTGAATAAAAGCGAGGATCTTTTTGACGGCCTGAGGATGCCGGGTTACCTTAAACCAGCGTTGGGAGGCTTCATCCTTGGCCTGATTCTTCTGATTTTCCCTCACGTATTCGGCGTCGGCTACGGGGCCATCAACCTTTCCCTGATGAACCAGATGCCCGCCTTGCTGCTCTTCTCCCTGATCTTCATAAAAATAATTTCCACCTGTATCACCCTTGGCAGCGGATCCTCCGGAGGAATAATCGCGCCCTCCCTGTTTGTCGGGGCCATGACGGGCGGGTTTTTCGGATGGGGCGTCAACCAGTTTTTTCCGTTTATTACGGCCGATCCCGGCGCTTATGCCCTTGTCGGGATGGGGGGGTTGATCGCCGCCACACTCCACGCGCCCATTACCGCCATCATCCTCATCTTTGAACTCACGGCGACCTACACGATTATCCTTCCGCTGATGATCACCTGTATCCTCAGCACGCTCATAGCGACATCTTTTAAACGGGGTTCCATCTATACCATCAGGCTGGTGCGAAAAGGGGTGGATATTTTCCAGAGCTGGGAACAGCACGCCCTTCAAAGCATCAGGGTCCAGGACATCATGAATAACCGGATTGATACGGTTCCGGAGAGTATGCCGCTGTTGGAAATTATGAATAATCTGAAGGAAAAAGACGTTTCCTTTCTCCAGATGGTCAACGGGAAAGGCGCTCTGACGGGTATCATTTCCTTCAGGGATATCCGGCCGGCTCTCCAGGAGGATCACCTTGGGTCTCTGGTGGTGGCCCGGGACCTGGCCAGGATAGGTCCGTGGACCTTGAAACCTTCGGACAGCCTCAGGACCGCCCTGGAAAAGATGAGCCGCCGGGGAGTTTCGCAGATGCCTGTTGTCGCGGAGGACGACCCCACGAAGATCGTGGGGTCGGTCAGCCACAAGGATGTGATGGGGGCCTACAATTACGCCGTTCTGGAACGGCAAGAGAAGGAATAGCGGTGACCCGGGAAAGAGGGGCTTCGGGAATAAGGGGATATGGTTTCACCCGGTGTGGGGGGGACTCCTTGTCTCATAGTATGCTTCCGCCAGGTGTGTGTTTCCGTGAGACCGTCGTGGACTGTGACAACAGGCTGACGGAGAAGGCGAGGTCACGACGTTGACTATGATATCGGGCAGCTCTGACAGGACCTTCAGAAGGGGCCGCTGGCGTCTGAACCGTCATGTCCACCTGTCCCTTGTCGCCGTTTTCATAGGGATCCTCGGCGGCTACGGCGCCATCCTTTTCCGGCTGGCTATCAAGGAAGCCCAGTACCTTTTCTACCAGAACACCAATGACATCCTGACCTTCGCCGATTCGTTGCCTGTCTATCTCACGATCGGTCTGCCTGCCCTTGGTGGTCTCATTGTCGGGCCGCTGATCTATTTCGGAGCACGGGAAGCAAAGGGTCACGGGGTTCCTGAGGTCATGGAAGCTGTTGCGGTCCGCGGCGGCCGCATCCGCCCGCGGGTAGCTCTGATCAAGATCCTGGCATCCGGCATCACCATCGGCTCCGGGGGATCGGTGGGAAGGGAAGGGCCCATCGTTCAGATCGGGTCTTCCATCGGTTCGACGGTCGCACAGATCCTCAAGGCTCCGGTCCTGCGGCGCAGGACCCTCGTCGGCTGCGGGGCGGCCGCCGGGATTGCCGCTACCTTCAACGCTCCTATCGCCGGGGCGCTTTTTGCCGTGGAGGTTATTCTCGGCGATTTCGGTCTCGCTACCTTTTCACCGGTGGTCCTTTCATCGGTGACGGCCACCACCATCTCCCGCCATTACTTCGGCGACTTTCCCGCCTTTGTCATTCCCACCTACCAGCTTGTTTCCCTTTGGGAGTTCTGTTTTTATCCCATTCTCGGGATCGCGGCCGGGTTTGTAGCCCTCCTTTTCATCACCACTCTTTACAAGGGCGAGGACCTTTTCGCGGCGTTTCCCATACCCGAATACCTCAAACCGGGGGTTGGGGGACTTCTTCTCGGCCTGCTTCTCCTTCAATGGCCTCAGGTCTTCGGCGTCGGATATGGTGCCATTAACCTGTCCCTGACGAACGAAATGCCCGCCCTGCTGCTCCTTTCGCTGGTTTTCATCAAGATCCTCGCCACCTCGACGACCATCGGAAGCGGCGGCTCCGGGGGGATCTTCGCGCCATCCCTTTTTATCGGGGCCATGTTGGGAGGGTTTTTCGGCTCGTCCGTTCATACCCTTTTCCCTCAGATCACGGCCAACCCGGGAGCTTACGCCCTGGTGGCCATGGGGGCTCTGGTCGCCGGCACGACCCACGCTCCGATCACGGCCATCATCATCATCTTTGAACTGACGGCCACCTACAAGATCATCCTTCCCCTGATGATCGCCTGCATCATCAGCACCCTGATAACGACTTCCCTTAAAGAAGGTTCCATCTACACCATCAAGCTGGCCCGCAGGGGCGTCGAGATCTTCCAGGGCTGGGAGCAGAGGATCCTTCAGGATCTCAAGATCCGGGACATCATGGATTCCGACCTGGCAACCATTACCGAGGGCACGAAGCTGGCCGACATCATTTATAACCTGAAAACCAGGGATGTTTCCTACCTGCATGTGGTCAATGAAGAGGGTGCGCTGACAGGGATCATCTCTTTTCGGGATCTACGTCCCGCCCTCCGTGAAGAGGGACTGGAAGATCTGGTAGTGGCAAGAGACCTTGAGACGAGAAACCCCGAAACCATAACGCCTTCGGACAGCCTCATGACCGCTCTGGAAAAGATGAGCCGCAAAGGAGTTGCCCAACTGCCCGTCGTTGCGGAGGACGATTCCACGAAAATCCTTGGAGCGGTCAACCAGAAGGATGCGGTGACAGCCTACAACAAGGCGGTCCTGCAGCGGAAAGAAGAAGGTTAGGGAATCCAGGAAGTGGCTTTTTGCCCCTTTTCCAGTCTCTCCCTTGCCCTTTCCGACATTATCGACCCATGAGATGCCAGGAAAGAAAAATCGAACCCGGGGAGGAACTTGTCCATATACTACGGCAGGGAAGCGTCTGCTGGCTCTCCATGGTGGACCAGGGGAAGCCCTATGTGGTTCCGGTATGCTACGGATATGCCCAAAACGCCCTTTATATTCACTCCGCCCCGAAAGGGAGGAAAATCGATATCCTCGGGAGAAGTCCCGATGTCTGTTTCAGCGTTGTGGCCCATTCCGAGATGGTAAAGGCTGACAAACCCTGTTCCTGGACAGTGAGGTTCTCCAGCGTCACGGGATTCGGGAAGGCGAAGATCCTTCTGGACCGCAAGGAGAAGGAAGAGGGTCTGGTGATCCTCCTGGCCCACTGTTCGGGCAGGGAATACGATTTTTCCGGATTGCCCCTTGACGACCTGGTCGTCATCAAGGTGGAGATTGAAAAGATGGAGGGGAAGCGAAGCCCCGCGGGGGGTTGTTAAAAGTTTAACGAATCTTACCCGGTTCAGGGTTCAGAGTAAAAGGAGCCGATTTCGAATGGAGGATTGATGATTGCAAATATCCACAAGCGCTGGAAAGTCCCGTGATTCTCAATTCTCAATTCTCAATTCGTAATACTCAATTCATTCCGTGGGGCGCTTTTTTCCTTCCCCCCCGGAAGGACCGTTCAGCGTTCCACGTTTAAGGCTTATTGTTTCACCGCCTGCCCTTTGAAAAAGGTGTAGCAGAAGGTCCCGCCCCCTTCGGCAGTCCGGCGCAGGTCGCGGATGCCCCGATCGAAATCCTCCCCGGTTATGAGGCCCTGACGGGTGGCGCGATCCCTGATGCCCTCGACCATGGCCGTGAAGGTCCTTAAGGTAAACCCCTCCACCAGGTCAGGACGGCTGTCATCCACGTAGACCATGCGCGGGGAAACCGTTGGATCCGCAAAACCGGCACGGAGGAACAGGGGGTGCAGGCTCCGGCCGATGTTGGCATTCCCCCCGGCCATCTCCTGGATCCGGACCTGGCACTGGATCGCTTTGTGAGCCGCGGGGCTGTCCGGGAAAAAAAAGGTGGATCCGTGATCCCCCTCGATGGCCGTGAGACCGCCGCCTTTTTTCAGGACCCTTCGAAGTTCGACCAGGGTGGCCACCGGGTCGGCCATGTGCTCCAGGACGAAACAGATGATAACGTGGTCGAAGGAATCGTCCCTGAAGGAGAGCCGGTTGATGTCCTGCACCTGGAACCGGGCATTTCCTATCCCCTCCGCAACGGCCAGATCCCGGGCCTTTCTCACCGAAGGTCCGGAGATATCGACGGCCACGAACCGGGTTTCGGGGCAATTCCCGGCCATGATCAGAGTCTGGGAACCGACCCCGCATCCCCCCTCCAGGACCAGGCTCCCGGGCGGGAACACGGTGTCGCGGTGAAGAAGGTCCGAAAGGGTCCCGGCCTGGTCGCCAAGCCTTTCCGATTCCCTTTTCGAATAGCCGTGGGTGTAATCCATCTAGTTTTCCAGGATTGTCCGGCTCCGTTTCATTACCAGGGGAGGGAGTAGAGCGAAGTAGAGGAATAACCCCAGGAGGACCATGGTGAGAATGGGCAGGATGTGCGGTAATAGGGAGTGAAACCCATATTGAAAAATCGTGTGAGGCCGCATGATCCATTGAGGAAGGGAAAAGAGGACCTGGATCGCCACCAGTCCGGCAGGCAGGCTCCATGGGCGCAGACCCCAAAAACGGACAGCCAGGACGAGGACGCCCATGAAAAAGAAAGCCCAAAGAAAATTGTTTAGCATGATGAAAGGATCGATGGCAACCCGGGTTAATTCCTGGTTTTCCACCGTAGGGCGAAAGTGGATATGTATGAATCTGCCTGCGTACCCAAGGGGGACCCCCAACAATCCCCAGACTGCCGGAAGCGCCCATGCTTTCCTGATGAGGGAACCTGCGGCCACGAACAGGATGCCGGTCAAAAGGCCCAGGATGATCTGTCCCAGGGCCAATTTGAGGAAAAACCTGTGGGAGAAAAAGCCAAAAGGAGCCATCCCGAAAAAATGAAGCAGAAGAACGGACAGATTGGCGGCCGGGAAGGCAAAAACGGCCCCGAACCGGATCCCGAACCTTTCAGGATCAAGAAGGTCCGGGAAGTACCTGACATCCTTCCTTTCCCATCCCACGGGTTCCATGGCCCCGGCGTACCCCGGGGCGAAAATTTTCCCGGCTGCCTCCCGGCAGGATCTGACAGTTCCTGAAAGAAATATGGGCACCAGGATCAGGCCGCTCACGGCGCCGGCCAAAGGACCCAGGATGGGGATCATGGAGACAATGGTGAAGATGGCGATGGCGATACCAAGGCCGGAGGGAATTCGCGGCCGCATGTCCAGGGACAGGGCGAGGGCGTTCAAATCACGGGGCAGTTTCCCAATGGCGATGAATACCCAGTAGAGGTTGAAGAAAGGGATAAACAAAAAACCCACAGCACGTCCGGGCGTTTTCATGGAGGGCGTCAGACCCAGGGAGGGGGAAACATTAATCACGAACCGCCAGATCTGGAAGATCCGGACGAAGGCAGTTACTCCTGCCACGATGAGGAGGATCGATCCCAGGCCGGTCAGGATCGTCCCCGATCCCCCAAGCCCAGAATACAGTCGGGAAAGGCCGAGGATAAACAGGACAGTCCCGCTGTAAAGGCTGACCAGGTAAACCCTCAGATCACCGATTTTGGATGTTTGTCCAGATCCCCCGGCAGATCGGTCCATGGTCCCTCCTTTGAAAAAGAATGGCCCAGGTTTTTTAGCGGAAAAAAGAATTACCCCCAGTCAGGATGCTTTTCATGAAGATTCTAGCAAAATTTGGCTACACAATGTAACGATCCTTCTTGCCACATCCTGCCGCCGATGAACCCTCGGTAATTGAGAAGCAATTTTCTTTTGACGGCAATATCCTGAAGGACTGTGGGGTAAAGCCGGCACCACCCTCTCCAGGGAGGTTACCGGGCTCAGAAAAAACGGGGAAGCGGTCCCGTGATATTCTTCTTGATTGCATAGGCCTGATTCCCTTACTTTCTAGACGGGTCCCGGAACTGAAAACACCGCACCGGCATTGCCAAACAGGAGGAAACCTCATTGAGAAGACATTTTATCATCGGCGCTCTCGGCTTCCTGGTTTTCCTTTCCCTGTCATGGGCCCCTCCTGCGAGGGGAGATGACCAGGTTCCGGAGAAAAGACCCTGCCATGTCAGTGCCAGTGTAGAATGGAACTACGAAGAGGGGGGAAAAATTACGGAAGGTTCCCTCGACTTCATGGCCATCGGAACCCTGAAGCTCAGCGAGCATTTAAGAAAACCCCTTTCAAAAATGCAGGGCAACATCAATTACGTGGTTGAAGGTATTGACCTGCAATATTCCTACAACGAGAAGGTCACGGAAAAAGACCCTGCCTTCTGCCGTGAAAACCCTGTTGTCGAAGAATGGTCGGCCAGCGGGTCCTACCGATTCGGCGGCGGCGACCCCTCCGGCGCCGGCCTTTACATCCGGAACGTGGGCACCATGTCTCCTCCCGCCTCCATGGTCAAGGAGGCCGGGGCCGGGGCCGAGCAGTTCCTGGCCATGCTCCAGGCCCAGGCACCACAGGTGGTGACCAACTACTACGAGTTCTTCGGCTTTGGAACGCCGCCCGCGGGTGTCAAAAAAGGGATCGAGATAAACGGAAGAATAAGAAAAAGTGACTGTACTTACAGGGACTCTTCCAAAAAGTTGAACCCCGCTGTTTCCATTCGCATCAAGATCCCCGAGGACGGGAAACTCGAGGGAGAGGAAACCTGGAGCGCGAAATACTGGGGCGGGTTGTCCCTTTTCAGGATAGGAGTTTCGAACCTGCCGGAGACCATGGAGGTTGAGCCCTTCAAGCCGGCGAAGGTCGGTGCCGGAGGAGACATCACGTACAGGCTGAAATGGAGCTTCGAGGAAGTCAAGCCCGAGATCCGGATCTACAGGGTGGCGGAGAGCGAGGAAAAGTCCGGGGATATCACCGGCGAGGAAGTGGAGACCATCATCGGCGAAAAGATCACCCTCGCGGCCAAGGCCCTGGGTCTCCTGGATCAAAAGTTGGAAAAACCGAGGTGGAGGATCGACGGGAAGTATATCGAGAGCTACAAGGTTGAAGGTCAGGGGGAAAACGCCGTAACAAAGCTGGACGGGGAGGTGGATTTGGAAAAGGAGGAAGTCTCCTTTACCTGGACCCGGGGTGATTTTTCCGGGGAACCCATGCAGGTCCAAGTCACCGGATGGATCGGAGAGGAGGAAGCGACCGGAGAAACTATTTTCAAGGTGTTCGCCCCCAGGATCGCCGGCCGGCGCGTTCGATGTTCACCTCATGTGACCCTCGGGGAGAGATCCGATCCGGGAAGCGCCGTTCCAAGGGGGAGCCTGGACGGAGTTTCGTGTGCTGAATTGGACGCGGACCCGGAAAAGTATTTCGACAACCTGAACCGACGGTGCAGCGTCTATGCCGGGAAGGTCGAGTCAATGTGTGACGAGGGAAAAGTCGAGCGGGGCTTTACCGCCGCGCACACGGTCGAAGTGCCGTGGATCCCGGAAAAAGGCTATGCCCTGCAGTATGTTCAGCTGATCATCGAGCACTCGCTTACCACCAACCATGGAGGGGAACCGAAACTCGAGGAAAATAATCACTGGTGTCTCGACACCCAGTATCCCTATTCTGGCAGGGCTTTTTCCCTCCCGGACACTTCCGGAGAGGCCGGCGATATCTCTGCTGACGGGCGGGCCAGCTGCTCCGGGCCCCGTTGCCTGATAACCATGGAAGACACTCCCGAACTGGTTCTGGAGCAGGGCACCATGAGAGTTTTGTACTATGGCGCGTATTCCCACGACTTCGAGTCTTTTCTGATGTTCCGGCCGGCCAACAGGGAATCCGACGAGGAAACCTTCTGGGTCCCCCTGGAGAAGGTCAAATGGGGATGGTCCGCGGTTGCCGAAAGGCAAAAGGATTCCGCGGGGGAATATCTGAGCTGGATGCTGAACCTTCCCTGCCGGGAGGCCTATACGGTCCAGCACAGCTCATCGCCCGCGGAATCAGGCTGCAGTTACCAAAAAAACCCGGATTTTCCCGAGTGGGACTGCAATGTAAAGAAAAACGACCAATGAGCCGGAAGCGGGCGATCCGGTGATCGCCCGCCGGAACGTCACTGGCCCACAATGCCCATGCTGATCTTTGAGGTGTCTCCCTGCCCAACCACCTTGATGACCAGTTGCCTGTTTGACTGCATGAACATGGCCACTCCCTGGGTGCCTCGGACCATGACCATCCCCGGGGTCCATCCTTTTTCCGGCATTTTCTCGCTGTAAAAGTCGATCACTTCCTGAGGCGTTGCCACGACCTGAAGCTCCGCCGAGGCGTTGGCGCCCTGGGACTTGTCCTTGATCACCTTGGCGCCGTCAAAGAGGGGCACCTCGCCGTTCATGAAGCCGGCATCACCCTGTTTTCCGTCCTGTCCCTTGAGGGTCTTGGCCTCTTCTTTCGTTTGCGGCAGGGCCACCGGTTTTCCGGCGTTTGCCTTCACCGGTGCTTTTACCTCGGGTGCGGCTTTCGTTTCCTGGCCGGTTTTCCTTTCCGGAGGTGTTGGTTCTGATTCCTTTACGTTTTTCTGTTTCCAGGAGGGCGGGATCTCCCCGGCCACCTGGGGTTGTTCGACCCTCACGTCCACGCCTCCCGAAAGAATTTCAATATCCATGTGGCTGATATGCCGTTTTTCCTCGAACTCCCACATCCTGGTTTTGCCGTTGTCAAGAACCAGGTCTTCCTTCCCGATCTCCCGGGGCTGGCAATAGGTGCCGCCTTCAACCTCCTTGCAGTCAACGGTGTAGATGGTAACGGCGCCGCGCGTCGCGTTGCCGTCGTCCGCGTTGTCCGTGACGTAGACACGCGATGCCTTCCGATGGTCGAGGTCGAAGGTTTTTCCGTAACCGGACTTCAGGGAAAATTCGTTTAACCGGACCCCTTCGGGGGGCAGGGCGTCGAACCCGGTTTTTATGGCAATCCGCCCTTTACCCACACGCACCACGACGTGGTCCGCCTCGCCGGGTCCCTGCTTGTGGCGGGTTCCCATGGAACTGCTGCCGGACACGTTGAAGGTCCCCATGGACGGGTCCGTGAGAGGGCGGCCGTCTTTGAAGGCCACCGAGGTGAAAGCCCCCTTCTCCCCATCGGGACTGCGCCCGTTCACCACGATGGCGTATCCTTCCCTGGGCCGGATCCTGACCATCTGCCCATCTTCCAGGGTTTTTTCAAAGGGCGGATTCATGACCGGTGCACGGTCGATGTCGGCGGCCCACTCAGGAGGGGGGACGGGCATGGCGTCCACCAGTCTGTAGCCTGCGGGAACCTCGAAAAGGCCGTCCTTGAGAGATTCCTCCTTGATGTTTTTCAGTTCCACCTTCTCCGCGTTATCCAGATTTTCAATCCTGAGGGGAAACCCAAAGCCCTGGGCAATCCACCCTGTCATAAAATCCTTTCCATTCTCCGAGAGAGTCTTTTTCTCGCATTTAATCCCGTTTACAGTCTCGCTCCCGGATGCCCGGACTTCGGTCATGCCGGCAAGCTTGCCGTAGGCCTCGAAGGGGTTGTTCATAAGGCTCCGCATGTCGTCGTTCTTCATCTCCAGGTAGACCTTTTCATCGGGGACCACGATGCGGGTCTTGCCGCTCTTGCGGTCCACAAGGATATGAAGGGTCATCCCCTCTTCCTTTGCCTCCATCCTGTACTGATGGTCCCGCATGAAAAAACGGGTCGTCGCAACCCCTGACTTTTTGGATTGGACCATGTCCGCGGAAAACGAGGCGGCCCGGCTGTCGGCCCCTGATGCGAGGATCATGAAAAAAACCATCAGTAAGGACAGAGAAACAATGCACAGCCTTTTTTTGTTTATGGTCATTTCCCGGAAGATTCCGTTTTCTGTTTTCTTCACCTTGTCTTCCTCCTCCCAAGGGACGATGGCGGTTTTCGTATTACCCCCTTTTTCCTTCCGTCAGGACCCTGGTGTCAGTTCCTGTTCTTTCATCTTCCATGAGTCGCCCCTAGTCCCGGGTCAGGATCATCGTGTATTCCCCGGATTTGTCCTCCGAGAAAGCCGAGGGGTAATTCGCATCGGGGGACGTGCGGATCTCCACCTTTTTTTCACTCAAGATCCTGATGATCCCGAAACGGGTGGTCCATTCCGAGCCGGCCCCCCCGCACTTGTTCAGGCAAAGGTCTATCCTCGCCGGGGATGACTTGGCGTCCAGTCGATATTCCCCCTTTACTCCCACCCCCACACCGTCGTGGTGCTTTTCGGAGAGCTCGTAGGTGCCGCTGGAGGAAAATACAATGGACCCTTCGGTGGATCGCTTGTTGGGCTCCAGGTTCCATTCCCCCAGGATGGCCTGGCCGAGATCGTCCTGCGCGAGGGCCGGGACGCCGGTCATCACGAGAGCGAGGCCGAGAAAGAACAGGAAAGGAATGGCTATGGAAAAATCATGACGTTTCATCAAGTAACCTCCATTCATCCGGATTCGGCAAGGCAGCAAAAACCTCCTCATTCACTTCCCGAACCCGGGTTGGCCCCTTCTGCCGGGGCAATGCGTCCAGATGGTTATTTTACCAGTACAACGCGACGGTTTTTCGCCCTTCCCTCCTCCGTGGTGTTGGGGGCCACCGGCTGGGATTCCCCGAACCCCTTGGGGGTGAGCCGTCCGGGATCGACACCGAACAGCCCCAGGAAAGTGACTACTGTTTCGGCCCTCCTTTGCGAGAGCTTCAGGTTGTAGTCGTCGGCCCCCTGGTCGTCGGTGTGCCCCTGGACCTGGAGCTTCAGGTCAGGATAGTCCTTCAGCAGGGTCAGCAGGTGCTCCAGCTGCCTGACGGATTCCGGCTGGAGGGTGGCCTTGTCGACGTCGAAGAGGATCCCGTAAAGGGAAACCCGGCCGTCGGCATCAAGGGCGGCCTTCATCTCGGCAGGACCGAAGGCCAGGCTTTTCTTAAAACCTTTCTCCTCGATGATGCGGATGTCCTGCTGGGATTTGTTCCAGATCTGGACACTGCACCAGGTTTTAGCGCCGTCCTCCCCCGGCAGGGTGAAAGTCAGGTATCCCCCGTTCTCGAAGAGGATCTCCCCGTTCTTTTCCAGGGCCGCCTGCTTGAAATTCTCACGGTACTCCAGGATCGAGTGGGAGCCGTCCCAGTTTCCCTTGGCATCGAAGAGGCGATAGGTGAGTTTCCAGAACTTTCCCTGAACCGTTTTTTTGACGACCTTCTTGGTCGCGGGATCGATAACCTGGAAGGTGTGTTCCGCGAAATCCCGGTATTGGCCTCCGGGTATGAGCGTGGACCCGGGAAAGGGCCTGATCAGAGGATGCTCCTTAACCTCGCCGGCCTGGGCCGGGATGGCAAAGGACAAAAGGAAAACCGTCAGGGCGAGAGCTGCCTTTCCATGTTTCACGATATAACCTCCCGATGCTTGTGTTTTTTGAAAAGGCCGGGTTCCTTCCCCCGACCCTGAAAAGGCGGTCGTTTTCAGTTTCGCCCTGGTTAATCGCAGGGGCCGAGGCGTTTTCCGCTGATCGTGTTCTTGATTTTCATCCCCGCTCCCTGGATGACCAGATCCATGATCCCTTCCATGGTATCCCCGTGGTAGGTGACTTCCCCGGTTCCATCCATCGCCCCGTTCTTCCCGGAGCAGACGATCTTCCAGAAAACGGTGTTCCCTTCCACCTTGATGTCCGACACCTTGCACTCTTGAGATGCTTCCTCGCTCTGGGGCACCAGTGCGCCCTTCTCAAGGCATTGGGTGTGGGTCACCGGGGGGACCTGCATGCCGGGCATCCCCACCATCTCCGTTTTCGTGGTGATCTCCCACTTGCCGGGGTTAAAGTCCGGCTCGGCCAAGGCCACGCCAAAGGGGATTGCGATGACACAAACGAGGACGGCAAGGAAAATTTTCCTGGTCATGGTTCGCTCCTTTCAAGGGTAAGGTCCAAGTGGTGTCCTGAGAGGGTCCTCCCCCCCGGGAACCGGCCGAAAAACTACCGAAATGCAGCCTAAAGAATATTCTCCGGGAAGCGGATAGGCAAGTCAAACTTGACAAATGTAGGGAAAAACAGGCCCGGCGGCGGTATTTTTACCCCGGAATATTATGGATAATTTTGCCGCCGGGTTTTTACTTTCTTTCGGAGGAAGGAATTCTGGGTTTTCGGGTTCTTTGGGGGTGTTCACTCATTCGTCTGTCTTTTTACACCGGTAATTTTTTCCGCGCGTTTTTCAAGTTCAAAGGCTTCCTTCTCCCGATGAACGACCCGGTAGAGTACCGCAAGATTGCTCAAGGTCACGGCCACTTCGGGGTGATTCGGTCCGAGCTCTTTTTCCCTGATGGCCAGGGCCCGTTTGTAAAGGGGCTCGGCTTTTTCATGGTCCCCTTTGGAGGCATAAAGGACCCCCAGATTGTTCAGGCTCGTCGCTACCTCCGGGTGGTCGGGACCGAGGGCTTTTTCCCTGATGCCAAGGGACCGTTTGTAAAGGGGCTCGGCGGCATCGTAGTCGCCCTCTGATCGGTAAAGGACCCCAAGGTTGTTCAGGATGGTCGCCACATCCGGATGATCCGGGCCGAACTCCTTCTCCGTGATGTCCAGGGAGCGCTTGTAATACTGCTCGGTCGTTCTAAAGTCGACATGGGGCCGGGGCGGAGCCGCCCCTTTTTCCGAACCGGCGTCCTCGTCCTTGCGGTCCTTTGCTTCCTTTGATGGCTCTTCAGCGGGTCTGGTCGCCTCCTCCAGCTGCGACAGGAACAGCCTCGTATCCTCGTTGGCCTTCCCCGATGCCGTCACGTGGATGATGTGCTCTCTGACGGCCCTGAGGAACTGCTCCTCGGAAGCAAGGCTCCTTTTTATGACAAGCTTTTTCCCATACCAGGTCTTAAACCCCTTTGAAGCTGAACTGAGGCCGAAAATCCCGATAAAGCCTCCTTCCATGTAAAAAGGCAGGGTGGCCATTCCCAGGAAAAACATCATCCCTCCGAATACCAGGCCCAGGGGTATGAACTTTCCCAGGAGCAGGGCAATGAGCATTCCTCCGAGGCTGGCGGCTGCGGTCGTCGAAAGGCTCATTTCCGATATTTTAAAGGCGAAAAAAAGGGCAACCCCTATCCATAGCGCATGCAAAAGTATGTTCCCGATGGCCAGTTTTCTGGGATAGACATCCGGGAAGCTTTTTTTAAACCCGGTTTCCGTGAGGTAAAAATCAACTTTCCCGGCCTGGTTCTCGCGCATGAAGCGGTCCAGAAAGTCCATCGCCTTTCCTCCTCAGGTAGAGGGTTTTTCTTTCAGGTAGTATAGCACCTGCCCGGCCACTCTTTCCCCCGCGGCCACGCAGTCGTTGATTCCCACTCCTCTCCAGGCGTTTCCGGTGAGGAAAAGACCCGGGTGGTCGGCGAGCCTTTTCTCGATGGATTCGACACGGGCGAGGTGCCCGAAGGTGTACTGGGGGATCGCCTTTTCCCACCTGAGGAGGCTTTGAAAGACCGGGGCTTCCTTGATCCCCATGGTAATGTCCAGTTCCTGCCTCGAGACTCTTATCAGTTCTTCTTCGTCCAGTCTGGGAGTGAAGGGGTCCGAAGCGCCTCCGATCATCACGGTCAGAAGGACACGGCCCTCCGGAGCCCTTCCGGGGAAGATGCTCGAGGCCCAAAGAGACCCAAGGATGCGGCGGCCCTCGCTCTTCGGGATGAGAAAGCCGAAA